>Ga0302314_10012983_pt1 | contig 14348 bp, 16 predicted proteins | sample III_Palsa_N2_3_FD_200533 | JGI IMG/M metagenome (GOLD analysis project Ga0302314, IMG submission 200533) | Peat permafrost microbial communities from Stordalen Mire near Abisko, Sweden - III_Palsa_N2_3 | ecosystem: Environmental > Terrestrial > Soil > Palsa > Peat permafrost | place: Sweden... | reverse complement strand
GCGGCCATCAACCGCTACCTGGCGGAGCACAACCAGACCCCCAAGCCCTTCACCTGGACCAAAGATCCCGAAGAAATCATCGCCGCCGTAAAGCGTGGGCACCAACTGTTAGATTCTATCCACTAGTTTCTTGCCGTCATTCCCGCGCCGGCGGGATGCCAGAGCAAGCGGCACTGTCTGACAGTCTTTGCGGCACCCCCGAATTTGAATGCCGGCTTTATGGTTCCGGTCACACCATCGTCTCGAATTTTCACGGGCTTCGGGCCAATTCTCATCAGCAGTCGCAACATGAGGACGGCCCAGCCGGCCGTTGATGAGACGATGATACCCGCGAAGATCGAACCCGAAGGGCGCCCGCGCAACCTGGTGGGATTGCTGGCGACGGCGGCCGGCGCCAAAGCCTCCGATCATCTGGTGGTGGCGGGCGGCGGCGTCGAGGCGCTGATCGACCTGATGCACCGCGGCTTCTGCAATGCCGCGTCCGCCTGCCCGGGCCAGACCCTGGCGGGCGAGGATCCGGACATCCTGCTGATCCCCGATGCGGGCGATCCGGCCGAACTGGCGCTGATCCTGGCCGGGCTCGGCCGCCGGCTGCACGAGGCCGGCATCGCCGTCCTCTACGACCGAAGCTTGCCGACCCGCGAGCGCCTGGCGACGCTCGACCGGCTGCTCGCCGCCTATGGCTTCGGCGCGCTCGTGCGCCTGAAATGCGGCGAGGGCTATCTCTTGAAGACGCGCAAGCTCGCGGCGAAACCGCTGGACCGGGCGGCCTGATCGTGACCAGCCATCTCACCCCGCCGATCGCCCAGCTTTCGGGCTATGTCACCGCCGTGCCGACGCCGTTCCTGGGCGGCGCCCTCGACGAAAGCCGCTTCAGCCGCTTCTGCGACTGGCAGATCCGCCAGGGTGCCGCCGGCCTCGTCGTGTGCGGCACGACCGGCGAGGCGCCGACCTTGAGCCCGGCCGAACAGGACCGGCTGGTGCGGCTCGCGGTCGAGGCGGCGCATCACCGCGTGCCGGTCATCGCCGGCGCCGGCGCGGCGTCCACCAGCCACGCGATCGACCTCGCCCGCGCCGCCGAGCGCGAGGGCGCCGACGGCTTGCTGATCGTGACGCCCTATTACGTGCGCCCGTCGCAGGAGGGGCTCTATCGCCATTTCCAGGCGATCCAGGACGAGACCGGGCTGCCGATCCTGCTCTATGACGTGCCGGCGCGCACCTGCTCAGGGCTGGAGATCGACACGATCCAGCGGCTGGCGACCCTGCCGCGCATCGTCGGGCTGAAGGATGCGACCGGCGACCTCGCCCGGCCGGCCCGGCTCCGCCGCCTGCTCGGCAACGAGTTCCGCCTGTTCACCGGCGAGGATGCCTCGGCGCTCGGCTTCTTCGCCGAGGGCGGCAACGGCTGCATTTCAGTCACCTCCAACGTGGCACCCAAGCTCTGCACCCAGATGTTCGACGCCTGGGCGCGCGGCGACGGGGCGGAAGCGACGATGCTGTCGGCGCTCCTGGTCCGGCTCACTCGCGCGCTGTTCGCCGAGAGCAACCCGGTGCCGGTCAAGCTGGCGCTGGAGCTGATGGGCCATATGTCGGCGGCGGTGCGCCTGCCGCTGTGCCAGGCCGGCGAGGGAACCCGCGCGGAGGTGGCGGCGGCGGTCGCGAAGCTCGGCCTCAGCACCCCGGTGCGGCAGTACCGGCTCGCCTCGTGACCGGGGTCGCGATCGACCCGGCCTCGGCCCTGACGCTGAAGCGCTTCCTGATGCGCGTCGGGCTGCTGGCGGCGTTCGCAGCACTCTTGAGCCGGCAGCCGGGTGCGACATTCGTCGGCATGATCGATCTGGCGGCGATCATCACCGCGGCCTGCGCCGTGGTCGCCGGGAACCCGATCGCGCGCGGCCCGCTCAATCAATGGGACGAGGCGGTGGCGCTCCTGGGCGTGCGCTGCCTGGTCGAGGCAGGGATGGGGCATTTTTGAAGCGCCCGCCGGTCGCAAAAGTTTTTCCGAAACTCTGACAATTTGCTCTACCGCCGGCAGTCGGGACCGCTCATCATTCGCGTCATACGATGGTGGGCTGGGTGCGGTAATGGAGCAGGAAAAACCAGGGCGACAGGGGTTCCCGGCCGGATCCACGATCTTCAGCGAAGGCGAGGGCGGCGACTGCGCCTATCTGATCGAGGGCGGCGAGGTCGTGATCTCGAAACAGACGCCCGAGGGCTTCGTCGAGCTGGGCCGCCTCGGCCCCCACACGATCTTCGGCGAGATGGCGATCATCGATGGCCAGCCGCGCATGGCGAGTGCGACCGCGATCTCCGACACGGTCCTGATCCCGGTCGATCATGTCCTGTTCGAAACCAAGCTGGCGGCGGCCGACCCGTTCCTGCGCGCGCTGTTGCGCATCCTGATGCGGAACATCCGGTCGACCAGCGGGAAGCTGCATATTCACACGTGAGAGAGGGTGGCCGCCTCTTCACCCACGACCCGATTCCGCCCCTGCCGCTTCGCCTGATAGAGCGCCGCATCCGCGCGCATCAGCACGCTGTCGATGGCGGCGTCTTCGGGCCGCAGCAATGCCAGGCCGAAGCTGGCGGTGACGGCGATGGGATCGGTCCCGTCCGGACTGCCGGTCTCGATCGCCGTGGCGGCGATCTCTTCGCGGATCCGCTCCGTCAGCTGCCGCAGGCCTGCCGGGGCGGCGTTCGGGACCAGCAGGGCGAATTCCTCGCCGCCCAGGCGCGCGATGAAATCGCTGGCCCGGAGCTCTCCGCGCGCCCGTTCGACGACACGTTGGATTACGATGTCGCCGGCGGCATGGCCGAAGCGGTCGTTGACCTGCTTGAAATGGTCGATGTCGAACATGACGACGCCCAGTTGCGAGCCCTCGCGGCGGGCCCGGGCGATTTCGGCTGCCGCGCGGTCGTCGAAATGGCGCCGGTTCGCGATCCCCGTCATCGGGTCGAGCAGCGACAGCCGTTCGAACTCGGCGCGCCGCATTTCCAATTCGGCCTGGGTTTCGCGCAATGCCTCGAGCGTGCGCTCGAGGGCCGTCGCGCGCTCGGCCTCGGCCAGCGCCAATTGCCGGCTGTGCAGCATCTCCCGCCGCGTCTGCTCGGTTTCGTAGCGGATCTGCAGGGCGAGCGTCCGGTTCGCGGCCTTGCGGCGGCTGTCGTTGCGTTCGGCCGTCACCGTGCGTTTCAGATAATCGAGCGTCCGGCCGATATCGCCCGCGGCTTCCCAGGCGGCGGCGAGCCCGGCCAAGAGGTCGACCGGCGGCTGCCAGGCGGCGATGGCGGCGCCGGCGGCCAGCGCGCGCTCCAGGTAATGCACGGCCGTCGTCGGCGCGGTCATGTCCGGCGGCGGCGGCAGCGGGTGCCGCTCGTGAATCTCCGCCATGGCGCGGTTCAGCTCGATCTCGGCGGTCTGGATCCGGTGGTCGGCCGCCGTGGTGCGTGCTTCTTCCAGCCGCAGGATCGCTTCCGCCGGCCGTCCGGCCAGCGACAGCGCCCGGGCGGCACCGATCAGTGCGTTCGCCAGGCGCTCGTGATAATGCTCGGCCCGGAACATGCCGATCGCGGCCTCGTAGGCGTCGAGCGCTTCTTCGGACCGGCCGAGTTCCAGCAAGGTCCTGCCATAGACCCGGTAGGCCACCCCCTTGTTGATGCCGGACGGCATGCGCGCGTAGAGCCCGATCGCCTCCTCCAGCACCTCGCGGCTTCGCTCGGTCTGGCCCAGTTGGCGCAGCAGCTCGCCCAGGCGCATGGCGGCAAAGGCCAGCACGCTCGGCCAGCCGGTGGCGCGCGCGGCGCGGTCCTCCCGGTCCATCCATTCGGCTGAGCCGTCGAGGTCGCCCAGTTCCAGCATGTACCAGCCGGCATTGTTGGCCGCCGCGATGGCATGGCGGATCAGGCCGGCGGTCTGCCCGCGCTGGCTCGCCCGGGCGGCACAGCGCAGCGCCTGCGAGATCTCGTTGCGGGTGCGGTGGACGACGGCGCGGGCGGCCAGCAGCACGGAGGCGACCCCGGGATGCTCGCTCGCATAGGCGTTCGAGCCGGCCGATCCGTCATCCGCGACCGTCGGCGCGGCCGCCTCGTCCAGGGCGATCAGCCGCCGCTCGGCGGCATCGACATCGTCATAGGCGAGCAGCAGCAGCAGCCAGCCTTCGGCGGCCTTGGCGCGCAGGATGTCGCCGCCCCGGGCATAATGCTGCTGCGCCTGTTCCGCCGCGACCCCCGCGGGCCGGGTGACGCCGTCGATCTGATGGCGCAGATAGGCGACCAGCGCCGCATCGCCGAGGCCGATCGGGTCGTCCAAACCGGCGAACCCGGCCGTCGCCCGCGCCAGCAGGGGGTCGGCCTCGTCATATCGGTTCATCAGAATGGCGATCTCGGCCCGGACCAGATCGAGCCGCGCCCGCTGGCGCGCGATCTCCGGCCCGTCGACCAAGACGTCGAGCAGGCCCGAGGCCTCGTCGGCGAGATCGAGGGCGCGGTTGCTGTCGCGTTGCCGCAGATACCAGCAGAGCGGCAACAGGTCTGGAAGCCGATCCGGACCGGTGAGCGATGTCAGCGTGGCTTCAAGCTGCGCGACCTCGTCATCGAGAGCGTAAAGTTCCATTGAAGGTTCTCAACCTGCGCGACACATCTGAGCCTACAACCTAACCGCGTCTCCCACCTCGTCACCAGTCGTTTTTGTAAAATTGCTGCAGGCTAGCGGCGTTTTTGCGACCGGTTCAGCACCGCGGCCGCACGAATGAGCGCCTTCAGGGCGTCCGCATCGATCTCAGCACCCTCGCGGAAGTCGATCGCGCGCCGGGTGTTGCCGTCCAGGCTCGAATTGAACAGGCCCGACGGGTCGTCGAGGGCGGCACCCCTGGCGAAGGTCAGCTTGACCACGGCCTTGTAGGTCTCGCCGGTGCAGAGGATGCCGTCGTGCGACCAGACCGGCACGCGCCACTTCCATTCCTCGACCGCCTCGGGGTCGGCCTGCCGGATCAGGGCGCGAAGGGTGGCGAGCATCCGGCCGCGCCAGTCGCCCAGTTCCGCGATCCGTGCGTCGATCAACTCGGGTGCGGACAGAGCGCTGCTCTCGATCATTGCCGTCACTCCTGTGCCGCGGCGTGTCGCTGCCGGCGTCCCTGGGCGACATAGGGCAGCGCAAACATGTAGAGGCCGCTGAACAGGAGCAGGAAGAGCGGAAGCAGCGGCGAATAGGTCACCCACGGCGGCGGCTCGCCCAGTCCGCGGGCGGCGAAATTCGCGATGACGGTCAGGGTAAAGGCAATGGACAGCCAGCGATGGGCCTGTCGAATCCAGATGCTCATGGTCGTTGGGACCTTCTCGTGAGGTGAGGATGCGGATTGGGAGCGGGCCGTCGGACCTCAGTCCGTCCGCGCCAGGAGCTGCTCCAGAGCGGCGAACATCTGCGCCCAGCCATAGTGCGCGCCCCGGTAGGCCCGTTGCTGATCCGGCCGGAAGCCCGTCTGCTCCATGCGCAGATGGGTCCCGGTGCGCGTGGGCGTCAGCGTCCAGGTCACGGTGCTCTCCAGACCCATGGCATCCCAGCTATAGGCCAGGCTCTTGTGCGGCTCGACCTCCAGCACCTTGCAATCGACGCTGCCCCAATCCGCGCGGAAATCGAAGCGATGGCCCACGACCGGCTGGAAATCGTTCTTCATCAGCCATTCCTGGATCAGGTGCGGCTGGGTGAGCGCGCGCCAGATCTTTTCCGGCGGGAACGGGATCTCGCGTTCGACCGTGACGGTGCGGGTTTCGGTCATTGATCCATCCTTCGCAGCAGGTCTTCCAACGCGTCGAACCGGCTCTCCCAGAACCCGGTCATCTGGCTTGCCCAGTCGGTCAACGGCACGAGCGCGTCCGCCCGCGCGCTATAATGGGTCTGCCGTCCTGCCGGACGGTCGTGCACCAGCCCGGCCTGTTTCAAGATGCCCAGGTGCTTCGAGACGGCCGGCTGCGAGATCCCGGCCCCGGCCGTCAGCGCGCCGACCGTCTGCTCCCCGTCGCGGCACAGCCGCTCGAAGATTGCCCGCCGGGTCGGATCGGCGAGGGTTCTGAACAACAGGTCCGGGGCGTCGGGCATCGGGATCCATAACTCGTTGGCTATTGATCTGATCGATAACCGATGAGTTATGGGTTGGTCAAGCCCTGACTCTTTTCCAGGGTCTCGATCGTCATAGCTGCATCGAGACATGAGGAGCGGAGCAGATGAGCCTTCAAGGCAAGAATATCGTCGTTACCGGCGGCAGCCGGGGCCTCGGCCTGGGATTGGTCGAGGCCCTGGTCGCCGAGGGCGCCCGGGTCACGGTCGTCGCCCGCGGCACCGATGCGCTGGCGGCCGTCGGTGCCCGGCTGGGGGTCGCGACGATCGTCGCCGACGTGACGGACGAGACCGCCGCCCCGTTCATCCTGGGCGAGGTCTGCCCGGACATCCTGGTGTTGAACGCCGGCGCCAAGCCGCCGATGGGTCCCTTGGATCGCTTGAGCTGGGCCGAGTTCAGCGCGCCCTGGGAACATGACGTCAAGGCCGGGCTCCATTGGCTGCAGGCGGCGCTCACTCTGCCGTTGGCGCCCGGCAGCCGTGTCCTGGTGGTGTCGAGCGGTGCGGCCATCGGCGGATCGCCGATGTCGGGCGGCTATGGCGGCGCCAAGCGCATGCTCTGGTTCATGGCGCACTATGCCAACAGCGTCGCGGCGCAGCGGGGCCTGGACATCCGCTTCCAGGTGATCGTGCCCCGGCAGATGATCCTCGGCACCGGGATCGGCGACACGGGGGCGGGCGCTTACGCGCGCGCCATGGGCACTACCCCCGAGGCCGTCGTGGCCCGCTTCGGGGCGCCGATGTCGCCGCGGGCGTTCGGCGAGCATGTTGTGTCCGTGCTGACCGACGCCCAATATGCCGAGGGCTTCGCCTTTGGCCTCAAGGGCGACACGGGGGTGACGATGCTTGAGGAAGCGGCCGGTTGAACGGGCTGTCCATCCCGGAGAATGACCGCCGGGCGGGGCTGCTGGCCCTCGCCGGCGCCTTGCGGCCGGAGCTGCACCGCTATTGCGCGCGCCTGATGGGCTCGGTCATCGACGGCGAGGACGTGGTGCAGGACACGTTCGTCCGGGCCTTCGCGGCCTTGCAGACTTTGGAAGAGGCGCCGCTGCTCAGACCCTGGCTGTTCCGCATCGCCCATAACCGGGCCTTGGATCTGCTGCGCGGCCGGGCGCTGCGCCAGGTCGAACCGATCGAGGCCGCCGCGGACGTCGTCGACCAGACCAGTCCCGATCCGGTCGAGCGGCTGATGCGCCAGGAAGCGCTCGACACCGCGGTGTCGCGCTTTGCCGAACTGCCGATCATGCAGCGCAGCACAATCATTCTGAAAGACGTGCTCGACGAACCGCTGATCGAGATCGCCGGCCTGCTCGATCTCACCGTCGATGCCGTGAAGGCCCATCTGGCGCGGGGGCGTGCCCGGCTGCGGGCGCTCAATGCACAGAGCCGCCCGCAGCCGGCCGCCCGGCCGGCCTCCGCCGCGGTGCAGCGCTATGTGGCCCTGTTCAACCAGCGGGACTGGGAGGGGCTGCGGGCGCTGCTCGCCGAGGATGTCAGGCTTCAGCAGTCCGACTATCCGCTGCGCGTCGGCGCCGCGGACGTGGGCATGTTCTTCACCATCTATGCGAAGAGCGAGCACGTGCGGCTGGCACCGGCATGGCTCGAGGGCCGGGAAGTGGTGGCCGTGTTCGAAGACCGCGACGATCCCGAGCCCAGCTACATGATGTGGCTCGACTGGCGGGACGGGCGGATCAGCTTCATCCGCGACTACCGCCATGTTCGCTATGTCGCCGCCGACGCGGAACTGGCGCTGGCCGACGGCGCTTGAGCGCGTTCACCAGACCCGGCAGCTCTTCATAGGCGCCATCGGCGTGCCCGGCTTGCAGGCGAAGGCCTTGGCGAATTCCGGCATGTTGGCGACCACGCCATTGACACGGAACGACGCGGTCGCATGCGGGTCGGTCAGCGCCTGCAGGCGGGCCGACGCCGGGGTCTGGTTCTCGCACCAGCTCTGGGCATAGGCCAGGAAGAAGCGCTGGTCCGGCGTGTAGCCGTCGATCCGGTCGGTCTTCCGCGTGCCGGCGAGCGCTTTGCGGAGCGCCATCAAGGCCAGGCGCGTGCCGCCATTGTCGGCCGTGTTCTCGCCCAAGGTCAGATGGCCGTCGAGCTTGGTGCCGGGCACGGCGCTGAACCGGCCATATTCGGTCGCGATGCATTCGCTGCGCGTGTGATAGTTCTGGGCGTCCGCCTTGGTCCACCAGTTGGCGAGATTGCCCTCGGCGTCGAACAGCCGGCCGCTGTCGTCGAAGCCGTGGGTCATCTCATGGCCGATGGTGGCGCCGATCGCGCCGTAATTGATCGCGTCGTCCCAATGGGCGTCGAAATTCGGCGGCTGCAGGATGCCGGCCGGGAAATTGATGTCGTTCTTCTGGTCGTCGTAATAGGCGTTGACCGTCGGCGGCGTCATGAACCATTCGCCGCGGTCGACCGGCTTGTCGATCTTGGCGAGCTCGCGCGCCAGCTCGAATTCGGCGGCCCGGAAGCGGTTGCCCAGAGCGTCGTCGGGCTTTATTTCGAGGGCGGAATAATCGCGCCACCGGTCCGGATAGCCGATCTTCTCGGCCATGACCGACAGTTTGTAGAGCGCCTTCTGCTTGGTCTCCTTGCCCATCCAAGCGAGGCCCTGGATATCCTCGGCGAAGGCGGCTTTCAGGTTCCGGACCAGCGCCAGGATGCGCGCCTTGCCCTCGGGCCCGAACGCGTCGAGCGCATAGATCCGACCCAGATCCTCGCCCAGGTCGCCGTCGGTGAAATTGACGCAGCGCTTCCAGCGTGGGCGCAGTTCCTTGATGCCATGCAGCTTGCGGCCGTTGAAATCGAAGCTTTCCTGCACGAATCTGGCCGGCAGCATGTCGGCGGCATGGGCGAGCAGATGCGCGGTCAGATAGACCTTGATGTCTTCGAGCGGGGTCTGGGCGATCAGCTTTTCCGCCGCAGTGAAAAAGCCCGGCACCGCCACGTTCAAACTGTCGAACCGCGGCGCCCCCACGTCCTTCAGATAGACGGCCCAGTCGAAGCCGGGCGCCATCTGGTCGAGCGTGGCGCGGGCCTGGCGGTGGTAGATCGCCGAGGGGTCGCGGCGGCGCACCTGCGACAGCGAGGCCTGGGCCAAGGCCGTCTCCAGCGTCATCACGGTCTGGGCGTCGCGCGCGGCCTGGGTCGCGGGCTCGCCCAACAGCTCGAACAGCCGGTCGGTATGGGCGACATAGGCGGCGCGGGTATCGTCGGCGTCCTTGCCCTTCTTGAAGTAATAATCGCGCTCGGGCAGGCCCAGCCCGCCCTGGTCGACCTCGGCGATGACCTTGGTCGCGTCGCGCAGATCCTGGTCGGAGCCGAAGCTGAACAGCACGTCGAGCCCGATCCGGTGCAAGTGCGCGACGAGGGCGGCCAAGTCCCTCTTGTCGGTGACGGCATTGATCCGGTCGAGTTCGGCCCTGAGCGGCTCGGTGCCCTTGGCCTCGATGCCCGCCTCATCCATGCAGGCGGTCCAATAGTCGCCGATCTTGCGCGTCGCCGGCGTCGATTGGGCGGCGGCCTGCTCCAGGATCGATTTCAGCTTGCCGCGCGTGGTCTCGACCAGCGCCGAGTCCACGTCCCAGGACGATTGATCCGGCGGGATCGGGTTGGCGGCCAGCCAGCCGTTGCAGGCGTGCGCATAGAAATCCTGGCAGGCCGGCACCGTGTCGTCGATCGCCCCCAGCATCAGCCCGTCCTCGGCCGTGGGCGCCACGGTTTGGGCGTGGGCGGCATGCATGAGGCCGGCGGCGACGATCAGGACCGGCAGAGAAAAACGACGCATGCGGGTGGGGGCTTTCGGGCGAGGAAGCGGACAGGGCGGTGTAGCGGGAAATGGCGCGCAAGGGGAGAGGCGACTTTACCGCGGCACGACCCTCACCCGCCTCGCTATCGCTCGGCACCCTCTCCCATAAATGGTAGAGGACAAAAAGAAAGCTCCCTCCCTCATTTATGGGGGAGGGTCGGGTGGGGGACGTGCCGAAACTCGGTGCTGCTACGCCGCCCCCAGATAGGCCGCGATCACGTCCGGGTTGTTGGCGATCTCGTGGGCGGGGCCCTGCAGCTTGATCGTGCCGGTTTCCAGCACATAGGCGTGGTCGGCGACTTCGAGGGCGGCCTGGGCGTTCTGTTCGACCAGCAGGATGGTGCGGCCCTCGGCCTTCAGCGTGCGGATGATGGCGAAGATCTCTTCGATGAACAGTGGCGCCAGGCCCATCGACGGCTCGTCGAGCAGCAGCAGCTTCGGCTCCGCCATCAGCGCGCGGCCCATGGCCAGCATCTGCTGCTCGCCGCCGGACAGCAGGCCGGCCAGCTGCTGCAGCCGTTCGCCGAGCCTGGGGAACCGGTCGAGCACGCCCGAGCGGCGACGCGCGATCTCGTCCTGGCCCTGCACCAGATAGGCGCCCATGCGCAGGTTTTCCTCGATCGTCATGTTGGCGAAGACCTGGCGGCCCTCGGGCACCTGGACGATGCCAGCGCGCGCGATCCGGTAGGCCGATTGCCCGGCCATCTCCTGGCCCTGGAACTTGATCGAGCCGCCGCGCGCCTTCAACAGGCCGGAGAGCCCGCGCAAGGTCGTGGTCTTGCCGGCGCCGTTGGCGCCGATCAGCGAGACGACCGCGCCCTCGGCCACGTCCAGGTCGATCGCCTTGATCGCGTCGATGCGGTTGTAGCCCAGGCGCAGCCCGCGGACTTCCAGCACGCTCATGCCGCACCGTCCTTCAGCCGATCGGCCACCTTGGTGCCGAGATAGGCCTCGATCACCGCCGGGTCCTCGCGGATCTCCTTCGGGTTGCCCTCGGCGATCTTGCGGCCGAAGTTCAAGACCGTGATCCGGTCGCACAGGCTCATGACGAAATGCATGTCGTGCTCAACGAGCAGGAGGGTCAGCCCGCCCTGCTTCAGCCGGTTGAGCAATCCCACCAGATCCTGGGTCTCGGCCGGGTTCATGCCGGCGGCGGGCTCGTCGAGCAGCAACAGCTTGGGTTCGGACGCGAGTGCCCGGGCGATCTCGAGCCGGCGCTGGTCGCCATAGGGCAGGTCGCCGGCGCGGCGGTCGGCGGATGCGGTCAGGTTGACGAAGTCCAACAGCTCGTCGGCGCGCGCCTTGGCCGCCTGTTCCTCGGTCCGGAACCGGCCGGTCCGGCTCAGGATCTCGGGCACGGACGCCTGCAGCCGCGACTGCATCCCGGTCATCACATTCTCGCGCACGGTCATTTCCTGGAACATGCGGATGTTCTGGAACGTGCGCGACAGGCCGGCGCGGGTGCGCTTCCAGCTCGGCAACCCGTCCAAGGGCGTGCCGGCCAGGATCGCACTGCCCGAGGTCGGCGGGATCAAGCCGCTGATCAGGTTGAAGCAGGTGGTCTTGCCGGCGCCGTTCGGCCCGATCAGGCCATGGACCGTGCCGGCTTCGACCTGGAAGCTGACATGATCGACCGCGACCAGGCCGCGGAAGCGGACGGTCAGGTCCTGGATATCCAAGAGGGGCGTCATCCGGGTCATCCCACGCGTCCGATGCGCCAGATCAGCAGTCCACGCGGCATGAACAGCACGGCGATGACGATGATGAAACCGTTCACCACCAGCTTGAAATCATGGAGTGCGGTCAACAGCTCCGGCAGCACGGTCAGGATGATGGCGCCCAGCACGGGCCCGAACGGCGAGCCGATGCCGCCCAACAGCGCGAACGAGAGGATCGTCACCGCCTGGTCGAAGCCATAGTCGTTCGGGCCGATGAAGCTGTTGGCGTGGGCGTTCAAGGCGCCGGCGAGGCCGGCCAGCATGGCCGAGACCATCAGCGCGCCCAGCTTCATCACCGGCAGGTTGACGCCCATCACCCCGGCCGCGACCTCGTCCTCGCGCATCGCCTCCATGGCGCGGCCGAGCCGGGAGCGTGCGACCATGACGAAGCCCGCGAGCGCCAGGCCCAAGATGCCGAAGATCAGGCCGAAGCTGGTCTTGTTCGGGATGCCGGACAGGCCCAGGGCGCCGCCGGTCACATCCGACGCGTTGCAGAAGATGCGCAGGATCTCGCCGAGCGCGATCGTGGCCAAGGCCAGATAGACGCCGGTCAGCTTGAGCGTCGGCCCGCCGATCACCAGGGCCGCCAGCGCCGGCACGACCATGGAGGCCAGCAGCACGGCGACGAACGGCCAATGGGCGTCCAAGGTCAGCAGGGTCGAGACATAGGCGCCGATGCCCATGAACGCCGCCTGGCCCAGGGACAATTGGCCGACCGCCAGCACCGTATACATCGACAGCGCCAACAGGCCGTTGACGCCGACGGCGAAGATCAGCGCCTGGTAGGAGAAGAAGAAACTATCGAACATGCTTACTCCCCTCCGGTCAGGCGCGCTTGACGGGCGCGCGGCCGAACAGGCCGACCGGACGGAACCAGAGGGTGGTGACCAGCAGGATGAATCCGACCGCGTCCTTGTAGTTCGACGAGATGAAGCCGGCGGTCAGCACCTCCAGCACGCCGATGACGATGCCGGCGATCAAGGCACCCTTGATGTCGCCCAACCCGCCGATGATGATGACGGCGAAGCCCTTCAGCATCATGCTCTCGCCCATATAGGGCTGGATCGCGTTGAAATTGAGCCCGATCAGCACGCCGGCCGTGGCGCCCAAACCGCCGGAGATGAGCGAGACCAGGCGCACGACCGCGTCGGTATCGACGCCCATCAGCTGGGCCGCCTCGCCGTTCTCGGCCAAGGCCCGCATGGACAGGCCGAAGCGCGTGCCGCGGATGAGCGCCAGCAGCGCCGCCACGATCGCGACCGTCGTGCCCATGATCAGGATCTGCGACCAGTTCATGCGCACGCCGGCGATGATGATGGCGGCATGGCTGATGACGGCGGGCGGCAGCCGGCGGATCTCGGTACCGAAGGTCGCGGTCATCAGCGAATAGAGCAGCAGGGTCGCGCCCAGCGTCACCATCAGCGACGCCAGCTCCGGCGCCTTCTTGCGGCGGAGCGGCGTCAGCAAGGCGGCATCGAACAGGATGGCGATGAGGCCGGTCACGATCGCGGCCGCGGGCAGCGCTGCCCAGATCGGCAGTGCCAGCATCTTGGTGCCGTAGAGCGCCAGGAACGCGCCGGTGGTGAAATAGAAGCCGTAGGTCAGGTTGATCACGCCCAGCACGCCGAACATCAGCGTGAAGCCGAGGGCGAACAGGGCATAGGTCGAGCCCAGAACCAGGCCGTTCAAAAGCTGCTGGGGGAGTTGCTGGAGGATCTGCGCGAACATGGGAAAGGTGCCGGGTCCAAACGAAGATCGGCGGAACCCGGGTCCCGCCGATCGTCCGTTGCTGGGGTGGTTACTTGAGGATCTGGAACTTGCCGCCCTTCATCTCGAGCACCACGACACCCGAGCTGTCGGCCGGATCGCGGTGGTCGGTGAAGGAGAACGGGCCCATCACGCCGGTGTATTTGGTCGCCTGCAAGGCGGTCTTGATCTTCTCCGGGTCGGCGGCGCCGGCCTTGTCGATCGCGTTCGCCACGATATGCAGCGTGTCATAGGCCTGGGCCGCGAACTGGTCCGGATCGTCCTTGTACTTGGCGCGATAGTCGGCGACGAACTTGGTGTTCAGCGCATCGTCCTTGGCGATGAACCAGGGGCTGCCGACCATGGTGCCGTCGGCGGCTTCGCCGGCGATGTCGCCCAGCTTCGGCGAATTGAAGCCGTTGCCGCCGATGAAGCGGATCTTCTCGTCGAGGCCGATCGAACGCGCGTCGAGCAGGATGCCCGAGGCCGGCTCGACCAGGCACGAAACCACGATCGCGTCCGGGTTCATGCTCTTGATCTTGGTCAGCTGTGCGGAGAAATCGCTGTCCTTCGAGCCGAAGGTCTCGGTCGTCAGCGTCTGGATTCCGAGCTTTTCCAGGCTGGCCTTGAACACGTCATAGCCGGACTTGGAGAAGGCATCGTCGTTCGCGTACATGACCGCGACCTTCTTGATGCCGAACTTGGCCTGGGCCGCCTTCAGCGTCACCGGAATGACGTCGCTCTCGGGCAGCGAGGTGCGGAACACGTAGGGGCCGATGTCGGTGATGCCGGCGGCCGTGGTCGACGTGCCGACGATCGGAATCTTCTGTTCGTTCGCGACCGGGCCGGCAGCGAACATCTCGTTCGACAGCGTCGGACCCAGCAGCAGCGGCACCTTGCCGATGCCGATCAGCTTGCGCGCGGCATTGACGGCCTGGTCCTTGTTGCCGGC
>Ga0302314_10012980_pt1 | contig 14351 bp, 12 predicted proteins | sample III_Palsa_N2_3_FD_200533 | JGI IMG/M metagenome (GOLD analysis project Ga0302314, IMG submission 200533) | Peat permafrost microbial communities from Stordalen Mire near Abisko, Sweden - III_Palsa_N2_3 | ecosystem: Environmental > Terrestrial > Soil > Palsa > Peat permafrost | place: Sweden... | reverse complement strand
CAATCGCCCGTGCGCAGCGCCAGGCTGGCGGTCACCAGGCTCGCGTCGTCCTCATCGGTGCGGATGGTGAAGCCCAGGCGCCGGACCAGCGCGATCATGCCGGTATTCTCGCGCAGGATCGTGCCCCAGATCTCGGCCAGGCCGCGGGCACGGGCATAGTCGATGATCAGCCCCATCAGGTCGCGGCCGAGCCCGCGGCCCTGCCAGTCGCTGCGCACCATGATCGCGAACTCGGCCCGTTCATTGTCCGGGTCGGCCGCGATGCGGACCACGCCGTAGCCGTCGCCGAAATCGCCGCCGTTGTCGGGCGGCACGGCCAGGAACGCCATCTCGCGGTCGTAGTCGATCTGGGTGAGGCGCGCCAGCAATTGGGCCGGCAGCGCCTTCATGGCGGCGAAGAAACGATGCTGGATATCGACCGGCGACATCTTCTGGAAAATGCGCTCGAAACCCGGCGCATCCTCGGGCCTGACCGGGCGGATCCGGATCGGCGTGCCGTCCTTGAGCATGATCTGCCGTTCCAGCGCGGAAGGGTAGGGCAGGATCGAGAACGGGGCGCCGGTGCCGAGGCGGATGCGGGCGTCGAGCGCGACGACCCCGTCCGGATCGGCCAGCAGCGGGTTGATATCGACCTCGGCGATCTCGGGCAGGTCGGCGGCCAGCTGCGAGAGCTTGACCAGGCTGAGTGCGATCGCCTCCAGATCGGCCGGCGGCACGTTGCGGAAGCCTGCGAGGCGTCGCGATACGCGGGTCGACTGGATCAGGTCGCGCGCCAGCATCATGTCGAGCGGGGCCAGCGCCAACGCCTTGTCGCCGATGACCTCGACCGCGGTGCCGCCGCGGCCGAACAGCAGCACCGGCCCGAACGTCGCATCGTTGGCGAGGCCGATGATCAGCTCCAGCGCGTCGGGCCGCGTCACCATCTCCTGCACCGCGAAGCCTTCGATGCGAATATCGGGTTTGGCGGCGCGGATGCGGGCCAGCATGGCATGGGCGGCGATGCCGGCGGCCTCCGGCGTCGCCAGGTCGAGCGCCACCCCGCCCATGTCGGATTTGTGGGTGATGTCGGGCGAGACGATCTTGACCGCAACCGGCCGGCCGATCTCGCGCGCCGCATCGGCGACCTCGTCGGCCTCCGCCACCCGCCTGACCGCGGCGACCGGAATGCCGTAGGCCGCAAGCAGCGCCTTGGAATCGGCCTCGTCCAGCCATTCGCGCCCGGCGGTCGCCGCCGCCGCGACGATGGCGCGGGCGAGCCGCAGATCGGGCGCGAACTCGGCCGGGATCGCCGGCGGCACGCGGATCAGCAGCCGCTGATTGCGCCGGAACTCGCGCAGATGCATGAAGCCGCTGATGGCACGCTCCGGCGTGTCGTAGCTGGGCACGCCGGCCGCGGCGAAATGGCCTCGCGCCTCGCGGGCGGCACCCTCGCCCAGCCAGCTCACCATCAGCTTCGCCTGGGCGCGCGCCGGCAGCTTGCCCATGGCGGCGATTACCGCATCGGCGGATTCGAGCGTCGTGGTCACCGCCTGCGGGCAGTTCAGCACGAGGCAGGCGTCGGTCTCCGGATCGGCCAGCACGATCTCGAGCGCCGCCGCATAGCGGGGACCATCCGCGTCGCCAATGATGTCGACCGGGTTGCCGTGCGACCAGGCCGCAGGCAGCAGCTTGTCGAGCGCCTCGATCGTCGCCGGCGCCAACTGCGCCAGCGTGCCGCCCAGCTCCATCAGCGCGTCGGTCGCCAGCACGCCGACGCCGCCGCCGTTGGTGACGATGCTGAGCCGCTCGCCCGGCATCAGCCGCGCGTGGCTCAAGGTCTCGAGCGCCTGGAACATCTCGTCGAGCGAGCGGACGCGCAGCATGCCGGCGCGGCGGAAGGCGGCGTCATAGACCGCGTCGGCGCCGATCATGGCGCCGGTGTGGGAGGCCGCGGCCCGGGCGCTGGCCGCATAGCGACCGGCCTTCAGGATGATGACCGGTTTGGTGCGGGCGGCGGCGCGGGCGGCCGACATGAACTTGCGCGCCTCGGTCACGCCCTCGACATAGACCAGGATCGCGCGGACATGGCCGTCATGGGCCAGGTAGTCCAGCATGTCGCCGACATCGACATCGGCCATGTCGCCCAGCGAGACCATATGGCTGAAGCCGATGCCGCGACTGGCCGCCCAATCGATCAGCGTGGTTGCGATCGCACCGGATTGGGTCAGGCAGGCGACGTCGCCCACCAGCGGCTGGATGTGCGAGAAAGTTGCATTGAGCCCGATGCCCGGCACGGCCAACCCTAAGCAGTTGGGCCCGACGATGCGCATCAGATGGGGTTTCGCCGCGTCCAGCATCGCCTGGCGCAGGTCAGGGCCGCCGGCGACGCCGCGGCCGAAATCGGCGCTCAGCACGATCGCGGCGCGGCAGCCGCGGGCACCCAGCTCGCCGACCATCGCCGGAATGCCGGCCGGCGGCGTCGCGATCACGGCCAGATCGGGCACCACCGGCAGATGGGCGATGTCGGGATAGCACAGCACGCTCTCGATCGCGTTGTGGCGCGGGTTGACCGGCATGATCGGCCCGTCGAACCCGCCGCGCAGCAGATTGCGCGCGACCACGGCGCCGACCGATTGCGGCCGGTCGCTGGCGCCGATCAGAGCCACCGACCGCGGCTGGAACATCCGATTGAGATTGCGGATCGACATGGGGCCGGGCGTCTCCACGGGGCGGGCAGGCGGCGATAGGATAGGCGGCTCGGCCGGTAAACTCTATCCTGCTTGCGCCGCCGCCGCTTCGGGCTAACTATCTCCGCCGGGAGGACACTTCATGGTCGAGCGCATCGAACGCCTGCGCACATTCGTCGCCCGGTTCACGCGCCTCATGGAAGCGTCCCCGGCCGAACCGCGCGTGCTCGACGAGGGCGGCGGGTTGCTGGCGGATCTGGTCGCCAACGACGATTGGCTGCCCGACGAATATGCCGTACCCGATCGCGAGCGCTATCAGCAGTTTCTGCTGCATTGCGACCCGCTGGAACGGTTCTCTGTCGTCAGCTTCGTCTGGGGGCCTGGCCAGTCGACGCCGATCCACGATCATCGCACCTGGGGTCTGATCGGCATGCTGCGCGGGGCGGAGCTGTCGCACGACTGGGATCTGGCGAGAGGGGCCAAGACGCGCACGACGCGGCTCGAACCCGGCGCGGTCGCGGCGGTCTCGCCGGCGATCGGCGACGTGCACAAGGTCGAAAATGCCTTTGGCGACCGTACCTCGATCAGCATCCATGTCTATGGCGCCAACATCGGCGCCGTCGCCCGGCACGTCTATCGCGAGACCGGAGAGGCGGTGCCCTTCGTCTCCGGTTATACCAACGCCGCCGTGCCCAACCTGTGGGACCGGTCGGCCAGTGTCAGGGCCGGTCTCGCGCCTCGATGAGCCTGCCCGTCTATTTCGACTATCACGCGACGACGCCGGTCGATCCGCGCGTCCTGGCCCAGATGCTGCCGTGGTTCACCGAACAGTTCGGCAATCCCCATTCGGTCGACCATGCCTATGGCTGGTCGGCCGAAGAGGCGGTCGAGGCGGCACGGGGCGAGGTCGCGGCCCTGATCGAGGCCGACCCGCGTGAGATCATCTTCACCTCGGGTGCGACCGAGGCCAACAATCTGGCGATCCGGGGGCTGGCGCCGGCGCTGGCGGCGGCTGGACGGACCCAGATCATCGCTTCGCCGCTCGAACATCCTTGCGTCATGGCGTGTCTGGAAGCGCTGGTCGCCGACGGCTTCTCCGTGCATTTCCTCAAGGTCGGCAGCGCGGGTGTGGTCAATCCGGCCGAGGTCGCGCGCCGGATCGGGCCGGCGACCGGGCTCGTCACCGTCATGGCGGCCAATCATGAGATCGGCACCGTGCAGCCGATCGACGAGATCGGCCGGCTGACCCGGGCCGCCGGCGCCCTGTTCCATGTCGATGCCGCCCAGGCCGCCGGCAAGATCCCGCTCGCCATGGCCGAGATCGACCTGATGACGCTGTCGGCGCACAAGCTCTACGGGCCGAAGGGCATCGGCGCGCTGGCCCTGCGCCGCACGGTGCGGCCGTTGATGAAGCCGCTGATGCTGGGCGGTGGCCAGGAGCAGGGCCTGCGGTCGGGCACGGTGCCGGTGCCGCTCGCGGTCGGGTTCGGTGCGGCGGCCGCGCTGGCGATGGCGGAGCGGGGCGGTGAAGCGGTCCGGCTCGCCCAGCTGCGCGACCGGCTGCTCGACCGGCTGCGCGCGGCCGGTCTCGATCTGCATCTGCATGGCGATCCGGCCCGGCGCCTGACCGGCAACATCAATTTCCGCATCGGCATGCTCGATGCGGAGGCGATCATCCAGCACGTCCGCGACCGGGTAGCGCTCTCGACCGGCGCCGCTTGTGCGTCGGCCGAACGCACGCCGTCGGCGGTGCTGCGCGCGATCGGTCTTACCGAGCCCCAAGCGTTGGGGGCGCTCCGCATCGGGCTCGGCCGCGGCACCACGGAGGGCGATATCGAGCTCGCCGCGGCGGCCCTCATCGAGGCCTGTCGGGAATTGGGCGCTTGAGGTAGTTTCCTGGCCCATGGTCATCAAGCAACTCGTCTATCTGCTGGCGCTGGCGCGTGAGAAGCATTTCGGTCTCGCGGCCGAGCGCAGCCATATCAGCCAGCCCACGCTGTCGGCCGCGATCCGCCAGCTCGAGGACGAGCTGCAGGTGCCGATCGTCGAGCGCGGCAACCGCTTCATCGGCTTCACGCCCGAGGGCGAGCGGGTGCTGGAATACGCCCGCCGCATCGTCGCCGATTGCGATGCGCTGCGGCAGGATCTGTCGGAACTGCGCCAAGGCCTGACCGGGCACATCCGCATCGGCGTGGTGCCGTCGGCGCTGCCGATCGTCTCGCGCATCACCGGCCCGTTCGCGCTCAGCCATCCGCGCGTCTCGGTCTCGATCCAGTCGCTGACCTCGGCCGAAATCCAGAAGCAGATCGACGAGTTCACGCTCGATATCGGGCTGACCTATCTCGACAACGAGCCGGTGACGCGCATGCGCACGCTGCCGCTCTACCGCGAGCATTACATCCTGCTGACGCCGGACGACGGGCCGTTCGCCGGGCGCGAGAGCGTCACCTGGGCCGAGGCGGCGGAGGTGCCGCTCTGCCTGTTGAGCCCGGACATGCAGAACCGCCGGATCGTCGACCGGATCTTCGGATCGGTCGGCAAGACGCCGCATCCGAGGCTGGAGACCAACTCGATCGTGACGCTGTGCCTGCATGTCAGCGCCGGGCAATTGTCGAGCGTCATGCCCCATACGCTCCTGGACATGCCCGGCCTGCCCGGCGGCACGATCGCGCTCAAGCTCACCGAACCGGAAGTTTCCTATGGCATGGGCATCGTCATGCCCGATCGCCAACCGGCCCAGCCGCTCGCCCGCGCTTTGTTCGCGCTGGCACCGACGCTGGGTCTCGAACAGGCCGTGCGCTGGCCGCCCGCCCTTAGCCGATAGAAGTGCCCCATGGAAACCAGTGAAGTCTCCGATCACATCGCCGAGGCCGGCGAGCATCATCACGGGGCCGGCGTCAGCGATGTGACCTTCCGCAAGCGCGTGGGATTGTTCATCAGCCTGCTGGCCGTCCTGCTCGCCATCACCGGTACCGGCGGCAGCAACGCCATGAAGACCGCGATCAACGCCAATATCGAGCGGTCGGACGCCTGGAACTTCTACCAGGCGCGCAACATCCGCGAGACCGCGACCAAGCTCTCGCGCGACCAGCTGGAGATCATGCAGGCCGGCGCCTCGGACGCCACGCGCGCCGCGATCGGCGCGCGCCTCGACGAATACAAGACGGCGATCCAGCATTACGAGAGCGACCCAAACAACGACGGCAAGGCCGAGCTGAAAGCCAAGGCGGAGGCCGCCGAGGCAAGGCGCGACCTGGCGCAGATGCGCGGCGAAAGCTTCGAGATCGCGGAGGCCCTGCTGCAGATCGCGATCGTGCTGGCGTCGACCTGCATCCTGACCGCGTCACGACAACTATTGCTGGTCTCCGCCATCTTCGCCGCCTGCGGCATCGTGCTGTCGGCGAACGGCTTCGTGCCGTTCTTCGACTGGCCGTTCGGGCATTAGAGTGCACAATTTATCCTCATGCCGCACCTGCACAATCAAGTTTTCGCTATCGCAAAATAGATAAAATCGAATGGATCGTTCTCCCAGGTCGCGCAAATAGTTAGGGCGACAAGTTATCTGTGTTGCCTGCGGGTGACCTGGGAGGACCAAGCATGGCGCAGTCTGCGCCCTTCGACCCGGAGATTGCCCGGGACGTCATTACCGGTTTGAAGCATCTGCCGGGTGCCACGTTGCCGATCCTTCACGCGCTGCAAGACCGGTTCGGCTATGTCGATGCCGCGGCCGTGCCGTTGATCGCCGATGCGCTCAATCTGTCGCGGGCCGAGATCCATGGCGTCGTGACCTTCTACCATCATTTCCGCGACGTGCCGGCCGGGGCCCATGTCATCCAGCTGTGCCGCGCCGAAGCCTGCCAGTCGATGGGCTGCCGTGATCTCGAACGCCATGCCGAGGCGCGCCTGGGCGTCGCCATGGGCGGCACGCGCGCCGATGGCCGCGCTACGCTCGATGCGGTCTATTGCCTGGGCAATTGCGCCTTGTCGCCGGCGGTGATGATCGATGGCGAGCTGCATGGCCGGGTCGATGCCGCGCGCTTCGACGAGCTGGTCGACGCGCTGGGGATCCGCCGATGAGCGGCCGGATCTTCGTGCCGATCGATGCCGCCGCCCTGTCGGTCGGCGCCGGGCGGGTCGCCCAGGCGATCGTCCGGGAAGCCGCCAAGCGCGGGATTGCGATCGAGATGATCCGCAACGGCTCGCGCGGCCTGTTCTGGCTGGAGCCGCTGGTCGAGGTCGAAACCCCGGCCGGCCGGGTCGCCTATGGCCCGGTCGCCGTCGCCGATGTCGCAGGATTGTTCGATGCGGATTTCCAGAGCGGCGGCGCCCATGCGCTGGCCCTGGGGCTGACCGAAGAGATCCCGTATCTGAAGCGCCAGGAGCGCCTGACCTTCGCCCGCTGCGGCATCGTCGATCCGCTGTCGCTCGATGATTATCGCGCCCATGGCGGTTGGAAAGGGCTGGAGACTGCGCTCAAGCTCAGCGGTGCCGAGATCGTCGAGCAGGTGACGCAATCGGGCCTGCGCGGCCGCGGCGGCGCCGGTTTCCCGACCGGCATCAAATGGCGCACTGTGCTGAACGCGCCGGCCGACCAGAAATACATCGTGTGCAACGCCGACGAGGGCGACAGCGGCACCTTCGCCGACCGCATGCTGATGGAGGGCGATCCCTTCGCGCTGATCGAGGGCATGGCGATCGCCGCCGTCGCGGTCGGGGCGACCCAGGGCTTCGTCTATATTCGTTCGGAATATCCGCACGCCTTCCGGACCTTCAGCGCGGCGATCGAGCGCGCGACCGCGGCCGGCCTGATCGGTGCCGCGGTCATGGGCACGGGCCCTGCCTTCCATCTGGAAGCCCGGCTCGGTGCCGGCGCCTATATCTGCGGCGAAGAGACCTCGCTGCTGGAGAGCCTCGAAGGCAAGCGCGGGCTGGTGCGCTTCAAGCCGCCGCTGCCGGCGATCGAGGGCCTGTTCGGCAAGCCGACCATCGTCAACAACCTGGTCTCGCTCGCGACCGTGCCGGTCATCTTCGAGAAGGGTGCCGCGTTCTATCGCGATTTCGGCATGGGCCGCTCGCGCGGCACGCTCCCGATCCAGCTCGCCGGCAATGTGAAGCGCGGCGGCCTGATCGAACTGGCCTTCGGCATCACGCTCCGGCAGCTGATCGACGACTATGGCCAGGGCACCGCCAGCGGCCGGCCGTTCCGCGCGGTCCAGGTCGGCGGTCCGTTGGGCGCCTATTTCCCTGAAAGCCTGCTCGATACGCCGCTCGATTACGAGGCGTTTGCGGCGGTGAAGGGCATGCTGGGCCATGGCGGCGTCGTCGTGTTCGACGATCAGGTCGATCTGGCCGAACAGGCGAAATTCGCCATGGAATTCTGTGCCGAGGAAAGCTGCGGCAAATGCACGCCCTGCCGCATCGGCTCGACCCGCGGTGCGGAAGTGATCGAGAAGATCATCGCCGGCGAGGAGCGCGGCAAGAATCTCGTGCTGCTGGATGATCTCTGCACGCTGATGCTCGACGGCTCGCTCTGTGCGCTGGGGGGCCTGACGCCCTATCCGGTGCTGAGCGCCTTGAAGCATTTCCCCGATGATTTCGACAGGTCTGCCGCCGTGCCCCCGGCGCAGGCCGCGGAATAGGAGCCACCTCATGTCGCTCATCCACGAGACCGATTTCGGTACGCCGCCGAGCCCGTCGGCCGAGCTGATCACGCTCGAAATCGACGGCATGAATGTGACGGTGCCCGCCGGAACCTCGGTCATGCGCGCCGCGGCCGAGCTGGGTACCAAGGTGCCGAAGCTGTGCGCGACCGACAGTCTGGAGCCGTTCGGCTCCTGCCGCCTGTGCCTGGTCGAGATCGACGGCCGGCGCGGCACGCCCGCGTCCTGTACGACCCCGGTCGAGGCCGGCATGAAGGTCAAGACCCAGACCGACCGCCTGGCCAAGCTGCGCCGCGGCGTGATGGAGCTCTATATCTCCGACCATCCGCTCGACTGCCTGACCTGTGCTGCCAACGGCGATTGCGAGCTGCAGGACATGGCCGGAGTCGTGGGCCTGCGCGAGGTCCGCTACGGCTACGAGGGCCACAACCATCTCGATGCCGGCAAGGATGAGTCGAACCCGTATTTCACCTTCGATGCGTCGAAATGCATCGTCTGCTCGCGCTGCGTCCGGGCGTGCGAGGAGGTGCAGGGCACCTTCGCGCTGACCATCGACGGGCGCGGTTTTGCCTCGGCCGTCTCGGCGGGCGGCACGGATTTCCTCAATTCCGAATGCGTGTCGTGCGGCGCCTGCGTCCAGGCCTGTCCGACCGCGACGTTGATGGAAAAGTCGGTGATCGACGCCGGCCAGGCCGAGCACAGCATCATCACGACCTGCGCCTATTGCGGCGTCGGCTGCGGCTTCAAGGCCGAGATGCGCGGGACCGAGGTCGTGCGCATGGTGCCCTGGAAGGACGGCAAGGCGAACCACGGCCATTCGTGCGTCAAGGGCCGCTTCGCCTGGGGCTATGCGACCCATAAGGAACGCATGCTGAAGCCGATGATCCGCTCGAAGATCAGCGATCCCTGGCGCGAAGTGAGCTGGGAAGAGGCGATCGGCTATGCGGCGTCCGAGTTCAAGCGCATCCAGGCCACATACGGCCAGAACTCGATCGGCGGCATCACCTCGTCCCGCTGCACCAACGAAGAGACCTATCTGGTGCAGAAGCTGGTGCGCGCCGGCTTCGGCAACAACAATGTCGATACTTGCGCCCGCGTCTGTCATTCGCCGACCGGCTATGGGCTCAGCACCACTTTCGGCACCTCGGCCGGTACCCAGGATTTCGACAGCGTCATGCAGGCCGACGTCATGCTGGTGATCGGCGCCAACCCGACCGACGCCCATCCGGTGTTCGCGTCGCGCATGAAGAAGCGGCTGCGCGAGGGGGCGCGGCTGATCGTGGCCGACCCGCGCCGGATCGACCTGGTGCGTACGCCCCATGTCGAGGCGGATTTCCATCTCCAGATCAGGCCGGGCTCCAACGTGGCGCTGATCAATGCGCTCGCCCATGTCGTCGTGACCGAGGGCCTGGTCGCCGAGGCTTTCGTGGCCGAGCGTTGCGAGCCGATGGAAACCGCGCGCTGGCGCGCCTTCATCGCCGATCCGCGCCATTCGCCTGAGGCGGTCGAGGCCATCACCGGCGTGCCGGCGGCCGAACTCCGCGCCGCCGCCCGGCTCTATGCCACGGGCGGCAATGCCGCGATCTATTACGGGTTGGGCGTGACCGAGCATAGCCAGGGCTCGACCATGGTCATGGGCATGGCCAACCTCGCCATGATCACCGGCAACATCGGGCGCGAAGGCGTCGGCATCAATCCGCTGCGCGGGCAGAACAACGTCCAGGGCGCCTGCGACATGGGCTCGTTCCCGCACGAGCTGCCGGGCTATCGCCATGTCTCGAACGATGCGGTGCGCGAGAGCTTCGAGGAGGTCTGGAACGTCACGCTCAAGGGCGATCCGGGCCTGCGCATCCCGAACATGCTGGATGCGGCCGTCGATGGCACGTTCAAGGGCATCTATATCCAGGGCGAGGATATCGCCCAGTCGGACCCGGACATCACCCATGTGACCGCGGGTCTCGCCGCCATGGAATGCGTCGTCGTCCAGGATATCTTCCTGAACGAGACGGCGAGCTTTGCCCATGTGTTCCTGCCGGGTTCGTCCTTCCTGGAAAAGGACGGCACCTTCACCAACGCCGAACGCCGCATCAGCATGGTGCGCCAGGCGATGCCGCCGATGGCGCGCTATGCCGACTGGCAGGCGACCATGCTGCTGTCGAACGCGCTGGGCTATCCGATGGACTATAAGCACCCGTCGGAAATCATGGACGAGATCGCGCGGCTGACCCCGACCTTTGCCGGCGTGTCCTACCAGCGGATCGAAGAGCTGGGCAGCATCCAGTGGCCGTGCAACGACGCGGCCCCCGACGGCACGCCGACCATGCATATCGGCCACTTCGTGCGCGGCAAAGGCAAATTCGCCATCACCGAGTTCGTGCCGACGGAGGAGCGCAGTACGGCGCGCTATCCGCTGATCCTGACCACCGGGCGCATCCTGTCGCAATATAACGTCGGCGCGCAGACGCGCCGGACCGAGAATGTCGTCTGGCATGAGGAGGATCTGCTGGAGATCCATCCGTTCGATGCCGAGTATCGCGGCATCGTCGAGGGCGATTGGGTCGCGGTCACCAGCCGGGCGGGCGAGACCAGCCTGCGCGCGAAAATCACCGACCGGGTCCAGGCGGGGGTGGTATATACGACGTTCCACAACCCGGAAACGGCAGCGAATGTGGTGACGACCGACTTCTCCGACTGGGCGACGAATTGCCCGGAATACAAGGTGACCGCGGTCCAGGTGCGCCTCACCAACCAGCGTTCCGGCTGGCAGGATCGCTATGCCGCCTTGCGCGATGAGACGACCCGCATCGCAGGCCCCGCCACGGCGGCGGAATAGAGCGCCATGGCGGCACCGCGATATTCGACCCCGCTTCCACCGATCGACGGCCCGGGCGTGGTCCAGCGCCCGGCTTTGCGGCTGTCGTCCCATACGACCGAGAGCTTCACCGCCAACCTGATCGAAGAAGTGCCGGTGGCGCTCATCTACAACGGCGTCAGCCACGCGGTCATGCTGGCGAGCCCGGGCGACATCGCCGATTTCGCGCTCGGCTTCTCGCTGAGCGAAGGCATCATCCAGAGCCCGCGCGAGCTGCTCGATCTGGAACTGGCGCCGGCGGGCGAGGGTATCGAGGTGCGGCTGACCATCACCGCCCGTCGTTTCGCCGGCCTGAAAGACCGGCGCCGGACCCTGGCCGGCCGCAGCGGCTGCGGGCTGTGCGGCGTCGAAAGCCTGGCCGATGCGATGCGGCCGCTGCCGGCGCTGGTCGACCAGACGTTCCTGTCGCTGCGCGCGATCCGTCGCGCGCTGGACGGGCTGGCGCCGCTGCAGCGGCTGAACCAGCTCGCCGGCGCCGTCCATGCCGCCGCCTGGGTCGATCCGGACGGGGTGATCCGGCATGTGGCCGAGGATGTCGGCCGGCATAACGCGTTCGACAAGGTGATCGGCGCCATGGCGCGGCGGCGCGGCGGGCGCCCGCCCGGCTTCGCGCTGCTGACCAGCCGTTTGAGCTACGAACTGGTGCAGAAGGCCGCGACCACCGGGATTTCGGCCCTGGTCGCGATCTCGGCCCCGACGGCACTCGCGGTCGAGACGGCGACCAGAGCCGGCATCTGCATCGTGGCGCTCGCCCGGGGCGATTCGGTTTCGGTCTATGCCCATCCGGAGCGGGTCATCGATCTCAATGAGGCCGGTATATGAAGCCCGACCGCCTGATTCGCATGGCGAACCAGATCGCCGCGTATTTTTCGGCGTATCCGCACGATGAAGCGGTCGCCGGGATCAGCGAGCATTTGAAGCTGTTCTGGGAACCGCGCATGCTGGTCGGAATCAAGGATCACATCGCCCATGGCGGTGCCGGTCTCAATGATCTGGTGCCGGAGGCGGTTCGCCGGCTGTCCTAGCCGTTAGCTGGCCGGGCCAAAAAGACGGCAAGGTGGCAAACACCGACGCGAAGTCCGCCAAGGGGTCGCGCACATTAGGGAGAGGAAGCGAGATGAGTTCTTTCTTGGACCGGGCGCATACGGTAGCGCCCCCGGGTTTCAATCGGTTCATGGTGCCGCCCGCGGCACTGGCGGTGCATCTGTCGATCGGCCAAGCCTATGCATTTTCGACCTTCAATCTGCCGCTGACCAAGCTCATCGGCATCACCAAATCCGCGCCCGACGATTGGTCGCTGAAGCAGATCGTGCTGATCTTCTCGATAGCCATCGTCTTCCTGGGCCTGTCCGCCGCCGTCTTCGGCCGCTGGGTCGAGAGCGTCGGCCCGCGCAAGGCCATGTTCACCGCGGCGCTCTGCTTCAGCGGCGGCTTCATGGTCTCGGCCGTGGGCATCTACCTGCATCAGCTCTGGCTGCTCTATCTGGGCTATGGCGCGCTCGGCGGCTGCGGCCTGGGCATCGGCTATATCTCGCCGGTCTCGACCCTGATCAAATGGTTCCCCGACCGTCCCGGTATGGCGACCGGCATGGCGATCATGGGCTTCGGCGGCGGCGCGCTGATCGGCGCACCGCTTTCGACCAACCTCATGGCCTATTTCGCGACCGCGACGTCGAACGGCGTGCTCGAAACCTTCATCTGCATGGGCGTGATCTATTTCATCTTCATGATGCTGGGCGTCTATGCCGCCCGGGTGCCGGCGGCCGATTGGAAGCCGGAAGGCTGGACCGCGCCGATCATGGCCAGCAAAATGATCACCACCGCCAATGTCCATGTCGATGTCGCCTATAAGACGCCGCAGTTCGTGCTGCTATGGATCGTGCTGTGCATGAACGTCACCGCCGGCATCGCGGTCCTGAGCCAGGCCTCGCCGATGATCCAGGAGATGTTCGGCAGCCGGGTGACGCCGGTCCTGGCCGGCAGCTTCGTCGGGCTGCTCAGCATCTTCAATATGCTGGGCCGGTTCTTCTGGGCCTCCATGTCCGACTATCTGGGCCGGCGCATGACCTACATGATCTTTTTCCTGTTGGGCATCGCGCTCTATGCGACCGTGCCGACGACCGGCCAGATGGGATCGATCCCGCTGTTCGTCGCGGCCTGCGCGGTTATCCTGTCGATGTATGGCGGCGGCTTCGCCACCATCCCGGCCTATCTCCGCGACATGTTCGGCACCATGCATGTGGGTGCTATCCATGGCCGTCTGCTGACCGCCTGGGCAGCGGCAGGCGTGCTGGGTCCGGTGCTGCTGACCTTCGTGCGTGAGGATCAGATCGCGGCTGGCGTGCCCAAGACCGAGGCCTATTCGCTGACCATGTACATCATGTGCGGTCTGCTGTTCGTGGGCTTCCTCGCCAATCTCGGCATGCGGGCGGTGGCGGAACGGCATCACTTCCGCGAAACCGCGTCGGCACATTCTTAAAAGGGGGTCCGTATCATGACCATTCGTCTCGTCTTGCTCTGGGCCGCTGTCGGCATCCCCTTGCTCTGGGGTGTCGAGAAGACGCTGGAGAATGCGATCAAGCTGTTCCAATAGCCCGATTGCATCCAAGAGGGCGGCACGGGCTTCGTGCTGCCCTTTTTTTTTTAATCCTTTGTGATCACTTTCACATGATTATGTATTAAAAGGGAAATACTATCATCCCGAGCGTTGGTTGCTATCTGCGGCTGTCGCCCTGAGCCAACAAGGCTCCTGGAGTATCTTTCGTGGCCAAACTTCTGACGCTCGGCCAATTGGCCGACCGGGACATCGAACTCGAAGTGCTCTGCACAGGCTGTCTCAGGCGCAAGAATGTGCCGGCGAAGCTGTTCGTGGGTAAGTTCGGCGCCGATACGGTGCCGCCCAACCTCAATGGCAAGCTCAAGTGCGCCATGTGCTCGTCCACCCGCTGCGAGGTCAGGGCGGTCCAGGGCTGAGCTCAAGCGACGCGCTTGGCCATATGGACAACCTGGCGGCCGTCGAGCGTGGTCTCACGTCCCGTCTCGTCATAGCCGAGACTGAGGTAGAGCGCGATGTTCCGCGCCATCAGCGCATTGGTATAGAGCCGGACCTCATCCAGGCCGCGGCGGATCGCCTCGGCCTCGGCGAAATCCAGG
>Ga0302314_10012979_pt1 | contig 14351 bp, 15 predicted proteins | sample III_Palsa_N2_3_FD_200533 | JGI IMG/M metagenome (GOLD analysis project Ga0302314, IMG submission 200533) | Peat permafrost microbial communities from Stordalen Mire near Abisko, Sweden - III_Palsa_N2_3 | ecosystem: Environmental > Terrestrial > Soil > Palsa > Peat permafrost | place: Sweden... | reverse complement strand
GCCGTGGCGGCGATCGATGGATCACGGGCGGTCCACGCGATGCGCGCGACAACGGCCATCAGCAGAATAAACGCGCCGTAGCCCAGGCTCCAGGTCAGCGTCTGGGTCCCCAGCCGCAGCACGGGCTCGATGATCACCGGATAGGCCAGCAGGGCCAGGAGGCTGCCGAGATTGCTGGCCGCGTAAAGGACGTAGGGGTTGGCCGCGTCCGCCTCGCCGCTTCGCACGCGCGCGTACCAAGCCTGGACCAGCGGCGCGGTGGCCGACAGGGCCGCGAACGGCGCGCCGACCGACAAGGTCAGCACCCCGACCAGCCAGATCGCGGGTGGCAGAGCGCCCGGCTCGCCCAGGGCGTGCGACACCCGAAGCGGCAGGACCACCGCGGCGACGAGCAATACGGCGCCGTGGATGAGCGCCTGACGACGCAGCGAGGCGATCCGCTGTAACAGATGGGCATAGGCGTACCCGACCAGCAGCGCGGCCTGGAAGAAGGCCAGACTAGTGTTCCAGACCGCCGGTGAGCCGCCCAGGGTGGGCAAGACCAGCTTGGCGATCATCGGTTCGACCAGGAACACCAGGGCGGCGCTGGCGAACACCGCGGCGGCGAACAATCCGGGCGCGATCCGGCTGGCCTGGACCGACCCATCCTCCCCTTTTGCGCCGGTCCCATTCTTGGCGGGGTTTTTGGCCGCAGCGTCTGTCATCGCGCCTCGAATCAACTTGATTGACGGGCTGTGACGATGTTGGTCTGACCCGCTAAGGCTTTGCAAACGCGCTTTTCCAGCCGGCCATCCGAGGACGCCCATGTTTCCGCTCGAGATCGAGACTTTGGCCCGACTGCTGGTGGATGAGGCCCAGAGCCGACGCCTGCGGATTGTCACGGCCGAAAGCTGCACCGGCGGCCTCGTTTCGGCGGCGATCACGGCGGTCTCCGGCGCTTCGGAAGTGTTCGATCGGGGCCTGATCACCTATTCCAACCGGGCCAAGCAGGACCTGCTCGGCATCGCCGGCGACATGCTGGCCGACTATGGCGCGGTCTCCGAGCCGGTTGCGAGAATGATGGCCGAGGGCGCCCTGGAGAATTCCAACGCCCATATCAGCGTCGCCATCACCGGCGTGGCGGGCCCGACCGGCGGAACCGAGATGAAACCGGTGGGGCTGGTCCACCTGGCGACTGCCCGCGCCAACCAGTCGGTGGTCCACCGGGTGGAGCGGTTCGGCGACATCGGCCGCGAGAACATTCAGCTCGCCGCTGTGCAACTGGCCCTTGAGATGCTCAGGGATCGGATCAGCTAGATTCGACCTTCGCCGGATCATAGGGAAATTTTGATAGTCTCGCCGTGCTCCAATTGGCTTGAGATGGCGTATGCTGTCGGACGCCTATGCCCCTGTCAGTCTAGTTGTGTATGGCCGCGTGATGAAAAATTCCCCCGTTCTGAATGGGCTGCGTCTTCTCGTCGTCGAGGACGAGGCGATGATCGCCATGATGCTTGAGGACATGCTGGGCGGGCTCGGCTGCGTCGTGGTCGACGTCGCCGGCACGGTTTCGAAGGGCCTGGATCTCGCCGGCAACCTGTCCTTGAGATTCGACGGTGCGATCCTGGACGTCAATCTGGCCGGTGAGCAGGTCTATCCGGTCGCCGAGCGGCTGGCGGCGCGGGGCGTTCCGTTCATCTTTTGCACGGGCTATGGCCGCACCGGTCTTGCGGAGAACTTCGCGCACGTGCCGACCCTGGCGAAACCCTATATGCGCGAGGAATTGGAGCTCATTCTGATGAAAGCGCTGGTCGAGCCGCGCGCGCACTGACGGCTGCTCAACCCGGGCCGTAGAGCGTCTTGGCGCGGTCCTCGAAACACCCGATCAGCCGATCGACCGCGTGGTGGAAATTGGCCGCCAGCAGGGTCTGCAACAGCCGGGACTTGAATTCGAAATCGATCTCGAAATCGATGATGACCCCGTTCGGATGCTCGCGGAATTTCCAGCGATTGAACAGCTTGCGAAAAGGGCCGTGCAGTAGGCTGACGGTGATTTCGCACGCCGCCGGGTCGCGCCGCACGCGGGTCGAGAACCGCTCTCGCAGGAACGAGAACCCAACGCCCGCCTCGGCGTCCAGCACTGTTTCGCCCTGGGCATCGGCGCGCTCGTTCCATATCCGCATGCTGGTGATCCAGGGCACGAACTGGGGATAGGCCTTCACATCGCCCACCAGGTCCAGGAGTTGCGCGGGGGTGTAAGGCAGGATTCGAGTGACCGCGTGGCGCAAGGCTTAGCGCCCAACCCCTTGCGCGCGTGCTGCCTCTTGCGCGTTTCTGGCGGTCCGCAGCCTGGCGAAGTCCTCACCGGCGTGGTGCGACGAGCGGGTCAGCGGGCTCGCCGAAACCATAAGGAAGCCCTTGGCCCGCGCGATCGCCTCATAGCCGGCAAATTCCTCTGGCTCGACGAAGCGGTCGACGGCGGCGTGGCGGCGGGTCGGCTGCAGATACTGGCCGATGGTCAAAAAGTCGACGCCAGCCGAACGCATGTCGTCCATTACCTGCATCACCTCTTCCCTGGCCTCGCCCAGGCCGACCATCAGTCCGGATTTGGTGAACATCGACGGATCGCGCGCCTTGACCCGGTCGAGCAGCCGCAGGGAGTGGTAGTAGCGGGCGCCGGGGCGAATGCTCAGATAGAGCCGGGGCACGGTTTCCAGGTTGTGATTGAACACGTCCGGGCGCGAATCGATCACCTGGTCGGCGGCGTCGCCCTTGCGCATGAAATCCGGCGTCAGGATCTCGATCGTGGTCGATGGCGTCTCCGCGCGGATCGCGCGCACCACGTCGGCGAAATGCGCGGCGCCGCCGTCGTCCAGGTCGTCCCGGTCGACCGACGTGATGACCACGTGCTTCAGTCCCATCTGACGAACCGCCCGCGCCACCCGCTCCGGCTCGGTGGGATCGAGCGGCTGCGGCAGACCCGTGGCGACATTGCAAAAGGCGCAGGCGCGGGTGCAGATCTCGCCCATGATCATCATGGTGGCGTGGGACTGGCTCCAGCACTCGCCAATGTTCGGGCAGGCCGCCTCCTGGCAGACCGTGGTCAGACCATTGGCCTTCACGATGCCCAAGGTGGCGTTGTAGCCAGCCGAGCCGGGCGCGCGCACGCGAAGCCAGGGGGGCTTGCGCAGAGCAGGCGTTTCGGGCCGGGCCTGCTTTTCCGGATGCCGCATAGCGCGGGTGGTGCGGGTGTCTATGATGGTCGCCATGCGGTCTAAATCGGCCTTTGCGGAGCAAGGATCAAGCGGGCGCATGAGGGAAGTTGAGTTGGCTTCCCAAGCCCCGCCATGGGCGATAGCCTTGACGGCTAGGTCCTTGAGAGACTTTGGGAGGTCTTGAACCCATGCCGCGTGAGTACGATGCGCGAGCCGGCGATCGCGCCGTGTTCGACGCCCTTATCGACGCCCGCGATCGCTACGGCGCGAAAAAGCTGATCTTAGAGGACCAGGAACGCAACCCGTTATCCTATACCGACCTGATCCGGGCGTCGTTCGCGCTGGGCCGCAAGATCGCGGGCCTGACCGACAAGGGCGAGCGGGTGGGCGTGTTGTTGCCGTCAAGCGCCGGGGCGGTCGTGACCTTCTTTGCGCTGCACGCCTTCGGCCGCGTGCCGACCATGCTCAACTTCACTGCTGGCATCCGCAACCTGAAGGCGGCCTGCAAGCTGGCGGGCGTCAAGCGGATCCTGACGGCGCACCGCTTTGTCAACCAGGGCAAGCTGGACGATCTGATCGACGCTTTGCAGGTCGACTGCGAGATCGTCTATCTGGAGGATGTCCGCTCGAGCATCGGCCTCGCCGACAAGGCCTTCGCCGCGCTGGCGGGCGCCCTGCCCCGGCGGTTTCGTGCGCCGCTCGGGCCCAAGGACCCTGGCGTGATCCTGTTCACTTCCGGCAGTTTCGGCGCGCCGCGCGGGGTGATGCTCAGCCAGGGCAACCTGTCGGCCAATGTCGATCAGATCGCCGCCCACATCGACTTGGATCCGGCCTGGGTGATGTTCAACCCGCTACCGGTGTTCCATTGCTTCGGCCTTACGGGCGGGGTCCTGCTGCCCATCCTGAACGGCATGAAGGCGTTCCAGTACCCATCGCCCCTGCACGTCAAACAGATCCCGCCCCTGATCCACGACACCGGCGCTTCGATCCTTCTGGCGACCGACACCTTCGTCAATCAGTACGCCCGCTCGGCCGACCCGGGCGAGCTGTCGGACCTGAAGTTCGTGGTCTGCGGCGCCGAGAAGGTGCGCGAGGAGACCCACAATCTGGTGGCCGAGCGGTTCGGGCCCGTGCCCTTGCTTGAAGGCTTCGGCGCCACCGAAGCCTCGCCGGTGATCGCGGTCAACAGGCCGCCGGACAACAAGCGCGGTACGGTCGGCCCCGTGGTTCCGGGCATGGAGACCCGGCTGGAGCCGGTCGAGGGGATACCGGTGGGCGGCCGGCTCTTCGTGCGCGGCCCCAACATCATGGCAGGCTATCTGAACGAGGTGGGCGGCGTCGACCCACCGAAGGACGGCTGGCATGACACCGGCGACGTCGTGGACATGGATGACGACGGCTTCGTGCGCATCCTGGGCCGGGTCAAACGCTTCGCCAAGATCGGCGGGGAAATGGTCTCGCTGACCGCCGCCGAGGACCTGGCCGCCGGGCTATGGCCCGACGCGCGGCATGCGGTGATCTCGATGCAGGACACGCGAAAGGGCGAGCGGCTGGTGCTGGTCACCGACCGCCTGGACGCCGGCGTCAGCGACCTGCTGGCCCACGCCCAGGCCCTGGGCGCGCCGGAACTGGCGGTGCCGCGCCGCATTGTCCGCGTACCCGAGATCCCGGTGCTGGGGACGGGCAAGACCGACTACGTGGCTATCCAGCGCATGGCGGAGACGGACGCCCGAACGGCTTAGGTCAGGCGGGCTTCAGCAACCGCTTCAAGGACGCCACCACTTGGTCGTTCGGTGTGCCGTACTGGACCAGCTCCGCGGTGTGACCCTTGGCGTCCATCAGATAGATCAGGGTCGAATGGTCCATGGTGTACTCACCGCCCCCGCCCTGCAGGGCGACCTTCTGGTAGTAGACATTGTAGTCATGGGCCGCCTGGGCGATGGCCTGGGGCGTTCCGGTCAGGCCGCGGATGCGTGGGTCGAACGCGGTCAGATAGGACTTCAGCCGCGCCGGAGTGTCGCGCTCGGGATCGATGGTGACATAGACCACGTTCAGCTTGTCGGCGTCGGGGCCCAGGGCCTTCAGCCAGGCGGTCATGTCGGCCAGCGTCGTTGGGCAGACGTCCGGGCAATAGGTGAAACCGAAGAACATCACCGTCGGCTTGCCCAACAGGTCGTGGTCGCTGACCGGGCGTCCGTTCTGGTCGACCAGGTGGAAGGGACCGCCCATCTGGAAGCTGCTCTGGGCGGACGGCGCCGGGCCGTGGGCCTCCAGTTCGTAGGTGGCGAAAGCGAACACCACCACGGCCAGACCCGCGGCGATCATCAGGATCCGCCGCATCAGTGCATATCCATCGGGTGCGTGGCCATGGGCTGCTTCAACGGAATACCGACGTCGCGCACAACGAAGGTCACATTGACCGATCCCGCCTTCTCAAATCTCAGGGTCGCCGCAATGTGATCGCCCGGTTTGAGGGGATGCTTGGGGCTAATCAGCATCAGGTGGCGATCGCCGCCGGGAGCCAGGACGACACTCTGTCCGGCCGCGATAACCAGGCCGCCGGCGATCGGTCGCATGCGCATGATGTTTCCGGTCATCGACATTTCATGCACCTGGATGTCGCCGAGCACGGGCGAAGAACCGCCCTGTAGCCGGTCAGGCGACGCGCCATGGTTGGTGACGGTCAGATAGCCGGCCGCCGTCGGCGCCCCCGGCGGTGTCGAACGCACCCAGGGATGGCTGATCACCAGGGCGCCGGCCTTGACGTCCTCGGCGCGGGCGAACGCAGGGCTGAATGCGATGGCCACAAGACCAGCCATGGCCGCGGCTAATGTGGAAACACGCATATTGGATGATCCTCGGAGCGCGGCGGTTGGTATCAGTTCGGGCCTTCCGCCTCAATCGGGGCGCCCGCATGGCGCCGCTCGCCCTTGCGTTCGACGCTCTATCGACGCGCTATAGGTGCAACACCTTGCCAAATGCGTCGAGGACCGCCTCGTGCATGGCCTCGCTCATGGTCGGGTGCGGGAACACCGTCTCCATCAGCTCCGCCTCGGTCGCTTCCATGGTGAGCGCGATGGTGAAACCTTGAATCATTTCCGTGACTTCCGCGCCGATCATGTGGGCGCCGATCAAGGCGCCGGTGTCAGCGTCGAACACGGTCTTGACGAAGCCTTCAAGCTCGCCGGAAGCGATGGCCTTGCCGTTCACCCGGAACGGGAAACGACCGACCTTGACCTGGCGGCCGTCGGCCTTGGCCTGCGCCTCGGTGAGGCCAACCGAAGCGATCTGGGGAGTGGAGTAGGTGCAGCCGGGGATCGGGGCAGTCAGGTTCGAGGGCTTCTGGCCGGCGATGTGTTCGACGCAGTGAACGCCCTCGTGGCTCGCCTTGTGCGCCAGCCACGGCGGTCCCGCGACATCGCCGATCGCATAGAGGCCTTTGACGTTGGTCGCCGCGTGCCCGTCGATGACCACGTGGCTGCGGTCGACTTTCACCCCCAGGTCTTCCAGGCCGAGGTTCTCGACATTGCCAGCTATGCCCACGGCGACGATGGCCACTTCGGCCTCGAGGGTTTCGGTCTTGCCGCCCGCTTCGAGGGTCAGAGCGACGCCGGACTTGGTCTTTTCCAGCTTGGTCACCTTGGCGGGGACGCGGAATTTCAGGCCACGCTTTTCAAAGGCCTTGTGGGCAGCCTTGGAGACCTCCTCATCCTCGACCGGCAGGATCCGCTCCAGCGCCTCGATCACCGTCACCTCGGCGCCCAGGGCCCGGTAGAAGCTGGCGAACTCGATGCCGATGGCGCCCGAGCCGATCACCAGTAGGGATTTGGGGCAGGCCTTGGGGATCATCGCCTCGCGATAGGTCCAGACCCGTTCGCCATCTGGCTCCAGCCCGATCTGGGGAATGGTCCGCGCCCGCGCACCGGTCGCCAGGATCACGTTCTTGGCCTGCAGCGTGCGCGAGCCGCCGGCTTTCAGCGTCACGACCACCTTGGGCGTCGGATCGCCCTTCTCCAGTCTGGCCTCCCCGTCGATAACCTCGATCTTGTGCTTCTTCATCAGGAAGGCGACGCCGGACGAAAGCTGCTTGGCCACGCCACGCGAACGTTCGATCACCTGGCCGAAGTCGAATGACCGGCCCTCGATCTTCAGGCCATAGGCTTCGGCATGGCCGAGCTGTTCATAGAGCTCGCCGGATTTGAGCAGCGCCTTGGTCGGGATGCAGCCCCAGTTCAGGCAGACCCCGCCCAGGTTCTCCCGCTCGACGATGGCGGTCTTCAGGCCCAGCTGGCTGGCGCGGATGGCGGTGACATAGCCGCCGGGACCGGCGCCGATGACGATCAGATCGAAGTCCACGGCCATGCTCCCTTAGACCAGCATCGTCAGAGGATCTTCGATCAAGGCTTTGAATACCTGCAGAAATCTGGCGCCGGTCGCGCCGTCGACCACGCGATGGTCGCAGGTGATGGTCACGCTCATCACCGTCGCCACCCCCAGTTGGTCGCCACGAACGACCGCGCGCTTCTCGCCAGCGCCGACCGACAGGATGGCGCCCTGCGGTTCGTTGATGATCGAGGCGAACGACTTGATCCCGAACATGCCGAGATTGGAGACCGAGAAGGTGCCGCCCTGATATTCCTCGGGCTTCAGTTTGCGGGTCCGCGCGCGTTCGGCCAGGTCCTTGGTCTCGGTCGCGATCTGGGCCAGGCCCTTGGTCTCGGCGGCGCGGATGATCGGAGTGATCAGGCCGCCGTCTATGGCCACCGCCATCGCCACGTCGGCGTGGTGGTGCATGGCGATGCCTTCGGGCGTGTAGGAGGCGTTGGTTTGCGGAACCCGCTTCAGCGCCACCGCCGCGGCCTTGATGACGATGTCGTTGACGCTGACCTTGATCTTCTGGCTCTCCAGCATCGCGTTGATCTTGGTCCGCGCGGCCAGGAGGGCGTCGATCTCCAGGTCGATGGTCAGCGGGAAGTGCGGCACGTCCCGGAAGCTGTCGGTCATCCGCCGGGCGACCGTCTTGTTCATGCCGGTCAAAGGGATCAGGTCGTAGGAGCCGGGGGCGATGCCCATCTGTTCAAGGCTCTGGACCTGGCGCGGCGCGTCGGGGGTGCGGTCGGCGGCCGGCGCTGGCGTCGCCGCGGCCTTGGGGGAAGCGCCCTTGCCGGCGGCGTCGACGTCGCGCTTGATGATCCGACCGTGGGGGCCGGAACCCTGGATCGTCTTCAGATCCAGCCCGGCGCGCTCGGCGAGTCGGCGGGCGAGCGGCGAAGCAAGGATGCGATCTCCCGTCACCGTCTGCGCGGCGGCAGAGCCCCCTCCACCACCCTCCGGGTGGTCCCCCTCCGGGGGAGGAGCAGACGCTTCAGCCTCAGCTCTCCCCCCGCTGGGGGGAGATGGCGGCGCAGACGCCGTAGGGGGCGTTCCAGCTCCCTCCCCGGCCAGCCGCGCGATCGGCGCGTTGACCTTCACGTTCTCGGTTCCCTCGGGCACGAGGATGGCCTCGACCACGCCTTCCTCGACCGCCTCGACTTCCATGGTCGCTTTGTCGGTCTCGATCTCGGCGATCACATCGCCGGAGCGGACATTGTCGCCCACCTTGACGTGCCACTTGGCCAGCGAGCCCTCCTCCATGGTGGGCGACAGGGCGGGCATCAGGATGTCGATGCTCATCGGGCGGCGTCCTGGCTGAGGTGAGCGAGATCGGCGCCGTGCGCCTCCCAGTTGCGGCCGTCAAAGGCTTCGATGCGAATGTCCAGCGCCTCGGCATTGTCCAGGCAGCGCGCATTGACCGACCAGCCGTCGGGATTGGAGCGGGGGCGGTAGAAGCTCTTGATTCCGCACACCGAGCAGAACAGGTGCCGTGCGACGCCGGTGTTGAACACATAGCTGGTCAGGGCGTCGCCGCCCTGGATCAGCCGGAACCGGCTCTCGGGCACGATGATGTGGATGAAGCCGGTCTTCTCGCAGATCGAGCAGTTGCAGCTTTGCGCCACAACGCTCGTCGGCAGCGCCGCCTCGAACCGCACCGCGCCGCAGTGGCAGCCCCCGGAGCGCCAGATCATTTCGTTGTCGCCGCTCATTTGTAGCAGACCGCCTTCGCCGCTCGCACGATCTTGTCGACCGACGGCGAGGAAAGCGCCTCGAGATTGGCCGCATAGGGCATCGGCACGTCTTCCTGATGGACGCGAGAGGGCGGCGCGTCGAGATAGTCGAAGGCCTCCTCGACGACCCGAGCCACGATCTCGGAACCGACGCCCATTGGGCCCCAGCCTTCCTCGCAGGTCACCAGCCGGTTGGTCTTCATCACGCTGGCGACGATGGTTTCGATATCCAGCGGGCGAAGGGTGCGCAGATCGATCACCTCGGCGTCGATTCCCTCGGCGGCTAGCTTTTCGGCGGCCTCCAGCGCGTAGCCGACCATCCGCGAATGGGCGGTCAAGGTCACGTCGGCGCCCTGACGGCGGATCCTGGCCTTGCCGATCGGCAACACCCAGTCCTCGACATCGGGCATCTCGAACTCGTGGCCGTAGATCATCTCATTTTCGAGGAAGACGACGGGATTGGGATCGCGGATCGCCGCCTTGAGCAGGCCCTTGGCGTCGGCCGAGTCATAGGGCGCGATGACGATGAGACCCGGCACATTGGCGTACCAGCTGGAATAGTCCTGGCTGTGTTGGGCCGCCACCCGCGCCGCCGGGCCGTTGGGCCCTCGGAACACGATCGGACAGCCGATCAGGCCGCCGGACATGTAGCGGGTCTTGGCGGCGGAATTGATGATCTGGTCGATGGCCTGCATGGCGAAGTTGAAGGTCATGAACTCGACGATCGGCTTCTGCCCGGCCATGGCCGCGCCGACGCCAAGCCCCGCGAAGCCATGCTCGGTGATCGGGGTGTCGATAACGCGTTTGTCGCCGAACTCCTGCAACAGATCGCGGCTGACCTTATAGGCGCCCTGATACTCAGCGACCTCCTCGCCCATCAAGAAGACGGTCGCGTCGCGGCGCATCTCCTCGGCCATGGCGTCGCGCAGGGCATCGCGAACGGTGATCTTGACCATCTTGGCGCCGGCGGGAATTTCAGGGTCGAGGGGTTTGCTGGTTACCTTCGGAGCGGCGGCAAGGCCTCCTCCACCACCCGTCGGGCGGTCCCCCTCCCCCAACGGGGGAGGAGCTTGCTTTGCAGCGACGGCCGACTCCTCGGTTCTCCCCTCGCTGGGGGAAGCCGCCGTGGGGGGCGAGGACGCAGCCGCCCCATCCCCCTTCAGCCGCGCGATCGGGGTATTGACCTTGACCTCCTCGGTTCCCTCGGGAACCAGGATCTCGTCGACAACGCCCTCGTCGACCGCCTCGACCTCCATGGTCGCCTTGTCGGTCTCGATCTCGGCGATCACGTCGCCCGAGCTGACCTTGTCGCCGGGCTTGACGTGCCACTTGGCCAGCGTGCCCTCCTCCATGGTGGGCGACAGGGCCGGCATCAGTATGTCAGTCATTGGGCCGGCGCCTCAGCATAGATGTCGGTGTAGAGCTCAGACGGGTCGGGTTCCGGCGCGGTGCGGGCGAATTCGGCGGCGTCGGCGACGATCCGCTTGACCTCGGCGTCAATGGCCTTGAGCGCGGCGTCATCCGCCAGACCAGCCTTTTCCAGGCGATCCTGCAGGTGGTCGATCGGATCGCGGGTCTTGCGCACCTCGTCGATCTCGTCCCGGGTCCGGTATTTCTGGGGATCCGACATCGAATGTCCGCGATAGCGATAGGTCTTCATTTCAAGGATGAACGGTCCCTTGCCGGAGCGGGCGTGTTCGGCCGCCTTTTGGCCGGCCTCGCGCACCGCGAGCACATCCATGCCGTCCACCTCGGCGCCTGGGATGTTGAAGCTGACCCCGCGCTTATAGAGGTGGGTCTCGGAGGACGACCGCTCGATGCTGGTGCCCATGGCGTAGTGGTTGTTCTCGATCACATAGACCACCGGCAGGTCCCAGAGCTGGGCCATGTTAAAGCTCTCATAGACTTGGCCCTGATTGGCTGCGCCGTCGCCGAAATAGACGAATGAAACGGCGCCGTTGCCGCTGTTGCGGTTGGCCAGCGCCAGACCCGTCCCGAGGGAAACCTGTGCGCCGACGATGCCGTGGCCGCCATAGAATCCGAGCTCGGGGGCGAACATGTGCATAGAGCCGCCCTTGCCCTTGGAGACGCCGGCCGCGCGGCCGGTCAGCTCGGCCATGGTGGCGCGCGGATCGACGCCACAGGCCAGCATGTGTCCGTGGGCGCGATAGGCGGTGATCACCTGATCGCCGTCCTGCCGGGCCTTGTGCATACCGACGGCGATGGCTTCCTGGCCGATATACAGGTGGCAGAAACCGCCGATCAGCCCCATGCCGTAGAGCTGGCCGGCCCGTTCCTCGAAACGGCGTATCAGCAGCATGTCGCGGTAAAAGGCGAGCAACTCGGCCTTGTCGTTCGCTGTGTTGGGCGCCTTGTCGGGCGCCTGCGCCGAAGGCGTTTTCTCTTGCGCGGCTTTCGCCGCGTTGGGGGTCTTGACCGCTCTCGCCATCCACCTCTCCTGGCCGCCCCGGGGAGACGGGCGAACCCGCTCAGGGCTTGTTGGTCCGGATCACATAGTCCCTGGGATCGGCCAATCCTAGCCGTGAACGCGTACGTTCTTCCAATAGGTCGGCGGAAAGGCTGTCGTCGCGCAGCAGCCTGGCGCGAATCTCCAGGTCCTGGCGTTGATGGCGCAGGTCCGCGAGCTGCTGGCTCTTGGCTTCCAGCTCGTCGCTGCGCCGGGTGGTCGACAGCAATCCGCGATCTCCGGTCAAGGCCTGGAACCCGAAGTAGAAGATCAGGAACGCCAGAACGGCGGTCGGCAGATAGGAGCGGATGCGCGCAAGCATGGCGACTCGGGTGAATTGGCCGCCTGATCAGTGACCTGTCATGCTTAACGGAGGGTTTCTATCGCCGCTTCAGCGCGCCCAGACCCGCATAGATGGCCTGGTCGCCCAGCTGCTCCTCGATCCGCAGCAGCTGGTTGTACTTGGCCGTGCGGTCTGAACGGGACAGTGAGCCGGTCTTGATCTGCCCGCAATTGGTCGCCACCGCCAGGTCGGCGATGGTCGAGTCCTCGGTCTCGCCCGAGCGGTGCGACATGACGGCGGTATAGGCGTTGCGATGGGCCAGATCGACCGCGTCCAGGGTCTCCGACAGGGTTCCGATCTGGTTGACCTTGATCAGGATGGAATTGGCCAGGCCCTGCTCGATACCCTTGGCGAAGCGCGCCGGGTTGGTGACGAAAACATCGTCGCCGACCAGCTGGACCTTGCCGCCCAGGCGTTCGGTCATCAGCTTCCAGCCCGCGAAATCGTCCTCGGCGCAGCCATCCTCGATCGAGACGATCGGGAAGGCGTCGACAAGGCCGGCCAGGTAGTCGACCATGCCGGCCGGGTCGAGGTCCTTGCCTTCGCCAGCCATCTTGTAGCGGCCGCCTGCGAAGAATTCGCTGGAGGCGGCGTCTAGGCCCAGGTGGAAATCCTTGCCCGCCTTATAGCCTGCCGAGTCGCCCGCGCTGACGATGAAAGCCAGCGCGTCCTCGGCCCGGCCCAGGTTAGGCGCGAAGCCGCCTTCGTCGCCGACATTGGTGTTGTGGCCGGCGGCCTTCAGCTTGGCCTTCAAGGCATGGAAGATTTCCGCACCCATCCGCAGGCCCTCGGCGAAGGTAGGCGCGCCGGTCGGCAGGATCATGAATTCCTGGATGTCGATCGGATTGTCGGCGTGGGCGCCGCCATTGATGATGTTCATCATCGGCAGCGGCAGCCGCCGCGCCGAGACGCCGCCGACATATTTGTAGAGCGGCAGGCCCGCCGACATGGCCGCGGCCTTGGCGGCCGCCAGGGAGACGCCGAGGATGGCGTTGGCGCCCAGCCGGCTCTTGTTGGCCGTGCCGTCCAGCTCGATCATCAGCGTGTCGAGACGCCGCTGGTCCTCGGCGTCCAGGCCGGACAGGGCGTCGAAGATCTCGCCATTGACCGCGTTGACGGCCATCGTGACGCCCTTGCCGCCGTAGCGGGCCTTGTCGCCGTCGCGCTTTTCGACCGCCTCGTGGGCGCCGGTGGAGGCGCCTGAAGGCACGGCCGCGCGGCCGAAGGCGCCGTCGTCGAGCGTAATATCGACCTCGACGGTCGGGTTGCCGCGGCTGTCGAGGATTTCGCGGGCGACGATGTCGACGATCTCGGTCATGAAGTCTCACGGAATTGGGATTGGGCGGAGGTGGCTTAAACAGGCTTGGGCCACAGGGCAACCGCTTGACTTGGTTGAGCGGGCGCGGCTGTTGCGCCAGATCATCAAGAGCACGGGGTTTGACATGCTGCTGATCGACAAGACCGATGGCGTCGCTACTGTCACCATGAACCGGCCCGAGGCGATGAACGCCATGTCCACCGGCCTGCGCGCCGCCTTGGCCGACGCGCTCGACGCGCTGAACGCGGACCCCGACGTCAGGGTCGCGATCCTGACCGGCGCGGGCGACCGGGCCTTCACCGCCGGGCTGGACCTTAAGGAGCTGGGTTCGGACCCCAAGGGCATGCGCGCCGCCAACGCCACGGGCAAGGACATGAACCCGGTCCGCGCGTTGGAACAGTTCACCAAGCCGGTGATCGCGGCGGTCAACGGTGTGGCCATCACCGGCGGCTTCGAGCTGGCCCTGGCCTGCGATGTGATCATCGCCTCGACCAGCGCACGCTTCGCTGACACTCACGCGCGGGTCGGGATCACGCCGGGCTGGGGCCTGTCGCAGAAGCTGTCGCGGCTGATCGGAATCTATCGGGCCAAGGAACTGTCCCTGACCGGCAACTTCCTGGACGCTCAGACGGCCTGCGACTGGGGCCTGGTCAACCGGGTGGTCGCACCCGAAGCCCTGTTGCCGACGGCCCGCGCGCTGGCCATGGACATGGCGACCATCCAGCCGGCCATGTCGGTGCAGTACAAGTCGATGATCGACGACGGCTTCGCCCTGCCCTTCGCCGAAGCCATGGCCATGGAACACGAACGCTCCAGCGCCTGGAACGCCAAGGTCACGCCGGAGATCGTGGAGAAGAACCGGCTGGAGGTGCTCGCGCGGGGGCGGAAGCAGTAGACGGCCGTCGTTGAATTTCTCAAAGAGCCGGCG
>Ga0302314_10012977_pt1 | contig 14352 bp, 14 predicted proteins | sample III_Palsa_N2_3_FD_200533 | JGI IMG/M metagenome (GOLD analysis project Ga0302314, IMG submission 200533) | Peat permafrost microbial communities from Stordalen Mire near Abisko, Sweden - III_Palsa_N2_3 | ecosystem: Environmental > Terrestrial > Soil > Palsa > Peat permafrost | place: Sweden... | reverse complement strand
ATCAGCAAGCTGATCGCAGACCGGGACAGCGCCCTCGCCCGCATCACCGCGCTCGAGAAGCGGATCGAGGAGCTGCACCTCGAAACCCAGAACGCGCAGGCCCAGGTCTCCGACTCCGAGCCTTCGTACGCGGGCCTCGGTGCCCGCGTCGAGAAGATCCTGCGCCTGGCCGAGGAGGAGGCGAAGGACCTTCGCGAGGAGGCCCGTCGCGCCGCCGAGCAGCACCGCGAGCTCGCTGAGGCGGCCGCGCAGCAGGTCCGCAGCGAGGCCGAGGCCTACGCGAAGGACCGCAAGGCCAAGGCCGAGGACGAGGGCCAGCGCATCGTCGACAAGGCGAAGAGCGACTCGACCCAGCTGCGCGCCGAGGCCACCAAGGACGCGCAGAACAAGCGCGAGGAGGCCGAGGCACTCTTCGAGGAGACCCGCGCCAAGGCCGCCCAGGCCGCTGCGGACTTCGAGACCAACCTCGCCAAGCGCCGCGAGCAGTCCGAGCGCGACCTGGCGGCCCGTCAGGCCAAGGCCGAGAAGCGCCTCGCGGAGATCGAGCACCGCGCGGAGCAGCTGCGGCTCGAGGCGGAGAAGCTGCGGACCGACGCCGAGCGTCGCGCCCGCCAGACCGTCGAGACGGCGCAGCGCCAGTCCGAGGACATCGTCGCGGACGCCAATGCCAAGGCCGACCGGATCCGCAGCGAGTCCGAGCGGGAGCTGGCTGCCCTGACGAACCGTCGGGACAGCATCAACGCCCAGCTGACCAACGTCCGCGAGATGCTGGCGACGCTGACGGGCGCGGCGGTCGCCGCAGCGTCCATGCCGGAGGACGACATCTCCCGCGGCGTCCCCGCCCAGCAGTCGCGCTGACGCGCGGGCGCGCGTAGCGGGGGGACGACCCGGGGGCTACCGCCCCCGAACCCCCGCCCTGCACCCCGAAGGCCCCCGGCCCACCGGCCGGGGGCCTTCGCACGCCCGGGAAGTTGCACCTGCCCAGGGGCGCGGGGAACTGCGCGAGAAACCACCCGCAACGCGCACACGCTCACCCCGAGTGGCCCCGCAAATCAACCCGATCACGTCAGATCTGCCCTAATCTGACCCATATGATCGAGGTTCATAAACTGACGAAGCGATACGGCGACACCCTCGCCGTGGACGGCCTCAGTTTCCAGGTGCCGCAAGGCGTCGTCACCGGCTTCCTCGGCCCCAACGGCGCCGGCAAGTCCACCACCATGCGGATGATGCTGGACCTGGACCGCCCCACCAGCGGCGCGGTCACCATCGACGGCAAGCACTACTCCCAGCTGAAGGAACCCCTCAAGTACATCGGCGCCCTGCTGGAGGCCAAGGCCGTCCACCCCGGGCGCAGCGCCTACAACCACCTGCTGTGGCTCGCCCAGAGCAACAGCATCCCCGTCGGCCGGGTGGACCAGGTGCTGGGCCAGGTCGGCCTCCGGGAGGTCGCCAAACGCCGCTCCAGCGGCTTCTCGCTGGGCATGGGGCAGCGCCTCGGCATCGCGGCGGCGCTGCTGGGGGATCCCAGGATCATGCTGTTCGACGAGCCGGTCAACGGGCTCGACCCGGAGGGGATCCTCTGGGTGCGCAACCTGATGAAGTCGCTCGCGGAGGAGGGCCGCACGGTCTTCGTCTCCTCGCACCTGATGAGCGAGATGGCGCTGACGGCGGATCACCTGGTGGTCATCGGCAAGGGCAGACTGCTCGCCAATGTGTCGATGAACGACTTCATCGACCAGAACTCGCACAGCTACGTGCGGGTCCGCACACCCCAGCCCGAGGCCCTGCTCGACGCGCTGACCGCCTCGGGGATCACCGCGACCCCGGTGGACGGGGGCGCCTACGAGGTGCTGGACGGCGATCCCGCGGCCATCGGCGACCTGGCCCGCGACCGGGGCATCGCACTGCACGAGCTGAGCCCGCAGCGGGCCTCGCTGGAGGAGGCGTTCATGCAGATGACGGCGGATTCGGTACAGTACCACGCCGGCGCCGACCCGGACGCGCCCGCGACCGCACCCCCGGCGGCACGGCCGGAGCCCAGCGGACCGGCCTGGGGCGCCGGCTGGAAGAAGGAGAGCTGAGATGGCGACCCGCGGAGCGGTCCTGCTCTCCGAGTGGACCAAGGTCAGGACCGTACGGTCCACGCTGATCACGCTGGTGATCGCCTTCGTCGTCACCGTCGGCCTGGGCGCGTTGATCAGCGCGATCACCAGCGGGCAGTGGGACAAGCAGACGGCCAGTGAGCGGGCCTCCTTCGACCCCACCTCCACCAGCTTCTCCGGGATCTACCTGGGCCAGCTGGCGGTGATCGTCTTCGCGGTCCTGGTCATCGGCAACGAGTACAGCAGCGGGATGATCCGGGCGACGCTGGCCGCCGTCCCGAAGCGCGGGACCCTGCTGGTGAGCAAGGTCGCCGTGGTCCTGGCTCTGGTGCTGCCGGTGGCCCTGGCCACGAGCTTCGTCACCTTCTTCCTCGGGCAGGCCCTGCTGGGCAGCCACGGCACGTCGCTGGGCAAGGACAACGTGCTGCGGGCGGTCCTCGGCATGGCCGTCTACATGACCTTCATCGCGCTGCTGTCGCTCGGCGTCGGCTTCATGCTGCGCAAGCCGGTGCTGTCGCTGGGCCTGCTGATGCCCTTCTTCTTCCTGATCTCCCCGATCCTCTCCGCGGTCCCCAAGGTGAAGACCGTCGCCCACTACTTCCCCGACCAGGCCGGCGCGCAGATGGTCAGGGTCACCGGCACCAGCTCGGTGCCCTACGGGCCGCTGGCAGGCTTCTTCATCTGCCTGGCCTGGGTGGCGGTCTGCCTGCTCGGCGGCTACCTGCTGCTGAGGCACAGGGACGCCTGAGCACCGCCGGTCAGTACGCGTCAGTACCGGGGGGCGTTCCGGCCGCGCTGGACGGCCGCTCCACGGCGTTCGCGGGCGTTCCAGCACGCGCGGTGCCAGTGGCGGCGGTCGTCCACCCCGCCGACGGCGCCGACCTCCACCGCCGGCCAGGCCACCAGGTGGCCGACGCCAGGCGGGATCCCCTGGTCGCAGCCGGGGCACCGGTAGAACTTGCCGCTGTCCCCGGCGACCGGACGGACCCGCCACTCCTCGCCCCGGTAGCTCTCCGTCTGCTCCAGGCCCCACCCCAGGACACCGCCCTCCTCATGGGAACGCGGATTCGCAGGTTCACTCCCTCGGGGGCGACTTCGGCGCGGTGACACGTGAACTCCCTGGGAGGGCGAGGATGCTGGTACCACCAGGGTACGAGGTTCCCGGCCCGCGAAGCCCCCAATAGCACAATGTCGCCGATCCGAGAAGAGGTCGGCCCCATTTCCACCTGAATACGCGTCCGCCTAGCCAAACAGGCGTGACAGTGGCACATGACATGAGTTACTCCGGAGGGAGCGCGGGACCGAAGTTCCCCCGCGGGACCTAGGAGTTGATTCCCATGTCGGCCAGATTCGCCGGCGCGGCCACCATCGCAAGGGTGCCCCGGCAACGGGTCGCCCCCACCTCCACCGCGAGCACGCCGCCGCCCATCCGCACCGGAGCGTTCCTGCTCGCGGCCCAGTTCCCCGGACAGGGGCACGCCGAGGCACTGGACCGCACCGTGTCCGCCGCCGTCGCCGCCGAGGAGGCGGGCCTGGACGGCGTCTGGCTCGCCGAGCACCACTTCGTCCCCTACGGCGTCTGCCCCTCCGCCACGACCCTGGCCGCGCTGCTGCTGGGCCGAACCCGGCGCATCCGCGTGGGCACCGCGGTGAGCGTGCTGCCGACGCAGCACCCGGTGGCCCTCGGCGAGCAGGCGGCGCTGCTGCACCTCACCTCCCGCGGCCGGTTCACCCTGGGCGTCGGCCGCGGCGGGCCCTGGATCGACCTGGACGTGTTCGGCACGGGCGTGGAGGCCTTCGAGAGCGGCTTCCCCGAGTCGCTGGACCTGCTGCTGCGCTGGCTGCGCTCCACCCGCGTGAGCGCCTCGGGACCGCGCTACACCTTCCCCGAGGTCGCCGTCGTGCCGCAGGCGACCGAGCAGCCGCTGCCGTTCCCCTCCCCCGGCGGGAGCAGGGGCCCGGAGTACGCGGGCCCGCACTCCCCCGTGCGCGGCAGCGGCGACGGGCCGCCGGTCATGGTCGCCTGCACCTCCATGGGCACCGTCCAACTCGCCGCCCGGCAGGGCGTTCCGATGCTCCTCGGGATGCACTCGGGGGACGACGACAAGGCGGCCATGGTCGCCGCCTACCGGGTCGCCGCGCGCGAGGCGGGGCGCACCCCCGACGAGATCGCCCGGATCGAGGCCGAGCACATGGCCGCGGGCCTGGCCCAGGTCGAGGACAGCGGCGCGGAGGCGCGAAGGGTGCTGCTGAAGTCCATGCCCGGATGGTTCCACCACGGCCTGTCCGCGCACCGGACGGTGGACGGGCGCGAGCGCCGGATGCGCGACCCCAGGGAGTACACGGAGCTGCTGTGCGACCTGCACGCGGTCGGCACCCCGCAGCTGTGCGCGGACCGGATGGCCGCGACCGCCGAGCGGACCGGGGTCCGGCGCTTCGCGCTGCTCGTGGAAGGCTCCGGGGACCGGGAGTTGACGCTGCGCAACGTGGAGCGGCTGGGTGCAGAAGTCATGCCGCTGCTGGTGTGAGCACGGGGGCGGGGGCCCCGGCGCCCGTCGGCGGGGGTCCGATGAGGAAGCTCACCGACGGGTCGATCGGCTCACCAGGGATTTCTCCCGCTAACAGTCTCTCAGTTCCTCGGACTGGTTGAGCAGTTGGGCGCGGATCGAGGTGAAGCGCGCGAAGCGCTCGTCCGATCCGGGTCCGGCCGGGAAGACTGCGACCCGGTGGCAGTTCTGGAACGCCAGGCGGACACCGAAGTGCCGCTCCAACGATCCCCTGATCGCATCACTCGCCATCGCGCGGAGCAGCTGGCCACGGGCCTGCTCCGAGGGCGGCGGCACCTGGTTGTCGGCGAAATCACTTCCGTCGACCTGCTGCTGGACCACCAGCGAGCTGATCAGTTCCCAGGCATAGGGCAGGGAGGTACGGACGCAGTCGACGAATTCCCTATCGTCGACCTCGCCTCGCTCGGCCTTTTCGAGCAGGGCCGGTGAGACGTCGAGCGACATGAGTTCTCCTCTCGCGGACCCCGGGGTCCGGACGGGCCACGGGGTGGTGGGTGCGGAGTGCAACGGCGACGCGCATGCCACGTCTGCGGGGAGCGCAGGCGTACGGACCAGCGTCTCAGGGAACTGAGGTCCGATGTGGCGGAACGGACTATTCCCCCCGGACAGCCCAAATATGATCGAGTGGGACACGAGGGACGCCCGACATCTCATGCGATGGTCCCCTTTTCTCACTCGGCCGTTACTCACCGTAGGTCACCGGATACAGATGCACCAGATCGCCGCCTGCGCATCACGCAGTCACTTGAGTGACAGAAGCAACACGCGGCGTGAGCACCGTTCGAGCTACCCACTTGTTCCAGGGAACGCCCCCTCCCGTTCATCCGATCGGGCAACGACGGACCCGGCCGCCGAATCGCTCCGAATGGCCCCGGTGGGCTAGCGTGATCGGCCATGCGTCTCGTGATTGCCCGTTGCTCTGTCGATTACGCAGGACGGCTCACCGCCCACCTGCCCTCCGCCCCGCGCCTCATCCTGGTCAAGTCCGATGGCAGTGTCGCGATCCACTCGGACGACCGCGCCTACAAACCGCTCAACTGGATGTCCCCGCCCTGCACGCTCAAGGAGGCGGAGGGCAAGTGGACGGTGGAGAACAAGGCCGGTGAGAAGCTCATCATCACCCTGGAGGAGGTCATGCTGGACTCCTCGCACGAACTCGGCGTCGACCCCGGCCTGATCAAGGACGGCGTCGAGGCCCACCTGCAGGAGCTCCTCGCCGACCGGATGGAGGTCCTCGGCGAGGGGTGGACGCTGATCCGGCGCGAGTACCCCACCGCGATCGGTCCGGTGGACATCCTCTGCCGGGACGCCGAGGGGGCGACCGTCGCCATCGAGATCAAGCGCCGCGGCGAGATCGACGGCGTCGAGCAGTTGACCAGGTACCTGGAACTGCTCAACCGCGACCCGCTGCTGGCGCCGGTGAAGGGCGTGTTCGCTGCGCAGCAGATCAAGCCCCAGGCGCGGGTGCTGGCCACCGACCGCGGCATCGGCTGCGTCGTCCTCGACTACGACGGCCTGCGCGGCATCGAGGACGACAAGCTCAAGCTGTTCTGAGCACGGTCCGGTTCCCGGGGGAACGCACACAGGCGGAACGTCGGGTCACGGCTCAGCCGCTGGCACCCGCGGTCGCGGAGCCCGCCGCGCCCGTCGCCGGGGCGGACGACGTGGGCGTGGTGGGTGTTGTCGGCGTGGTGGGCGTGGTGGGAGGTGTGGACGGCGACGTCGGCTTGGTGGGCGACGTCGGTGTCGTGACGTGCGTGCTGCTCGGCGGGGTGGCCGGTGGGGTGGACGGGGTGCGGGTCTGGCTCGGGCCCGGCGGGGTGGGGGTGGTGCCGGGGCCGGTCGGGGTGGTGCCGGGGGCGCCCGGCTGGTCGGTGGTCGTGGCCGAGGCGGAGCTCGGCGCCGTGGTCGCGGACGCCGGGGCCGAGTCGGACGCGCTGCCGCTGGCCGACGCCGTCGCGCTCGGGGACGACAGCGGGCCCACGGTCACCGCCGCGCTCCCGTCCCCGTGCTGGAACGCTCCCAGGCCGAAGGCGACGGCCGAGCCCAGGCCGCCCATCAGGACCACCCCGAGGGCCGCCGCCGCGATCTGACGGCGGGTCACCGACGCCTGACCGGCGCGGCCCGCGGCCATCCCCGCCCTGCGCCGCAGCCCGCTGCGGGTGGAGCCGCCGACGCTCAGCACGATCGGACGCCCCGAGTGCAGCGTCCCCGCCTCGTCCAGCAGGCCCAGGGCGGCCCTTCCCTCGGCCGCTCCCCGCGTGTCGCCGAGCGCCGCGCGCAGGGCGACGGATGCCTCCAGTTCGGCCCGTGAGCGGTCGTACGCGCCCACGCACAGCGCCAGCACGCCCAGTTCGTGGTGGAACCACGCCTCCTCGGCCACCGCGCCGATCACCCGCGCGGACTCCAGGCCGAACCGCAGTGCGCGCTCCCACGCGCCCCAGCGCAGCGCCAGGGCGAAGGCCGGCGCCGCGGCGCGGGCGAGCAGGACGACCTTGGCGTGGCGTCCGGCCTCCCGGTCGGCGCGCATCGCGGCGAGCAGCACCTCGGCCTCGGCCGCGATCTGCTCCTCCGTCACCGAGGCGTGCCCGGTCCACCAGGCGAAGTGCTGGGCCGCCTCACGGGTGGCCACGGCGACCGGCCACTCGTCGGCGAGCATCGCGCAGACGCCGTCCACCAGCCGGTGGTGGGCTCCGACGAGGGTGGCGAGGCCTGCCTCGACCAGCTCGTCCAGGGCGGCCTCGCCGTGGCCGACGTCGATCAGCGCGGGGAGGTGCGGAGCGGCGGGACACTCCCCGCCGAGGGCGGTGGCGAGGCGCAGCGTGCGCCGGGCCGGGTCGCTGAGGCCTCGGGCGATGCGGACCGCAGGGGCCGCGCTCTCGCCGACGGAGGGCAGCGGCACCGGGTCCGGCAGGGGCTCCTGGTCGTTGGCGTGGTGGTTGACGTAGGCGTCGAAGCCGCCGGGCGTGGGGCTCAGCGGCTGCACGCCCTGGTCGTCGGAGAAGTCCGTGCCGTCCCAGTCGGGGGTCGGCAGTCCTGCGGCCATGGCCTCGATGGCGGCCTCGCGGTGCCGCAGCAGCGCCCCGGCCTGCACGAAGCGCATGGGCAGGCCCTCGGACTCGAACCACAGGTCGACGGCCCAGGCGCGCTCGGTCTCGTCCAGGGAGCGCCCGGCCATCCGGGCGAGCAGGGACAGGCTCGCCTGCCGGGACAGGCCGGGGAGCGGGACCTCCTCCATCCGCGAGTGCGCCATCAGCGCGTCGGTGTCGGGCGTCGAGGAGACCAGGAAGGCGCATTCGGGTGCGGCGGAGAGCAGCTCCTCCAGCGCGGAGCCGCCGAACTCGAGGTCGTCGACGACCACGATCGCGCCGACGCTGTGCAGCAGCCCCGGCAGCAGGTCGCGGCCCGGGCGGTAGCCGGGGGCGTGGTGGGTGGCCCGGAACAGGTCCTGGAGCAGGTCCGCGGCGGTCGCGCGGTAGCCGCTCAGCTGGACCACCCCGGCGGGCGCCAGGCCCGCGCAGGCGGCGGCGACGGTGTCGAGCACCGAGCTGCGGCCCGATCCCGGTGCTCCGGTGAGCCGGACGCAGCGGCCCTGGCCGAGGCGGTCCCGCAGCCGGTCGCAGAGGGCGTCGCGCTCCAGCAGGTGGCCGCCGGTCGCCCGGGGGCGGGCGGAGGCGTCCCCGGCGATCAGGACGGGGTGCGCGCGCTGCGCGGGCGGGCAGGGGGCGACCACGGTGCCGTCGGCGCTGTTGACGGTGACGAGCAGGTCCCCGGCGACGACGGTCCCGGTGCGGGTGCGGCCGTCGGCGGGCTTGACGAGGCCCTTGGCGAGGTCGGCGGCGGTGGGTTCATGGGAGACCCGGGCGACCTCGGTCGAGGTGTCGCTGCCGAAGCGGGCGGGCAGGTTGGCCACGGGCACCACGATCGTGGGGCTCTCGGCGGATATCGCCTCGTCCCCGGCGGCTGTCGCTGTCTCGGTGACGGCGTCGTACGAGGGCTGCGCCTCCGCACCGTCGCCGTCCCCCACCACATGCGGGTTCATGATCCTCTTTCGCCCCCGGTAACGTGCGCTGTGCCCGGTGCGGGCACATTCTCCCCTCCCCAGACGACATCCGGCCGTGAGAAGGCAGACCGTTGCACACTCTTCACCAAGAGCGCATCCCGCGCGAGGGTGGAGTGGGTCACTGTTACCCGAAGGTCACCCTGTGGTCACCCGGCAGAGACCGGAAAAACGGGGACGGCCGGGGCTGCCGGGGCCACCGCGTCGGCCGGGTCGGGGGTGTAGCCCTCGATGGCGAGGATCCGGTGAAGCTTGGTCGCCACCAGGAGCCGCTGCAGCTGCGCCGGGACCCCGCGCAGCACCAGCCGCCGCCCGCTGCGCCCGGCGCGGCGGTGCGTGCCCATGAGGACGCCGAGCCCGGTGGCGTCCCAGGAGCCGAGCCCGGAGAGGTCGAGGACGAGGTCGCCGCGGCCGAGATCCACGGCACGGTGCAGCACGGATCGGGCGTCGGCGGCGGTACGCACGTCCAGCCGGCCTTCGATGGCCAGCTCGTCGTGGTCACCCGCGATCCGCATATCCACTCCTCCGTGTGTCCGACCGAGCCGATGTTTCTCTCATCTGACGCGAAACCAGCCGCCGGGGTTGCTGGCCACGGGCAAATCTGACGAGAAATCACTCGTCCGAGTGACATGGGCTCTTCCCTGATCGCAATTCCGCACGATTATCGTGCATCGCAACCGGCACAGCAGCCCCAGGTGACAAACCTCACCCGGGGCTGTCATGCGCGTGCAAACCGCCGGTGGCGCCTACTTCGCCCCGGAGCCGTAGTCGTAGAATCCGCGGCCGCTCTTGCGGCCGAGATCGCCGGCCGTGACCATCCGCGCCATGATCTCCGGAGCCGCGAACTTGGTGTCCTGGGTCTCGCTGTAGATGTTGTGGGCGGCGTGCAGCAGGATGTCCACCCCGGTGAGGTCCGCCGTGGCCAGCGGGCCCATGGCGTGCCCGAAGCCCAGGCGGCAGGCGGTGTCGATGTCCTCGGCCGTGGCGACGCCCGACTCGTAGAGCTTGACCGCCTCCACCACCAGCGCGGAGATCAGCCGGGTGGTGACGAAGCCCGCCACGTCGCGGTTGACGACCACGCAGGTCTTGCCGACGCCCTCGGCGAACTCACGGGCGGTGGCAAGGGCCTCGTCACTGGTCTTGTAGCCGCGCACCAGCTCGCACAGCTGCATCATCGGGACCGGGGAGAAGAAGTGCACGCCGACCACGGACTCCGGACGCTCCGTCACGGCCGCGATCCGGGTGATCGGGATGGCCGAGGTGTTGGTCGCCAGGACCGCCCCCTCCTTGGCGATGCGGTCCAGCGAGCGGAAGACCTCCTGCTTGACCTCCAGCTGCTCGAACACCGCCTCCACCACGATGTCGGCCTGCCCGACGGCCTCCAGCTCGGTGGTCGTGGTGATCCGCGCCAGCGCGGCCTCGGCCTCCCCTGCGCTCAGCTTGCCCTTGGCGACAAAGCGCTCGTAGGAGGCGCGGATTCCGTCGACCCCGCGGGTCAGCGCCGCCTCGGTCACATCGCGCAGCACCACCTCGTAACCCGCCTGGGCGGATACCTGGGCGATGCCGGAACCCATCAGCCCGGCTCCGATGACAGCGATCTGCTTGGCCACGATGATGTCCTCTCGTCGTTGAGTGTCGACAGAAACCTATCGGTCGACAAAACAGCGCCTTCCGAGGGGCATGGAGGCACGCCGCCGGTCCGAGAATAGGAGCGTGAGCTCACTCGACCCGCTGCTCGAATTCGTGCTGCCCTTCGCCATCGTGGGAGTGCTCGTCCTCCTGCTGCGGTGGACCTGGGGGCGCGGCAGTTCGCTCGCGCCGCGCACGCCCCACCGGGGCTCACCCGCGGAGTACGGCCTGCTGGTCCCCGTCGCTGCCCCGGAGGACGACGCCGACGCCCTGCGGCTGGCCGGCCTGCTGGATGCGGCCGGCGTCCGCAACACCCTCGTCGGGACCACCCGTGGCCCGCGGCTCATGGTCTGGGAGGAGGACGTCCCCCGGGCCCGCCGACTGCTGCGGGACGAGCCGCGGAAACCCTGACCGGGATGGGTCGGAACGGATCAGAACGGGTCGGGGTCGGGCTCGCGGGTGACCTCCGCGCCCAGGCCGGTCAGCTGCTCGACGATCCCGGCGTAGCCGCGGTCGATGTGGTGTATCTCGGAGACCAGTGTCGGCCCGTCCGCCACCAGTCCGGCGAGCAGCAGACCGGCCCCGGCCCGGATGTCCATGGCCCGCACGGGCGCTCCGGAGAGCCGGGGAACGCCCCGCAGCACCGCGTGGTGGCCGTCGGTGCGGACCTGGGCGCCGAGCCTCGCCAGTTCCTGCAGGAAGACGAAGCGGGCCTCGAAGATGTTCTCGGTGATCATCGCCACCCCGTCCGCCACCGCGTTCAGCGCCGCGAACTGCGGCTGCAGGTCCGTGGCGAAGCCCGGGTAGGGCAGGGTCACCACGTCCACAGCCTGTGGACGGCGGTCCATGACCACCCGGAAGCTGTCGGGCCCGACGGTGATCTGCGCCCCCGCGGCGGTGAGCTTGTCCAGTGCGATGCCCAGGTGGGCGGCCCGCGCCCGGTCGATCGTGACATCGCCCTGGGTGATCACCGCGGCCACCGCGAAGGTCCCGGCGACGATGCGGTCCGGCAGGGTGTCGTAGGCCACCGGGGACAGCCGGTCCACGCCCTGGACCTCGATGGTGGAGCTCCCCGCACCGCTGATCTTGGCGCCCATGGCCTCCAGCATCAGGCACAGGTCGACGATCTCCGGCTCGCGCGCGGCGTTGTCGATGACCGTCCCGCCCTCGGCCAGCACCGCCGCCATCAGGATGTTCTCGGTCGCCCCCACGCTCGGGAAGTCCAGCTCCACGGTGGCACCGGTCAGCCCGGCAGGGGCGGAGGCCAGCAGGAACCCGTGCTCATTGGTGATCACCGCACCCAGCCGGGTGAGCCCGTCGATGTGCATGTCCAGGCCGCGCGAGCCGATGGCGTCCCCTCCGGGCCGGGCCACCCTCACCCGCCCGCAGCGGGCCAGCAGCGGGCCCAGCACCGCGATCGAGGCCCGCATCCGCCGGACCAGGTCGTAGTCGGCCTCGTGCCCCGGCTCGGCGGGCACGTCGATGACCGCGACGCCGGTGTGGTCGCCGGGCTCCGCCGACCACTCCAGCGTCACCGTGCAGCCCATCCGGCGCAGCAGCTCCGCCATGATCTCCACGTCGAGGATCCGCGGCAGGTTGCCCAGCCGGGTCTCACCCTCCGCGAGCAGCGCGGCCGCCATCAGCTTCAACGCGCTGTTCTTCGCACCGGGCACCCGCACCCGCCCCGCGAGCCTCGCGCCACCAACCACCCGCAAGCGTTCCATGGGTAGGCATGCTAACGGTCGGATTACCGGTTCTCCCCGGGGACCCAGAGCACGTCGCCGACGGCCTTGTTGGCGGTCCTGGCGAGGATGAACAGCAGGTCGGACAGCCGGTTCAGATAGGTCGCGGTCAGCGGGTTGACGCTGTCGCCGTGGGCCTCGATCGCGGCCCAGGTGCTGCGCTCGGCGCGGCGCACGACCGTGCAGGCCACGTGCAGGTAGGCGGCGCCGGGGGTGCCGCCGGGGAGGATGAAGCTGCGCAGCTTCTCCAGTTCGCCGTTGAACCGGTCGCAGTCCTGCTCCAGCCGGTCCACGTAGGTCTGCAGCACCCGCAGCGGCGGGTACTTCGGGTCCTCCACCACCGGGGTCGCCAGGTCCGCGCCGACGTCGAACAGGTCGTTCTGAATCCTCGTCAGGACGGTGGTGAGCTCCGCGTCGAGGCTGCCGCAGGCGAGGGCCACGCCGATGGCGGCGTTGGCCTCGTTGGTGTCCGCGTAGGCCGCGAGGCGCGGGTCCGTCTTCCGGGTGCGGGACATGTCGCCGAGGGCGGTGGTTCCGTCGTCGCCGGTACGGGTGTAGATGCGCGTGAGGTTGACCATGGCGCGAGCGTACTCGTCCGCGAGGGTTGCTGTTCGCGCAGTTCCCCGCGCCCCTGGGTGGGTGCGGGGTTGCTCACAGCGAAAGGCCGACCATGCACCTTCGTAGAGGGCTGGTCGCGCATGCAGTTGAGGAACGGGGTCGGGCACGTGCACGGGTGCGTCGCTACGCGACGTTGACGCGCTGGCCGGGGGGTGCGGCCTCGAGCCAGGCCAGGAAGCCGGTGAGGGCGTCCTCGCTCATCGCGAGCTCCAGCGGCTCGCCTGCGTGGAGGCAGGTCAGGACCACCGCGCCGGAGAGCAGCGCCAGCTCTTCCTGGCCCTCGGGCGTGCGGCGGTGCAGGACCTCGATGCGGGAGCGCTGCAGCACCCGCCGCGGACGCGGCGCATAGCTGAAGACCCGGAACCACTCGACGGAGTCGTTGTTGTAGCGGCCGATCCCGAAGACCCAGCCCTTGCCGCCGTTGTCCTGGACCACCGGGCCCACCGCGGAGCCCGAGGGCAGCGGGGCGTCGGGGTCGGGCAGGGCTTCGGCCGAGCCCTCGGCCGCGGCCCGCAGCGGCGGCATCCGCAGCCGGGCCGAACAGTCGAACGTCCCGCCGGGACGCTGGATCAGGCGCCGGCGCAGCGCGAACGCGCCCAGCCCGAGCAGGGCGGCCAGGAGCACCGCGATGACGATCACCACCGCGAGGACCATGCCCTGCTACCTCCTCGCCTGTAGGCTCGTGTGCTTCTTCAACTGCCGATCATGCCCGAGGGTAACTCTCGTACTCCCGTGCGGCACTGCTGATACAGCGGTCCCGGGCCACTCTCGTGCCCCGGGACCGTTGGTACAGGTACTGCTGATCGTACAAGCCGCTGCCTAGCGGCCGGTCACCGCGAGCAGCCGGACCTCGGCCCGGCGCTGCGCGCCCGACTCGGCGGCGGCAGCGGAGAGCGCCTGCTCGGCGCGGGCGACATCGATCTCCTCGGCCAGTTCGGCGACCTCGGCGAGAATCGACAGCTTGTTGTCCGCGAAGGACAGGAAGCCGCCGTGCACCGCCGCGACCACCGTGGTGCCGTCGGCCTGACGGATGGTCACCGGGTCCGAGTCCATGACGCCCAGGACGGGGGTGTGCCCGGCCTGGATGCCGATGTCACCGGACTTGGTACGGGCAAGGACGATCACGGCCTCGCCCGACCACACCTTGCGGTCGGCCGCGACCAGCTCGACGTGCAGCTCAGCCACAGTGGGCTCCTCGGTCTTGATGCCCGTGCCGTAAAGCCCGGGTTGCGGAAAGAATAACGGTCCCCCCGATCAGCGACGCAATCGGGGAGGGGTGCTGCGCGGAGGCGCGAGGAGGGGCGGTCCCGTACGGGCCCGCCCCTCCTCACCAGGCCCAGCCAGAAAGTGTTACTTCTTGGCCAGCTCGGCGGCGTTGCGCTCGAGGTCCTCGATGCCACCGCACATGAAGAACGCCTGCTCGGGAACGGCGTCGTACTTGCCGTCCGCGATCGCGTTGAACGCGTGGATGGTCTCGTCGAGCGGGACCGTCGAGCCCTCGACACCGGTGAACTGCTTCGCCACGTAGGTGTTCTGCGAGAGGAAGCGCTCGATGCGGCGGGCGCGGTAGACGGTGATCTTGTCTTCCTCGCTCAGCTCGTCGATACCGAGGATCGCGATGATGTCCTGGA
>Ga0302314_10012976_pt1 | contig 14352 bp, 13 predicted proteins | sample III_Palsa_N2_3_FD_200533 | JGI IMG/M metagenome (GOLD analysis project Ga0302314, IMG submission 200533) | Peat permafrost microbial communities from Stordalen Mire near Abisko, Sweden - III_Palsa_N2_3 | ecosystem: Environmental > Terrestrial > Soil > Palsa > Peat permafrost | place: Sweden... | reverse complement strand
GCTCGGCACGATCGTGCCGAGCGCGGAGGGGAACGCCGCGAGGCGCAGCCGCCCCGCCCGCAGCCCGTTGAAGACGGCGAGTTCGTTCTCGGCCGCGTCGAGGCGGCCGATGACCTCGGTGGCGCGTTCTGCGAGCAGCCGGCCGGCGTCGGTGAGCCGGATGCCGCGCCCGGCGCGCTGGACAAGCTTGGTGCCCGTCTCCGCTTCGAGCCGCGACAGGTGATGGCTGACCGAGGGCTGCGCGTAGTTCAGCGCGTGTGCGGCCCCTGTCACCGAGCCATGCCTGGCGACCGCCACAAGAACGCGGAGTCTGGTTACGTCCAGCATGGTCTGACTATAGAGGTTATTGATCTATCCGCCCAGACGCCCAAATCAGGCTAATTAGTGCAGCTCGCACCAGGCGCCGTCATTGTGATCTCGGGGAGTGTTCGCCGATCGCCGGCCAGTCCTGCGGCTGCGGGGCAGACCGTTCGGAGTCGGCCGGGTCCGTTCTGGATAATCAGCCGTGTGACTACTGCTGGTACAGAAGCTGACGGTGAGAAGGAGCGGCTAACCGCGCTCGGCGGTCTTGCCGCGCTTTCCCTGGACGCGTTGTCGAGCGTCGCGTACGGGCCCGAGGCCATCCTCGTGGTGCTTGTCGCCGCGGGGACGGCCGGGCTCAAATACAGCCTGCCCATCACCGGCGCGATCGTCGTGCTGCTCGCGGTGCTTATCGTCTCCTACCGGCAGGTCATCGAGGCGTTCCCGAACGGCGGCGGCGCGTACGCCGTCTCCAAGCGCCACCTCGGCACGGACCCCGCGCTTGTCGCGGCGGCCTCGCTGATCGTCGACTACGTGCTGAACGCCGCCGTCGGCGTGTCGGCGGGCGTCGAGGCGCTGACCGCCGCGTTCCCCGGCCTGTATGGGGCCAGGGTGTGGCTCTGCCTCGGGGTGCTCGCGGCGCTCACCGGGGTGAACCTGTGGGGAATCGCCGAGTCCGCGCGGATCTTCATGGTGCCGACGCTCGCGTTCATCGCGTCCATCTTCATCGTGATCGTGGTCGGGCTCGTCCGCAGCCACCCCGCCGTCGCGCTCGCGCACACGCTGCCAACGGCCACCGACACGGTCGGCACGCTGCTGATACTGAAGGCGTTCGCGTCCGGGTGCTCGGCACTGACCGGGGTGGAGGCGATCGCCAACTCGGTGCCGCAGTTCCGCAAGCCGCGAGCGAAGCGGGCACAGCACACCGAGGTGGGGCTCGGCGTGCTGCTCGGCCTGATGCTGCTCGGTCTTGGCGTGCTCATCCGGCACTGGAACGCGGTGCCGAGATCCGGTACCACGGTGCTCGCCCAGCTCACCGAGGGCGCGGTCGGGCACAATGCGCTGTTCTACATCATCCAGATGATCACGCTCGTGCTGCTCGCGCTGGCCGCCAACACCTCGTTCGCCGGGCTGCCGGTGCTCGCCGGGCTGCTCGCGCACGACAACTTCCTGCCGCACGTGTTCGGCCTGCGCGCGGACCGGCGGGTCTTCCGCTACGGCGTCGGTTTCCTTGCCGTGGCGGCGGCCCTGCTGCTGATCGTCACCCGCGGCGACACCCAGGCGCTGATACCGATGTTCGCGGTGGGGGTCTTTATCGGCTTCACGCTCTCCCAGGTCGGCATGGTAAGGCACTGGCATGCGGAACGGTCCGGTGGTTCCACCGGACGGTCCTGGCTCTACCGCGCCTGCGTGAACGGCCTCGGCGCGGTGCTGACGTTCGCGGCCACGATCATCGAGCTTGTCAGCAAGTTCGTCGCGGGCGCGTGGCTGGTCGCGCTGGTCATCCCGCTGCTCGTGCTGCTGTTCATGGCGGTCCGCCGGGCGTACGCGCGGATCGGCGTCGAGCTCGCGATCGGGCAGGTGCCGCCGCCGCCGGTGAAGCAGGCGTCGCTCGTGGTCGTGCCGGTCTCGGGCATGTCAAGGCTTACCGCCGAGGGGATCTCGGTGGCGATGTCGCTCGGCGACGACGTGATCGCGGTGACCGTGGTGTACTCCGACTCCGAGACCGACTCCGACACCGACCCCGACGACGGCCAAGAGCCCGACGTGTCCTTCCGCGAGGAGTGGCAGCGGTGGCGGCCCGATGTGCCGCTGCTCACGCTTCGTTCTGCCCGCCGCTCGCTCGCTAAGCCGATCGTGTCCTACCTGCGGTCCGTCGAGGCGCAGGACAAGTATCACCGGCTCGTCGTGGTAATCCCCGAGGTGGAGCCGACTAGGCCGTGGCAATGGCTGCTGCACAACCAGCGCGGCGTGATCCTGGACCGCGCGATCCGCCGCGGCACCAGGAACGTGGTCCTCTGCCGCCTCCGCTACCGTCTGGAGACCCTCGTCGCCGAGACGGACACACCGAGCACAGATGGCGTACCGAGTGCTAAGTAGGCCATCCGCAACTTTTTCCGTGGGCCGGTAAACCCGCCGCGCGGGGGTGGCGTCTTAAATATGAGGCTCGGTGCTAAGCGGGACACCGGGCCTCAACTATGCCCAGCCTTCGCCGTGGCGAGCTGGTCCGATACGATCTGCGCGCGTGAGCCTGGATGACATCGACGCGCGGATCGTCACCGCGCTGATCAGCGACGCACGTGCCAGCTATGCGGTGATCGGGGACGAGGTGGGCCTGTCCGCGCCCGCCGTCAAGCGGCGGGTGGACCGGCTCCGCGCGTCCGGCGCGATCACCGGGTTCTCCGCCCGGGTCGACCCGGCCGCGCTCGGCTGGACCACCGAGGCGTACATCGAGCTGTTCTGCGGCGGGCGCACCTCGCCTGAGGAGATCGCCACGGCGGTCAGGCGCTACCCGGAGGTGGTGGACGCCTGCACGGTGACCGGCGAGGCGGACGCGCTCGTGCACATCAGGGCCGCCAACGTCCGCCATTTTGAGCAGGTGATGGAGCGGATCGGCGCCGAGCCGTTCGTGCAGCGGACGCGGAGCGTCATCGTGCTATCGAGGCTGATCGAACGGGCCGACTCGTTCGCCCCGCCTGCCCGAGCGTAACCGGCTAAAGTCTCCCCCATGCCAGAAACTGACAGTGACGCGAGCGCGGACACCGCCCGCTTCCAGGCGTTCGCCACGCGCCGGGACGAAGATCTCCCCGCGCCCTGGCAGATGCGCGCCGGAGGCTCCAAGATTGGCATCCTCCTCGGCGCGGTCGTCGCCGTCGCGATCCTCGGCGTCATCCTCGGCGTTGTACTCGGCGCCTGACCAAGCGTGCGCCTAACCGGGCTTTCGCCTGTTCAGTGGTCATCCGGCGGCGGGAACTCGGCGGAGCCGCGGGGGATTAGCCGGACCGGGACCTCGACCGTGCGGTGCTGCGGTACCCCGTCGCCCGCAAGCCGGCGGACGAGCAGCTCGCCCGCGGTGCGGCCGATCAGCGTCGGGTCGTAGCTGACCACGGTGAGCCCGGGCGAGACGAGGTCGGCGAGCTCGAAGTCACCGAATCCGACGACCGCCATCCGGCCCGACTCGGCCAGTCCGGCCAGCACGTGCAGCGCCCCCTCGGTACGCGTGCGATCGGCGCAGAGCACCGCGGTGACCGGCGCGTGGTCAAGCGAGCTCGCGTCAAGCGTTGTCCAGGCCGGGTCCGCGGTGAGGCCGGCCGCCTTCATCGCTTCCGCGTAGCCCGCGAGCAGTTGCGGCGACTCGCCAACGAAGCCAATGCGGCGGTGGCCCTGCGTGACCAGGTGCGCGACCGCGGCCCGCCCGCCGCCGCGCTCGTCGGGAAGCACGGTGTCCGCGGGTAGCGCGGTGCCTGCTAGGTCGGTCGTCGGTGGCCGCAGGACGAACACGGTCGCCACACCCGCCTCGATCTCCTGCACCAGGTAGTCGTGCGAGCCCGTGGCGGGGGTGATGACAAGACCGTCCACCCGCCTGGCGCACATCGCGAGCGCCAGCACCTCCTCGCGCGAGGAGTCGCTGTCCGTCGAGCCCGAGTAGAGCAGGTACCCACGCGACCTGACCACCTCCTCGAGCCCCCGGTACACCGCCGAGCAGTCGGGATCCGCCCAGGAATCGGCGATGAAGCCGAGCGTCGCGGTCCGGCCGGTGCGCAGCAGCCTGGCGGACTCGTTGCGCCGGAAACCGAGGTCTTCGATCGCGCCGAGCACCCTGCTTGCCGTCTCCGGCGTCACGCCCGGTTCTCCGTTCACCACCCGGGACACGGTCTTCAGCGCGACTCGGGCCCGCGACGCGACATCCTTCATCGTCGGTCGCCCGCCGTGCGGATGGCCCTGCACGTCCCCGCGCGGATGGCTCTGGGTGCCCACGCGCGCATGGTTTCCGGTGCCGATCATGGTGTCTAGCTGCTTGTTCATCGTTTCCCCCCGTTACCAGTGTGCTCAGTCGAGGGCTCTCGGACACCTGTGGCGGGTGGGGGAAATCTGCGGATGGGAGTCGGCCGGGTCCGTTTCACGTAATGGGTTGCTTTGCGCGTTGTTCTTTTGGCTTGGCTCCGCGGTGGCAAGATAAGTCACATGAGTTCTCTTGCGGCGATCAGGCAGGACTGAGCGGTGACGACGCCGGCGCGCTCTCAACTGCCCGTCGCCGTGGTTACCGGAGCGAGCCACGGCATCGGATTTGAGGTCTGCCGGCAGCTCGCCGCGCTTGGCTACGTGGTCGTGCTCGGCTCACGGGACCTGCGCCAGGCGGAACTCGCGGCCAAGGAACTCGACGCAAGCGGTGACCGAGTCATCCCTGCCCACATCGAGGTCGACAACTCGGTGAACATCACGCAGCTCGCGGAGTGGATCCGCGAGCGCTACGGGCGGCTCGACGCCCTCGTGAACAACGCCTCGACCGCGCCCGACAGGTGGGCGATCGCCGGGACCACGGACCTGTCCCCGGTGGCCGAGGCGCTCGACGTGAACCTGTTCGGTGCCTGGCGGGTGACACAGGCGCTGCTTCCGATGCTCCGCTCGAGCTCGCGGCCGCGAGTGGTCAACGTGTCGAGCGAGGGTGGTTCGATCGCGCTGATGAGCGGCGGGCGTCCGGCCTACAGCGTCTCCAAGGCGGCGCTCAACGCGCTGACCCGGATGCTCGCGGGCGAGCTCTACCGGGACGGCATCCTGGTCAACGCGGTCTGCCCGGGCTGGACGAAGAGCGACACCGGCAGCGGCCCGCTGGGCGGCAACCGATCGGCCGCCCAGGGCGCGGCGAGCGTCGTGTGGGCGGTCACCCTGCCGAACGGCGGCCCCACGGGCACCTTCACCAGGGACGGCCGCGAGTTGCCCTGGTAAAGGTGGCCGGGGTGGGGTCGGGAGATAGCAGGTGGCCGGGGTGGGGTCGGGAGATAGCAGGTGGCCGGGGTGGGGTCGGGAGATAGCAGGTGGCCGGGGTGGGGTCGGGAGATAGCAGGTGGCGGCGGGGCGGGTGACGCTACTCGTGGTCGGGTTTGGCCAGCGGCCAGCCGCCCGCCGCGAGGTGGGAGCGGACCCGGGCGATGTCGGCGTCGCTCGGCGTGGTGTCGGTGATAGCGCCGATCGCCTTCTTGATCGCCTCGCCCGACTGGGGGTCGGAGGAGAAGGCGAGCTCGTCACCGATGAGGGTGACCTCGTCGTTCGCGAGCTGGCTGCCGAGCAGGGCGAAGAGCGGTAGGTAGTCGTGCTCGGGCACGCCTTCCGGGTAGCCGGCCCGGAGCCAGCCGACGATCTTGGTAAGGAAATCGGGAAGTGCCATGGTCGCCTCGGCTTTCAGTGCTTAACGGCCGGGTGGCCGATCTGGTAGACCTCGTAGACGCCCCAGCCGATCGCGGCAAGCACGATAAGGAAGCAGATCGCGGCGCCGATCATGCCGATCACGCTGCCGCCGATGAGCGTGTCAGATTCCGTGGCGCCGTCGGCGCCGGCGAGCCGCGCGGTCCGCGGTCCCTGCGATAGCGAGTACAGTCCGACGGCGAAGATGGCCGGCAGGCCGGCGCCGGCGATCAGGCCGAACACCACGATCTTCCACAACGCGGACAGATTGATCCAGGACATTGTCTGTTACCTCTCTGCGCTGCTGCTCAGACCGCGGCGGGCTCGGCCGGCGTCTTGGTCGGGGCCACGGAACCGGTCCACTCCGCGTTGACGTTGCTTGGGTCGACCTTGCTGCCGCGGGACCTGTAGTAGATGAACCCGCCGAGCAGGGCGAGCAGGATCAGGTCGACGATGACGCCGATGGTGCCGCCGATGCCGTGCGCGAGGCCGAAGGCCCCCGCGCCGACGAGCCCCGCCGACGGGAGGGTGAACACCCAGGCGGTGGCCATCCGGCCCGCGACGCCCCAGCGGACCTCGGCGCCCCGCTTGCCGAGCCCGGTGCCGATGATCGACCCGGTGGCGACGTGCGTGGTGGACAGCGAGTAGCCGAAGCTCGACGACAGCAGGATGACCGCGGCCGAGGCGGACTCGGCGGCCATGCCCTGCGGCGCCTCGATCTCGACCAGGCCCTTGCCGAGCGTGCGGATGACCCGCCAGCCGCCGAGGTAGGTGCCGATCGAGATGGCGAGCGCGCAGCAGACGATGACCCAGATCGGCGCGTTGGACTTGGCCGCGAGGGTGCCGTTGGCGATGAGGGCGAGGGTGATGACGCCCATCGTCTTCTGCGCGTCGTTGGTGCCGTGCGCCAGCGAGACCATGCAGGCGGACCCGATCTGCCCGATTCTGAAGCCGTGCTTGCGCGCGCCCTCCGTCATCGAGCGGCTGATCCGGTAGAGCAGCCAGGTGCCGGCCGCGGCGACACCCGCGGCGATGATCGGCGAGAGGACGGCGGGGAGGACGACCTTGGAGACCAGGCCGTGCCAGAGCACGCCGCTGCCCCCCGCTGCCGCTATCACGGAGCCGATCACCCCGCCGATGAGGGCGTGCGAGGAACTCGACGGGATGCCGAATAGCCAGGTGACGAGGTTCCAGATGATGCCGCCCGCGAGGCCGGCCGCCACCACAGTCAGCGTGACTACTTTGGTATCTACTAGGCCGCTCGCGATGGTGGCCGCGACGGCCAGGGACAGGAACGCGCCGACAAAGTTGAGCACCCCCGAGATTGCCACCGCGACGCGCGGTGGCAGTGCCCCGGTGGCGATCGACGTCGCCATCGCGTTGCCCGTGTCATGGAAGCCGTTGGTGAAGTCAAAGGCCAGGGCCGTGATGACCACCAGGACCAGCACAGTGTCATTACTCACAACTGTGACGGTAAGCCTCGCTTAGGAGGTTCCGAAGATACCGGAGATGCGTAGAAGGCGAATATCAGGTTAACGAATGGAAACTATATTCCTGGTCAGGTGGCTGATAGCGGTATCCCATGCCGGGCTCGGTGATCAGCCAGCGGGGCCGCGCCGGATCGGGCTCCAGCTTGCGGCGCAGCTGCGCCATGTACAGCCGCAGGTTGCCGCCGGCGTTGTCGTATCCGGGGCCCCACACCTCGGTGAGGAGCTGACGGTGGCTGAGCAGCTTGCCCGGGTTCCGCAGCAGGACCTCGAGCAGATGCCATTCGGTGGGCGTCAGCCTGATGTCGCTCTCCCGCTGCGGGTCCGCCCCGCCAGCGCCCCCGTTTTCTCCCGAACGGTCCCGTGTTTCACCCCCACCGTCCACCGTCACTCGCTTCGCCGCTAGGTCGATGGTGAGCGTGCCGAGCCGCACCCGCGGCGGCGCCTCGGCCGCCGGGGTGCGCCGCACGGCGGCCCGCGCCCTGGCAAGCAGCTCGTCCATGCCGAACGGCTTGGTGACGTAGTCGTCGGCGCCGGCGTCGAGCGCCTCGACCTTGTCGTTGGAGTCGGCCCGGCCCGACAGCACGATGATCGGCACCGCGGTCCAGCCGCGCAGCCCGCCGATCACGTCGACGCCGTCCATGTCGGGCAGCCCCAGGTCGAGGATCACCAGGTCCGGCGGGTGCGCGGCGGCCTGCTCGAGCGCCTGCACCCCGGTGGCGGCGGTGCTTACCTCGTACTGCCGCGCCCGCAGGTTGATCCGCAGCGCCCGCAGGATCTGCGGTTCATCATCGACGACAAGCACCCGTGTCATGCCGCGCGCCCCTTCACCTGCAACACCTGCAACAGCCGTTCACCCTTACCCGCGACACCCGCCCGGTTCACGGTTCCGAGGCCATGATGGTGGATCGTTTTCCGTGCCCCAGGGCGGAAAATGATCCGCCCTCTTGATGGTCGTCGCGACGATGCGGACATCGGTTGGTGTCGGCGAGCCGCGGCCACGCTAGTCACCGGGCGCCGCCGGGAGGTTGACGGTCATGGTGAGGCCGCCGCCTGGGGTGTCCTCGGCGGTGAGCGTGCCGTCCATGGCCTCGGTGAGCCCGCGCGACAGCGCGAGGCCGAGGCCGACGCCCGTTGTGTTGTCGGTGTCACCGAGCCGCTGAAACGGCACGAACATCCGCTCCCTGTCCTCCTCAGGTAGGCCGGGCCCGCGATCGACCACGCGCAGCTCCACCCGGTCGCCGAGCGCGGACGCCGCGAGCAGCGGCGACTTGCCGGCCGGCGAGTAGCGTAGCGCGTTCTCCACGAGGTTCACGATGACCCGCTCAAGGATCGCCGGGTCGGCGCGCACGGCGGGCACCGTCTCGCCGATGTCGACCGTGATGTCGCGGCCGGCCGGGCCGAGGTCGTCGAGCGCCCTGGCAACGATCTCGTCCAGGCCCGACGGCCGTGGGAACAGGGAGAGCGCACCCGCCTGCAGCCTGGACATGTCGAGCAGGTTGGCCACCAGGCGGATGAGCTTGTCGATTGATTCGTCGGCGGTGGCGAGCAGTTCGGCGGTGTCGTCGGCATCCCAGTGCATGTCGGGGGAGCGGAGCGAGGTGACCGCCGCCTTGGCCGAGGCGAGCGGCGAGCGCAGGTCGTGGCTGACCGCGGTGAGCAGCGCGGTCCGCATCCGGTCGGCGGCGGCGATCGGCCGTGCCGCCTCCGCCTCGGCCGCGAGCCGCTGCTGCTCGAACGCGACGGCCGCGTAGGCGGCGAACGCGCCGAGTACCCGCCGGTCGCCGGCGGGCAGCGGGCGGCCGGTCAGCACAAGCGAGAGCGTGTCGGTGACGGGGACGTCGACGTCGGCATCGTCGGGTTTGGCGGCCGGCTGGTCGCCCACCGAGGCGATGACGGCCCACTCGGCCGCCGGGCCGCGGCCACCGCCGACCGGGTCCCGTCGTTCGAGCAGGCCCGCCGAGCGCATACCGAACGCCTCCCTTGCCCGCTCGAGCAGCGCGTCGAGCGCGCCCTGCCCGCGCAGGATCGACCCCGCCGTCGTCACGAGCAGCTCCGATTCCGCGGTGGCGCGGGCCGCCCGCTTGGAAAGGCGGGCGGAGGTGTCCACCACCCAGCTCGTGACCAGGCCGACGGCAACGAAGACACCGAGCGCGAGTGCGTTGTTCGCCTCCGCGATCGTCCAGGCGTGGATGGGCGGGGTGAAATAGTAGTTGAGCAGCAGCGACGCGGCGATCGCCTCGAGCACCGCGGGCAGGAACCCGCCGGTCATCGCGACGGCGATCACCGCCACGAGGAACACGAGCATGTCGCTCGTCAGGTTGATCCCCGACCTGTCATCGGCCAGCGCGATCGTGAGCAGCGGCGGCAGCGCCGCGGCGAGCACGAACCCGGCGACCTGCCTGCGCCGCGTGATCCCGCCGCGGTACCTGGGGAGCAGCTGCCAGCGACTGCCCGCGTGCGGGTGGGTGACGATGTGCACGTCGATCGGGCCGGAGCCGCGGATGGTACGCGATCCGATCCCCGGTCCGGTCAGCATGGCGAGCAGCCACGATCGCCGGCTCGCGCCGAGCACGAGCTGCGTGGCGTTCTCCGCCCTGGCGAACGTGAGCAGCGCCTCGGAGATGTTGTCCCCGACGACCTGGTGATAGCTGCCGCCAAGGGACTCGACAAGCTGGCGCTGCCCGGCCAGGCTGGCCGGGTTCGCGCCGGTGAGCCCGTCGGACTTGGTGACGTGCACCGCGAGCAGGTCACCGCCCGAGGACCTGGCCGCGATCCTGGCGGCGCGCCTGATCAGCGTGTCGCCCTCCGGGCCGCCGGTGAGCGCGACGACGACACGCTCCCTGGCCTCCCAGGTTCCGGTGATGCCATGCTCGGCGCGGTACCGCTGCAGCCCCTCGTCGACCTTGTCCGCCAGCCAGAGCAGGGCGAGCTCGCGCAGCGCGGTCAGGTTGCCCGCGCGGAAGTAGTTGGTGAGCGCCGCGTCGATCTTCTCCGGCGGGTAGATGTTCCCGTGCGCCATCCGGCGGCGCAGCGCCTCGGCGGTCATGTCGACCAGCTCGACCTGGTCGGCGGCGCGAACCACCGCGTCGGGTACGGTCTCCCGCTGCGCGACCCCGGTGATCTGCATGACGACGTCGGTGACGGACTCGAGGTGCTGCACGTTGACCGCGGAGATCACGTCGATGCCCGCGTCGAGCAGTTCGGCAACGTCCTGCCAGCGCTTCTCGTTGCGTGATCCGGGGACGTTCGTGTGCGCGAGCTCGTCGACGAGCGCGATCTGCGGCCTGCGGGCAAGCACCGCGTCGAGGTCCATCTCCTCGAACTCGGCGTCCCGGTAGCTGAGTTTCCTGCGGGGGATGACCTCAAGCCCGTCGAGCAGCGCCGCCGTGTGCGGCCTGCCATGCGTCTCGGCGAACGCCACGACGACATCCGCGCCCCGCTCCGCCCGCCGGTGCCCCTCGCAGAGCAGGGCGTACGTCTTCCCCACCCCGGCGGCGGCACCCAGGTAGACGCGAAGCACCCCCCTGAGCGTCCCGCCGTCTCCGCGCTGCCGTGCCATACCTCAATAGTGCGGCAACTCCCAGGTCACCCATACCGCGCTAACAACATCCATGCACTCACCGTCCGCGCCCATGCCCCACGGGAGCGCGCCGTGCCCGCCGACTTTGTAGCAGGTCAGTTGCCGGCCGCGACGTCAGCCGGGCGATGAGAGGATGTGTCATGTGAGCGGATGCGTCATCCTGCGTTGCCCGGTTCTCCCGGGCTCAATAGGGGGTAACAGACCATGACTGTTGTGAAGATCAACGCGATTACGGTGCCGGCTGACAGCGGAGACGAGCTGGCGCGGCGGTTCGCCGCCCGGGCGGGCGCGGTGGATGAGGCGGCGGGGTTCGAGGGGTTCGAGCTGCTCAAGCCCGTCGATGACCGGACCACCTGGCTGGTGGTGACGCGGTGGAAGGACGAGGATTCGTTTAACGCGTGGGTTAGCTCGCCGTCCTTCGCGCACGGGCACCGGTCGGCCGCCGAGCGGGCCGGGGGAGACGCGCCGAAGCCGGTCGGAGTGCACAGCGAGGTCTGGTCCTACGAGATCGCGGGCGGTTCCGCGCAGCCCTGATGACTGCGCAACCTGACGTGAGGGAGCGTTATTCTTCGTACCGGGTGGGGCGGGTGGTGTAGGTCCGTCCCGAGGGCGTGGTCCAGGTCATGACGCCTGGCTCGGTCTGCTCAAGCTGCCACCCTGGGGCATGCTTGGCATGGTGGTGCCGGCCGCAGGGCGGGCTGAGGTTACCTTCACACGTTGCCCCGGCGGGGTAGGGCACGGTGTGGTCGATCTTGCCGGTGATCGCCTGGGCGCCGCAGCCGGGCGCGCAGCAGCCGGCCGGCGATGTTCCGCGCCAGGTCGATGAGGAGGCCGGCGCTGTAAGCGGTCGCGGTCATCTCGAAGCCGAGCTCCTCGGCCGGGTACTCGCCGTCCCGTGACCGGACCCGGTCACCGCGCGCCTTCGACGCCTCCAGCTGGGCATCCCGGCGCCGGGCGAACTCCGCCACCGCCATCAGCTCCAGGTACCCCGCATGCGCGGCCAGCCGCCGCGCCGCCGACCCCACCCCCAGCAGCTGACCCTCATCCAGCCGGCCCAGGTCCGCGACCGCCTCACCCGCCAGCGCGGCCAGCCACGGGCCGGGCCGCAGCCCGTCCGCCGCGCCGTCCTGGGAAAACTCATCCCAGGACGGCACCTGGCCGGGACCGCCATGCGAGGACCGAGACACGAGACACCGCCATCCGCTCGGGAGAGGGCTCTTCTACATTTCCTTGATAATAGCACACTTGTTCGTTGATATAGAGCATCAATTCCGTCTCTCGGCAATTTAATGTTCGAATAAATTGCCCAAACAGTGACGTAAGCCGCGAACCGGACCGGTCTGGCAGGTTATGAAGTTCTTGGGTTCACCGGGCGCCCCGACCTCGGCCCACGCCAGATAAATCCGCTACGAGACCGGGCACAAGGTCGGCGATCAGCACAGGCTGTCCGGTAAGGAAGCATTCGTTGGCGGCGGCACCGACAGTCAGCGCAAGGGCGCCGTCGTGCTGGCTGGCGCTCTGGCGGGCCGCGTCGCCCGGCTCGGCCGAGCCCGAGCCGCGCTCGGGCTCGCCACGGGAATCCGCCGGGCCGTACAGCGCGGCCAGCATCCGCTCGTCGCCGCCGCCGTGGCCGCCGTGGTCGATGGCAACGGGAACCTCCGACGGTCGCTCCCACAGCTTCCGCAGCCGGATCGTGGCACCGCCCGCGTTGGCCATCGCGACCTCGCCGTGGATGGCGCCGCCTGGCGACTCCACGCCGCCCCGCAAGGGCTGCCAGGCGCTTTCCGTTACCTCGAGTTCCAGTCGACCGGCGCTGCCGTTGAACATCACCCGGTAGCCCTCCCACGGGGAGTAGGCCGTCAGGTGGTAGGACATCGACGCGCCGCTGGCGTAGCGCACGAGAACCGCCATGTCGTCCTCGATGCTGATGTCGCCGTCGAAGACGTTACGGTCGCGGATGTAGCCGCTGTCGGCTTCGGCGAGCAGGTAAAGCTCCCGCAGCCCCTCATTGGCGGAGATATCAAGCGCGAACGGGTCCTCCGCTGCCTCGGGCGAGTCGTACGCGCGCACGTACTCGCGCCGCAGCCCGTGGTGCCGGCCCGCGGCGGCCCCGTAGAAGCCGAGCCGTCCGTAGCCGAAGACCTCACGCGGCGAGCTGCCGAGCCACCAGTTCACCAGGTCGAAGTGGTGGCTGGCCTTGTGTACCATGAGCCCGCCGCTATGCGCCTTCTCGCGGTGCCAGCGGCGAAAATAGTCCGCACCGTGCCGCACGTCGAGCAGCCATTCGAAGTGGACGGACAGAACCTCGCCGATCGCCTGCTCGTGCAGCAGCCGCCATACCTGCTCATGAACCGGGTTGTACCGGTAGTTGAACGCGACCGTCAGGGGGTTGCCTGTCCTGCTCGTCGCGTCGAGTATCGCCTGGCACTTCGGAGCGTCGACCGTCATCGGCTTCTCCGTGACGACCCGGCACCCCGCCTCGACGGCCGGGACGATGTACTGATCGTGCAGATCGTCTACCGTGGCGACCACGACCTCGGTGATGTCCTCTTTGGCCAGCATCTCGGCGAAGCGGTCAGGCTTCCACGCCGAGGCGGCGCTGCGCCCCGCCGAGGCTAGGAGCCTGTTGTGATACGCCATCCGCGTCGGGCTCGGATCGCACAGCGCGGCCACGGCATACCCGGCCCGCCCGGCCAGGCCGCGGGTATACAGCCGGGCTCGTGAACCCGTGCCGACGATGGCGACTCGGCGTACGCCGGTCATGTTCTGCCCCTTTTCTGGCCGCGGGCTCTCACGGCAGCAGAGCCGGGGCCACGGTGATCTTGTCGATGTCAGGCGCGTAGGCAACCGGGTTGCCGAACGCGATCGTGTTCTCCCCGGCGGCAAGCCGGACGGTCAGTTCTCTGGTGTCGAACTGGTTCCAGCTGTAGGTGTTCCGTGCGTAAGCCGTGAGCTGCGTGCCGGCCGATGTCGTGACGGTGAACCCCCGGCTGATCAGGTTGGTGTTGTAGTTATCGGATCCCGCCCGGTCATTGCAGGCGTAGCTCAGGATGACCCGGTAGGTGCCGGTCCGTGGCGCGCTGACCCCGGTGAAGGTCAGCGCGGCGTCGGCGCCGTTGCCGATCCACCCGACGTGCTGGCCGCCGTAGGCATACGGGTTGCCCGCCGCCGCGGCCTTGCCCGCCAGCACGTTCCCCGGCGCCGCGGCCGCGTAGGTCACCGCCCAGGCGGCGTCGGACGCCGCGTCGGGAATCACGTCAAGCGAGTCGATCACGGCGGCCTGGCCCTCGGGCACCCAGTCGATCCTGTTGATGCCAGCGTGCAGGTAGACGAGGAGGTCTTTCCCGAACGGACCGTTGGTTCCCGTCGCCGGGAGATCCGTGCCGCCCACAAGCAGCCGGACGTTCCCGCCGGTGCCGGCCATGGAGACCCGGTGGTAACCGTCATGACCGGCCTGCACGACAAACCCCACGCGGGACCCGGCAGGCGCCGTCACGTGCCCCGCAGGACCGGAGCCTGGCGCGTAGGCGATCGCCGCACCGCCGGACAGGTCGGCGTAGGCGGAGGGGTAATGCGTCA
>Ga0302314_10012974_pt1 | contig 14354 bp, 13 predicted proteins | sample III_Palsa_N2_3_FD_200533 | JGI IMG/M metagenome (GOLD analysis project Ga0302314, IMG submission 200533) | Peat permafrost microbial communities from Stordalen Mire near Abisko, Sweden - III_Palsa_N2_3 | ecosystem: Environmental > Terrestrial > Soil > Palsa > Peat permafrost | place: Sweden... | reverse complement strand
GCGACGCACTCGCCCGCGCCGCGGACCGACTGGCCGTCGCCGGGATCACGGTGACCTGCCTGCCGCAGGGCGAGCACTGCGTCGGCTCCGCGGCAGGCCCGGTGTCAGCCCGGTTGCCGGTCAGGGAGTTGCGGGCGGCCGGGGTGACCGTCGCGGCCGGAAGCGGCGCGCTGCGGGACCGGGCCAACCCGGTCGGGCGGCCGGACCCGCTGGAGGCCGCCTTCCTGCTCGCGTCCGGCGGCGCGCTCGATCCGGAGGCGGCGTACGCCTGTGTGAGCGGCGCGGCCAGGGAGGTGCTGGGGCTGCCGCCGGTCCGGGTCGAGGCCGGGTTCCCGGCGGACCTGCTGGCCGTACGCGGCGAGGACCTGCGCGGAGCGCTGTCCAGCGGGCACAGCCGGGTGGTGCTGCACGGCGGACGCATCGTCAGCCGGACCAGTGCGGTGCGGGACTACGCCGACGCGGACGGCCCGGCGGTCCCCCGGCAGGGCCGGGGCGGCGGTCCCGGCCGCCCGACCTGAACCGGTGCCCGACCTGAACCGGTGCCCGACCTGGGACGACTGCTCAGCCCCGGATCGGCCGCCGGTACTGCACCAGCAGTTCGCCCCAGTCGTCGATCCGGACCCGGCCGCTGCGCCGGAACCCGATGGCCTTGTACAGCCGATTGGCCCGCAGGTTGTCGGCGTGCGTCCAGAGCTGGGCCTGTTCGAAGCCCCGGGCCCAGGCGCGATCGAGGACCTGGTCGACCAGCAGCCGTCCGATCCGCTGGCCCCAGTGGTCCGGGGCGACGCTGAGCAGCGATATGTGCAGCAGGCCGGGCACCGGCGGGCCGGCTCCGTCCTGGTCGAGTCCCTGCATGCCGAGGATGGTCCCGACCACCAGGGCCCGCTCCGATGGCTCCTCGCCCGTGGCGGAAGCGTCCGCGGTCCGGCCGTCCACGGTCCCGTCGTCCGCAATCCGATCGTCCATGTCCCGGTCGTTCACGGCCACCCGGTCCGTGGCGGAGTCGACCCAGATCTCGGACCCGGCACTCTGATGAGTGCGGGCGAGCAGCAGCAACGCGCCCGGCGCGGACATCCGGCCGCGCGCGAGTGCGATGTGCGCCTCGGGCAGGGGCCTGCCATTGCGCCTGACGACATGGGACAGCGTCCAGATGCCCACCGCCGCCTCAACGTCGGCCGCTCCGGCCGCCCGGACCGCCGCTTGCTCGCTCATCGCTGCCCCTCGCCCGCCATCCGCTCGCGTGTCCCCCGACCGAACATGCTTCGCTTTCTACCACGAGCCGCTGACAGCCGTGGCGGCGCAACCGGGCGGGGGCGGTCCCCGTCCGGCCCGAGCCTAGGCCGGGCTCCGGCGGGCCGCCACCAACGGGGCGTCAAGAACCGCGCGGCCCGGGGCCGCGCGGCCGGGTCAGTCCTCCGGCAGCCACTCCGGAGCAGAGGGCGGCGACGACAGCTCCGAGGAGGACGACGGGGGCCACGAGGTGCGGCTCAGGTTGCGGGTGATGATGCTGCGCTGCACCGGGTCCAGCTCGCCGACCCGGGTCGCCTCGGTGATGCCCGCGAGGCTGACCGCGTCGTGGGCGGTGAACCAGCTGGTCCCCGGCAGTGCCCGGAGCAGCGCCCCCACCGGCATCCTGGCCGCGTCCTGGTCACCCGTCCTGGCTGCCAGCAGCACCCGTACCAGCGCGGGCAGTCCCTCGGTGGACACGGCGGCGAGGATGAGTTCCGCCGCGTGCGGCTCGGGATCCGCGGCCGGTGAGAACGTGCCACTCACCGCCGAGGTATCCGTCGAGGTCTCCGGCCGGGGGTCGCCCGCGGCCTCGGCCTGATGTGCGGTCCTGTACCACGTCATCATCTGCCTCCTCGTCAACGCGGGGCAGCCGGGCCGACGCGCGCCGACCGCGCCCCTGCATACATCAACACTACTCCTGATCAAGTGTTGTCGTACGCAATGCTTGTCATAGGACAAGCATTGCCCCCGGGGCACGGAGGCTACCGGCCGACGGTGTCCCCGGCGGCCCAAAGCAAACGGCCCCTGACCGCATCTCTGCTGGTCAGGGGCCGTAGTTCCCTGCTGTGGCGGGTAGTGGGTTCGAACCACTGTAGGCATAGCCGGCAGATTTACAGTCTGCTCCCTTTGGCCGCTCGGGCAACCCGCCAGGGATGGTGTCTCGCGGTCTCCCGCTCGACGTCGTAAACAATACCCGATCGTGGGGGGTGCTCTGCCACCTGGTTATCAGGCGTGGCGGGGAGCGAACCCGACCACCGGGGGACGCCGCGGGCGGGCCCTGATGGCTAGGCTGGACCGGCGACGGCCCTCGATCGGGGAGTCCGGCGTCTTCCGTGTCGTAGCACCGTCAAGGAGATTCACTGATCATGGCCGACTCCAGTTTCGACATCGTCTCGAAGGTCGAGCGGCAGGAGGTCGACAACGCGCTCAACCAGGCCGCCCGCGAGCTGACCACCCGCTTCGACTTCAAGAACGTCGGCGCGTCCATCGAGTGGTCCGGCGAGAAGATCGAGATGCGGGCCAACTCGGAGGAGCGCGTCAAGGCGATCCTCGACGTCTTCCAGACGAAGCTGGTCAAGCGGGGCATCTCGCTGAAGGCCCTGGACGCCGGTGAGCCGCAGCTCTCCGGCAAGGAGCACAAGATCTTCGCGACGATCGAGGAGGGCATCTCCCAGGAGAACGCCAAGAAGGTCGCCAAGATCATCCGCGATGAGGGCCCCAAGGGCGTCAAGGCCCAGGTCCAGGGCGACGAGCTGCGGGTCAGCTCCAAGAGCCGGGACGACCTCCAGGCCATCCAGGCCCTGGTCAAGGGCAAGGACCTGGACTTCGCGGTGCAGTTCGTCAACTACCGCTGAAGCACGGCGCTGACCAGCGCGGAGGGCACAACGCTGACGGCAGCGTCCATCGCCGCCCGCGTTGTGCCCTCCTTGTCCGTCTCCGGGCATCCCCCTGGCTCATCCAAGCACCAAGCGCTGACTCATACTGCCTCGCCGGTGCCTGCCGGCGACCTTCTCCAGTTTCGTCCATACCTGTGACCACGGAGCACGGCGGACCGGCCCCCGGCGCTCACTGGGGCGCAATCGGCGGATTCGACTCCACGATATGGACCGCCAGTGACTTCTTCTGGGGGTCCGGTTGGGCCGTACCGCTTACAGAGGCCTGGCCGCTCAATGCATTAAGACGAGTTGATTTCGGTGGTCGAGGGCCAGTCATGTGTCCCTCGACCATCTCCCGCGAAAATCACATGGAGACTCCGTGGGCAATGGGCAGCTATCACGCACCTGGATCGTGATCCTCTGGATCGCAGCAGGCGCGCTCGCAGCGTTCTGCTTCTGGCGATTCAGCCACGTCGGCAACTCTGGAATCCCACTGCTGACCTGGTGGTCCATATCTCTTTTTGGAATTAACCTCATGAATTACCGAGATCGACGCAACAGGAGCAAGCGAAAAAATAGTGCGAAAGTAAGCAGAGGCAACCATTGAGCTCGGATGCACTGGCTGATACCTGTGGACAGTCCTTCGGGGTCGCGCGGGGCTGCTGCCGCTAGACGCGCTCGCCGAGCAGGCGGCGCGGTCCGGCTGACAAGTTCCGTTCCGGGCTGCCCGACCTGGCCCACACCCGCATCGGAATTTTAAAAGGAGTGGAAATCATGGCGGAAGATGATCCGATCGGCGCCCATGATGACAGCCAAGGACTGAAAGGAGAGTACAATGTACTTTCTTGGGCATGGAGCCGCAGGTTCTTCCTTGAGGCAGTAATCTGCTTGGCGGTATGTGAAATTTTGATCGTTGGCGTGACTCCTGCCGGTTGGCTTCCATTCTTTTCCCCGCTGGCAATGGTCCCAGTCTATGCACTGGCCAGCTTCCATAGAAAGCGAAACATTAGCAAGTGAGCAAGGAAGGAACCGCTCGACACAAGCGGCCAGATGGCCCTCAGCCAGAGCGAGGGGTTGGGATAGCCAAGTTTCGCAGATGGCCCAGCAGCCCCCGCCGAAAGCTGAGCTTTCGAGACTGGGTTCCCTCCTCCGGCTTGTTGTTCCTACCCTCCTTCGGCGGCCTCATCTTGTTCACGGGCGGCGTAGAAGCGGCATTCCACGGTGGGACCGCCCGCTACTGGTCTGCTCCGGTCATTTTGATCGGCGCAATTTTGCTTACGTACGTCATCGCATATATTCGGAGACCCTTGAAATCCAGCCGTTGATGACCAGTTCGCTCTGCGCGGCAGGCACAGCGGCGGACGGACGTCAGAAGGTGGCGGCGAAGGGCTGGTCGGTGGGGACCACCTCGCGGCCGAGCGGCATCAGCGAGATCGGGATCAGCTTGAGGTTCGCCCAGGCGAAGGGGATGCCGATGATCGTCACCGCCAGCGTGATGCTGGTGAGCAGGTGGCCGAGGGCGAGCCACCAGCCCGCGAAGATCAGCCAGATGACGTTGCCGACGCAGGAGGGCGCGCCGGCGTCCGTCCGCTCCCGGGTGGTGCGACCGAAGGGCCACAGGACGTATCCGGCGATGCGGAAGGAGGCGATGCTCCAGGGGATGGTGATGATGAAGATGAAGCAGATGATTCCAGCGACCGCATAGCCGAGCGCCATCCAGATCCCGCAGAGGATCAGCCAGATGACATTGAGAACGAAGTTGACCACACTCATCTTCGACCGCCTCCTGTAGCCCGGCTCCCGTAGCCCGTTCGGTGGATGTGCGCTCCGTGGACGACAATCTCCGCCCCCGCCTCCGAGCAGCTGCTCCCGGACGCGTTCGCGGCCCTACCGCGAGTGTCCCACCCAAGCCCCGGTCCGGCGGGGTCTACGGCTCGGACGGCGGAATCCGGCGGGCCCGGCGCGGCCGGACGCGGCAGGCTGGACCGGACGGGAGCGACCCGTCCCCGCGCCGTCCGATGGGAGCCCATGCCCCCCTCCCCGCGCTGGTCCCGCGTCCTGGCCCACTGGCCGCAGGCGCTGCTGCCGGCCGGCATCACAGTGCTGCTGGTCGGCTACTTCATGCTGCCGCTGGAGGAGTTCGGCCCCGGCCGACCCGCGCTGAGCTGGACGTGCCTCGTGGTGGCCCTGGTCCTGCTGTCCGGGCTGCTGCTCCGGGAGATCCGGCGGGTGGTGGACCAGCTGGAGGAGGGGCATCCGGCCGTGACCCTGGTGCTGCTGATCTTCCTGTCGCTGGTCATCTTCGCCACCGCCTACCTGGCCCTGGCGAAGCAGCCGGGTGAGTTCGTCGGCCTGCGCACCCGGCTGGACGCGCTGTACTTCACCGTGATCACCGTGTCCACGGTCGGCTACGGCGACGTCACCCCGTCCGGACAGACGGCCCGGGCCCTGGTGATCGTCCAGATCGGCTACAACCTGGTCTTCCTGGCGACGGCGGCGTCCGCGCTCAGCACCCGGCTGCGGGGACGGGCCGCCCAGCGGGCACGGCACCGCCATCATGCCGACCGGCCGCCGGAGCGGCGCTAGCGCCGGTAGTCGGCCATCTGCTCCAGGCGGGCGATCCGCTCGGCCATCGGCGGGTGCGTGGAGAACAGCCGCGCGCCCGCCTCGCCCTGCCGGAACGGGTTGGCGATCATCATGTGGCTGGTCGTCTGTAGCTGCGGCTCCGGCGGCAGCGGCAGCCGCCGGATCCCCTCGTCCAGCTTGCGCAGGGCACTGGCCAGCGCCAGCGGGTCGCCGGTCAGCCGGGCGGCGGAGGCGTCGGCCGCGTACTCGCGGGAGCGGCCGACCGCCAGCTGGATCATGGCGGCGGCGAGCGGGCCGAGCAGCATCAGCAGCAGCAGCCCGACCAGCCCCGGGCCGTCGTCGTCCTCGCTGCGCCCGAACGGGATCAGCCAGGCGAAGTTGGCCAGGAACATCACCACCGACGCCAGCGAACCGGCCACCGAGGAGATCAGGATGTCGCGGTTGTAGACGTGCGACAGCTCGTGCGCGAGCACACCGCGCAGCTCCCGCTCGTCCAGGATGCCGAGGATGCCCTGGGTGCAGCAGACGGCGGAGTTGCGGGGGTTGCGGCCGGTGGCGAAGGCGTTGGGGGCCGAGGTCGGCGAGATGTAGAGCCGGGGCATGGGCTGCCGGGCGGACATCGACAGCTCGCGGACGATCCGGTACAGCCAGGGGGCCTCGAACTCGCTCACCGGCCGTGCCCGCATCGCCCGCAGGGCCAGCCTGTCGCTGTTCCAGTAGGCGAAGCCGTTGGTCGCCAGGGCCAGTCCCACGGCCAGCACCAGGCCCATACGTCCCCAGAGGCCGCCGATCACGACGATCAGGACGGAGAAGCCGCCGAGTAGTACGGCGGTCTTCAGACCGTTGTGCCGGCGGTGCACGGAAGACCCTCCAGGACGAGCGCTGGGGGTGCCCTTCACCTCCCACTCGCTGGGTCCAACGGCCGGAGCCGACGTCCTGGTTCCCTCGGCCTCTGCCCGGTGGTGGCCGTAGCCGCAGGTCAGCCGAACAGCGAAGTGGTTGTGACCTGCAACACAAGCTGCGGGGCGACCGAAAGCAGCACGCCGACCGCCGCGGCCAGGCCCAGGCCGACCGCGAGCGGCAGCGGCAGCGGCCCGGCCAAGCGGGTCCGGGCCGGACCGGCGACGGCGGCCTGTTCGACGGCGGCGGCCGGGTCGAGGGCCCGGTCGGCGCTCGGCTGGAACAGCCTGGCGGTCCACATCAGGTAGTAGTAGAGCGCGATCACCACATTGACGGCCATCACCACCGCGAGCCAGCCCAGGCCCGAGTCGACGGCGGCGCGGAACACCACCACCTTGCCGAACAGCCCGACCACGCCCGGCGGCAGCCCGGCCAGGCAGAGCAGGAAGAACGCCAGCGCCAGGGCGGTGGCCGGGCGCTCGGCGAACAGCCCCCGGTAGTCGTCGATCCGCCCCGCCACCAGCGCCACCACCGCGAACGCCCCGAGGTTGACCACGCCGTAGATCAACGCGTACGCCACGGTCGCGCCGAGCGGGTCGTGGCCGCCGGGGCGGTAGCCCGCCGCCGCGATCGGCACCAGCAGGTACCCTGCCTGGGCGATCGAGGACCAGGCCAGCAACCGCACCGCGCTGTGCGCGGCGTCCGGGCGCTGCCGCAGCGCCGACACGTTGCCGACGGTCATGGTGAGCGCGGCGACGACGGCCAGCCCCAGCCCCCAGATTCGCCCGTACGAGGGAAATCCGACGACCGCGATCAGCGCCAGCCCGGAGATCCCGGCGGCCTTGCTGACCACCGACAGGAAGGCCGCGACCGGTACCGGCGCGCCCGCGTAGGTGTCCGGCAGCCAGAAGTGGAACGGCACGGCGGCGGTCTTGAAGGCGAAGCCGACCAGCGTCAGCAGCGCTCCGACCAGCGCCAGCGTCTTCAGCTGCGCGGGGACGTGCGGCAGCGCGACGGCGATCCGGTCCAGGTACATGCTGCCGGTGGCGGCATAGACGAAGCTGACGCCGAGCAGGGTGACCGCCGTGGCGGTGACCGAGGACAGGAAGAACTTCAGCGCGGCCTCGCCGCCGCGGCCGTCCCGGCGCAGCGCGACCAGGGCGAAGGCCGGGAGCGAGGTCACCTCCAGGGCCACCACCAGGGTCGCCAGGTCGCGGGCGGCCGGCAGCAGGGCCGCTCCGGCAGCCGAGCTGAGCAGCAGGAACCAGTACTCGCCGGGCGGCAGCCGGCTGTCCCGCACCACGTGTGTCGACAGCAGCGAGACCAGCAGCGCGCCGCCGAGCACCAGCAGCTGGAAGCAGAGCGCGAAGTGGTCGGCGACATAGGAGCAGGCGCTGTTGTCAGTGGTGCCCGCTACGGTCTTGAGACAGAAGGCGACGTGGTGCCCGGCGCGCAGCGGCAGCAGCGCGAGCAGTGCCACGGCCAGGCCGGCCACGGCGACCCAGCCCAGCAACGGCTTGCGCCGGGCCGGCAGGAACAGGTCCGCGACCAGCACGCCGAGACCGACGGCGGCGGTGATCAGCGGCGGGGCGATCGCGCTCCAGTCGACGGACTGGATGAGCGAGCCGGCGGCGGCGACGGCGAGTGGGGTCATGGCCATGGCTCAGCTGCCTCCGAGGAGTGCCGTGACGGCGGGATTACTGAGGCCGAGGAGTACCGCCGGCCAGAGTCCGGCGAGGACGGTCAGGGCGACGAGAGGGCTCCAGGCGGCGAACTCGTAGCCCTGGACGTCGACGATGCCCGGAGCTCCGGCCAGCCGGGGGCTGCGCGGGTCCCCCATGCAGACCCGGCGGACCACGCTCAGCAGATAGCCGGCGGTGAGCAGGGTGCCGAGGCCGGCCAGGGACATGAACACCAGGAACGCGGGGCGGGACAGTCCCGCCGCGGGATGGAAGGAGCCGAAGATGGCGAGCAGTTCACCCCAGAATCCGGCCAGACCGGGCAGGCCGAGGCTGGCGACGGCGGCGAAGGCCAACAGCCCGCCGAGCCGGGGGGCGCGTCCGTACAGCGCCGCGCCGGTGTGTCCGCCGGCTCCGGCGATGGTGTCCAGGTCGGCTGTCCCATAGCGGTCCTTGACCGCGCCGACCAGGAAGAACAGCAGGCCGGTGATCAGGCCGTGGGCGATGTTGGCGAACAGCGCTCCGTTCACCCCGGCCGGGGTGAGCGTGGCGATGCCGAGCAGCACGAAGCCCATGTGGCCGACCGAGGAGTAGGCGATGAGCCGTTTGAGGTCGCCCTTGGCCCCGGGGCGGACCAGAGCGAGGCAGGCCAGCGAGCCGTAGATGATGCCGACCACGGCGAACGCCGCCAGGTACGGCGCGAAGACCGTCATGCCCTCAGGCGTGTCGGGGAGCAGCACCCGGACGAAGCCGTAGGTGCCCATCTTCAGCAGGACGCCGGCCAGCAGCACCGATCCGGTGGTCGGCGCGGCCGTGTGGGCGTCGGGCAGCCAGCTGTGGAAGGGCCACATGGGTGCCTTGATGGCGAAGCCGAGGCCGACCGAGAGGGCCACCAGCACCTGGGTGCTGTGCGACAGTCCGGCTCCGTGGCGGTGCGCGAGCACGGTCATGTCGAAGGTGCCGGACTTGAGGCCGAGCAGCAGGAACCCCAGCAGCATCAGCGCGGAGCCGAGCAGGGTGTAGAGGATGAACCGGTTCGCGGACGCCTGCGCGGTCACCGCCCCGCTGCCCCGCCCCCAGCGGGCGATCAGGAAGTACATCGGGATCAGCACGGCCTCGAAGGCCAGGAAGAACAGGATCAGGTCGAGCACCGCGAAGGAGCTGAGCATGCCCGTTTCCAGCAGCAGCAGCAGGCCGGTGTAGGCCCGGGGGCTGGGCGTGCCCGGCCCCTCGGGCAGTCGGCGCAGCGAGTAGACCGCGCAGAGGAAGGTGAGCAGTGCCGTGAGCAGCAGCAGCGGGAGAGAGATCCCGTCCACCCCTAGGTGCAGCCGGACGCCGATGGCGGGGACCCAGGCCAGGTTGGTGACCGCCTGCATGCGGCCGGAGTGGCTCCGGTCGAACCCGGCGGCCAGGGCCACGGTCAGGGCCAGGGCCAGCCCGGTGACCACCGCGCCGAACCACAGCGCCCGGCGGCCCGCGGCCTGCTGGTCGGCCCCGAACAGGCCCGGGACCAGGGTGAGCGCCGAGCCGAGCAGCGGCAGCAGGATCAGGGCGACGAGGACGGCGTTCATCGGGTGGTCTCCACGAGGACGGCGAGGACGACGGCCCCGGCGAGGAGCGCGCTCAGGTAGCTCTGGGCGTTGCCGTTCTGGGCGCGGCGGACGGCCGCGCCGAGGAGCCGGGGCAGGCCGCTCGCCCCGGCCACATAGGTCTCGATGACCTCCCGGTCGAGGAAGCGGACGAGTCCGGCGGCGGCGAGGCAGGGGCGGACGAACAGCGCGGTGTAGAGCCGGTCGAATCCGAAGCCGTTGCTGGCGGGTCCGAGCAGCGGCCCGAGCAGCAGCCGGGCCGGGTCCGGGGCGAGCCTGGCCGCCCGGGCGGCGGACTCGGCGTCGGCCAGGGCCTGGTCCAGGCTGACGCCGGGGATGTCGGACAGGTCGGCCGCGACCTGGTCCGGGTGGGCGGCGGTGGCGCTGGGCCGGGTGGCCTCGCGCAGTTCGTGGGCGGCCAGGGACTGCGGGGCGGTGGCGGCGTCGGCGACCAGGACGGTGGCGCGCCGCCAGGCGCCCCAGGCGATGAGCACCCCGGCCAGGGCGACCCCCGTGCCGAGAATGGCGGTGGTACCGGAGGGCACCAGCGAGGTGCCGTCGAGGAAGGAGGGCAGCCAGCTGCCGCGCAGTCCGACCAGGCCGAGGGCGACCGTCGGGATCGCCAGCAGCCACAGCGGCCAGCGCATGGCCTGGGGTTCGTCGGTGCCGTCCGGTGACCGGTAGTCGGCGCTGCCGCGCGGCAGCGGGGCGCGGAAGGTGAGCAGCCACAGCCGGGTGGCGTAGACGGCGGTGAGCAGGCCGGTGAGCAGCCCGGCGATCAGCACGATCCAGCCCACGGCGTGCGGGACGGCGCCGGCCGGGCCGAGGCTGCCGGTGAGGGCGTCGCCGTGGCTGGCGTCCTCGGCGGCGGTGAGGATGGAGTCCTTGCTGAAGAAGCCGGAGAACGGCGGGATCCCGGCCAGGGCCAGCAGACCGATCGTCATCGTCCAGTAGGCGTCGGGGACGCGGCGGCGCAGGTCGCTCATCCGGGACATGGCGGTGATCGAGTTGGTGTGCGCGGCGTGGATGACCACGCCGGCCGCGAGGAAGAGCAGGGCCTTGAACGCGCCGTGGGTGAGCAGGTGGAAGACCGCGGCGTCGCGGTCGCCGACGGCCAGCGCCCCGGCCATGTAGCCGAGTTGGCCGACGGTGGAGTAGGCCAGCACCCGCTTGATGTCGTCCTGGGCCAGGGCGCACAGTGCCGAGCCGATCATGGTGGCGGCGGCCATGCAGCCGAGCACCACCAGCGCGGCGGAGGAGAGCAGGAACACCGGCAGCAGCCGGGCGACCAGGTAGATCCCGGCGGCGACCATGGTCGCGGCGTGGATCAGCGCGGACACCGGGGTCGGGCCGGCCATGGCGTCCGGCAGCCAGGTGTGCAGCGGGAACTGGGCGGACTTGCCGGCCACGCCGCAGAGCAGCAGCAGGGCGATCACCGTGGGGTGGTGGATCTGGCCGTTGCCTGCGGCCCGGATGATCCCGCTGATCCGGAAGGTGTCGGCGGCGCTGCCCAGGGCGAGGATGCCGAACAGGAAGGGCACGTCGCCGAGCTTGGTGACCAGGAACGCCTTGATCGAGGCGGAGCGGGCGTCCTCGTTCTCCCAGTGGTGCCCGACCAGGAAGTACGAGCAGATGCCCATCACCTCCCAGCCGACCAGCAGCACGATCAGGTCGCCGGAGTACAGCACCAGCAGCATCGCCGCGGTGAACAGCGACACCAGCGCGGCGTACGAGGGGTAGCGCGGGTCGTCGCGCAGGTAGGCGGTCGAGTAGACCTGGACGCAGGTGGCGACGACGCCGACGAGGACGGCGAGCAGGGTGGCGAAGCCGTCGAGGTGGATCGAGAGCTCGATCGGGACGCTGCCGGTGGGGGTGAGCCGGGTTGCGGCGTCGAGGTGACGTCCGCTGCCGAGGTCGACCGCCACGGCGACGGCGAGGGCGGCGGCGGCCAGGGTCGGCAGCACGGCCAACGGCCGCGCCAGCCCGGGCGCGCGGTGCCCGGCGGCCAGCCCGGCCAGCGAGCCGAGGAAGGGCAGCAGCGGGACCAGGACCGCCATGCTCAGGATCATCGGACGGAGGCCTTCCCCTGGGGCACGTCCGCGGTCTTCGCGGTCTTCGCGGTGCTCGCGGTGCTCTCGGCGGTGGGACTGTCGGCTGCCGGGTCGGGCTCGACCTCGCCGGGGTCCTCGCCGTCCCTGAGCATCCGTAGCCGGTCGATGTCGGCGGTGCCGTGGGTCCGGAAGACCATGAGCACGATGGCGAGGCCGAGCCCGATCTCGGCGGCGGCGATGGTGATCGTGAACAGGGTGAGCGCCTGACCCGCGTGCAGGGTGTCGCGCAGCCAGACGTCGAAGGCGACCAGGTTGAGGTTGACGGCGTTGAGCATCAGCTCGACGGACATCAGCACCAGCACGGAGTTGCGGCGCGCCAGGACTCCGTAGACGCCGACACAGAACAACAGCGCGGCGAGGACCGCGGGATAGACGAGGTGCATCCCGGTCAGCGCTCCTCTCGGTGGCGGCGCGAGATGACGACGGCTCCGACGAGCGCGGCGAGCAGCAGCACGGACAGCGCCTCGAACGGCAGGACCCAGTAGCGGAACAGCATCGTGCCGTCGGCCTTGGTGCTGCCGCTACCGGGGACCAGGTCGATCCAGGTACTGCGGAAGGCGTCGACGACCAGGGTGACCAGGGTCGTGGCGGCGGCCACGGCGACCCCGAGGGCGACCCAGCGGTTGCCCGAGTCGGCGTCCGGTGAGGCCCCGATCGGGGCCTTGGTGAGCATCAGCCCGAACAGCACCAGTACCACCACCGAGCCGAGGTAGATCAGCACCTGTACCCAGGCGATGAACTCGGCGGTGAGCAGCAGGTACTCGATGGCGAGCCCGCCGAGGGCGACCACCAGCCACAGGGCGGCGTGCACCAGCTGCTTGGTGGTCACCGTGAGTAGGGCCGCGCCGAGGACGGCGAGCCCGACCAGGACGAACACGATCTCGACGCCGCCGGGCGTCAGGAACGAGTGCCCCTGCGAACTGAGCGTGCCGGTCACTGCCCGTCCCCCTCTCCGGTCTGCTCAGTGGCTGCCTGCTCGGCGGCCTCCGCTGCCGCCGCGGCGGCAGCGGCCAGCTTGTCGGCGGCCTTGCGGGCGGTGGCGATCTCCTTGGGCTCCTCGCCCCGGGGATCCTGCGCGGGTGGTGCCGGGACGGTCCACATCCAGTCGCGGAGCCGGTCCCGCTCATGGGTGAGGTCCAGGATGTCCGTCTCGGCGTACTCGAACTCCGGCGACCAGAACAGCGCGTCGAAGGGGCACACCTCGATGCAAATGCCGCAGTACATGCAGAGCGAGAAGTCGATGGCGAAGCGGTCCAGCACGTTCCGGGTCCGGGCCCGGGCGTTGGGGTCGACCGCCGGCAGGGTCTCCTTGTGCGAGTCGATGTAGATGCACCAGTCCGGGCACTCCCGGGCGCAGAGCATGCACACCGTGCAGTTCTCCTCCAGCAGCGCGATCACGCCGCGGGAGCGCGGCGGCAGTTCGGGCTGGACCTCGGGGTACTGGTGGGTGACGGTGCGCCGGGTCATCGTCCGCAGGGTCACCGCGAGGCCCTTGGCCAGGCCGCGCCCGGGGAAGGAGTGCGCAGACACTAGGAGATCACCACCTTGACGACGCCGGTGAGGGCGAGCTGGGCGAGGGACAGCGGGATCAGGACGGTCCAGGCGAAGCGCATCAACTGGTCCTCACGCAGCCGGGGGTAGGTGACGCGCAGCCAGATCACCACGAAGGCCAGGGCGAAGGTCTTCACCAGCGTCCACAGCCAGCCGAGGTCCGCCGACAGCGGGCCGTGCCAGCCGCCCAGGAACAGCACCGTGGTCAGCGCGCAGAGCACCAGGATTCCGGCGTACTCGGACAGCAGGAACAGCGCGAAGCGCAGCCCGGTGTACTCGGTGTAGGCACCGAAGATGATCTCGGAGTCGGCCACCGGCATGTCGAACGGGGGCCGTTGCAGCTCGGCCAGGCCGGCCGTGAAGAAGACGAACCCGCCGACGATCTGCCAGGGCACCCACCACCAGTGGAACGCGCCCATGATGCCGGTCAGCGACACCGTCCCGGCCGCCATCGCCACCGAGGCGGCGGCCAGCAGCATCGGCAGCTCGTACGCCAGCAGCTGCGCGGCCGTGCGGATCCCGCCGAGCAGGGAGAACTTGTTGGCGGAGGCCCACCCGGCCATCAGCGAGCCGAGGACGCCGACGCCCATCACCGCCAGTACGAAGAACAGCCCGGCGTCCAGGTCCTGCCCGACGAACCCGCCTGGGCCGACCGGGATGGCCACCAGCACCACCAGGTACGGCAGCAGGGCGACGGCCGGTGCCAGCTGGAAGATCCGCCGGTCGGCGTCGGCCGGGACGATGTCCTCCTTCTGGGCGAACTTCACCCCGTCGGCGATGAGTTGGGCCCAACCGTGGAAGCCGCCCGCGTACATGGGGCCGAGCCGGCCCTGCATGTGGGCCATGACCTTGTGCTCGGTCTGGCCGATGACCAGTGGCAGGACCAGGAACACGACCAGTACCGCGACACAGCGGAGCAGCGCTTCGAGCGCGGTGATCATGCGTCGTCTCCTGTCGCGGAGGAGGAGTCTCCGCCCTCCGCGGGCGGCTCGGCCGGATCGGTCGGCGGCTCGGGGGCTGAGGGCTCGGGGGTTGAGGGCTCGGGGGCTGGCG
>Ga0302314_10012973_pt1 | contig 14355 bp, 9 predicted proteins | sample III_Palsa_N2_3_FD_200533 | JGI IMG/M metagenome (GOLD analysis project Ga0302314, IMG submission 200533) | Peat permafrost microbial communities from Stordalen Mire near Abisko, Sweden - III_Palsa_N2_3 | ecosystem: Environmental > Terrestrial > Soil > Palsa > Peat permafrost | place: Sweden... | reverse complement strand
GAGGGTTCGCCCGCCCACCCCTCGAACCTTCCGCGACCCGACAGGACCTTGACCGTGTCCAGCAGGAATCCCGACCCGCTGACGGAGATCCGGCCAGCCGAGCTGTTCATGCGCTTCGCCTGGGCGCCTGGCCGCTGCTTGTTCTGCAAGCGCGATCGACTCGTGGCAGCGATCGTAGATGTCGCCTGGGAAGGCCAGCAGGTGGCTTTCGAGGCGTGCCAGCCTTGCGTCTTCGGAATCTTCAGCGCATACCAACGTCGCTGGCAGGGTGGCGACCTGCCGAACGAAGTCCACTACAGGCAGGCGAGTTGACCGCTTGCGCGCGGGAGTCTCCCGTATCGGTCCGGGAGCTCAGTCCGCCGTGCTGTGCAGCGAACCCGCCGCCCCGGGTCTGTAGGTCCCCGCTGGTCGCCGCCGCCTGCCCATGAACCCCTGACTCCAGCCGGAGCCAGGCATCGCAAGGTCCCATCCGCGCTACCCGTCCACAGGAGGTACCCGCAATGTCACCGAACACCGCAACGCTGGACCGGACGGTCCAGGTGCCGAACGCCGCCGACGACTTCGACCTCGACGTCACCATCGTCGAGCTGCTCGACCCGGCGCACCTGGTGAGCATGACGGACGACAACTGCGGCGAAAGCTGCGCGAAGTCGACCTGCGTCAGCGCCGTCTGACAACAGCTTGATGGTCGGTCGACCCTTCATGCCGTGAGGGATCGGCCGGCCACCGGCACCCGGTCCATCAACCCGAAACCCCGATGCGGAGAAGCACATGAGTCCAGGTCCGGCAGGTACCTTCCGGGCCGCGCCTGCGGCGCTGCTCCGTATCGCGCACCATTGGCGTGCGGGCGAATTGGATCTACCGGATCTCGTCGCTGCGGGCGAGGAAGCCGCCGAAGGGCGGGCCGCCTGGCTGCGGCGGGTCTGGGCGATGCCAGGGGTAGCTGAGTCCCTGGGACACGCCAGTCCCGCCCTGCACGAGCAGGTTCGCCAGCTGTGCGCAGCAGCGGTCACTGAAGGAGCAGCAGTCAGCGGAGCAGTGCTGTCCACGGTCCGGTACCTCGCGCGGATTTCCGGTCGGCCCACACCTGTCGGCCTCTTGGCGGGGGTCGCCCCCGCGGTGTTCGGCGAGCTGCCCACGCTGGACTGGGGTACGGAGCACTGCGCGGTGGCGCGGGCCGACGGCCGTTGGCTGGCCGATTTCATCGGCCAGCTGGAGGGCGACGCTCAGGTACTTCGATCCTGCCGGGTCGTCGCGAATTCGGCGCTGAGCATTCGCGGCGCCCGCCTGATCGTGCCGTACCAGCCCCTCATCGCTGAGCGCGGTACCGGAGCTGCGGAGGTGTCGTTGCGCTTCACTGCGGTGGTGCGCACAGCGGTGGATGCCGCGAGGACACCGCTTCGCTTCGAGGACCTGGCTCGGAAGGTTGCCGACGCGCATCCCGCAGCCGAAAGAGCCAAGGTCGACAGCCTGCTCACCGAGCTCGTCGCGCGCAATGTCCTGGTGACCGACCTACGTGCCCCCAGCACTGAGACCGATGCCCTGCGGCACCTTGTCGCGGCACTGGAGCGCGGGGGCGCGCGGGCGCCGCTGCTGGTGGAGCTTCGGGCTATCCATGACCTGCTCGGCCGCCACGCCACTGCGGGCACGGACCAGGCTGACGTGCGGGAAGAGGCGGCCAGGCGGATGCGGGGCCTGGCCCGGGGCGGCCGGCATCCGGTGGCAGTCGACCTGCGGCTCGACGCTCGGGGCGTGCTTCCGCCCGCTGTGGCCCGTGAGGCCGAACGCGCCGCCCAACTGCTGGCCCGCTTGAGTACCAACCCGTACGGGTCCGACACGCTGCGGGAGTATCACCAGCGCTTCTATCGCCGCTTCGGCACCGGAGCGCTGGTGCCGTTGCTGGACGTGGTGGCGGACAGTGGCATCGGCTGGCCTGCGGGCTATCCGGGGACCGAGCCACTGGAGCCACGCCGGGAGAACGTGAGACGTGACGGGCTGCTCGCCGCACTGGCCCAGAGGGCGGCTCTGCTGGGCACTGAGGAGGTCGTGCTCGACGGAGCCGTGCTGGGCGAATTGGAGGCGGCCGGGTCCGGGCAGGTGCAGCTGCCGCCGCACCTGGAGCTGTGCGTCCGCGTGGACGCCGCCAGCGCCGAGGCGCTGGGCCGGGGCTCGTTCCGGCTGGTGGTGTTGTCCGTGGCGCGTGCGGCGGGTGTGATGACTGGCAGGTTCCTGGACCTGCTGGACGACGGTGACCGAAAGGGCCTCGCGGACGAGCTCGCTGGCCTGCCCGCCGCCGACTCGGACACGCTGACCGCTCAGCTGTCGTTCCCACCGCTTGACCCTTCCTCCGCTCACGTCACCCGGACCCCGCAGTATCTGCCCCGGGTGGTCAGCGTGGCCGAGCACCGAGACCCTTGCGAGGAGGGCGTGCTGACTCCTGTGGACTTGGCTGTCGGATGCGACGGCCAGCGCCTGTTTCTGGCAGTCCCCGCTCTGGGGCGACGGCTGGAGGCATGGGGCCTGCACGCGCTGAACTTGCGGAAGCACACCCCACCGCTGGCCGCGCTGATCACTGAACTCTCCCGTGGTCAGTGCGCCCAGGTCACCGACTTCGACTGGGGCACGGCCGCGAATCTGCCGTTCCTGCCCAGGGTGCGCTACCGGCGCATCGTCCTGGCACCGGCCCAGTGGCGCGTGGAAGCTGCCGACCTCCCCACATCGAAGGTGCCGTTCGCCGTTTGGGAGGTGGCGTTCACGGCCTGGAGCGCCCGCCTTCGCCTTCCGGCCGAGGTCCTGCTCGCCGACGGCGGCGACTGGCGGCTGCCGCTGGACCTGCGCGAGCGCACGCACCAGGTCCTGCTTCGCGAGCACCTGCGTACCCGCGGCCACGCCCGGCTGATCGAGGCCCCGGGCAGGCAGGCCGCAGGCTGGTGCGGCGGGCGACCTCACGAACTGGTGATTCCACTGGCCGCTGAGCGCCCGGCTCCCTGGCCGCGACTGCCCCGTCCGACCATGGGGCGGGTCATTGATCCCAGCCATGTGCACAGCCCCGGGACTTCGCCGGTCCTGCTCGCCGCCCTGTACGGCGACCGGAAGCGGCAGGACACGATCATCACCGAGCATCTACCGCACCTGATGACCCGGTGGACTTCAGAGCAGGTGCCCTCACGGTGGTGGTTCCTGCGCTACCGGCAGGGCAGTGAGGACTATCTGCGGCTGCACCTGGTCTTGCCCCACTCGGGTCCAGCTGCGTTCGGCGAGGCGGCGGCCACGGTCGGGTGCTGGGCTGACGAGCTGCGCCGGCTGGGGCTCGCACGCGACCTGACCTTCAACAGCGTCCACCCTGCAAACGGTCGCTGGGGATCGGGGCCGGCTCTGATCGCCGCCGAACAGGTCTTCGCCGCCGACTCGGATGCAGTCCTCACGCAGCTCAACCGACCGGCCCAGATCCATCGGCTAGCGCTGATCGCCGCGAACTTCATTGCCATGGCTGCCGCTTTCACGGGCGGCATCTCCATGGGGACTCGCTGGCTGATCGAACAGGTCCCTTCCAGTGCGCCGCCCGGGGTGCCGCGCCAGGTGTTCACTCAGGCCGTCCGCCTGGCCGATCCGCGAGGGGAGTTCGCGGCCCTGCGTGCGGAGCCAGGTGGCCAGGCCCTCGTGGACGGCTGGGCGCATCGCACCACCGCGCTGATGGAGTACCGCGGGCTGTTCCCAGGGCCCGACACCGGCGGAGTAGACGTCGATGCCGTGCTGGGCTCCCTGCTGCACACCCACTTCTTGCGCGCCTACGGCATCGAACCGGCGGACAAGGTCATGTGCCTGTACCTGGCCAGGGCCGCCGCACTGGCTCACACCGCCCGAACGCGAGGGATGTGATGACGCCCGAGCAGATCATGCATATCGCCGACGGCCTCGCAGATCCCGCCGCGGACCACCTGCCCCACACCGCCGACTGGTGGCGGCAGTCCCTTGCCCACGGCGTGCCCGGGATCGCGTTGCTCCACACTGAGCTGGCCGCCGCCGGATTGCGCCCCTGGTCGCGCGTCCGGACCTGGCTCAGTGCCGCCGCGAGCGCTCCGATCACCGGCGGCACCAGAAGTACCGGCCTCTTCTACGGCGCTCCCGCTCTCGCCTTCGCCCTGGCCGCCGTCGCCGCGGTACGCCCCGGTGCCTACCGGACCGCCCTGGAGCGCCTGGACGAGCAGATCGCCACCGACGCGCGCCGCCGGGCCGCTGTCGCCCATGTCCGCATCGAACGCGGTGCGCTGCCTGCTCTCGCGGAGTTCGACACCTTGCGTGGCCTGGCCGGCATCGGCGCCTACCTGCTTCAGCGCAACACCCACGTCGAGGACTTGTATGCGGTCCTGGGCGCACTGGTGAGGACAACGCTGCCGCTTGCCGACGCGGGCGGCCCGGTACCGGGCTGGTGGACCGCGAGCGGACCCAGCGGCAGGGCCAACCAGGAGTACCCCGGCGGGCACGGAAACGTCGGCCTGGCCCACGGGATCGCGGGACCGCTCGCACTCTTCGGCCTCGCCGAGGCCCAAGGGATCACCGTGCCCGGACAGACAGAGGCCATCGCGGTCGTCTGCGACTGGCTCGATGCCTGGCGCATCTCCACCGACTGCGGCGACCGCTGGCCCTACCTGGTCACCCGTTCCGAACTCGCCTCCCGGCCTGCCGCCGTCCTGCACAGCGGAGCCAGGCGCAGGCCGTCGTGGTGCTACGGCACCGCCGGACTGGCCCGTGCCCAGCAGATCGCCGCCGTCGCCACCTGCGAACCCGATCGCCGCCAGGCGGCCGAAGCCGCCCTCATCAACGCACTCACCGATCCGGCGCAACTCGCCGCCACCGTGGACAACTCGCTGTGCCACGGCCGCGCCGGACTCTCCCGAATCGCAGCCCGCGCCGCCACCGATGCCGACCACGGCACCGCAGCGCAGCTGAGCGAGATCGCCGCCACCCTGGCAGGTTCCCTGAGCCCCGCCGACACGGCCGAGACCGGAGCAGGGTTCTTGGAGGGCGCCGCTGGGACCGTGCTCGCAGCCCTCGGACCGCCTCGCACCCGATGGGACACCTGCCTGCTGATCGCCTGACCCCCACCGACCTGACCTGTCCGCCCGCTTCCGCCAGGAGACGCCTCCGATGCCGCATCACCAGCAGTGGCACCAATACATGATCGAGTTCCCGGACCCGTCCAAGACCGACCACACCTGCTCGAACGCCCTCGCACCCGCCCTGGGCCAGGCTCAGGACGAGGGACTGCTCGACACCTGGTGGTACATCCGCAAGCCGCCGGGCTGGCGGCTGCGCCTGCGCGCCGACACGCGGGGCGCGCGAAGGGTTGAACAACTGCTGACCGCCCTCGAACGCGAGAACCTAATCACGGCGTGGACCCCCGGCATCTACGAAGCGGAGACCCGGGCATTCGGCGGCCCGGCCGCCATGGACGTCGCCCACACTCTCTTCCACCACGACAGCCGACACCTTCTCCAACCGCCCTCCCCTCTGCTGGGACGGCGCGAGACCACCGCGCTGCTCTACAGCCATCTGCTGCGGGCGGCCGGCCTGGACTGGTTCGAGCAGGGCGACACCTGGGCCACGATCAGTGATCTCCGCGCCGCCAGCCGCGCTCACGCCCTGACCCCCGGGCGGCAGACAGAGCTGGAACGGTCGATGCGGAGCCTGATGATCAGCGACCCCTCCAGCGATCCGGGCCTGCTGCCGCCACCGTGGCTGTACGCCTTCAGCGCCGCCGGCCAGGAGCTCGCCGCGCTCGCCCGGCGCGGCGAACTCCAGCGCGGCATACGCGCCGTGTTGGCGCACCACTTCATCTTCCACGCGAACCGGGCCGACCTGTCCGGGCCGGACCAGGCCACCCTTGCTGCCCTGGCCGCAGCCGTCGTCTTCGGCCACCCAGACCCGTCGGCACGAACCGACACCACTCCCGACACCACTAAGGTCCGCAACATGACGACTACTCTCAGCGACACTCCCGCGAACGCCGACGCTGCACAGGAACTGCGGACTCGGCTCGCCGACCAGCTGCGCAAGGACGGCACGGTGCGCAGCGACGCCGTCGACTCCGCCATCCGCACCGTGCCCCGGCACCTGTTCGTGCCCGGCGTCGGCCTGGACGAGGCATACGCCAATGACGCCGTCTACATCAAGCACGACGGCACCGGCGCCTCGATCAGCGCGGCCTCCCAACCGACGATCGTGGCGATGATGCTGGAGCAGCTAGACGCGCAGCCCGGTGATCGAGTCCTGGAACTGGGCGCCGGTACCGGCTACAACTGCGCCCTGCTGGGAGAGCTGGTGGGCGCCGACGGGCAGGTGGTCGCCGTCGACGTCGACGACGATCTCGTGGAGGACGCCCGCGCCCACCTGGCTGCGGCCGGTGCCTCGAACGTGACGGTCGTCAAGTCCGACGGTGCACTCGGACACCCGGACGCTGCCCCCTACGACCGAGTGATCGCCACCGTCGGTGCACACGAAGTGCCGCCCGCCTGGCTTGACCAGCTTTCTCCAGCCGGCCGCCTGGTCGTCCCCGTCCGCCTGGCCGGTGCGGCATCGCGCAGCATCATCTTCGAGCGCGGCCCTGCCGGATGGGTCAGCCGGGGCAGTGCGATGGCTGTATTCATGCCGCTGCGGGGAATCGGCGACGACTCCCGCCGGGTCATCGACCTCACTGGAGACGGTGCAGTGACCCTGCAAGTCCACAAGGACAACGAAGGCTCCACCGAGCCCACCACCTTGACCGGCGTCCTGCACAGCGAGCGCCACGAGGTCTGGACCGATGTGATCTTCGCCGCCGGTGAGTCGTTCGCCTGGCTGGACCTGTGGCTGTGCTGCCGCCTGGACAACCCACTGATGCGGATGAACGTCGAACCGGCAGCCAAGGAAAGCGGGTTGGTGCAGCCCATGTTTCCCTCCGTCGCCATGGCATCCACCACGGCGGACGGCAGCTTGGCGTACCTCACGGTCCGCAAGGTCGACCCCGACGACGACGGAGGAAGGCGCTTCGAGGTCGGCGTGATCGGCCACGGCCCGGCTGGTGGCGACCTCGCTGCCCGCGTCAGCCAAGAGATCGCCGAATGGGACGCGAAGTTCCGTCACCGCCTCGTCTCCTTCGAGATCCCCGACCACTGCGGTGACGCCGATCCGACCGCCGGCCACTTCGTCCTGACCCGACCCAACCGGCCGATCACCGTCACCTGGGAGTGAGCGTGATCGACGCCACCGGGCCGATAGCCCGCCGTTTCCCCTTGGTCGCCCGGTCCCGTCCCGCCTGCCTCCCCTTGGATCAGCGCGTGACGGAGCTGGGCGAACGGGCGCGTGAGGTCGAGAAAACCGGCGACCCGACCGCCGCGTGCGCCGTACACAATCTCGCCGCTCTCCTGGCATCCGACGTCGATATGCCCGACCTGGCCCGTCAGTGGTGCAAAGCCCAGGTCGAGGCGCATCTGCACGTATTGCCCGGCAGCGTGCAGGACGTGTGCAACGCCCTGGAACCCATGACCAACCTCGCCCGCCTGCACATCCGTGCGGGCGACGGTCAGAGCGCGTTCCACCTGATGGATTCCCTCTACACAGCGGTAAGCGACCGCACCGACACCGTCATCGACGGCATTCCCATCCCCGGAGCCCGGTTGACCACCACCGACGAGGAGCACCGCGAGATCCGACGGTGGCTGTGGGCAACCATGCTCGCCACCAGCGCCCGCGCTCTGGCCCAGACCGGACAGTGGGAGCACGCCGCAGAGCAGTTACGCCTGCATCGCGGCATCGGCGAGCGCATGTTCGACGGCCGACAGGTCGCCGTCCTAGCAGCCGCGACCACAGGGGACATGAACGGAGCGCTGCAACTTCTGGAGCAGACCGCCACCGGAGAACCCAGGGAGTACGCAGTCACCGCCGCTCTCACCCTGGCGGTTCTCGCCGCGCAAGACCAACCCGTGGCCCAGGCCCTGAGCACCGCGCTCGCGGCCCGGCGGGCTCTGGCCCCTCGCCGTGGGTTGACCGTCTTCGACACCCGACTCGGCCTGACGATCCTCGACAGCACTCGGGAACAGCGCGACACCGCCGAACAGCTGATGGCTGAGCTCGCCCACCAGGCCCTCGCCGTCCCGGACGGCTACGCAGCCCGAGACCTGCTGGCAGATCACGCACATCTCATCGAACCCGCCACCCGCGATCAGCTGACCGACATCGTCACGTCCTGCGCGCTGGCCCGCGGATCACTGACCCAGCAACAACGACTCGACCTTGACGACGCTCTCGACCGCACCCGTGCCCTACTGGTCCGCGCGCCGGCCGGCCCCCAGCATCCTGAGCAGGTGCGCCCGTGACGAACGAACGCGTCGACCAACCGCGCCAGCAGCAGGAGAGCATCCTCACGGAACCGCGCCGAGCCACACCGGACGACTCCGGTGAACTCGCCCGGCTGCGCCTGGTCATGCTCCGTGCCGAGCCTCCGATCGAGGACAGCTCCTGGACAGCGGAAGCCGCCCGGTGGTTCCGCGATCAACTCGACGCCAATCCCAGCTTCGCCGCTTACGTCATCGCCGACAGCACCGGGCTGGTCTGCTGCGCCGCAGGACTGGTGAACCACCACCCACCCAGGCCCGGTGCCTCGCCCTACCGCGGGCACTTATTCTCCGTCGCCACCGATCCGGAGCACCGCAGACGCGGATATGCCCGCGCCTGTGTCAGCGCCCTGCGGGAGTGGTTGGTTGAACGAGGTGCCGCGTCGGTGACGCTCACCTCCTCGCCTGACGGGCACGAGCTATACCGCTCCCTCGGGTTTGCCCGCGACCCAGACGACTACATGGTCTGGCGTCAGCCACGATCACCGGAATCGTGAGAAGACCTCGCTGCAAGCCTGACTGCGGAGCTCCGGAGCGCAGTACAGGCCGCACAAGGGTGGACGCTGCCGTCTACCAACTCGCCGGGTTCGCCACGACTTTGCTCACATCGGGTGAGTCGGCCACCGACACGCCGAGAGGGGGGCCGCGGCCCTGCCAGGATCGTCCGCACCACCCCCGGCAGCACCTCCTCCCTCGCCTCGGCAGCTCGTTCCGCGAAGCCTCCCAGGGCCTGGTTCCGTATGGCCGCCGGCACCCCGACAACCGAAGGGCCATGCCCATGACCGCATCCGTTGATACCGCTTCCGCTGAAGATATGCGGGCCCGCATGGTCGCCGAACTGGCCCAGCGGCGCTGCATCCGCAGCGTGCCGGTGCAGACCGCCATGGCCGCGCTGCCGAAGGAGAAGTTTCTGCCCGGCGTCGCCCTCGAACAGGTCTACGACCCCAACGAAGTAGTGGCCACCAAGGTCGGCGAGGACGGTCGGACCATCAGCTCCGCGTCCGCGCCGTGGCTGGTGGCGCGAATGCTGGAGTTCGGCCGCGTCCGCCCGGGTGACACGGTTTTGGAGATCGGCACCGCCCGCGGCATCAACGCCGGATACCTGGGTTTGATCACCGGTGCTGAGGGCTGGGTGGTCAGCGTCGAGATCGACGGCGACTTCATCGAGGACGCCCGCGCAGCGCTGCGTTCGGTGGGCGTGACCAACGTCGAGGTGCACCATGGCGACGGCGAGTTCGGCGCCGCGCACCGCGCCCCCTACGACGTGGTGATCGTTACGGCACAGGCCGCCGATCTGCCCACCGCCTGGCTGGACCAGCTCGCCCCGACCGGGCGAATCGTGGTCCCCCTACGGTTGCGCGGCCTCGTCCGCGCCTTCGTCTTCGAGCCGGAGGGCGACCACTGGCGCTCCACCTCGCAGATCCTGTGCGGCTTCGTCTCCATGCAGGGAGCCGGGGCCCACCCGCAACAGCTGGTGACCTTCCGGCCAGAGGTCACGCTGCGCGTCGACGGTTCCCGAGTGGATGCCGACGCCCTGACCGCTCTGTTGGACTGCGAACCGGTGCAGGTATGGACCGGGATGACGGTGGCCAACAACGAGCCGTGCCTGCCGCACATGGACTTCTACCTGGCCACGGCGTTGGACGACTACGGCCGCTACCACGCCACCAAAGAAGCAGCCGAAGCCGGAGGGATCGCGTGGACCCTGGGCATCGGCCACTCCGCAACATGGTCTTCCGACGGGTTCGCCGTCACAGCACTGCGGCGGCTGGACGACGAGACACATGAGATCGGGGTCTGGGGGCACGGCCCGGACGGGCCCCGCCTGGCCGCCGAGATGGCCGAGCACGTCCGTACTTGGGATGCGTCGCGGCGCGGAGGACCGGAACCGGTCGTCCGCGCCTACCGGGGCGGAACCTCGGACGACAAGCTTGCGCTGGGACGCGTCGTCGACCGGACCCACACTCGATTCACCATCACGTTCTGACCCCGCCGCCTCGCCCCGGCCCTAGGAGGAGTCACCGTGCCGAATCCGAACGACGCCGTACCATCACTGACCGCCGCATGTAGGCCAGCCAACCAGTACCTCGCGCGCCAAGCCCCCACCAGCGGGACCACCGACTGTCGCTCCGCCGCCGATCAGCGGACAGGGAGGCGCGGATGAGGCGACTTCGACACAGGGCAGCAGCAACGGACGCGACGACCGACAGCGAGGAGCTGCTGTTCGGCGGCCCGTTGCTGTATGACTACGGATTCAGTCGGCACGAGCTGGCTGCCGCCGGCCTGTCGTTTCCGGCAATGGCCCGGCGGATTCCACAGATGCTGGGAGTCGCGGCCAAGCTGGCGTTGCGGGCGGACCGGGGTGCTCTGATCGCCGTGAGCGCCGCCGAGCTGGGCATGGGCCTGGCACGGGCGTTCGGACTTGTGGCCACCAACCGTGTCCTGCTCCAGCTTTTCGCTGGCGGTCCCACCCCCGAGCGGATTCGAGCCGCGCTGCCCGCGCTGCTGCTGGTTGGGCTCCTCAGTGGGTCCTCAGTGCTCCTGTCGGCGGTGTCGACCGCGGCCACCGGACGGTTGGAACCGAAGATCGAGGGCGCCGCCACCGTCGAGTTCCTGAGCCGGGCGATTCGTGTCGAGCTCTCGGCGATCCAGGACGAGGAGTTCCACCGGCTTTTGGACTCGGCGCAGTTTGGTGCTGCGGAGGCCCGCCGCACCGTTGGGGAGGCCGTCGCGGTGGCGAACGCGGTGATCAGCATGGTGGCCGCCGGAAGCGTGCTCACCGTCCTCGCACCCGTGCTTCTGCCGCTCCTGGTGCTGATCGCCGTGCCCAGGGCGTGGGGCGCCGTGCGCACCGCCCGAAGTCGATACGCCTCGGTCCAGGCGTGGCTGGGCCATGTGCGCGCTGCCCGGCTGATCACCAGCCTGCTCACCAATCAGCAGGCCGCTGCCGAAGTGCGCGTGCACGGAGTTGGAACGTGGCTTCTCCGGCATTTCACCCAGATGTCCAGGGCCACTGAAGCCGAGCAGACCCGACTGGCCCGGCGACGCGCCGGAACTGATCTGGCCTCAGCGGCACTGTCCGGCATCGCGGCGCTGGCCACCTACGGTGTGCTGTTCCTGCTGATGACCGACGGGCAGTTGCCGTTGGCGGTCGCGGGCACCGCGGTCCTGGGCATCCGCAGCGGAGTCACCAGCATCACCGCGATGGTCACCCAGCTCAACAGCTTGTACGAGTCGGCACTCTACGTCGGTGACCTGCATCAGCTGTGTCGCGTCGGAGATCAACTGGCCATCCCGTCCGGGGGAGCCGCCCTGCCCGAGCGAGCCGGCGTCCTGGAGCTCAAGGACCTGACCTTCACCTACCCCGGCCGTGCCGAACCTGCGGTGGACCGCGTCAGCCTGACCATCGAGCCGGGCACGGTCATCGCTCTGGTCGGGGCCAACGGCTCCGGCAAGACCACCTTGGCCAAGCTGATCTGCGGGCTACTCCACGCCGAAAGTGGATCACTAACCTGGGACGGCGTGGAGATCAGCGCAGCCGACCGCGACGCGTGGTATCGACGCGTCGGGCTGCTCGCCCAAGATTTCCAAAGGTGGCCGTTCACCGCACGCGCCAACGTGGTCGTCGGCAGGCCGGATGAGTACGTAGACGTGGACAGCATCCATCGTGCTGCCGACTTCGCCGACGCCAACGACATCATCACGTCACTGTCGAACGGCTGGAAGACGATTCTGGCCAGCGGATACCGCAACTCGGAGGAGATTTCCGGGGGGCAGTGGCAGAAGATCGGTGCCGCTCGGGTCGCCTACCGCGACCCGGTTCTTCTGATCGCAGACGAGCCAACCTCCGCACTGGACGCCCGTGCTGAGGTCGAGGCATTCCGCCGGATCAGAAGTCTGGCTGCCCAGGGAACCACGGTGGTGCTGATCACCCATCGCCTCGCGGCCAGCGCGAGCGCGGACGTGATCTTCGTCCTGCACAAGGGGCGGCTGGTCGAGCAGGGCAGCCACGACGAACTCATGGCTGCTGGTCCGGCTTCGGGACCGGACGGCTATGCCGCGCTGTACCGCCTCCAGGCCGCCCAGTACGTCGCCGAGGTCCAGATCGGTGCGCAGCGCGATCCGGCCGAGGAAACCGAGAGCGCATGACCCCTACGCAGGCTCCTACGACTGAGTGAGGACACCATGACCGTCGCCGAGGCCGCCCCCGTCGCCGTCCTGGTCAACGGACTGCCGGGCACAGGTAAGTCCACCCTGGGCACCGAGCTGTCCCGGCAACTGGGGCTTCCACTGTTCAGCAAAGATGTGATCAAGGAAGTCCACGCGGACATCTTGGGCAACCATGCGATCGGATACTCCCAGCGGCAATGGAACGCGGCGATTGGCGCAGCCGCCAGCCAGACCATGTGGGCACTGCTCGCACACGCCCCCGCGGGGGCGGTCCTGGAATCGAGCTGGCGTGCGGATGTCCGGGACCTGGTGGTGCAGGGCTTGAGCAGGGCACCGCATCTGCTGCCAGTGGAGGTCTGGTGCGAGGTGCCGATGCAGATGGCACGGGACCGACTCGAAGCCCGGCTTCCGCGGCACGCGATTCATGGGGAACTGCCCGGGGACGCCGAGTGGGAGAGCTGGCGCGAACTGGCCCAGCCCCTTGCGGTCGGCCCAGTCCTGCGCGTGGACACACGCGAACCCGTGAACGTGTGCTCCGTCGCTGCGTGGATCGGCGAGCAAGCGCGAGGTGGTCTGCCGAAGAGGATGCCACCCGCTGCTGCGACATCCCGATAGTTCCCGGCGACCCGCTCACGCCACCTATAGCGATCATGGAGGACTCCGTGGCATCAATCAGCACTGCCCAGCACGGCACCCCGGCCTACTGGTCGGGTCTGTATGCCAAAGGCGAGGACTTTCACCTACTCACTGACGTGGAGGTGGGTCTCCTTGCCGCCCTCGCGCCCGCGCCGGGTGCCAGGGCACTAGATCTCGCCTGCGGGACCGGAGCCGCTACCCGTCAGCTGGGCCAACTCGGGTTCGTGGCCCGGGGCCTGGACTTCTCCGAGGTAGCCATCGAGCGAGCTCGTGCCCAGACCCCGGAGGGAGCGGGAGTCGAGTTCGTGTGCGCGGACCTGGCCGATGTGCCCGATCTGGAAGAGCCTGGCTCACTCGCCTTGGTGATCTGCCGGCTGGCGGCAGCGTTCCTGGACGGAGCTCTGCTAGTTGACCGGGTCAGCCGCTGGCTGGCGCCGGGCGGGGTCTTCATGGTGGTGGTGCCGGACCCGGCGAATTTGGACCTGACCAGGCGGCGGATCTATCTGGACGAGTCGCAGCTCGCGAACCTGACGGCCGGCTGGCGCACCGTCGAGCGTCATCAGGCTGGACGGTTGCTGGTCCTCCTTATGCGTGACTGGGCTCCGACTCATGCCGCAGCCGAGAAGCGGAATCCGGCACCGAACGCCTTGTTCGGGGTAGGGATCACGGTGCAACATCCGGAGACCGGCCACATCCTGCTCGGCCGCTCTGCCCGCTTCCACGGCCTACTGGAGGCACCCGGCGGCAAGCCGGAGATCAGGATCATGGTCGAGGATCTGCGTGCAACCGCCGCCCGCGAACTGTATGAGGAGACGGAGCTGGAGGCTGACCCCGCGGACTTCCAGCTGCGGGGATTGCTCCTTGACGAACGTAGCGGCGTGCCGCGAGTCACCGTCGCCGCCTACATCGACCGGTTCGCCGGCTCGCCCCGTGTCACCGAGCCCGACCTGATCTCCTCATGGGACTGGTACCCAGTGGAAGGCCAGCTTCCTGGGGAGCTTTTCAAGCCCAGCCTGGACGTCTTGGCAGCCTGCCTCCCAGGGCGGTTCCACGGCGACCGGCCAGCGCGGTACTACCCGCTGCACCTCAGCTTCACGGAACTCCCAGCGGCTCCAGTTCCGCGCTCAACCGAGGTCCCTGGCACCCCCAACGCTGCCGCGACTGCGACGCCCCATGG
>Ga0302314_10012972_pt1 | contig 14356 bp, 8 predicted proteins | sample III_Palsa_N2_3_FD_200533 | JGI IMG/M metagenome (GOLD analysis project Ga0302314, IMG submission 200533) | Peat permafrost microbial communities from Stordalen Mire near Abisko, Sweden - III_Palsa_N2_3 | ecosystem: Environmental > Terrestrial > Soil > Palsa > Peat permafrost | place: Sweden... | reverse complement strand
CACGGCGATGCCCTCGGCGATCGTCTGGCCGCCGACCCACGGTTCCTCGCCGCGCAGCACGCGCTCCATCGACGGATACAGCTTCGTCTGGACGCCCACGATCTCGATGCCCGGACGCAGCGCCCGTGCCGCGGTCGCGACCCCGGAAATGAGGCCACCGCCGCCGATCGGAACGAGCACCGCGTCCAACTCCGGCTCGTCGCGCAGCAACTCGAGCGCGAGCGTGCCCTGCCCGGCGATAATGCGCGGATCGTCGTATGGGTGCACGAGCGTCAGGCCATCGTCGGCGACGAGGCGGCGCGCGTGCACCTCGGCATCGTGCAAGCCCTCGCCGGCGAGGACGACGCGAGCACCGAACGCCTCGGTCCGCCGGATCTTGGTGAACGGCGTCCCTTCGGGCATCACGATGGTTGCGGGAATGCCGAGGCGCGCGCTCTGAAAGGCGACGGCCTGTGCGTGATTGCCCGCCGACATCGCGACCACGCCGCGTTCGCGCTCGCGCTCCGAGAGTTGCAGCAGCAGGTTGGCGGCGCCGCGATCCTTGAACGAGCCTGTTCGCTGGCGCGTCTCGAGCTTGAGCACCACGCGAGCACCCGAGAGATCGGAGAGCGCGGGTGCGAACAGCGCCGGCGTGTCGATCGAGCGACCGGCGATACGCGCCTGCGCCGCCTGGACGTCTGCGAGCGAAACCGGCAACGTCACCGCGACTCGGATCCTACGGCTTGCGATCCCAAACGCGCACGTACTTGACCTGCATCGTGGCCGGGAACGGCGTTCGCCCGTTCGGGAAACTGACCCAGCCTCCGATCGCCAGGTTCACGATCACGTACATCGGTACGCTCGGGATGTGCCTGCGATCCGAATACGTGCGCACCGCCCGGCCGTCTTCGTACCAGGTGATCCGGTCGGCGCTCCACTCGCACCCGAACCGATGAAAGCCGTGCGAGAGGTTCGGGCCGACGTACGTCCCGCCACTCTGCGCGGGCTCGCCGTTCGCGCCGACGTAATGCAGCGTCAGGTAATTCGTGCGGGGCTGCTGGCCTTGCCACTCCATCGCGTCGATCTCGGGCGGCCACGCGTGCGATGCCGGGATCAGCCAGAAAGCGGGCCACATGCCGTGACCCGGCGGCGGCATCGCGCTCATCTCCATGTAGCCGTACAGGAACGAGAAGTGCAGCGGCCTGCCGCAGCAGTCGCCGGTCGAGATCATGCCCGATGTGTACGGCAGATTCCGGTGCGTCGACGTGCGGATCGCGGTCAGGCTGAGCAGTCCGCCGCCGACCGTCACCTGCGAGGGCCGATACCACTCCAGCTCGAGCCCGGGGTTGTTCGTGCATCCCCCGCGCGTCGCCCAGAAGTAGCAGGTATTCCATTTCGTCGAATCCAGGCGCGACCCGGCGAACTCGTCGTCGAAGAGCAGCGTCGCGGGAGCGATGGCGGCCGGGCGGTCGACCCGAGCGGCAGCGCAGACGCCCGGCACGAGGGCGGCGGCAACGATCGCCAACGCGGCGGCCAGTGCGATGGCGTGCGGGCCGCGGGCAACGCGCTCGGGAGTCACGCTACGCGGCGGAATCGAAGTCGCGGACGATTGCGGCGCACGGAGCACACAAGGTCGGGTGCAGCGGATCCGAGCGCAGCGGCAGGTATTTCCAGCAGCGCGCGCACTTCTCGCCCCGTGCGGGAGAAAGCACGACGCGCGGTTCCAGCAGCTCGTCGTCGACCTCGACCTCCGCGGCGGAGACGATCAGCGCTTCGCGCAGGTTGTCCCCGAGCGCGCGCAACGCCTCCGCGTCCCGCGCGCTCGCGCTGACGCCGGCCGCGAGCTGGAAGTCGCGCATCGTCTCGCTGGCGGCGACGACGGCGCGCAGATGCTTGAGCATCGCCCACGTCGACAGCGCGTCCTCGTCCGCGGCGGTGCGGGCATGCGGCCGCGGGAGATCCAGGTCGAACACGCTCGCCACGTCGCCGCGCAGCACGGCCGGGACCGCCTGCCACGCCTCCTCTGCAGTAAAGGAGAGGATGGGCGCGACGAGTGCGAGGAGCGCCCGCAAGATCCGGTACGCGACCGTCTGGCCACTGCGCCTGCGCTTGGCGTCGCGAGCGCTCGAATACACGCGATCCTTGAGCGCATCCAAGTAGAATCGCGAGAGGTCCTCGGCGTCGAATTCGACGAGCGCCAGGTACACGTCGTGCAGGCCGAAGGCGCGATATTGCGCGACCACGCTGCGCGAGAGTTCGTCGAGTGCGCAGAGCGCGAGGCGGTCGACGGGCTCGAGCACGTCGTCGGGAACGAGGTCGTCCGGTTCCAGGTCGTCGATCAGGCTCAGCAGATAGCGCAGGCGGTAGCGCAGGTTCCGGTAGACGCTGCCCACGTTCTTGAGCATCGTGTCGCCGAGGCGGATGTCCGCCGTGAACTCGACGGACGCCACCCACAGGCGGAGCACGTCGGCTCCGTAGGTGTCCATCGCGGAGTCCGCACCGATGTAGTTCCCCGTCGACTTGTGCATCGCATGGCCGTCGGCGTCGACCACCATTCCGGCGGACACGAGAGCGCGATACGGAGGCGCGCCCTTGATCGCGACCGCGAGGACGAGCGAGCTACGAAACCAGCCACGATACTGGTCGTTTCCCTCGAGGTAGAGATCCGCCGGCCAGGGCATGCGATCCCGGCCCAGCACCGCCAGGTTCGTGACACCGGATTCGAACCAGATGTCGACGATGTTGTATTCCTTCTCGAAGACCGTGCCGGCGCAGGAGGAACAGGCGAAGCCCTTCGGCAGGAAGGCCTCGACGTTCTCGGTCCACCAGACGTCCGCGCCCTCCTCGCGAAAGCGGGCGGCCACGATACGTGCGACGTCCGCGTCGATCGTCGACGTGCCGCACGACGTGCAGCGGATCGCCGGAATCGGCGTGCCCCACGTGCGCTGACGCGACACGCACCACTCGGGATGGTGTTCGACCATCTGCCGCATCCGCTCCTGACCCCACTGCGGAGTCCAAGAGATTGCCGGCAGCATGTCCTCGATGCGCTTACGCAACCGGTTGACGCCGAGGGCGATGAACCACTGCGATGTCGCGCGGAAGATGACGGGGTTCTTGCAGCGCCAGCAGTGCGGATACGAATGCACGAATTCGGTGGCGAAGTACAGGGCGCCGCTTGCCCGCAGGTCGGCCACGATCTCCGGGTTGGCGGCGAAGATCTGGCGCCCGGCGTACGGGCCGGCTTCCTTCGTAAAATGTCCGGACCCATCGACCGGCACGATCGTCGGCAGCGCGAAGCGCGCGCCGGTGTCGAAGTCGTCGGTCCCGTGGCCGGGAGCCGTGTGCACCGCACCGGTGCCGGTGTCGAGCTCGACGTAGTCGGCGCTCACGATGACCGAGTCGCGCTCGAGAAACGGATGACGGACGGTTGCGCCGACGAGGGCGCTGCCGCGCGCGCCGCCGAGTCGCTCTGCCGGCGGCCCATCGACGAGCGCGAAGACGGGGTCCGCCAACACATCCGCAAGCACGATCAACTCGTCGCCGCGGCGGTACAGACCGTACTGCGCATCGGGCTTCACGGCGATGCCGGCATTGCCAGGAAGCGTCCACGGCGTGGTCGTCCAGATGAGCACCGAGAGCGGCCCGACCGTCTCCCGCGGCGCGCCCAGCCGCGCGAGCAGGTCGACCCGCTGCGCCTCGCCGGCGGGAAACCGGACGTAGATCGAGGGCGATTCGCGTTCTCGATACTCGATCTCGGCCTCGGCGAGCGCCGTTTCGTCGTGGATGCACCACAGCGTGGAGCGCAGACCCTTGTAGAGCTGATCGACGGCGGCGAGATCGGCCAGTGCCTCGACGATCGTCGCTTCGAACTCCTTGGAGATCGTCATGTACGGATGGTCGAAGTCGCCGAGCTCTCCCATGCGCAAGAACGACTCGCGCTGCACGCCCAGCCAGTACAGAGCGCGTTCGCGGCACCGGGCGCGCAGTTCGATTGGATCGACCTTGCGAAAGTCGAGGCTCAGGTGTTTTAGCGTCTCGAACTCGATCGGAAGGCCGTGCATGTCCCATCCGGGGACGAAGCGCGCGTAGCGTCCGTCGAGGAGATGCACCTTCACGAACACGTCCTTGAGGACGCGGTTGAGAAAGTGCCCCATGTGCGCCTCGCCGTTGGCATACGGGGGACCGTCGTGCAGAATCCACGGCGCGTTCGCCGCGTTGCGCTCCAGCCGTCGCTCGTATACGCGGTGCTCCCGCCACCACGCCACGCGCTCGGGCTCGCGCTTCGGCAGTTCGGCCTTCATCGGGAAGTTGGTCTTCGGAAGGTTGAGCGTCGAGCGGTAATCTGTGGCGATCGACTCGCTCATCGTGCGCGGTCCGTCATGGGAACGGTTGTGGTTCGTTCCGCCGCCCCTTGGGCCCCCTCACGCCGCCGCGACGATGCGCTCGAGCACGGTGAAGTTTTCGAGTGCGAGGGAACGCATGCGCTCGGCATCGGCGCGGAGGGCCGCTGCCAGTTCGTCGCGCCGGCACCACGCCTCGTCGGCCAGTTCGGCGACGGCCGGCACCGCTGCGGAACGGCCGTGCGGCGTCCAGAGGGGTGCCAGCGGGTAGGCGATGTCGTCGCAGAGCGCGCTCACTTTGGGGTCGTAGGGAATCGCGAGAAACGGCACGCCGAGCCGGATCGCCAGGATGACCGCGTGCAGGCGCATGCCGATGACCAAGCGGGCACGCGCGAATATCCGCGCCGCAGCACCGATGTCATCGACGGGCAGGAGCGTCGGGTTGGACCGGCATTTGCGCATCACGACGGTCGACGCTTCCGCGTCCGCAGCGCCGCCGAACGGAACGAACCCGACGCGCGCCCCGTGCTCGAACGCGAGGCGGTCGACGGCCTCCGCGATGCGCTCGGCGCCTTCTGCGAACCGGGCCGACGGGCGCACGCTCACGACGACGAGCGGATCGCTCTGCGCTCCGAGCCCCTGCAGCGCGAGGTCGTCCCCGGACGGCTCCGGCTCTTCGATGAGGAACACCGGGTCCGCGCCGCGGCGCACCTCGATCGAGGGCACGAGTTGCCCGAGGAGAGCACGGGAGCGCTCGTCGCGGACCGTCGCCGCCGCGAGGCCGCGGCAGCATTCGCGGACGATGCTGCGGCCGATGAGATCGAGTGGTCCGATAGACTGCGCGAAGATCATGGTCGGCTTGCGCGCGCGAATCGCCGCGCGGATGACGCCGGCGTAATAGAGCAGGCTGCGCGTGCTGGTCGCGTTCTGCAGCAAACCGCCCCCGCCCGACACGACGACGCTCGAGCGCTCGATCGCGCGGCGGACCGAGGGCAAGTCCGCACGCGGCGTTGCGTCGACTTGGAGTGCGTACCGCGTCGCATCCGGGCGCGCGCTCAGCACCTCGATGTCCGCGCGCGGCAAGCGCTCGCGCATGCGTGCGACCATCACGGCGAGCAGTGCCTCGTCACCGACGTTGTCGAAGCCGTAGTATCCGCTGATGAGAATCCGCACCGCTCGACCGCGCTAGCGCGTGCGGGTAAACGGGACGAAGCGCCGGTACGCGAGCACGAGGAGCGCTCCGATCGCAGCGCCGGCGACCATGCCGTTGAGGAGCCGCAGGAGCGAGATGAGCAGCGGCGTGTGCAGGTGCGAGAACGTGTCGATGATGTCCGAGGTGCCGATCGCGATACCGAGCGCGCAGAGCCAGCCGATCGCGCGGCGATGCTGCAGCGTGAGCGCCGGCAACAGCATCATGAGCGGAAAGCCGACGAGAAATTCCTTGAAGCGCGGCCGAACGCCGAGGACGCTCGTCAGTCCCGACCGCAGCGACAGCTCGAACACGGACGGCGACACGTCGCTTTGGTTTCCGCTGCGCGATAGGTACAGAAACGCACCGCCGAGCAGGACGAACGCCGTCGCCAGCTGGTAGAAGCGCACCGGCGAGAGCGCGCTGCGCACGACGCCGAGTGGCTCCAATCCGAAGCGTTCGGTGTAGAGGTACAACGCGAGGCCGACGAGCGGCGGGACCACGAGGACGGCCTTGACGCCCGTAAAGCGCTCGATCTCGATCATCGTGAGCGGCACGCTGAGCAGCCCGACGACGACGAGCACGCCGCCCAGCGACACGCCCGTCGCGACCACGAGCGCGCGCAAGCCCGCCCGCAGCGCGCCGCCGACGGACGCGCGCGCGGGCAGCACGAACGCCGGCGCAATGGCAACGAGGCCCGCAACGGCGAACGCGAGCGCGCCCGTCAGCGCGATGAGCTTGCGTGCGAGCAAATCGTGGTGGATCGCGTATCCCGCGAGCAGCACGAGCACGTCGAGCCCGAACGCGAGGATCCACCAGCGGCGGCTCGGGACGCCGAACGCCTCCAGCAGCAGCAGCACGATCGCGGGAACGGCGAGCGAAATGAGCCCGACGAGCACGAGATTCGCTCCGAACGGCCGCAGCGGCGTCGCGCGGCCTAAGCGAAAGCCGCTCGAGACGAGGCCGGTGGCGATGTCGTGCACCATTTCGACGTTGGCCGCCTCGGGCGAGAGGTCTCCCTCCGCGTGCAGGTACGGGCGCAAGTACACGACGCGGATGTTTCGCTCGCGCACGCCGAGGAGGTATCGCGCGACGATGGTCCGCAGGTCGAGCTTGTCCGCTTCGGTCTTGGAAATCGCCTGCACGCGCACCGTTTGGGATGGGAGGCGCTGCGCGAGACCCTCGTTGCCGTGCTGAATTTGGGTCGCGTCGTACGTCTCGATCGCGCCGTAGTTGATCCCGGCGGACGCGAGCGCCGCGGCGGTGTCGTCGAGATGGTCGGGATATCCGAGCACGGCGTTGCGCAACCCGAAGAAGACCGCGGTGCTCACGCGCTCGTGACGGCGCACCGAGTCGACGAGCGCGTCGATCTGCGGCGCGCCGAACCGCTCGTCGTTCTGCAGGCGCGGAACGAGCAGCAGGTCGGCGTTCCGCGCCAGCGCGAGCTGCCGGTCGGGGAGCCCGAATCCCAGCGAGCTGAAGAAATCGACCTGCGAGCGCACGGCGAGGATCGCCGGCATCGTCGCCCGCAGCGTGCGAACGGCGTGCGCGCCCAAGTGCAGTGGGATCGTGCTCCGATATCGAGCGAGGTCTTCGGGCGTGTAGACGACCAGGTAGAGTTCGTCGGGCGACAGGCGGCCGGCCCGCGCGAGGGCTGCCAGGAGCGGATCGGAGAGTGGGCCCAGCCGGGCGGAGTCGATCAGCGATTGGCCCGGTAGCAGCATCGCGCCCGAGCCGGAGTTAATCCCGCTGCCCAGCTCTTCCGGGACCGCCAGCGACGTCAAGCCCGCTCGCCGCAGTGCGACCAGGAAGGCAAGCTCGTCGTAGCCGTACGAGCGAGCCAACGCAGAAAAGTCAGGATAGTCCATCACGAGTTCGACGCGGCGCGCCTGCGACTCGACATGCACGCGGTAGACAGCGACGAATATCGCGGCCAGGAAGGCGACGGCGAGCACGGCTCCGAGGACGGAAGCGGCCGACGGGCGGCCGCGCGCAGGGGGGCGGCGTGCGTCGCCGCGGTTGTCGTGCAGAGCGTCTCCTCCGGGCCGCGGATGGGCCCCGCGCGCGCTTGACGCGCCGAATCGACGTTCGGTATACTGCGGGGACCTTTACTGCCCTGCACAGGTGGGTCGCTTGTCGCTCTCTCAACCAGCGCACGCGGATCGCACCGGCCTCAAAAACCCACCAGTGGGTCTCGCCCTGCTGGGATGCGGAACGGTCGGTAGCGGCGTCGCTCAGTTGCTCCTCGATCGCGCGACGGATGTCGGCGCGCGCGGGACGCGGCGGATTGCCTTGATCGGCATTGCGGTGCTCTCCCTCGAGAAGCAGCGCCCCGAGGCGATTCCCCGCCGGCTCCTGACCGACGATGCTGCGGGCCTCGTCGCCGACTCGCGCGTCGGCGTGGTCGTCGAATGCATCGGGGGGCTCGGCGTCGCGCGACGGCTCGTCGAGCAGGCCCTGCGCAGCGGCAAACACGTCGTCACGGCCAACAAGGACCTGCTGGCGACCGACGGTCCGTCGCTCCGCGCCCTCGCCGCCGCACACGGCGTGACGATCGCGTACGAAGCGGCAGTCGGTGGAGCGATCCCCATCGTACGCACGCTGCTCGAGGCGCTCGCGGGCGAACGCATACTAGAGGTAGGCGGCGTGCTGAACGGCACGACCAACTACATCCTCGACCGGATGTTCGCGGGTGCGTCGTACGCGCACGCGCTTGCAGCGGCGCAAAGCCACGGATTCGCCGAGGCAGATCCGACGAACGACGTCGACGGCGTCGACGCCGCCCACAAGCTCGCGATCCTGGCACAGTTGGCGTTCCGCCGAGCGGTCACCACGCGCGACATCCCGCGAGCCGGGATCCGCACGCTCACGCGCGACGACGTGTCGCTCGCGCGCCGTCTCGGCCTCACGCTGAAGCTGATCGCGGTCGCCCGCGATGGTGAGGCGGTCGTGACTCCAGCCTTCGTGGCTCGCGAGCACCCGTTCGCCCAGCCCACCGGGGCCCACAACTGCATCCGCGTCATCGGTGGAAGCGCGGGCTCGCTCACGTTCGCCGGCGCGGGCGCCGGAAGCGAGCCGACGGCGTCGGCCGTCATCGCCGATATCATCGCGACGCTGCGCGCGTTCTCGGGCGACACGATCCGCGCGCTCGACGACCCGCTCCAAATGGGTCCGCCGATCGCGCGGCTCGCGCTGCGCGCGGTCGTTCGCCTTCATTCGTTCCGCGACGCGCGCCCCGCACGGGAGGCGCTTGCGAACGCGGGCCTCGATGCTGCGCTGCTCGACGGCGTTCCGGCCATTCTGACCGCAAGCGCCGCAAGCGAACCAGACCGCATCGCCGCCGTCCTCGATGCCGCGGGCATCGGGGCCGAGAGCGTCATCCCACTGTGGGAGGACGACTCCCCACGGCCAGAGAGTTCCAGCAACGCGCTGACCTTCGACTCGGCTATCGCACAACCGGCATAGAAAGGAAAGCATGGCGGACGCACCCGGATACCACTTCGAGACAACGGCCATCCACGGAGGACACGGCGGCGACCCGACGACGAAGTCGCGCGCCGTCCCGATCTACCAAACGACGTCCTATACGTTCGATGACACCGACCACGCGGCGCGGCTCTTCGCGCTGCAGGAGTTCGGGAACATCTATACCCGCATCATGAACCCGACGAGCGACGTGCTCGAGCAGCGGCTCGCGGCGCTCGAGGGCGGCGTCGCCGGGCTCGTGCTCGCGAGCGGACAAGCGGCCTCGATCTACTCGATCCTCAACGTGGCACGGGCGGGCGATCACATCGTCAGCTCGGCGTCGCTCTACGGCGGGACGTACAGCGCGTTCGTGCACACGATGCCCAAACTCGGCATCGACGTGACCCTCGTCGACCCGGCCAAGCCGGAGAACTTCGAGCGTGCGATCCGCGACAACACCAAGGCCATCTTCGCCGAGACGATCGGGAACCCCAAGGTCGACGTGCTGGACATCGATGCCGTCGCGGCGGTCGCCCAAAAGCACAAGCTCCCGCTCATCGTCGACAACACGCTCGCAACGCCCTACCTGCTACGGCCCATCGAGTACGGCGCAAACGTCGTGGTTCATTCGCTGACGAAATTCATCGGCGGCCATGGGACGTCGATCGGCGGCATCCTCATCGACGGCGGGAACTTCGACTGGGCGGGTTCGGGCCGGTTCCCCGACTTCGTCGAGCCGGACCCATCGTATCACGGCGTCAGTTACACGGCCGCGTTTGGGAACCTCGCCTACATCATCAAGGCGCGCGTGCAGCTGCTGCGCGATATTGGCGCGGCGCTCTCACCGTTCAACGCGTGGCTCTTCCTGCAGGGCCTCGAGACGCTCGGGCTGCGCATGGAACGGCACTCGCGCAACGCACTCGAGGTCGCAAAGTGGCTGAAGGCCCGCGAGGACGTGACCTGGGTATCCTATCCTGGCCTCGACGACCACCACTCGGCGACGCGTGCGAAGAAGTACCTGCCGCGGGGCGCCGGCGCGATTCTCACGTTTGGTGTCAAGGGCGGAGCGGCGGCCGCGAAGGCCGTCATCGACTCGTTGCAGCTGTTCTCGCTCCTCGCCAACGTCGGCGATGCTAAATCGCTCGTCATCCATCCCGCGACGACGACGCATCAGCAGCTGACCGTGGTGGAGCAAATCGAGAGCGGCGTGACCGAAGACATGGTCCGGTTGTCGGTCGGCATCGAGGACGTTCGCGACATCATCGCGGATCTCGAACGCGGGCTCGATGCCGCCCGCGAGAAAGCGCTTCCGCGCGAGCCGGTCGGCGCGTAGCGGACGGTTCATACGGAACCATCCATCGAGCGCGATGTCGAGATCGGCCCTCTGCGGCTCGATTCCGGCATCGTACTCGATGGCGTGGTTCAGCGCGTCAGCGTGTACGGCGAGCCGGCGGCCGACGGTTCGAACGTCGTCCTCGTCGCGCACGCGCTGACCGGTTCGAGCCGCGTCGCCGATTGGTGGGGCGGCATCGTCGGCCCCGGTGCCCTGCTGGATCCGGCGCGCGACGCGATCGTCGGCGTCAACGCGATCGGGAGCTGCTACGGCTCAACGGGCCCGGCGAGCGCGAGCCCGAACGGCGGGCCGTACGGCTCGTCGTTTCCGCTCGTGACCGTCGGCGACATCGTCCGCGGGCAAGCCGCCGCGCTCGCCGTACTGGGCATCACGCGCATTCGCACCGCGATCGGTGGCTCGCTGGGCGGCATGCAGGCGCTGGCGTGGGCGATCGAACGCCCGGAGGACCTCGACCTCGCGATCGTCATCGGCGCGTACGATCACTTCGCGGCGATGGGGATCGCGCTCAACGCCGTCGCGCGCGAGGCGATTCGCAGCGACCCGAACTTTGCCGGCGGCGACTATTACGGCGGCGCTGCGCCGCTACGCGGCATCGAGCTCGCACGCAAGATCGCGATGCTGACGTACAAGAGTGACGCGCTCTTCTCGGAGCGTTTCGCGCGCCACGTCGACCGCAACGGCGGCGACCCGTACGTCAATGCCGCCGACCGCTTCGACGTCGAGGGCTATCTGGACCATCAGGGCGCCAACTTCTCGAAGCGGATGGACGCCAACGCGTACCTGACGCTCACGCGCGCGATGGACCTCTTCGACCTTCGTGCGCGCCCGCTCTCGCCGGCGGCGCCACAGGTCGCGTTCGTCGGCATCAGCAGCGATTGGCTCTTCCCGCCGCGGTACGTCCGCGATGCTGCGGCCCGGCTCGCGCGCGAGGGCGTCCGCAGCCGCTATTTCGAGCTCCATAGCGATCACGGGCACGACGCGTTCCTCGCGGAACCCGCCGCGCTAACCGAGGTGCTCGCGCCGATTCTCGGCGCGGCCGGCAGCGCGGCGGCGGCGGTTCCGTCGTAGGCGGGAACGCGCCGCGCTAGCCTACTGCTTCCAGACCGGGGCGCGGTGCTCGACGAACGCGGACATACCTTCCTGCGCGTCGGCGGCCAGCGCGTTCACGCTCATGACCTCCTTCGCGTAGGCGTACGCCTTGGGCTGGTCGAGGTCGATCTGCGCATAGAACGCCGCCTTTCCGAGGCCGACGACGAACCCGCTGGCCTCCGCGATCTTGCCCGCCAGGGCGAGCACCTCGTCGTGCAAGCGCTCGGGGGCGACGACCCGGTTCACGAGGCCCCAACTCGCGGCCCTCTCCGCATCGACGAACTCGCCCGTCAAGAGCATCTCCATCGCGCGCTTGCGGCCGATCGCGCGAGTCAGCGCAACCATCGGCGTCGTGCAGAACAAACCGATCTTCACGCCGGGCGTCGCGAATTTGGCGTCGGTCGACGCGACGGCGAGGTCGCACGTTGCGACGAGCTGGCAGCCGGCCGCGGTGGCGATGCCGGCAACCTCGGCGATCACGGGTTGCGGTATGGCCTGCAGCGCCGTCATCAGCTGCGCGCACACGTCGAAGGTCTCGCGATACTCGGCGACGTCGCGGCGGAGCAATTCGCGCAGATCGTGACCGGCACTGAACGCAGGGCCGAGCGCGCGCAACACGACCACGCGAACGCTGCTGTCCTTGCCAACCTCGGCCAGGATGGCGAGCAGCTCGCGCATGACCGCTAGGGAGAGCGCGTTCCGCCGCTCGGGGCGCGACAGCGTGAGGATCTCGAGGCTCCCCGCGCGCTCGCGGGTCACCCAGCCCGCCACGGCCGGGAGGATCGTCTCTGCGGTGCTCATGCGAGCCCTAACCCCAGGTACAACGGGCGGGGTTCCAGGGCGTCGCTTGCCCTGGGAGGCCGTCCCTGGGAGTCAACACAGGGGACTTTCATCTCGGCCTAAGCCAGGCGCGGAGCGCGCCCACGTTACCCGGGTACCCACAAACTGCCCAGTCGACGAGATCGGGACCCGACACCCGCTGAACTGGGCGGAGAGAAAAAAGGACACATCATGCATTCATCACTTAAATTCATCGGAAAGCTCGGTGGGGCGACGGTCGGCGCCCTGCTCGTCGCAGTCCTCGCGAACTACGCTCCGGCGAGCGCCGAGGAACCCGGCGTCGCGCGACTCACCGCACTGAGCGGCGACGTCGCGATCCGGCGCGGCGACTCCAGCAGCACGTACGCGGCGACATCCAATGCGCCGCTGATGGTGAGCGACTACCTCTCGACCGGCAACGCCGCGTCGCACGCCGAATTGCAGTTCGACTACGGCAACTTCTTGCGCCTCGGCTCCGGCGTACAACTGCGGGTTTCGCGCCTCGACCCCGACCGGCACACCGTCCAGTTGGCGTCGGGGACCGTCCTCCTGAGCGAACTCCATGCGACGAACGCGCACCCCGAGATCGACACGCCGTCGATCACCGTGCGCCCGAACGAGCCCGGCCGCTATCGCGTCACCGTGGATGGCGATGGGGCGACGCTCGTGACGGTTCGATCGGGAAGCGCGACCCTGCTCGGGTCGTCGGTCACGCGGATCGTCGACGCCGGCACCACGGTTGCAATCTCGGGCGCTCCGGCGGATCCGCGGTTCACGACCGTGAGCGTCGTTGCATTTGACGACTTCGATTCGTGGAATCAGTCCCGCGACGCGTTCGATGGCAACGATTCCGGCTACCAGTATGCGAACAATCAGATCGTCGGCATCCCCGACCTCTCGCAGTACGGCACGTGGTCGGACAACTCGCAATACGGCTACGGCTGGACGCCGTCGAACGCCGGTGCCAACTTCGCGCCGTACCAGAACGGGCAATGGGTCTGGGAGCCCAACTATGGCTACACTTGGGTTGGAAACGAGCCCTGGGGCTGGGCGCCATATCATTACGGCACGTGGCTGAACAGCAACAACGTGTGGTCGTGGTACCCGAACGCGGGGCCGCAGTACCCGGCGGCTCCGTACCCGTACGTCGGCACGTATCCGGCCGGCTACTCGGCGCCGTCCCCGTACGGCTACCCGCCGTATGCGACCGGCTATCCGTACGGCTACGGCTACCCGTATCCGGCGACCAACGCATCGGAACTGCTCTGGGCACCCGCGATGGTCGCATTCCTCGGCCTGCTCGGCGGAGCGAACATGACGCCCGCGCTGCTGAGCGCCGGCACGCTCGGTTGGACGCCGCTGGCGCCCGGCGAGCCGATCTACCCATGGTGGGGGCCGCAGCAAGCCGCTTGGTACGGCTATCCGACCGTCGGCTATCCGAACTACCAAACGTACGCATACGGTTGGGGTGCGCCGCCGCCTAGCTACTACCAGCCGGTCTACGCGCAGAGCGCGCCGTCGATCGTCAACAGCTACACCACGTACAACATCACGAGGATCTACCGGATCTACCGCAACGCGGCGACGCCGCACGGCGTGATGGTCATCGGAACGAAGTCGTTCCAGAACGGTCAGTTCCGGAGCATCCGGGCAACGACGCTCGCGAGCGCGAGGCTCTCGAACGTCGCCGTCTTCCGGAACGTCGTGCCGGTAACGCCGACCGCGGCGAACCTCCGGTACACGCAGGCCGGCCCAACGCGGATTGCCTCGATCGCCCCGAAAACGGCGTTGTTCGAGCGATTTGCCCCACCGGCCGAGCGACCAACCCAATTTGCAGCGGTCCGCTCCAAGGTGACGGACGCGACACAGCAGCTCTTTGCCGCGCATCCAACGATGCCGGGTCCGGTACTCGCCAAGCAGGTACGCAACGCCGCGAAGCCGTCCGTCACGACGGCACACGACGAGAGCGTTCCGAACTCGGACGAGCGTAAATCGGAAGCGGCAAACGCAACCGAGCGCAAGCCGGAGGCCGCAAACGTAACCGAACGCAAGACGGAAGCGGCAAACGTAACCGAACACAAGCCGGAAGCGGCCGCGCATCCGAACGAGTCGTCGGCG
>Ga0302314_10012970_pt1 | contig 14357 bp, 12 predicted proteins | sample III_Palsa_N2_3_FD_200533 | JGI IMG/M metagenome (GOLD analysis project Ga0302314, IMG submission 200533) | Peat permafrost microbial communities from Stordalen Mire near Abisko, Sweden - III_Palsa_N2_3 | ecosystem: Environmental > Terrestrial > Soil > Palsa > Peat permafrost | place: Sweden... | reverse complement strand
GGCTCGGCGACGATCTCGCCATTGGCCTGGGGCACGCCGCCGCTCATCCGCGCGGTGAGGTCGGTGGCGGCGTTGCCGATGTCGATCTGGCCGCAGGCGATGTCGAAGGCCCGGCCGTCCAGGGCCAGCGACTTGGTCAGGCCGGTGATGGCGTGCTTGGTCGCCGTATAAGGCGCGGAGTTAGGCCGGGGCGCATGGGCGGAGATCGAGCCGTTGTTGATGATCCGGCCGCCGCGCGGGTCCTGCGCCTTCATCAACCGGAACGCCGCGCGGGCGCACAGGAAGGCGCCGGTGAGGTTCACCGCGACCACCCGGTTCCACTGCGCCACCGGCAACTCGTCGATGGGGACGGGCGGCGCGCCGCCGCCGGCGTTGTTGAACAACAGGTCCAGCCGGCCGAAATACCCCGCGACCATGTCGAACGCCGCCTCCACCGCGCCCTCGTCCCCGACGTCGGTGGGCAGCACCAGCAGGTCGTCGGCGGGCAACCCGGACAAGGCCGCCGTCTCGCGCAGAGCCTCTTCGCGCCGTCCCACCAGGGCCAGGCGCCAGTTCTTCGCCGCCAGCGCCAGGGCGCTCGCGCGGCCAATGCCGCTGCCGGCGCCGGTGATCAAGGCCGTGGGGCGCATGGGGGTCTCCTTATGACTCAGCTTCTCGCAAAGGCCCGCCGAACCCGCCGGCCCAGCGCCCGGCTGGCCTCGGCGGCCATCAGGCCCCACAGGTCGTCGTACTCTTTCGTCCCGGCCATGATGTCCAGATAGCCCTGGCGCAGGATCCGCGCCCGGCCGAACGCCTTGGCGAACAGCCCCTTTGCCAGCCTCGAGAAGATCAGCAGCCGCCAGCCGCGCGCCTGGCGCATGGCGGCGCGGATCGGCGCTGTCGCCTTCGCATAGGCTGCGTACGCCGCCTCAGGCCGACCTGCCGCCACGGCCCGGGCGATCGCCGCGCCGGCCGCCGCGCCGCTCTCGATAGCGTAGCCGATGCCCTCGCCGGTGATCGGGTCCACGAACCCCGCCGCATCGCCGCACAGCAGGATGCACCCGCGCCCGGGCCGTTCGCGGCAGCGGCCGAAGGGCAGGTACTGGCCCTTGACCTTGTAGCGACTCGGATCGAGGCCCTTGTCGGCCAGATAGGCCGCAAGCTTGGCCTTCATGTCCGGGTTGCGGCGATGCACGCCGCCGACGCCGATGGTGAAGGTGTCGCGCTTGGGAAACACCCAGCCATAGCCCCAGTCGGCGCGGCCGAAGTCGATTTCCACGTCTTCAGACCAATCAGGCAGGTCCGCGCGTGGGACCTCGACCTCAAGCCCGAAGCCGATCACCGCCGGGTCGAACGCCGCGCCATAAAGCTTGCGGGCCACGGCGCTATTGACCCCGTCGGCGCCGACCAGATGGCTATAGGCGATCCGGCGACCCGACTTCAGGATGACGATGCGGCCGGCCTCGTCCAGATCCTCCACCGCGTCTCCGAGCAGCAGGGTCGCGCCGGCGTCCCGCGCCAGGCTCACCATATGGGTGTCGAAGGCCCGGCGCATGGTCAGGCCGAGGCGACCTTGCATCCGCGACAGGGGCGCGCCGGCCATGAAGAAGGCCATGTGCTCGCCTCCGAGCACGATCTCGTCTGGCAGAGGCTGGCCGAACACGGCCTCAAAAGAAGCGCGGCAGCGATCCGTGAGGCCGCCGCCGCAAAGTTTCTCTCGGGGAAAAGGGGCTTTGTCGATCAGCGCCGTCGAGAGCCCGGCTCTGGCCGCGGTGAATGCCGCCGCTGCGCCGGCGGGCCCGCCGCCGACGACCACCACATCGAAGACGTCGGGTTCGGGTGTCACGGCGTTCATGTAGCCTGGAGCCCCGTGGCGCGAAAGGCGGTCAGGCGCCTGGGGGCTAAACTGATCGCGCCCTGTGATAGACTAGGTCTCGCGGGGAGGGCGGCCGTATGCCGATCGAGTGGATTGAGGGAACCAGCAAGACCGCGATCAGTCTGATCGCGCGCCGCGACCTGGTTCGGCGCGCGACGGAGCAACATCCGCACGCGCCGGCGGGCTGGTATGCGCTCGCCGAGACCCACTTTTTCGCCGAAGACTTCGCCGACGTCGTTCTTGCGACAAGTCGCGCTGTGGAGCTCGCCCCACCGACAGTTGGTCAGCTCCGGATTTACATAGGCGCCTTGATCGCTCTCGACCGTCCCGGGGAGGCTCTCGACGCGCTGGAACGCCATGCGCCGGCGACGATGGGTCCACGCCTGCGCGCGCTGCGCGGCGAGGCCTTTCGTCTTTTGGGGCGGCTTGCCGAGGCGCGGATCGAGTTCGATGCGGCCCTGGCCGCCCTACCGCGAGAGGTCGCCGCGGGCCGAGGACTTTCCAAGATGCTCACCGCCCAGGGCGCCTGGCAGGATCTGCTTGATGTCATCGCCGGGATTGAAGCCCACGGTGAGTTGAGCATGACGTTGCACGTCGCCAAGGGCCGGGCGCTCAGACGACTGGGCCGGTACGCGGAAGCCCGCGCCCTGATTGACTTCGACAGGTTGGGGCGCGTGCGGACGATCGCCGTGCCGGACGGGTTCGACACCCTGTCGAGCTTCAATGCGGCGCTCCTCGCCGAGTTGGCTTCACCGTTGCACAGCAGCCTTTCCGATCGGCCGCGTCTTCGCCTCGTCGGCGGCACGCAGATTGAAGATCTCGAGGTCTCGAAAGGGCGTGCGCTGAGAACCCTGTTCGCCACCATCCGGTCCGCTGCGGAAGACTATTTCCAGGCGCCGCCCGTTGGGTCCGAAGCTGTCGCGGCGCGTTGTGCGCCGAAGCGGGCGGAACTGATAACGTGGGCCCTGGTGCTCGGGCCGGATGATTTCCAGGCGCGCCACTATCATGCCGAAGCCGCTGTCGCGGGAGTCTATTATGTCGCCGCACCGGCGGAGAGTCTGAACGAGACCGATGTGGACGGCGCCCTGGTGATCCCTGATTCGCCCGAGGACCTGGAGGGTGGCGACAGCCTTGTCCGATACATTCAGCCACAGCCTGGGCGGCTTGTGCTGTTTCCCGGGTATCTGCCGCACCGTACGCTGCCGACCCGCAGACCCGGCGAGAGAGTCTCGATCGCCTTCAATGTGGTGAGCGCTGAGCAGCGGTGAGCACGGCGCGCTGCAATAAAAGACGGCCCCCGCCCGCTCTCGCCCGGGCGGGGGCCGGCTGCATCAGGATCAGGCGGCGATCTTCGCCGCGCCGATCTTGGCGATCTCGGCCCGGGCGGACTCGATGCCCCGCGCACGGTGCTCCGGTCCCACAGCAATGCCTTCCGCCCGGATGAAGGTGACGTCGGTGACGCCAAGGAAGCCGAACACGCCGCGCAGATAGGTCTCCTGGTGGTCCAGAAACGCGGTCTGGGACCCGTCGCCATAGAAGCCGCCGCGCGAGGAGGCGACGATCACCTTTTTGCCGCCCGCCAAGCCAACCACCTGGCCGTCCTCGCCGTATTTGAAGGTCTTGCCGGCGATGGCGATGCGGTCGATCCAGGCCTTCAGTTGGCTGGGGATGCCGAAGTTGTACATGGGCGCGCCGACCACGACGATGTCGGCGGCCAGGAATTGTTCCAGCGCAGAATAGCCGGCGAGGATGTCGCTCTTTACCCCGTCCGCGGCGGCGTCGACCGGGCCCAGGTGCGTCGCGGTCAGGTGGCCGACCGGCGTCGCGGCCAAGTCCAGGTAGGTCACTTCGAGGCCCGGATGCGCGGTGCGCTGGGCTTCGACGATCTCGGCCGACAGGACGCGGCTCACCGAGCCTTGGCCGAGGATGCTTGAGTCGATGTGGAGCAGGTTCACGGTCTTGGTCCCTCTGAAATTCGTGGGCCGACCTGAAGTGGCCGGCTGGTGGACCGTGATCTAGTGCGCCCTCATCCAACGTGTTAGCCTATATCTCTCGATACAAACCATCGTCCTGGACGATATATGCTCGACAATCTCTCCCTCGACCAGCTGCGCACCTTCATCGCCGCCGCCGACGCCGGCAGCTTTTCGGCCGCCGCGCGCAAGCTGCGCCGCGCCCAGTCGGTCGTCAGCCAGACCCTGGCCAATCTGGAGACGCAGAGCGGAGTCCGTCTGTTCGACCGCGTCGGCCGCTATCCGGTGCTCACCGAGGACGGCCGCGGCCTGCTGGCCGACGCCCGGGCGGTGGTCGAGCGCGCCGACGCCTTCAAGGCCAGGGCCAAGGACCTGGCCGGCGGGCTGGAGCCTGAGCTGAGCGTGGTGGTCGACGTGATGTTCCCGATGCCGGTGCTGACCTGCGCCGTGGCGGCGTTCCAGGCCGAGTTCCCGCGCACCCCCTTGCGTATCCTGGTCGAGGCCCTTGGCGCGGTGGTCGAGCCGGTGCTGGATGGCCGCTGCGCGTTCGGGGTCATGGGCTCGCTGCCGGCGACCTCTATCGAGCTCGCCGGCGAGCGCATCCTGGCGACCCGCCTGGTGACGGTCGCCGCGCCCCAACATCCCTTGGCCGCGCACAGCGGTGCGATCCCCACCGCTGTGCTTGGCGAGCATCTGCAGCTGGTGCTCACCGACCGCTCCACCCTGACCCAGGGCCGGGAGTTCGGGGTGTTCTCGGCCAAAACCTGGCGCCTCGCCGACCTCAGCGCCAAGCACGCCTTCCTGCGCGCCGGCCTGGGGTGGGGCAGCATGCCGCTCTGGGCGGTTCAGGCCGATCTCGACGTGGGCGCTCTTGTGCTGCTGACGATCCAGGACGCCGATCCCGACGGCCTGATCATGCCGATGACAGCGATCCACCGAAGAGAGACTTTGCCTGGTCCCGCCGGACGATGGCTGATTGAGCGGTTGAAGTCGGGGTGGGTGGAGGGACAGATTTCAAGCGCTCATCCCCGCGAAGGCGGGGACCCAGGGGACTGGGCGCCGTCCGATCCGCCGCGATTGAAGGCCATCAGCGGAAAGGTCGAGTCTGGTGGCCCTGGGTCCCCGCCTTCGCGGGGATGAGCGCAGATTTAATGAACCACCCGCGACGGCGGGTTGACGTTGCATAGCTCCACGTGGCCGGCCTTGGCGACGAACCAGTCGCTGGCCGGGAAACGTCTCGCGTGCACCCACTGGCCAAAGCTCTTGGAGTCCGTGCGCATCACCTCAAGCTTCACCCGCTGATCCGCCGGCAGGTCGGAGGCGAAGCGGATCTGGCGGATGGTCGTGCGCTGCTCGGGCTTGTCATAGAAGCCCATGGTCGCGGTCCCGCGCGGCATCACCGACAGCAGCTCCATGCCCTGCACCACCCGGCCAATCAGGGCGACGTTGCGGTCCAGGTGGCGCGGCGCATTGCCGATCACCGCATAGAGCTCCGTGCCCGGCCCGCTGTCGGGGGCGTTGTCGCGGCCGACGCCGACCATGGCGTAGCAGTGCGCCATCCAGGCCTTGCCGATCTTCGGATCGCGGGCCACCGGAAAGCCCCGCGTGAACCCGGTCTCCGGCGCATAGGTGTCGCGGTCGGGCAGGGGGGTGAAGGGCTTGCTGGCCGCGATCGGCGCATCGAATTCCGCCGGCACGGTGGTCTTGGCCGAACCCGTGGGCTTCTTGGTGTCGGCGTCGCCCCACTGGACCACATAGTTGTCCTGCGCCCGCTCGATCCACAGCCCGTCGAAATAGTGCTCCCGGACCAGGGTCTTGATGTTGGCGAAGTGCTGTGGCGCGAAGGCGGGGTCGAGCTCGATCACCACCCGGCCGCCCGGCAGGTCCATGTAAAGCGTCCGCTCGGGATCCAGCGGCCGCCAGTCGCTCGCCGGCGATTGGGCGATGACGTCCGCCGTGGTCTTTGGCGCTGTCGTCTTGTGCGCACCCAGGGCCGGCGCGGCGAGGGCGAGCAACGGCAGACAGGCGAGGGTAGCTACGCGGGATGGGGTCATCTCTTCATATTGCCTTAATGGGGTTTCTTCTTTGGATTGTAGAAGGACATAACAAAGCAGTATGTGATCAAAATTGTGCCGAATAATAAATCAAATGAAAGTCCAAGACCAATTTTACCTTTGAACAATAGCAACGAAACCTGCGCCAATATTATTGGAATCATAGCAATCTTGAACGTGTTGGTCATTCTTACGTCCCCTATTTCCTGCCCTGGCGCGATGCTCCGGTTTGGGCGCGGAGCGCGACCGTCACCTCAACCGCCGACGCGTGCGAGCGTGTCATATAGTCGAGCAAGAGCGCCAGTTCCTTGTCGCTGTAGCCGGACAGCAGCGCAACATTGGCGTCTTCCATCGGCTTGACCGCCGGCGCCGCGCGCGCCTCGATCGCCGGCAGGGCGCGCACCAGCACCTTGCGCCGGTCGGCGGCGTCGGTCTCGCGCGCGGCGAACCCCGCCTTCTCCAGCCGGTCGATGACGCCAGTGATGGCGCCGCTGGTCAGGCCGCTCCGTCGCGCCAGCTCCCCCGCCGTCAGCGGGCCGTGCAGCAGGACGATGTCCAGGCATTCCAGGTCGCTCGAGCCCACGCCCAGGTGATCGGCCAGGGCCTGGCTGAACAGCACCGCCTGGCCGCTCACCTCCCGCGCCGCGCGGTTCAACGCCGCCATCAACTCGTCGCGGGTCATCGCCAATGCCTTGACGTCGTCGGACATTTTATCTTAGACACTAAAATATCAATCAACGAAGATATCATCCTATCGAAAGGCCGGTCCATGAATACCGCTCGCACCGTAAAGATGAAAGGCGACAAGGGTGTCGTCATGGAGGGCATGCTGGCCAATTGGTACGCCAAGAATACCCGTACCGAGATCGCGGCGATGGAGGCGGAGGCGGGGGCGATCGCCGCGACCCTGGCGCCGAACGCAGCCGTACTGGAAGTGGCGCCCGGACCCGGCTACCTCGCCGTGGCCCTGGCCAAGCTCGGCGCGTTCAATGTCGCCGGCCTGGACATCAGCCGCTCCTTCGTCCGCATCGCCAAAACCAACGCCAAGAAGGCCGGGGTCAGAATCGATTTTCGCCACGGCGACATCACCGCCGCGCCGTTCGCCACGGGCAGCTTCGATTTCATCATCTGCCGCGCGGCGTTCAAGAACTTCGCCAACCCCGCCGCCGCGCTGGCGGAGATGCATCGGATGCTCAAGCCGGGTGGCGAGGCGCTGATCATCGACATGAGCCGGGACGCCAGCGACCCCGACATCGACGAACTGGTCGACGGCATGCGCCTGGGCGCCCTCGACAGCTTCATGACCCGGCGGATCTTCAAGGGAACCCTGCGCAAACGCGCTTTGTCACCCGCCGGCTTCGCCGCCCTCGCCGCCGCCAGCCCCTTCGGCCGCGCCGACATCAAGCCCGACGGCATCGGCATGGAGGTGCGTCTGCGCAAGGCGGGGTAGGGGCGCGCGGCTCTGCCGAGGCGGCTGCCGTTCGCGGTGGTTGACCCTAGGCCGACTCGGCGCCGACCGAGGCCAGGACCGGGTTCAGCCGATCGACGGCGCCGGCCATTAAGAGCACCAGGCTCGGGTAGAGCAGGCTCAGGTTGCGCATCTCGCCGGGGAAGGCGAACAGCAGGGTCAGCGGGACGTTGATGATCGCCGCCACGATCGCATGGCGCCTGAACCGGTCCGGCAGGGTGCGCCAGCCCAGGACCGCCGTCACCGCAATGGCCGCCACGCTGACGAGGCTGTAGCCGGCCGGATAGGGCAGGCCGTAGGTGACGGTGATCTTCAGCAGGCTCAGCGGATTGGCGTAGAATTTCAGGTTGTCGATCAGTTGGTATTCGACCGTCCCGCCCGGATTGCCGGCATACATCGATCGCACCAGCAGATAGGTCAGCCCCGCCGCCAGCAAGGACAGCAGCCAGACCGCCATGCCCGCGTAGTCGCGGCGGCTGGTGATTAGCAACGGCGCGAGGCTCGCGACGAAGAACAGGTAGGATTCCTTGTTGTCGGCGCCGATCACGGCCAGCGGGATGATCAGCCAGCGCCAGCGGCCGGTGGCCAGGCAGACGGCGGCGAACAACAGCAGCAGCTCGCTGAAATCGTAAAAATAGCCGCCCACCGCCAGCAGGGTCGGGAAGGCCAGGGCGAACAGCACCGGCGCCGTGGTCGCGGCCAGTTCGGAGGCGCCCACGCGCAGGCACAGCCAGCGCATCAGCCCCATGGCGGCGACGAAACAGCCGAAGCCGAGCAGGTAGACGATGTCGTAGCGCAGGGCGTAGGCCGGATTGTCGGCCACGCCCTTCTTCAGCTCGGTCCGCGTGTCGGCCACAAGCCGGTTGGACGGCTCGATCAGGCTCTTCGTCAGCTTCGCCTTCACAGAAGCCGGCGTGATGCGGTCGACGGCGTTGGCGATCTGCGGCACGAACTGGCGATAGACGAACGGCCGGTCGGCGCGGCCCTCCAGCATCATCACGATGGAGAAGCGCGGCTCGGCGTCGCGCAGGCCCCACTTCGAGTAGAATCCGTTGTAGCCGGCGCTGGCCGCCAGCACGTAAATCAGGACCAGGAAGGCCACGCGCAGGGCCTTGACCACCCTGGGATCGGATAACATCCTGGCGGATGCTTCGTTCGTCATGGCAGCTCCCCGAACAAACCCGCCGCGATGCGGCGCTCTCGCGACCTCACCTCAGGCGGCGCGCAGCCCCACCAACGCCACGCCGCCGATAATCAGCGCCAGTCCCGCCAGCCGCACCGGCGGAAGATGTTCCCCTAGCACCAGCCAGGACAGGATCGACACGAACACAAATCCCAGGGACACCAGCGGATAGGCGACCGACAGCGCGATCCGCGACAGCACGAACAGCCACAGGATGGCGCCGAAGCCGTAGGCCGCAAAGCCGCCGACCACATAGGGGTTGGAGGCGATCTGCACCGCCAAGGTCATCCCCGCCGCGTGCGAGCCGCGCGCGCCGGCCATGCCGATCTTCATCAGCAGCTGGGCGATCGAGGACAGGCCGATGCTGGCCAGGGCGGCCAGCCAGACTTGTGCGCTCATTCAGCTGACCCCCGAAATCAAGTTGGGATGGTTGGCCAGCACCATGATCGCCACCGCTACGGCCGACGCTGTCCACGACACCCAGTCCCGCGCCGAATAGACGATCGGATCGTCGTGCATGTAGCCCCGCGCGGTGGAGAGCCACAGCCGCAGCTGCCAGAACAGGATCAGCGGCGCCAGCGCCCACAGCACCATTGGCGAGGCGTAGCGCTGCGCCACCTCCGGGCTCTGCACGAACAGGGTCAAAAGGATGCAGGCGGTGAAGCTGGCGCACACGCCCATCAGGGTCAGAATCGGCAGATCGTCGGTGGAGTAGCCGCGCCGGTCGAGCCGCACGTGTGGCGCATCGACGCTCTTCAGCTCCGCCGCCCGTTTGACGAAGGCGAGGCCGAGAAACAGGAAGGTGGAGAAGCCCAGGAGCCAGAGCGACAGATAGTAGCCTGTCGCCAGGCCCCCCGCGAACAGGCGGATGACATAGAGGAAGGCCAGGCAGAACACGTCCACCAGCTGAAACTCCTTCAGCTTGATGGTGTAGCTCAGCGACACCAGGGCGTAGAGGCCCAGCGCCGGCAGCACATGCGCGCCGAAGCCTGCGGCGGCGCCGAGCGCCAGCAGCACCGGGCTCATCGCCACGCCCAAGGCCAATGGAACCCTGCCGCTGGCGAACGGCCGGTTGCGCTTGCGCGGATGGCGGCGGTCCGCGGCCAGATCCATCAAGTCGTTCAGGATGTAGATGCCCGAGGCGGCGGCGCTGAACCCGGCGAAGGCCAGCGTCGCCATCATCCAGGCCGTAAGGTTGCTCAGGTGGTTGGACGTGAGGATCGGCACGAACACCAAAAGGTTCTTGGCCCACTGATAGGGCCGGATCGCCCGCACGGCGGCGCGCGCCAGGCCGCCCCGGGGCGGAATGTCCACCTCGACGGGACGTCCGGCGAGTTTGCGGCGAAGGCCCGGCCGGGCGTTGGCGACGCCAACGGTCTCGGCGCCCGTCCACGCGCCGATGTCCCCCCGCGCCCCCCCGCCGAGGTAGGCGTATCGCGCGTAGACCTGCTTGAGTTCCGCGGCCCGCGTCACGCCCCGCGCGGTGACGACCTCGTCGAACAGGCCAAGATGGGCGGCGACGGCGTCCGCTCCGTCGCTTGGGGCGCCAGCCACCAGGACCAGCCTGCGGCCCTTGGCCTTCTCTTCGGCCAGATGGGCCAGCACCCGCTCGTCATAGGGCAGATGGGCGGCGTCCAGCGTGGTCAGGGCGGCGATCCGCACCCTGAACACCGCCGGACCCGCGAGCAGCCAGAAGGGCATCAGCAGGATCAGCCACGGCCGGGCCGACAGGGCGGCGAACAGGCTCTCATGCCCAAGATCGGTATGGATCAGCGCCCCGTTCAGCGCCACGCACAGCGGCGGCGCCCCGCCCCCGGATTTTGCCGCCGTCATCAGCCTGGCCCCACGCCCCTGGTGAACCCACACATCACAGCATGCATGGGGGCGTCAGCACAATCCGGCTTGCGCGAAGGCGCAACCTCAATTTGGGTAGGGCCCGCATGCAGCCGGTGATCGCTCGTGTCGCAAAAACTCGCAATCACGGGCGACCCGCCAAGGCCTACGGAATCGCCTCCACGACCAAGTGCGCGGCGTCAGCGCCCGATTTCAGGCGCATCTTTACGCCCGCGATCTGAATAACTCTGCCGGCCGGGGTCAGCTCATAGTCGGACCTGGCGATCATCTGCGGACCTTCGCCCCAATCCAGGTCCATCTCCACAGGATAGACCAACACGCCCGCGTTGGCCGTTTCGCTGGCCTCTTCAGTCAACTTCACGGTCAGGGTCATCGGCGGCAGGTTCACCGGACCCAGCCTTATGGCCGGATCGCTGCTGGCGACGCCCCCGCCGCCGTTCCAGCCCAGCCGTGCAGGGTTCGGCGACATGGCCGGCTTTGCTTTGGCGTTCCAGAAGTAACCGGTGAAACGGGGAAGGAAATCGTTTCCCGTCGGTGACAGGCAGATGGTTTCATAGCCGCCTTCAGGTTTGCGCGTGGGCGCGCACCAAGACATGCCGTCGCCAGGCAGCAGGGTGTCCGGAACGCCGAACACAGGCTGGCCCACCTCCAAAACCGGCCCGCCGCCCCCGAGCGGCGCGGTGGACGATATCCGGTTGAGCAGGACGCCCGTGATGTTGTGCTTCAGCGAGATGGACACGAAGTTCTGGCCAATGCCGACCGGGCCGCTGACGATTTTTGGCGGCGCGCCGGTCGGCGCCAACGTCGCCTGGGCCAGCATCAATCGCCTGGTCTGTTGCAAGGCCAGCTCCGAAGGCGCGTCCGCGAGGTCTTGAACCGGCTGGTCGGGCCGGAGCGAGCCCAGTTGTTCGGCGGGAATGCGCCCGGTCACGTGATACTGTAGCGCGCCGGCGCCCGCCGGTTTGATGTCGACCATAAGGCCGTCCAGCTGGACCTTGGACTTGTCCGCGGGGTCCGGCCAGAGGCCGAACCGGCAATCGCCGGCCATCTGGAATTCGCCGTCAGGGTCCTGGATCGACAAGACCACAGCGAAGCGTGGTGGCGTGGATACGCCATCGCCGTCGCAGTATTTGTAGCCCAGGCTGCCGGTCGGCCGCTCTTCGGGCCTGGCGGGACGATAGGTCGCCGGGGTCTCGACATCGTTGACGGGATAGCCAACGCCGCTGGTTGAAAAACCCAGAAAGTGGAACAGCGAGTTGCCTTGCCAGACCTTGGTCAGCTTTCCGGCGCCCGCGGGGTCCTGAAAGCAGTCGCGCATCTGCGGGAAGAACAGCCTGTGCGGCGTGTGAATATCGCACCAGAGCACGGTGTTCGGGTTCGACGAAGCGAACAGAACCTTGGCCAGGACCGCGCCGGCGGGAACGTCGCCATGCTGGCCTTTGATCGGTTGCAGCAGGACGATGGCGTCGGATGACCGCAGGGTGTGTCTGGCGATGATGTCGCCGTGCGTCATCAACCCGTCCATGGCGGTGGGCGCGGCGTCGGTGATCTCCAGCGTCATCGCCGCTTCCTGGCCAAGAAACAGCGATGTCGTCCCGGCGCGTCCGGCGATGGTCACGACCGTGTAGTGGACGCCCCTGCCGCCGCCGCCGCCGCCGCCGTGCGCGAGCGCCGAGACCGGCGCGCTCGCGAGCGCGAGCCCTGACACAATCCCCGTGAGCGCGCACAGCCACGATCCGGCCCGCCCCGTCAATCCCGCGAACCCGCTACCGCCTGACCTCAGCGACATGGCGTCACCGGCGGAAAGCTCGCCACGCCCTGTAGCGACCCATCTGAACGCATACTCCCCCCGGGACACCCAGCCGCAGCCAAGCGCTACCGCAAGATGCAAACACGTATAGCACAGGGCGCCTAGCCTGAATCTGGGCAGTAGGGACGTAGCAGACGAGTTGAGAGAGCTTGGGGCTTTTCCCCATTTGGGTCAGCGACCTCCCAGCGAGCCCTTCATCTGGGCGTTCAGCTGTTGGTACTGCCGGACCAGATTGTCGCAGGCGGCTTTAGTCGACTGACAGAGAACCGTCATATTCATCTCCACCCCTTTCCCGCTCTGCACGAGTTGCCGCTTGACCGCCGACGGATAGGCTGGATCGCCCGGTGGCGGGAATGACCAGAACGTCTGAGCCGGTGCGTCTTCCGCGATGGTCCACCCCGCCTGCATCCTGAATACGACCCCTGGCTTGGCGTGCAGGGCCACAAGCGCATCGGCCACCGTGGCGTAGCCCACCGTCGAGTCCGGCGCCTCCGCCACAGGCGCCGGCGCGGCGTGATATCCCGGACACCCGCTGGCCGATGTCTCGGACCAGGCCTTGTCCACCTCAGCCTGCGAATGCTGCTGCTCGATGCGTCTGGCCGTCGCGTTGTCCATGAAGGCGGACTCCTCCCGCGTGACCCGGAATGGTCCGCCGGTGGGCGGCTGGTACAGGATCAGATAGCCGCAGAAGCGATCGATGTTCGCGAAATGGCTGACTAGGTCCAGGGCTGCGTAGACACCGGGCGCCGGCGCGTGTGCGGGATCCTTGGTCCAGGTGACGGTCGTGATTCGCCGGTCGATCAGCGGCCCGGCCTGGGTGTTGAAGCCTCGAACGCCGACCGCGAAACCTGGAAACGGTATGCCCTGCCGGTCGCCCTCCGCCATCAATGCATAGGCGTCCGCCGCGCGGCCCTCGTCTTTGGCGGCGAAAAACGCGTCCGCCGTATTGCGAACCTCGGCGGCCTGCTCCGCAGATGGAATCCAGCCCGGCGCGGAGTCGGTGGTCACGTTGACCTGCGCCAGCGAGGTCGGCGTCGGCCAGGTCGGCGAGGCGGTTGCGCCCTTACTTGTAGCCAGTGCGAGCACCAGGCTCAGGATGATGGTGCCAGCTAAGCGTTGCATTTGAAATAGGTACCCGCACCATTGCTGGTTGGCCACTCCCTCGAACCGGCATGACGTGATCGGCCAGGTCGGCGAGGCCCACACAGGTGGGATTCGTGCAAGAATCCGGGGGATTAAGCCACCGGCCGGAACAGACGCAGAATGGGCACCATCGCGTGCCAACCCTTGCTGATGCTGACGCCTTGCCTCACCTTCCACCCAGGGTTGGGAGGGGCAAAGGCTGTGGAGCGTTTAGGTGTAAGCAAAATTTGGTCATTCTTGTCCGATGCAAAGGCGGCGACAGTTGCTACCAACACAGCAATCAGGGCAGACGACGGTAATTTCGTAGATAGCTACTTAACGTTGGCAGCCCGGATAGCGGAGCTGCAATATCGCAATCGCGGGCATGTGTTGCTATTTCGCGGACAGAACAGGGACTGGAAGACTCTGAAGGGACTTACAACCCTGAAGCCATCGATCTTCCGATATCCACCGGGGAAACTGTCGCTTCCAGATTCAACACTTGAACACCGTTACGCAGCTTTGCTGGAAGCCGAGAACCTCCTCGCTGAGAAGTGGAGCGCGCTCGCGAAATTAGGGCGTCAAAAACTGGTGCGAGAGCGTCTCTTGCGATGGTCCATCATCCAACACTACGAAATCTGCCCGACGCCCCTCCTCGACGTGACACATTCGTTGCGCATCGCTGCGTCGTTTGCCGGTAGTGGCCCAGGAGCAATCCTATATGTCCTGGCAGTCCCGAATGTAAGCGGAGCAATCACAGCTGATGCTGAAGCTGGGCTTCAGATAGTTAGGCTTTCAAGTGTTTGCCCACCAGCTGCTATTCGACCTCATATACAGGAGGGGTATCTCCTGAGCGAATATCCCGAAATGGCTGGATTGATACAAAAGAAGCACTATAGCGCGTTTGAAATGGACTTCGGACGCCGGCTGATAGCCAAATTTAGGTTTAATCCTGCCGCCTTCTGGAAAGACGAAAATTTCCCGCCTGTTTCGGATCAAGCTCTATATCCGAAAGGGCGAGATTGGATCGAGAATCTC
>Ga0302314_10012969_pt1 | contig 14360 bp, 17 predicted proteins | sample III_Palsa_N2_3_FD_200533 | JGI IMG/M metagenome (GOLD analysis project Ga0302314, IMG submission 200533) | Peat permafrost microbial communities from Stordalen Mire near Abisko, Sweden - III_Palsa_N2_3 | ecosystem: Environmental > Terrestrial > Soil > Palsa > Peat permafrost | place: Sweden... | reverse complement strand
ACCCGCTCCTACGACGCGCTCCTCAAAGTCACTGGCCAACTCCTCGATACCTACGATCCGGCCGAGTGCGCCAACTATCTCAAGAACTCAGGCTATGGAGTCGTCTAACCTCAACTCGCTCTAGGCGAGCCGGCTAGGGTTTCGGCGGATCGCCGGCGGCGTCGCGGCGCACGCGCCCGGTTTCCTCGCTGTGCGGCGGGGGCGGCGGATCGGCGCGGAACATGCTGGTCAGGAGCCAGAACACGCCGCTCAAGGCCGCGCGGCGCTTTTTCCGCCTGGCGACGACGACTGGATTGGGGGCCATCGGTCTGTCAGGCCGGCGCGGCCACGCCCAGCACCTCGACATAACCGCTGGCGGTGCGCATCCGCGGCGTCACGCCCTTGTTCGCGAGCAGGCGGCTCATGCGCGGCAGGCTCCAGCAAGGCGTGTGCATGAACATGTGGTGTTCGCAGTGGTAGTTCACCCAATAGGGCGCGATCAGCGCCCGCTCGATCAGGTTGGCGTGGGTGGTGCGGGCATGCTGCAACGGGTCGGGCTCGTCCTTGGGGACGAGGGCGTGCTCGGCGATGTTGCGCAGGCGGGTGACAAGCTGGAACCAGGTCGCCCGGGGCAGCAGCCATAGGGCGAACCATCCCCACCAGTAGCCGGCGACGGTGAAGCCGGCGATCGCCAGGCCGTTGAGGATCAGCCAGCGCCGCTGGCGCATCACCTCGTCGGCGAGAATGGCGAGGGTCGGCTCCCGGCGCGCCTTGAGGCGGGCGATGAGGCGGCCGAAACGCTGCTTGAACCAGGTCTGGCCGGTGAGGTCGCGCACGACCTTGCGGCGGAAGGAGGCGCGGCTGATCGGGAACGGGGCCGAGAGGATAAGGTCGGGGTCCTCGGCCTGCTGGGCGTATTTGTGGTGTTGCAGGTGGTAGTTGCGGTAGGCGGCCAGCCCGCCCAGGCAAGGCCATTCACCCACCCAGTCGTTGATCCTGGCGTTCGGATGTAGCGCGCCGTGGGCGGCGTCATGCTGCAGGATCAGCAGGCCAAGCTGCCGCGCGCCGATGATCGGCACGACCAGCGGCAGGGTCCAGGGCCAAATCAGGCCGACGACCGTCGCTGCGCCGATCACCGCCCAGGCGTGAACCACGAGGGCAAGGCCCTTCCACGACGATCGCGCCGCGAACGGCGCCCATTCGTCGGCGGTGAAGAAGTCTTTGGGACTGATGCGGGCGGCCACGGCCATGCCGGCAATATAATACCTCAGAGCGCCGGCGTCTCGCGGGTGGGACGCCGGCGCTAGGTATTCAGCCCTGGCCCTTGTCTCCCATGCCGTGGCCGCCGAAGCTGCCGCGACCATGTCCCCAGCGGCCATGATGGTCGCCGCCACGCAGCAGCGACAAGGCGTCGAAGGCTTTCTGCTGGGTCGGATCGAGGGTCGCGTAGAACGCCTTGGTGGCGGTCGCGCGTTGCGCGAACCGCGCCTGGTGGCGGGCCGTGCGCTCCTGCATCCGCTGGGCCATGCGGTCCAGGCGCTCGGGCGTCGTCAAGTTGGTTAGTGCGGCGCGGTCTTGGGGCTTGCGACCCGGTTGCCCCCCAGGCGCGCGTTCAGGCGGGCGCAGGGCGCTGGCGAAGGTCTGGAAGGCCGACTCCTGGTCAGGCCGGATGGCCAGCACATCGTGCAGGGCCTTCAGCCGCTCGGCCCGGCGGGCCTCCACGCGGGCGCGGAACTGGGTCGGGTCCCAGCCGCGATGAGCCGGGGGCGCGGCTGGCGCGGCGGATTCCTGGGCCTGGACGGCGGCGGCGCTGGCGAGGACGGCGCATAGAGCCAGGGCCGGCAGACGGACGAACTTCATCGGTGAGGAACTCCGGATTGTGAATGTCGCTGCATAGCCCTGCTTTGTTGCCGGCCATTTGCGGCCCGGCAACTTGACCGCCTACGCCGCCACCGCGCTCGCCACGCCGTCGAGCGCAGCCATTGCGTCTGCCGGCAGGTCGAGCTCGGCCGCCGCCAGGTTCTCCCTCAGATGGCCGCGCGAGGAGGTGCCCGGAATGAGCAGGATATTGGGCGCGCGGCGCAGCAACCAGGCAAGCGCCGTCTGCATAGGGGTGGCGCCCAGACGCGCCGCGACCTCCGAAAGCGTGGAAGACTGCAGGGGCGTGAACCCGCCGAGCGGAAAGAAGGGAACATAGGCGACACCCTCGGCCGCCAGCCAGTCGATCAGGGCGTCATCCTCGCGGTGGGCAATGTTGTAGAGGTTCTGAACGCACACGACCGGCGCGATGCTGCGTCCCTGGCCGATCTGGGCGCGCGTCGCGTTGCTGAGCCCGAGGTGGCGGATCAGACCTTGTTGCTGCAGCGCGGCCAAGGCGGAGAACTGGGCTTCGATCGGGCCCTCACTCGGACCGTGGCCCTGGCCCATCACCCGCAGATTGACGACATCGATCGCCTCGATCCCGAGGCGGCGCAGGTTGTCGTGGACCGCCTCGACGAGTTCGGCCGGCGAAAAGGCCGGATTCCACGAAGCGTCCGCGCCGCGCCGGGCTCCAACCTTGGTGACGATGACGAGGTCCTCCGGGTAGGGGTGAAGCGCCTCGCGGATGATCTCGTTGGTAACGTAGGGGCCGTAGAAGTCGCTGGTGTCGATGTGGTTGACGCCGCTGGCGACCGCTTCGCGCAGTACGGCCACGGCCTCGCCGCGGTCTTTGGGCGGACCGAAGACGCCGGGCCCCGCGAGTTGCATGGCGCCATAGCCCATCCGCCTGACGGCGCGGTCGCCGAGTGCGAAATGGTTGTCGAGGTTGGGCATTGGAGGTTCTCCGTCTTGGACCAGGCAGAGTTAGGTATTGCCCCTCTGTGCGACAATCCAAGATAATCCGCACAGGCTGTACGCAAAATCGGACAACGCGCGTGGATCTCGAGGAGCTCAACGCCTTCGCAGCGGTGGCGCGCGCCAAGGGATTCCGTGAGGCCGCACGGACGGGCGGCGTCAGCGCTTCCGGTCTCAGCGATGCGATCCGCCGGCTGGAGACCCGCCTCGGCGTGCGCCTCCTGCATCGCACGACGCGCAGTGTCGCCCTCACCGAAGCGGGGCAGCGGCTGCTGGAGCGGCTCGCGCCGGCGCTGGCCGAAGTCGAGGCCGCGCTCGAGGTGGTGAACGGTTTCCGCGATCGCCCGGCCGGGGTCCTCAGGCTCAACGTCCCGGTCAGCGCGGCCCGGCTGGTCCTCCCGGCGATCGTGCCGGGATTCCTGGCGACCTACCCCGAAATCCGCCTGGAGGTGATCGCCGAGGAGCGCTTTGTCGACCTTCTGGCCGCCGGTTGCGACGCCGGCATCCGCTACGACGAACGGCTCGAGCAGGACATGATCGCCGTGCCGATCGGGCCGCGGGTGCAGCGCTTCGCGGCCGCGGCGGCGCCGGCCTATCTTGATCGGCGCGGCCGGCCCGAACACCCCCGCAACCTTCTGGATCACGCCTGCCTGTTCGGCCGATTCCCCAGCGGCGTCACGCCGCCATGGGAGTTCGAGCGCGCCGGCGAGGTGGTGCGGGTCGATCCCACGGGACCTCTGCAGGTGACGCTTGGCGGGGCGACCAATCTCCTCCTAGACGCCGCCGTCGCCGGGGCCGGCGTCGTCTGTTTGTTCGAGGACTGGCTGCGCCCGGAGCTCGACAGCGGCGCCCTGGAGCCGGTGCTGGAGCCCTGGTGGCAGAGTTTCTCTGGGCCGTTCCTCTACTACCCGGGCCGTCGGCTCGTGCCGCCGCCACTTCGCGCATTCATTGACTACGTCCGGATTGGCGCGCCGCCGGCGGGTCTCGCCAAGGCCTGATTCGTTGGCTAGGCTTCGCGGCGATGGCATTCGATTCCGTCGCCGCGGCGCAGCCTGTCGTGTTCTTCGATCGCCGTGAACTCGACTTGTTGCTACGCCTCTACGGCCGGATGGTTATGGCCGGGCATTGGCGCGACTACGCGATCGACGGGCTCAAGGATCGGGCCGTGTTCTCGGTTTTCCGCCGCGCCAGCGAGACGCCGCTCTATCGCATCGAGAAGCGCCCGGGCTTCGCCGCCCGCCAGGGCGCGTGGCAGGTCACGGCCCCGGGCGGGCTGGTGCTGCGCCGCGGCCATGAGCTCGCCCAGGTGCTCAAGGTCTTCGACCGCACCCGGTTCGCAGTGGTGGAATGAAAAAGCCCCGGCCGCGAGACCGGGGCTTTCAAGTTCGGCAAACTTACTGCGCCTAGCGGCGGCTGCCACCCATGAAGTAGAGCAGGAAGCGGAACAGGTTGACGAAGTCGAGGTAGAGGCTCAGCGCGCCATAGCTGGTGGCCACGCTCATCGCCGCCTGATCGCCGCCCAGTTGGTAGTACATCATCTTCAGCCGCTGGGTGTCCCAGGCGATGAGGCCGGCGAAGATCAACACGCCGATGGCGTTGATAGCGAAGACCATGGCCGCCGAATGGAAAAACATGCTGACCAGCATCGCAACGACCAGGCCCCACAGGCCCATGATCAGGAAGCTGCCCATAGGCTGCAGGTCGCGTTTGGTGGTGTAGCCGACCAAAGAGAGGCCGCCGAAAGCGATCGCGGTGACCATGAAAGTCTGGGCGATGCTGGCGCCTGCGTAGATCTGGAACAGCATGCCGAACGAGGCGCCAATGGCCGCGACGATCACCCAGTAGGTGATCGCAGCGGTGCGCGGCGAGGCCCGGCGGGCGAAGGCCTGGAAGAGCAGGATGGCCAGCGGTGCGAAGGCCACGACCATGCCGAGAATCGTGTAGCCGTAGCGACCGTACTCATCCTGACGGAACAGCAGTGCACGCACCGGCGGATAGTTGCCGGTAACCCAGGCCAGCGCTGCCGAGAGCACGAGGCCCAGCGCCACCTTGTTGTAGACTCCGAGCATGAAACTGCGCAGGCCAGTGTCGACGGCCATATCCGGCGCCAAAGCGCTCGACGGCCGGGTGAGCCCGCGATCAAAGTCGCTCATGTGGTTCAAAGACCCTTATTCGCACGTCCCGATCGGACGCTAGGGTGTGAATATCGTCCCGCGCGGGCCGGCGCGCAAGGATGGCGCGCATTACCTGCGCGTCACCTCCGGGAGAGCGGGGCATGATACGGCTCTTTGCAGCGCTGCCGATCCCGGACGAGGCGGCCGCTGGCCTCGCGCCGCGCCAGAAGGAGATCCTCGGCGCCCGCTGGCGCCCGGCGGAAAGCCTGCACATCACGTTGCGGTTCTTCGGCCCGGTTCCGGAAGACAAGGCTGACGATCTCGATGCGGAGCTGTCGGTCGTGGGCAGGGGGCCGTTCGCCCTCGATCTGGAAGGCGCCGGGGCGTTCGGGGAGGGCGCCAATTTCAACGCCGTCTGGGCCGGCGTGGCGAGGAGCAAGCCGTTGGAGCGCCTGGCGGCCCGCTGCGAGCGCGCCGCTCGCCGCGCCGGTCTGCCGAAGGAGGCGCGCGCCTACCGGCCCCATGTCACGCTGGCCTATCTGCGCGGCGCCGATCCAGCCGCCGTCGGCGCCTGGGTTCAGAAGCACAATCTGTTGAAGTCTCCCACCTTCCCGGTGTGTCGCTTCGGCCTCTATTCGAGCTGGCCGAGCGATGGCGGGAGGGTCTATCGCCTCGAGCGGGCCTATCCGCTGGATTGAGAGGCGGCGTGGTCCTTCAAGACGCCGAGCGGAGCGATGGCCAACACCTCCTCGTGGGTCGCTTCCAGCACCACGCGCGGCGCGGCCCCGGCGTCCAGCGCCTCCTTCCATCTGGGCGCGCAGAGGCACCAGCGATCGCCGGGCCGGAGGCCCGGGAAGTCGAATTCCGGCCTGGGTGTGGAAAGGTCGTTGCCGATGTTCATGGAAAATCGCAGGAACTCGGCGGTCATCACCGCGCAGAGCGTGTGCTGGCCGACGTCCTCAGGCCCCGTCTCACAACAGCCGTTGCGGTAGAAGCCCGTGATCGGCGAGAGGGAGCAGGGCTGGAGTTCGCCCCCCAGTACGTTGCGCGCGCCAGCCTCGTAGCGGATGGTCATCGCGCGTTTATGCCACGAAGGCCCCGCCATGTCGCTCGCCCATCGCCCACGCCGCACAGCGCTCTACATGCCGGCCTCCAACTCGCGCGCGGTGGAGAAGGCGCGGGGTCTTCCTTGCGACGTGGTGATTCTCGACCTGGAGGATTCGGTGCTTCCCGACCTGAAATCCGCGGCGCGCGAAGCGGCGGTTGCGGCGGCGCAGACCGGCGGTTTTGGCCGGCGCGAGGTGGTGCTGCGGGTTAACGCGCTCTCGACGCCCTGGGGAGCCGCCGACCTCGCCGCCGCCGCCGAGGCTGGCGTGGACGCCGTGCTGGTTCCCAAGATCAGCTCGGCCGCGGACGTCGAGGCGGCCGAGGCGGCCCTGGCCGGGGCGCCGGCGCGCACCCGTCTATGGGTGATGATCGAGACCTGCGCCGCCGTCTTCGCGGTGGCCGAAATCGCCGCCGCCGCAAAGCGTACGCGCCTTTCGACCTTCGTCATGGGCATCAACGACCTCGCCAAGGAGATGGGCGCGCGGATGCCCCCTGAGCGGACGCCGTTCCACGCCGCCCTGTCGCTGGCGGTGACGGCCGCCCGCGGGGCGGGGCTCTCGGCGCTCGACGGCGTGCACAATGAGATCGACGACCTCGCGGCCCTGGAGGCGGTCTGCCGCCAGGGCCGCGCCTTCGGCTTCGACGGCAAGACCCTGATCCATCCCAGCCATCTCGAGATCTGCAACCGCGTGTTCACTCCCGATCCGGCCGACGTCGCCTGGGGTCGGGCGGTGATCGCCGCCTTCGACGCCCCCGAAAACGCCGGCAAGGGCGCGCTGCGCGTGAACGGACGCCTGGCCGAGCGGCTGCATCGCGATATCGCCGTCAGGTTGGTGGCCGTCGCCGACGCCATCGAGGCGGAGGCGTGAAGCGACTGGTCCTGGCGCTGGCGCTGATCGCCCCGCCGGCGTTCTCCCAGGATGTGGTCGGCCGACAGATCGCCGCCTCAGCCGTGGCGGCGCAGGCCCTGCAAGGGCCGCTCGACGGAACCTGGATTCTGTCGGACCGGCGCGGCGCGCCGATGTTCATGCTGCAGATAGGCGATCCGCCGACGCGCGGCGCCCTGGCTTGCGCCTGGCGGGATTCTTACGGCGCACGAGGCTACGCCGACTGCCGGCGGCGTGGTCGGCGGTTGGAGGTTCAGTTCAAGGCCGGCGGCCGCGTCCACCTTGAGAGCGATGGCGCGGGGGTCTGGCGCGGCATGCTGATCCGCGCCGGCCGCGCCGAATCAGTGACCCTCAGGCGGAGCTGACCCTCGGCGCATTCCCTTTGGCCCCGGCCGGCGCCAAGCTGGCTCCGCGTCGCGCCGTCTGGAGGTCTGCATGAATCTACCCAATCTCAGCTTCCACTCCGGCGCTCTGGTCGGTGTCGTCGTTGGCGCGGTCCTGGCGACGCTCAGCGGCATCTTCGGCAATCAGTACGAGGCCTTTGCGCTTCGCCGCGAGCGGGAACGCGCCGCCGCGCTGCTGTTCGGCGAGGTGTTTTCCACCATGCGCATCCTTTTGGAGGGGGCCCAAACCTCCGTGCAATCAGGTGAGCCTTTCGGCCCGCTCACCCGACGGCTGCTGGTCGCCACCCGCCGCGAGGTCGAGATCTACGAGCGTAACCGCGAATCCCTGGTGGCCCTCCATGAAGCCCAGCTGCGGTCGGATATGCACAATGTGGCCCTGCGTATCGCCATGCCTCTGGACGGTCTGATGGAGTCGTTCCTGGCGCCTGAAAGCGACGCGCGCGATGCTGATCGCCGCCGTGTCTTCGCCTTCCTGATGGAAAACGCGCGTCGCATCCCGAATCTGACCGAGCGCCTGGGCCGGATCGCAAAGCACAACTTCGAAGATTACGGCGAAGCGTTGCAGTTGAGGCCCCCCGAGCCCCCCGCCGCTTAACCTACGCGCAGAGACGCCAGCGCCGCCGCCCGCGCCGCGGCCAAGGCGTCGTCGGCGTAGGGCTTCGCCGGGCCGGCGCCCCACACCGGGCCGGGCCAAGCCGGATCGTTACGCCGCCGGCCGACCACGTGGGCGTGCAGTTGGGGCGTGACGTTGCCGAGCACGCCGAGGTTCAGCCGCTCGACCGGCCGACCTAGCGCTTCGGCCGCCGCCCGCACGGCTCTCCCAGCGGCCAGGATCTCGGTTAGAAGCGCCGTCTGATCCGCAGGCGTCAGATCCTCGATCCCGGAGGCGCCCGCCACGCGCGGGACGAGCACGATCCAGACGAAGCGCGCGTCATTCTGCAGCCGCGCCTCGCATAGCGGCAGGTCGGCAAGGTGCGCCGAGCCGGCGACAATGTCGGGGTGGAGCGCGAACACCGCCCTCACCTTGCAGGTCCCGGCCCCACGGTCTAGACCGCGCCCGCTTTCCAAACATCCCATGGAGTTCGAAGCCGATGGCTCGCGCGAAGATCGCCCTGATCGGGGCCGGAATGATCGGCGGCACCCTGGCGCACATCGCCACGCGCGAGGCCCTGGGCGACGTGACGCTGTTCGACATCGTCGACGGCGTGCCGCAGGGCAAGGCGTTGGACCTGGCCGAAGCCACCCCGGTGATCGGCTCCGACGTGGCGCTCAAGGGCGCGAGTGACTACGCCGGCATCGCCGGCGCGGATGTGGCGATCGTCACGGCCGGGGTGCCGCGCAAGCCCGGCATGAGCCGCGACGACCTGCTCGGCATCAACCTCAAGGTCATGAAGTCGGTCGGCGAAGGCCTCAAGACCCACGCGCCGGACGCCTTCGTGATCTGCATCACCAACCCGCTCGACGCCATGGTCTGGGCGCTGCGCGAGTTCTCCGGCCTGCCGCACAACAAGGTGGTCGGCATGGCCGGCGTGCTCGACTCGGCCCGCTTCCGCTACTTCCTGGCCGAGACGCTCGGAGTCTCGGTGCAGGACATCCACGCATGGACGCTCGGCGGCCATGGCGACGACATGGTGCCGATGGTGCGCCACTCGACGGTAGGTGGTCTGCCGCTGCCGGAAATCGTGCGTCAGGGCCTGCTGAGCCAGGAGGCGCTCGACGCCATCGTCAAACGCACGCGCGGTGGTGGCGGCGAGATCGTCGCTCTGTTGAAGACCGGTTCGGCCTTCTACGCCCCGGCGGAGAGCGCCATCGCCATGGCCAGGGCCTACCTCAAGGACGAAAAACGTGTGCTGCCTTGCGCGGCGCATCTCTCCGGGCAGTACGGTCTCTCAGACCTCTACGTCGGCGTGCCGACGGTGATCGGGGCCGGCGGGGTCGAAAGGATCCTGGAATTCCCGCTCGATGAGGCCGAGAGGGCGATGTTCGCCAAGTCGGTCGACTCCGTGCGCGGCCTCATCGCCGCCTGCAAGGAGATCGAGCCTTCGCTCAAGTGAGCGGCCCGGAGATCGAGACGGCGCGGCTGATCCTCCGGGCGCCCGAGATGAGCGATTTCGACGGCTTCGCGGCCTTCTGCGCCGACGCCGAAGTCATGCATTTCCTCGGCGGGGTTCAGCCGCGGTCGGTGGCCTGGCGCGGTTTCTCTGGCGTGGTCGGCGCCTGGATGCTGCTGGGATTTTCAATGTTTTCGGTGTTCGAGCGCAGCACCGGCCGCTGGATCGGCCGCGTGGGGCCGCACAAGCCCGAGGGCTGGCCGGGGACCGAGGTAGGCTGGGGTCTGATCCGCGAGGCCTGGGGTCAGGGATATGCGGTGGAGGCCGCCGAGGCCGCGATGGACTTTGCGGTGAACGAGCTCGGCTGGACCGACATCATCCACTGCATCGACAAGGACAACACGCCCTCGCAGGCCGTGGCGCGTCGGCTCGGCTCCGGCCGCCGGGGAACGGCCATGTTGCCCGCGCCCGCCAGCGTCGAAATCGAGATCTGGGGGCAGAGCGCCGATGAGTGGCGCGCGCGCCGGCGGGGCCTCTAGCGCGGTTCGCCCGTGGTTGCCGGCGCGGCTCTCTAGAACCAACCGGCCGTCCGCAGAATACGGGCGTAGGCTCGGCTGACGGGCGCCTCGGCGCCGTCAGGCAGGACGAGGGTGGCGCGGCCATCGTCCCGCTCGACGCCGCGCACGGCCGCCTTGGCCACCCACCATGAGCGATGGGTGCGCGCGCCCTCGATGCCCTCAAGCTCGCCGATGGCGTCGCTGAGCCGCATCAGGATGAGGTCCTGGCCGAGGGAAGTGTGCAGGCGCAGGTAGTGGTCCTCGGCCTCGACCGCCCAGAGCTCGGCTCCCGAGAGCTTGGCCGGCAGCCGGGCAAGAAACGTCGGCGGCGGCGCGGCCGACGGCGCGGCGTGGGTCTCGATCGTCTCGGGACGGCGGATGAGGAAGGCGATGGCGACCATGCCCGCGGTCGTGGCCAGCGTCTCTGGCGTATTCGCCAGCACGAGACGGAGATCGAAGCGCGCGCCGGCGAAAATGACGTTGGCGAAGGCTGCCGCCAGACACATTGGTGGCCCGACGACGAGCGTGATGACCGCTCCGGCGAAAAAGGGCCGGCGGATGAACCATACGCGCGGCATGACGTAGACCCCGAACAGCACCCCGCCGGTGGCGCCGATGGCCGACATGGTCAGCCAGTAGGCTAAGCGCGACGCGATCCGGGGCCCGCCGACGCCGAACCCGCCCGAGGCGGCGATGACGGCCGCAACCGCCGTGGCGGCGCCGAAGATTCGCAGCCAGGTCGCCACCACACTGCGGGGCGAGGGTCGTGAAACCTCCGGGCAGTCGGCGTCCAAGACCTCTCCCTCACGGCTGGGCGTCGGGCTCTATAACGCTCACCGACCGCAAGCGGCAATTTGCCGGCCTTGCATCGCGCCGGCCTTGCGTCATGTTCGCCGGCGGGGCGCGCCGTGGGCGGGCGAGAGGTCGTCGACACTTAAGGCTAGATGGACGAATTCGTTTTCCACGACCCGACCGGGCGTCGGGCCCGACGCGCCAATCTGGGCCTCGGACTGCTGTTGGCGGCCGCGGCGCTGATGGTGGCCGGCTTCTTCGCGACTCTGGCCTTCGCGCCCCGCTTGCCCAATCTCGCCCTAAAGGATCCCCAGGTTCGGCAGGCGCTGCACGTCGAGACGGCTCACCGGCTCAAGCGCAGCTTCGAGTGGCGCCGCGTGCCCCGGCCCGGCAAAGTCGCGGCCGGCGGCCGCGCCCAGGCGCTGTCGGTGGGCTTCTATGTCACCTGGGACCCTGATTCTCGCACTTCCCTCCTGCGACATGTGAACCAGCTCGATGTGGTTTCGCCGCAGTGGATTCTTCTCGACGGCTCGCTCGGGCGCGTGGCCGTGACCTCGGACCCGCAGGCCGAAGCGATCATCGCCGGCGCCAAGCCGGCCCCTTCGGTGCTGCCGATGGTGCACAACTACCGCAATGACGGCTTCGACGGACCGCTGGCCAACAACCTGCTGCTCAATCCGGCGGCGGAAAAGGCGCTGATTTCCAACCTGGTCGTGCTGGCCCAACAGCGCGGCTACGCAGGCTACCTCTTCGACCTGGAGAACCTTTCGCCGGCCGCCCTCGCGCACTATCCGGATCTGATCGCCCAGGCCCGCGCCGCCTTGAAGTCGATCGGTCGGGAAGTGTGGGTGGCGGCGCCCTTCGGCGACCCTGATTGGCCGATGCAGAAAATCGCCACCGCCGCCGACACGGTGCTGTTGATGGCCTACGACCAGCACTGGGCCACGGGCGAGGCCGGCCCGGTCGCTGGTCAGGAGTGGTTCGAGCAGACCCTCGCCGCCGACATGAAACAGCTCGACCCGCAACGCACCGTGGTGGCGCTCGGTGCCCACGGTTATGACTGGACGCTGAAGGACAAGACCGGCCCTGGGAGCGCCGATACGGTCGAGTTCTATGACGCCACGCAGCTGGCCCACGACGCCGACGCCGAGATCAGCTTCGATGACAACGAGCTCAATCCCACCTTCGGCTACGAAGACGACAACCATCGCAAGCACACTGTCTGGTTCCTCGACGCCGCGACCTTCCACAATGAGGTCAAGGTGGCCGACGCCTATCGGCCCGAGGGCTACGCCATCTGGCGTATGGGAGCCGAGGATCCGGCCGTCTGGAACTATCTGCGCCAGCCCTACGGCTCAGCGAAGACCGCGGGGCTGGAGCGCATCGCGCCCAGCGTCGGCGTCGATTTCGACGGCACCGGCGAGGTGCTGCACGTGGCGTCGTCGCCCACGCCGGGGCAGCGGGCGATCGAGATCGACCCGGACACCGGACTGATCTCAGGCGAGGACTACAAGGTCATGCCGACCTCGTATGTCATCGACCGCTATGGCGCCCATCCGGGCTGGGTGGCGCTCACCTTCGACGACGGGCCGGACGGCCGCTGGACACCGAAGATCCTCGACATCCTCAAGCAGAAGAACGCCCCGGCGACCTTCTTCGTCATCGGCGAGAACATGCAGGATCGTCCCGACCTCGTGAAACGCGAGGTCGACGAAGGGATGATGGTCGGCAACCACACCTGGACCCACCCCAACATCGCCGCCACGCCGCTGGCTCAGACCGATCTCGAGATCAACACCACGCAGCGCCTGTTCGCGGTTCTCACCGGCAAGTCGATGCGTTTCTTCCGGCCGCCCTATTTCGGCGACGCCGAGCCGTCGACGCCGCAGGAAGTCGAGCCCCTACTGGTCGCTCAGCGACTGGGCTATCTGATCGCCGGTCTGCGGATCGACACCGAAGACTGGCAGAAGCCGACGCCCGACCAGATCGTCAACAACGCCCTCACGCGCCTGGCCGACACCAATCCGCAGACGGGCGGCCAGGTGGTGCTGATGCACGACGCCGGCGGCGACCGGAGCCACACCGTCGAGGCGCTGCCGGCCTTGATCGACGCCATCCGCGCTCGCGGCCTCAAGCTCGTCACCCTCGACCAGCTCGCGGGCATGAGCCGCGCGGACGCCCTGCCGCCGACTTCGCGCAGCGCCTGGGAGCTGTTCCTCGATCGCATCGGCTTCGGCTTCTTCCGCTATCTGAACGCCGGCATGCAGGGGCTGTTCATCGTCGCCATCGTGCTGGGGGTGGCGCGCCTGGCGTTCCTGGCCGTCCTGTCGCTATGGCACCGCTTCCGCGAGCCCGGGCGCGAGCCGCCGATGCTCGACAAGGCCACGGGCCCGATGATCAGCGTGCTCATCCCCTGCTACAACGAGGAAAAGGTAATCGTTTCCTCGGTGGAGCGCATCCTGCAGTCCGACTGGACGCACCTGGAAATTCTGGTCGTCGACGACGGCTCCAAGGATCGCACCTCGGCCGTGGTGCGTGAGGCCTATGCCAACGAGCCGCGCGTCACGCTGCTCACCTTCGAAAATGGCGGCAAGGCCCGCGCCCTCAATCGCGGCCTTGGCTACTGCCAAGGCGAGATCGTGGTGGCGCTCGACGCCGACACGCTCTTCCCGCCCGAGACCTTGCCGCGCCTGGCGCGCTGGTTCGCCGATCCCAGGGTCGGCGCCGTGGCCGGCAACGCCATCGTCGGCAACCGCCTCAACCTCGTCACCCGTTGGCAGGGCCTCGAATATGTCACGGCCCAGAACCTCGAGCGGCGAGCCCTGGCGGCGCTGGGGGCCGTGACCGTGGTGCCGGGCGCGGTGGGCGCCTGGCGCAAGGCGACGCTGCAGGCCCTCGGCGGCTATCCCGCCGACACCTTGGCCGAGGACCAGGACCTGACGCTCGCCTGCCAGAGCGCCGGTTGGCGGGTGGAGTTCGACTCCTCGGCCCGCGCCTACACCGAGGCGCCGGACACGGTAAGAGGCCTGCTCAATCAGCGCTTCCGCTGGTCGTTCGGTACGCTGCAGTGCATCTGGAAGCACCGCCGCGATCTCTTCAGCACCCGCCGGCCGGTGCTGGGATTTGTCGCCTTGCCGCAAATCTGGCTGTTCCAGATCTTTCTCACCGTGGCCTCGCCGTTGGTCGACCTGGCCATCGTCTCATCCCTGGCCTGGGCGTTCTACGGCCACTATTTCCACCCCGTGGAGTGGTCGCCGGACGACACTCTGCGCTCGCTGTTCTACTGGGCGGCCTTCATCTTCCTGGATCTTTCGGCCGGCGCCCTCGGCATGGCGCTGGAGCGCCGCGCGCCCTGGGGCGACCTCGTCTGGCTGCCGGTGCAGCGCTTCGGCTACCGCCAGCTGATGTACTGGGTGGTGGTGCGCAGCGTGGCGACGGCGATCGGCGGCTACCGGGTCGGCTGGGGCAAGCTGGAGCGCCGGGCCACGGCGGTGGTGGGGAAGGCGGGCTAGAGCGGGTTGAGCCTTCTTTGAATCGATGGATTCCCAAATCAGCTGAGGTCTGATTCAAGCTGTCTGCTGGGCGGGAGGCCAGCTGGCATGACCAGACCCTATTCGATGGATCTTCGCGAGCG
>Ga0302314_10012967_pt1 | contig 14360 bp, 10 predicted proteins | sample III_Palsa_N2_3_FD_200533 | JGI IMG/M metagenome (GOLD analysis project Ga0302314, IMG submission 200533) | Peat permafrost microbial communities from Stordalen Mire near Abisko, Sweden - III_Palsa_N2_3 | ecosystem: Environmental > Terrestrial > Soil > Palsa > Peat permafrost | place: Sweden... | reverse complement strand
TCCCTTGTTCCACTGTGCATACCTCTCGGACACTTTCCGACTAATGAGAGCTGGCGGGTCCGGCGGTACGCCAGACTAATGCATAGCTGCCGGACATCTCTGGGTCTGATGAAACGTTTCATTTTGTCCGGGAGGTAGGCAAAGATGCGCGGCTGCGCCATAGACAGGCCGCGAGCCTTGACCCTCCCGTTGGACCGCCGGGCTACGACTACTGGCTCTTCGACTCAAGGTTCATAGTCGTCCAGCACAACGCCTGGTGCGATTCCGCCTGGCGAGGCGGACATGTGAGCCGCCTTGGCACGGCCGCGTACCGGGACGCCACGACGCCGGCGGCACTGCGCAGCACCGAAGACCTGACATGCAAGGACATCAATTCACTAGAGCGAATGACCCTAGTCGACTATGCTCGTGTCAACGAAGGAAGCATCACGACTAGCCGCGTCGAGGGAGGCCGAGGAGGACCCCGGGAACAGAAAAGCCTGCTACCGGACGTTAGCGCCTTACGACACCCGGTAGCAGGGCTGGGAAACAAGCAAATCAGGCGAGGCGGCGTCTGCGATCAGACGGCCTCACTCAAATCATATAGATCCAATTCAATACAACTCTCACAAGCTCCACAACGAGGTGTCCCATGTTGCCGCCCTCACTCGATCACCGCTGATCATTCCTGCGCTTACGTCACAGGACTTTGCAACTCATGGCTTGCACCGCAGAGGCTCCAATGGGGATTGGGTGCCTCTGAGATGATATGTGAGCGCGGGAGCCACAGGGCGGCAGAGGATTAACATGCCTGTATTTCGCATATGAGTAGATTGTCTGATTGCTCGGACAGTGCGTAGGATGCCGTTACAGCACGTTTCCTTCCAATTTCATGGAATGGCCTGGCATGACGAGCGCCGGCCCGGAAGGGCCGAGAGAACAGGCAGAGGAAACTTATTTCGATCCTGCCGACGGGACCAGCAATGAAGTCAGCGGGATGGTCGTGGGCGCCTCGGTTCAGGCGCGCGACATCAAGGGCGGGGTTCACATCCACCAGCCCGCGCTCCGCCTCCCGCCGCCGAACCAGCTTCCGCCGCCGGTCCGGCTGACCGGACGCGCGGCCGGCGCCGCCGCCATGGACGCCGGACGGGAGAACCGCGTCATCGTGCTTACCGGGCCGCCCGGCGTCGGCAAGACTGCGCTTGCCGTGGGGTGGGGGCATGCCGTCCGCGGTGACTTTCCTGACGGAGTGCTCTTCGCTGACCTGCACGGATACGCTCCGGACGGGCCCGCAAGCGCCAGCGAGATGCTGGCGCGCTTCCTGCGCGCGCTCGGGGTTGACCCCCGGCAGGTGCCGACCGACCTGGCCGAGCTGACCGGCATCTACCGCTCGATCATGATCGGCAAGCGAATGCTCGTCGTGCTCGACGATGCCCTGACGGCCGCCCAGGTCTCCCCGCTGCTGCCCCCGTCACCCGAGAGCGTGGCGGTGGTGACGAGCCGACTCCGGCTCGGCGGCCTGGCGGCGCGCGGCGCCCGGGTGATCCAGCTCGACCGGCTGGACGCCGACGCGGCGCTCGAGCTGCTCGCCCGCACCATGGGCGACGAACGGGTCCTGGCGCAGCCGCACGCCGCGCGCGAGCTGGTCGAGCTCTGCGCGGGGCTTCCGCTTGCGCTCTGCGTCTCCGGCGCGCGGCTCGCCGCGCGGTCGCGGTGGCCGGTCAGCGAGATGGTCGAGGCGATGGCGCACGAACGGGAACGGCTGGCGGCCCTGAGGATGGAAGACGACATACCGGTGCACAGTGCGCTCCACGTGTCCTACAGTGCGCTACCGGCCGACGCAGCCCGGCTGTACCGGCTGATGGGCCTGTTTCCCGGCACGCACTTCGACAGCGCGGTGGCGGCGGCGACCGCGGCGGTGCCGCGAGCCCAGGCGAAACAACTGCTCGGAGTCCTGACCGACGCCAACCTGCTCGACGACGCCGCCGGCAGTCAGTATCGCTTCCACGATCTGACCCGGCTGCACGCCCGTGAGATGGCGGAACGCGAAGAACAGGCGGCGGCGCGAGCTGAGGCGATTCGCCGCCTGCTGGACTGGTTCCTTGCCGCCGCGGTCGCGGCGGGCCGCGCCGTCATGCCCTATCGCGCCGACGTGGCGCCCGACATCTGTCACCCGCCGGCCGAGCCCGCCCGGTTCGCCGGCCCGAGCGGCGCGCTCGACTGGCTCGACCGCGAGCTGCCGAACGTCATCGCGTCCGCCCGCCTGGCCGCGAGCGAGCGGCTCTGGCTGGTGCCGTGGCAACTGGCCGAGGCGATGTGGCCCCTGTTCGTTTATCGAGGTCGGTGGGCTGAGCGACTCGAGCTCGACCGCCTCGGCCTGGACGCGGTCCGCGAAGGCGGCGACGCGCTGGGCACCGCGAAGATGCTCTATAAGATCGGCCGGTCCGTCATGGACATCGGCCAGCTCGATCAGGCACAGGACTACTTCGAGCAGGCGATGCACGCGTGGCGCGGGCTCGGCCAGCGCGATCGAGTGGCAGGCTCGCTGCGGCGGCTCGGCTTCGTCGCGATGGCCCGCAGCCACCCTGATGACGCAGTGGACTGGTTCGCCCGGGCGCTTGGCGAGTACCGGGAGCTGGCCGACGCCAGGCACATCGCGCTGACGCTCACCGACCTCGGTGACGCGTTCACAGAGACTGGGCGCACTGACGAGGCGATCAGCGCCTTGACCGAGGCCGGTTCGCTCCTCGCGGACTCTCCCGATCCCCACAACCAGGCGCGCGTGCTGATCAGGTTGGGGCGGGCGCGCGAGCGGGCCGGGCAACGGGAGCTGGCAGCGAGCTACCTGGACCGGGCGCTGCGCGCCATGCGGGAGATCGGCTCGGTCAGGGGCGAAGCGGAGGCACTGCTGTCCCTGGGCGACCTCGCGTTCCAGGCCGGGGACCGCGACGAGGCCCGCAACCGCTACGTCGAGGCCCAGCGACTGCTGATCACTCTGGGCTCGATGGAGCAGGCTCAGGTCCGGATGCGTCTCGCCCGGCTCGATCCACCGGGGCAGCCCTGACCCAGCGGCCGACCGACGTCCGCACCGCGTGCTCCCCGGACAGCCGGGCCAGCTCTTCCTCGGTCAGCGACACCGCACCGGGAAGAGCGTCCCCGACCTTCCACCCAGCGTGCAGCACCGCCGCCCGGAGCGCGCGCACCGGGTTGCCCGTCGCCAGCCAGCCGTGCAGGAAGGATGCGAACAGCGCATCCCCCGCGCCTGCCGTGCTCACCACGCCCCGCGGCGCGACCGCCGCGGCCCGCACCAGGGTGCCGTCTCGCAGCCCGAGCATCGCGCCGTCCGCTCCCCGGCCGACGCCGACAACCTCGCAACCGGGATACCGGCCGAAGACCTGGGCCATCCACTCCTCTGGAGCGCACCGCAGCCTCTCGTGCGAGCAGAACACGATGTCAGCGGCTTCCATCCACGGCCGGTTGTCTGTGTCACAGGGGTCCGAGACGAGATGAACATCAACAGCGATTCGAACGGACGCGTGCTCCGCCCATCCGATCAGCGGTCGGGCGAACCGGGCGTTCGTGAGCACGGCGAGATCCGCCCCTTCCGCCAGGCGGTGGAACGTCTCGGCGGGGTAGCCGACGGCGTTCACCGCGGCCAGGTAGGGGTATCCCACCCGGCTCCCGTCGGGAGCGACGAGCACGACGCCGAGCGAGCTCGCCCCGGCATCGACGACGCCGGGGCCGAGGAGCCCGCTCTCCTTCAGCTCCGCCCTGATCGCAAGGCCCGCTGGGTCCGTCCCGGCCAGCGTGCACAGCCTGACCTCGTCACCGAGCGCGCTCAGCACCTTGGCGATGTGCGCCGCTGAGCCGGCCACCCCCGCGCGCATCCACTCGGGCATAGCGCCCGGTTCGTACGCAAGCGGGAAGTCGCCCACTCCGGCGGAAATGTAGAGGCTGGCGACGCCGACGACCACGATCTTCGCCATCGTCAGTCCCCTCTGCGGATCACCGTGGGCGGCTGCGCCGGGCGCGCGACGGGAATCGACGACGGCTGGCTGAGTCCGAGCTTCCGGTAGATCAGCCGCCGCATGTTCAGGTCGAACCGCCCTGGCTCGGAGGTGAGCCTGGCGGCGACCGATGCCGACAGTTCCGAGTGGTGGCGCCTCATCGCGTCGGCTAGCTGGCCGGCTACCGGCCCATCGGGAACCAGCCGCGGTGCGGCCGCGGCCAGCACCGCGGCGGCCGACCCCGATGCCACGTCCTGGTCGGGAAACGTGCCGAGGACGACCGGCACCCCGGCGGCCGCGGCGTACACGGTGCTCGACCCCGCGTCGCCGATGACCAGGTCGGCGGCCAGCAGCGCGCCTAGCCACTCGGCCTCCGGCGGCACCAGCGCAAGCCCGCGCCGCATGGCGCTGCCCCGCCAGGCGCGCACCTGACGCGGCCCGTGACCGTACCAGATATTGGGATGCATCATTGCGACAACCCGGTAGCGGTCGTGCGGAAGCTCAGCAAGCAGCCGATCGTGCAGGTCCGTGAGCTGGCCGAAGAGCGACGCGGCGCCCCAGGTGGACGCGGTGACGACCAGCCGCGTTCCCGGCCGCACGCCGAGCGCGCGACGGTAGTCCGCGCGGCGCGGCCCGCTGACGAGGATCTGGTCGTAGCACGGGTCACCCGCGACCTCGGCCACGGGCAGCGCCTCGGGGCACTGCCGACCGAGAACCGCCAGCTCGGCCCGGTGCGAAAGCACGATCGCGGCCGGGACCACCCGCCCGCCCCTGACTAGGTTCTGCTGGTCGAGGCCGTAGGCGCCGCGGGCGGCGACCGCTCCGCCGATCGCACGGCGCGCCACCAGCTTGTTGTGCCCCGCGCCGTGCGGCACGACGATCAGCGGCGCGTGCAACTCGTGGACAGACTCATAGCCCGCGGCGAGCGCGAGGTCGAACGTGGTCCTCGTCGCCTGCTCCCAGGGGACCGACGCGCCGTCCAGCCGGCGCAGCAGCCGGGCGACGCCTCCGGAGAAGACCTCCGGTGCGGCGGTGAAGACCACCTGCACCCGCTGGTCTGATTCGAACAGCGGCAGAATCCGCGCCAGCCGCTGAGCCGTCGTCACCGAATGCACGACCACGAGCACCGTCTTGCAGCCGACGCGGGTAATCCATCGCCCCGCGTCAAGCCCCACCGGCACCTGACGCCATTCCATGCTATCCATGGCATTCACGAACCCCTTGCTTGCCCTCGTTGTCTGTTCGGGGCGGCCGCGCCACGCCGATTCATCGGCGGGTCGGCCGGCCTCCCCTCAAACACGATGCGGGGCACGGCTTGCCAACGAGCTTGCAGTGTCCTTGCAGATCTACGTCCTTGCAGATCTACGTCCTTGCAGATCTACGACGTTATGCATTCGTAAGATAACTCTTCGCTACTCACCGGTGTTGTGTACGTATTCAAGGGAAATGCCCCTACTCGGGGTCGTATGACGGAATTCACGGAAGGACGATGGAGTGGAGTTCCGCATGCTGGGGCCGGTCGAGCTACTGCGCGACGGCAAGAGTCACAAGCTGGGCGCCCGCAAGGAACGCGGTGTGCTGGCGGTCCTGTTGTGGGAAGTGGGACACCCGGTCCCGGCCGATACCCTGGTCAGCCGGATCTGGGGCGACGATGCGCCAGATAGCGCATCCGAGTCGCTCTACCAGAACGTTTCCCGACTACGGAAGAGACTGCGCGACGCCGGCGGGACGGGGCGGGAACTGACGAACAGATCGGGCTCCTACGTGCTTGAGGTTAGCCGTCAGAATGTCGATGCCTGGCGGTTCCGCGCGCTCAGGGACGAGGCGAGGTCCGCCGCCGCCCGCGGTGACGACGAACGCGCGGTCACCCTCTTCGCCGAGGCGGACGCGCTCTGGCGCGGCATCCCGCTAGACGGGCTCGACGGCGACTGGGTGGAGTGGATCCGCGCACGGCTGAACGAGGAACGGCTTCGCGCAGCGGTGCAACGCATCTGGGCCGGGCTGCGGCTGAGCCGGCACGCCGACCTGGTGGGCGAGATCGCGGACCTTGTCCACCAGCAGCCGCCCAACGAGACCCTGCTCGAGCTTCACCTGCGCGCGCTGTACGGCTCGGGCCGCCAGGCCGAGGCCCTGTTGGCGTACCTTCAGGCCGAGCGCCGCTGGCGGGAGGACTTCGGCGGGAACCTTGGCCCCGCGCTGCGCGGCCTGCACCGGCTCATGCTGGACGACGATCCCACGCTCAGCGCCACGGCGCCGGCCGGGGCAGCGCCTCACCTGGCGGGCGTCCCCGGCGCGGCGCCTCCCTCGCCGCTGCCGAGCACCATCCCGCGCGACAACCCCGACTTCACCGGCCGCGCGGCGGAACTGGGAACGCTGGCATCCTGGCTCGACGCGGACGCGGCCCAGTCGTCTGCCCCCGTGGTGGTGATCAGCGGCATGGCCGGGGTGGGGAAGACCGCGTTGGCGGTGCACGCCGCGCACCTGCTTCGTGACCGCTACCCGGACCAGCAGCTTTACCTGGATCTGCGGGCGAACGACTCGAAGCAGGAGCCGCTCGCGCCGACCGTGGCACTCGGCACCCTGCTGCGCAAGCTGGACGTGCCTGACACGGTGATCCCGGCCGATGCCGAGGACCGCGCTGCGCTGTGGCGGTTCAAGCTGGCAGGCCGCAAGGCGCTCATTCTCCTCGACGACGCGCTCGACGCCGACCAGGTGCTGTCGCTGCTGCCCGATGCCGCCGGCTGCCTGGTCCTTGTCACCACCCGCCGCAGGATGCTCGCCCTCCCCGGCATGCGCTCTCTTCCGCTGGCCTCACTCCCGCACGCGGACGCCTCCGAACTCTTCACGCGCGCCACCGGAGCGGACATCGCCGCGCCGGACGACCGGGCCGCCATCGCGAGCGTGGTGCGCTCGTGCGGGTATGTGCCGCTTGAGATCCAGGTCGCCGGCCGTCGACTCCGGGGCCATCCGGCCTGGAGCGTCTCCGATCTCGCGTCCCGGCTGCGCGACTCGGGGTCAGGCGACCGCGACATGACGGCCGCGCTTGCCCTCTCCTACCGGTATTTAACAGCCGACCAGCAGCGGCTCTTTCGCTGGCTCGCGGTGCACCCCGGCGACAGCTTCTCCGCCCACGCGGCGGCGGCCGTGGCCGACCAGTCCCCGGCAGTGGCCGAGCGCACGCTTGACGTCCTGTTCGACTATCACCTGATCGAGGAGCCCGTCCCCGGACGCTTTACCTTCCATGACCTGGTTCGCGAATATGCCGCCGATCTCGCGACGCCTGAGCCGGACCGGCGGCTCGCCCTTGGCCGGCTGCTCGACTACTACCTCTGCCTGGCCGACCAGGCCGATCGGGTCGTCCATCCGTTCGGCCGACGGATCTCGGTGCCGCGCGGCGCGATCACCCCCCGCGCACTGCCGCCGCTGAGGACGCGGAGCGAATGCATGGCGAGGCTGGAGACGGACAAGTCCAGCCTGCTCGGCATCGCCCGCTACGCGGCGGCCGAGGGATGGCCCGTCCACACGGGCCTGCTCGCGCACCTGCTCGGCCCGTTCCTTGACACGTGGGGTGAGTGGACCGAGGCAATCCACCTGCACCGCCTGGCCGTGGCCGCCTGGCGCACGACCGGGAACGCCGCCGGCGAGGCGACGGCGCTGATCGACCTCGCCTTCATCCTCTTCCGGACCGGCCAGCACGCCGAGGCGGCCGAAAGCGCGCGAACCGCGCTGGCCGCCGCGCGGTCAGCGGCGGACAAGGGGCGCGAGGCCGCCGCGCTGGACACCCTGGGGGTCGCGCTCTCTGTTTCCGCTCGGTACGCGGAGGCACTGGCCTGCCATGATCAGGCGATCCTGATCTGGCGCGACCTCGGCGACCGGCACGGCGAAGCGGACGCGCTGAACCGCAGCGGTCTGCCGGCCGTGCGCCTGGGGCGGCACCCAGACGCGCTCCAGCGGGCTGAGCTGGCCCTTGCCATCTACCGTGAGCTGGGGGATCTGCAAGGCGAGACCAAGGCGCTGAACAACCTCGGCGGCATGCATCAGGACGCGCACTGCTACGACGAGGCGCTCGCCAGCTACCAGCAGGTCATGGCGACGCTCCGGGAGACCGGCGACCGCCAAAGCGAGGCCATCGCGCTCAGCAACATCGGCGACATCCGCCAGATTTCCGGTCACCATGACGAGGCCCTGCGGAACTATCGCACCGCGCTTGGCATCTTCCGCGACATCGGCGACCGCAGGTCCGAGGCCGAGGCGCTCAACGGCATGGCCGCCGCCTTCACCGGCGCCGGAGACAGCCAGGCCGCCCTCGGCCACTACGAAAGGGCGCTCGTCCTCGCCAGCGAGCTGGCCGAACGTCACACGCAGGCCGCCTCCCATCTCGGCATTGGCTCGGTTCATCTGCTGCTGGGCCGGTGCCATTCTGCCGCCGATGACTACCGGATCGCGCTGAAGCTGAGCCGGGAGATCGCGGACCCCGTCCAGGAAGGACGCGCGCTCGTCGGGCTCGGGCGCGCCCTGGACGCGTTGGGCGCGCCGGAAGCGCGCGAGCACTGGCAAAGCGCTCTCGCGATCTTCGAAGCGGTGAGCAGCCCCGAGGCGGACGACGTCCGTGCCCTGCTGGAGCGATGCCGGCCAGCGGCCAGCGCGTCCTAGGCCCGAGGCGGCCCGCACGCGAGATCCCCGACCGCTAAACGGCGCTGGCGGCAGGCCGGCTGGCGTCGGGAGCCTGCTCGAGACCGTGATCGGGCTGGTGTCTCCACCACCGCGTGAGCCACTCGGGGAAGAACAGGCTGAGCGCGGTGACGAACGCGAGGATCTTCGACACGACGTTCAGGGCGAGGGGGACGGGGGCGGACGGGTAGCCGAATCCGGCCAGCGCCCAGACCGCGAACACGAGCAGCATCAGGGCCAGGCAACAGCAAGCCTGCCTGGACAGCTTGGCCGTGGGAGTCAGGGTGAGCAGTGCCAGCGTGATGAGCTCGACCAGGACAAGCGGCGCGAAGAACAGCGCCCCGTACAGGGCCGGGTCAGGCGGAACGGGCGGGTACGTCCTGGTCATGATGATGAGGTCGAAGGGCAACTCGAAGATCATCGGCGCCGCCAGCGGGGCGATGACCCCGCTCTTCAGCCGTATCCACAGGCCGTGCGGGGTGAAGGTGAAGACGATGATGAACAAGACGACCGCCGCCGTCAGGGTCACCACCGTGATGGGATCGGTCGGCGCGGCCTTGGCGATGTGGTCGTGACGCTCCTGCTGCACGTAGACCGCGAGGCCGCCCACGAGCATTCCGAGCGCGAGGAACCAGGCCAGCAGGATGGAGACCGTGAGCGCCCGGCCGGGCCTGGGGAGGCGGACGGGACGGCGGATCCGGGTGGCGGCGTAGATGAGGCCGCCCGCGGCGGCCAGCAGGATGAGGGCGAGCGCTATCCGCGCGCTGCCGCCGTAGCTGACCCAGGTGCCGTATTGAGTCATGATCGCGCCTTTCAGACGCCGCGTTACGCCGTGGACAGCGACCTGCCCGGGACGGGCGGTCGTCATAGCTCGATGCTCGCGGCGGCCGAGGCTGCGATCCACCGTGCCGGCACCCCGATTCCGGGGTACGGCTAGCACGGTGCCTGGTCCAGTCAGGGCAGGGGTTTCGCGACAGGCGGAACGCACCGCGAGCCAAAGGGCTAAGAGCGCCCGGCGGCGAGCGGGATCCCCCCGCGAGCCAAAGGGCGCGCCCCTGTCATCGGACTGAGGAGCGCGGCGGTTTTGGCCGCGCGACGAGGGAGATGGCAGGGGCTAAGAGCGCCCGGCGGCGAGCGGGGAAAACACAGCGTGCGTTCGGGCTAATCGGTTGTGGTCTGGATGTGACTTTCCGGGAAGCTCACGCCGGTCAGGGTCTCCGAGGCGGTCCAGAGGCGGCGGGCGACCTCGGCGTCGCGGGCGGCGGCGGAACGGCGGACGAGCTTGGGCGCGCCGCGCAGGCCGAGGCCGATGGGGCCGGACGGGCCGGCGAAGCCATCGCCGGGGATGTCGGCGACGGCCGCGTAGAGGGTGGGCAGCGCGCCGGCTGCGGCGTCCTGCGCCACCAGCTGGTTGCCCAGCGTCATGGCGAACGCTGTGACCTGGCTGGCGCTGTGGGACTGGAGATTGGTCGCGGCGTAGCCGGGGTGGGCGGCGGTCGCCTTCACCGGCGAGCCTGCCTGCGTGAGGCGGCGCTGGAGCTCGGTCGTGAACAGCAGGTTGGCCAGCTTGGACTGGCCGTACGCGCGCCAGGGGCGGTAGCGCTTGCGCTCCCAGTTGAGATCGGCGAAGTCGATCGCGCCGATCTGGTGGACGCTCGAGGACAGCGTCACCACGCGGCCGGTGACGTTCGGCAGCAGGAGGTTCGTGAGCGCGAAGTGGCCCAGGTGGTTGGTGCCGAACTGCAACTCGAAGCCGTCGGCCGTGCGGGACAGCGGCGGGACCATCACCCCCGCGTTGTTGATCAGCAGGTCTATCTCGCCTTGCCAGGCGGCGGCGAAGAGGCGGACCGAGTCCAGGCGGGCGAGGTCGAGCACGCGGACCTCGGTCGTGCCGGTCATGGTCGCGGCGGCAGCCTCGCCCCGTCCTTGGTCGCGCACGGCGAGGATGACCTTCGCACCCGCGTTCGCCAGCGCCGCCGCCGCGGTGCGGCCGATGCCGCTGTTGGCACCGGTGACGATCACCGTCCGGCCGGACATATCGGGGAGGTCCGCGGCGGAGAAGGCGGCCATGGCTGATCCTCTCCGAATCGTCGGCGGGCGGGGTCGGTGTCTTTGGGTGTGGCGGTGGAGCCGGCGTCAGGTTCGGCGTCAGCCGGTGGCGTTGAGCCAGCGGACCGGGGCACCGTCGCTGGCGCGGCGGAACGGCTCGAGCTCATTGTCCCAGGCGGTGCCGAGCAGCCGCTCCAGCTCCTTCTCGAGCACCGAGGTGCCATTGGCGCCGAGGGCGAGGACGGCGCGGAGCTTGTTCTCCGGAACCAGGATGTCGCCGTTGGCGCTGGTGGTGGAGGAGAAGATGCCGAGGCTGGGCGTGTAACTGTGGCGGATGGCGTCGCAGCCGGGAGACGAATCCTCGGTGACCTCGAAGCGGAGCCGGTTCCAGCCCGCGAGCGCGGAGGTGATCGCGCCGGCCATGCCGGGCCGTCCCTTCCACGTGAGCTCAGCACGAAGAGACCCTGGGGCAGCGGGCTGGCTGACCCAGGGCATGCTGACGGCCGCACCGACGATCCCCGCCACCGCCCACTCAATGTGCGGGCAGAGCGCGGCGGGCGCCGAATGGACCTGCAGAACGCCGTAAACCGACACCGGGTGCCTCCCTAAGGACGAGGTTCGCCTTCCCCAGCGGCCTCGGCTTAGCCTTGGCGAACCCGTATTCACTGCGTGCGCACGGGTTCTCCGGTGTCTGCGTCATATTCTGCCGTAGAGCCACCACCGATACCAGTGTTATTTCCAAGAAAGCCGCGCCAGCGGGCAAGCATGACCAGTGCGGCCAGCGTGGTGACGGCCACGCCGGTCCACATGACGTAGTCGCCGGCCTGGTCGTAGAACGTCAGATCGGCCGCCGCCGGGAGGTCCAGGCGGACCGTGACCACGCCGTGCTGCTGCTGGCCGAGCCAGGCCAGCTCCCGGCCGCGGGCGTCGTAGGCCACCGAGTCCCCGGTCAGCGCGGCCTGGACGACCGGGCGGCCGGTTTCCGCGGCGCGCAGGGCGGCGTAGGAGGCGTGCTGGTCGGGGCCCCAGGTGCCCTGGAACGTCGGGGTCGACGACTGGTAAACGATGAGCTGCGCGCCCTGGCCGGTCTCCACCCGGGACATGTCAGGGAACGCCGACTCGAAGCAGATCAGCACGCCGATGGTGAGCGGCTTGCCGTTCGGCGTGGTCGTCACGGTGAGCGTGTGCGCGCCGGTGCCCGGGATCATGTTGCTCGACGCGGCCTTGCTGATCTTGGTGAGCCAGCCGAGCTGCTGTCGGAACGGGATGTACTCGCCGAACGGGACCAGCCGCGTCTTCACGTACTCACCCTGGATGCCGGCCGGGCTGACCAGGACGGCGACCTTCTCCTGGCCGCCGCCGGTGCTGGTGTCGCTGCCGCTGCTCGGGCCTGAGCTCGGGCCTGGGATCGTGGAGTCCTGGTTGACGAGGATCTCCGCGTGGTCCTGGGCCGAGACCTTCTCGATCTGCTGCAGCAGCGCGTGATCGAGCGTCAGATCGTCGGGCACGCTCGACTCGCCCCAGACGATCAGGTTCGGGTGGTCCCGGGCGAGCACCCCGTTGGCGCCGAACTCGGCCGTCAGCGCCAGCGACGCGTCGACCCCCTGCGTGTCGATGTTCGCCACGCCTGGCTGGACCAGCGCGACCGTGACCTGGCGGACGGGGGCGAACGGCGCGGTCAGGGCAAACGCGAGCGGGCCCGACCCGGCCGCGGCCACGAACGCGACGGCGCCCAGCGCCGCCAGCCCGGCCCGGCGGCCGAGTGCGCCGGCGGCGGTTGCGCTGATTGCGCCGGCGGCGGCCGGCCGAGGCGGGCCGGCCAGCAGGGCCGGGCGGAGCGCGCCGAGAATGAGCAGCAGCCCCGCGTTGGCCAGCAGCAGCGCGACGCTCACCAGCCACGCTCCCCCGATGGCGGCGAGCGCGAGCACGGCCGGATGCTGCCACTGGGAGGCGCCGTAGAGCCCCCACGGGCCGCCGAGCCCCTGGTACGACCTGATCCACTCGGGGATCAGCCAGGCGCTCGGCACCACGACCAGCGCGGCCAGCGCGCGGGGGACCGACACCGGCGGTCTCATAAGGCGGCGCACCGCGACCGAGAACGGCGTCCACATGGCGCCGAACACGGCGCCGATCAGGACCACGCCCGGGCCGATCTCCGGCGCCATCCACTGCAGGATCGCGATCAGGTAGCCGGCGCCGAACCACCAGCCCCGGGCGAACGCCTCTTTAGTAGTCCCGGCCCGGGTGAACAGCACCATGCCGGGCACCAGGGCGAACCAGGCAAGATAGGACAGACTAGGACCCGGGAACACCAGCACCGCGGGCACCCCGCCGGCCAAGAACGCCAGCCACCGGACCGGGTACCGGAAAGGCCGGGCGAGCACAGAGCGCAACCTCACGGTTCCATTGTCCGTCGAGTCCCGCTATACCGCCACGCGTACCTGACCCCCGTGTCAGGCGCCAGTCGCCTCTATCTGCCAGCGATCGAGGGCGCAGCCCTTGACCATCGCCGTCGCCAGGCTGCCTTTGAGCCGGTGGTGGCGGGGCGAGTCCATCGGCGGGGCGGGGTTCCGACGCATCGTCTCCCAGGCCGCGAGCGTGTTACCCGGTGCCTGGCGACACAATTCCTCCCAGCCCCGGGCGGCGTCGCTCTCCTTGAAACGAATATCCCACTCGCCGGGCCCTGGCGGCGGTGACGCCCGATCGCCTCGCTTGGGGCTCACTCAGCCCCCTGCGGCGGTGGCACCGGGCCGTAGTCGGTCCCATCGTGCTCCCTGGTCAGGATCGCGTAGAGCTCGGGGTCGGCGTATACCTCGGCCGTGGACCGCCACGCGACGACGACCCCCTCGACCGCCGCGGTGTTGTCCATGTCAGCCGCGGCGCGCAGGGTGTCCAGCCACTCCGCCACGAACTCCAGCTGCTCGTCGTCCGGCAGGTGCCGGACCCACGGGAAGATCGCGGGCACAACCTGGACGGCCAGCTTCATGACCATCGGGTCGCGCCGCATCATCTCCGCGAACAGCCGCGTGGTGTCGCGCACCACGCTCGTGTCCGCAGCGGCCCGCTCCGCGGTCGTGAGGACCAGGTCTTCGGCGTCGCGGCGGCGCAGCACCAGGCGCCGGTTGCCGGCCAGGCGCGCCAGCGTGTCCTTAGGCCTGTTCAGCAAGTCGCTCAGGTTCACTTCGGCAGCCATCGTCATGACTTTCATACTACTTGAAAAGTCAGGCCGACGCGCCGACGCAGGCGAGGACGGAGGGGCAGGGAACGCTAGGCGCGGGCGGCTGCTTCTCAAGGGCCCGTTGGTGGTCCGGTAGTGGGCGACGGTCGTCACCGAGGCATGGGCGGCGGTGTGCACCCGCACAGCTGTCGTGGTGTAGTCACGCGGATGGTTGTTGCTCATCAACGCGCGCGGGCTGATTCGAGGGGACGGGCCGCACCTGGCAGGCTCGACGTCCGTTCAGGCGAGCGCGACGCGGAGGGCGTCGGTGATCATCTGTTCTACTGCTACGGCTCGACCTTGCTGGTAAGCGCGGGTGAAGTCCTCCTGGCCAAGAAGCGCCTTGGCGGCCGCGACCCCTCGGTCATGGATGCGCTGGTGGCTCGGGCGAACGGGGGTTCCGCAGGATACCCGGATTGCGTCCGCAGCCCCGTAGA
>Ga0302314_10012964_pt1 | contig 14361 bp, 13 predicted proteins | sample III_Palsa_N2_3_FD_200533 | JGI IMG/M metagenome (GOLD analysis project Ga0302314, IMG submission 200533) | Peat permafrost microbial communities from Stordalen Mire near Abisko, Sweden - III_Palsa_N2_3 | ecosystem: Environmental > Terrestrial > Soil > Palsa > Peat permafrost | place: Sweden... | reverse complement strand
GCGGTAGCTGAACTCGATCGGGTCCTCCACGGTGATGATGTGGCGGTTGGTCGTCTTGTTCATGTACTCGATGATCGAGGCCAGGGTCGTGCTCTTGCCGGAGCCGGTGATGCCGGTGACCAGGATCAGCCCGCGGCGCAGGTGCGAGAGCCGCTCGAAGGTGGCGGCCGGCAGGCCGAGCATCTGGAAGTCGGGGATCTCGCTGCGCACATGGCGCAGCACGATGCCGATCTGGCCGCGCTGCATGAAGGCGTTGACGCGGAAGCGTCCGATCTCGGGATCCTCGAAGGCGGTATCGACTTCGTGCGTCTTCTTGAAGGTCTCGCGGCTGTGCTCGTCGACCACCAGCAGGAAGGCGTCGCGCATGTCCTCCTTGTTGAGGGCCGTGTTGCCGAGCTGGCGCACACCGCCGTCGACGCGCGCCCGGGGCGGGCTGCCGACCTTCAGGAACAAGTCAGAGGAGCGCAGCTGGATCATCGCCATCAGCACTTCACGAATATTCATCAGCAGCTCCTCGGGCTCAGAGGGATTCTACCCCATGATCAGCCCCAGCGCCGAGATGTCACGTCATTCGAAGCGGGGCGGCACCAGCTGCAGCAGGCGATTCTCCAGTTCCTTCAGGCCCTTGCCGGAGACCCCGGAGATGGCCATGACCTCCTGCTTGAGCAGCGTAGCCAGCTGTTTGGCGATGGCCTGGATCTCAGGACGGACATCGAGCTTGTTGAGCACGATCAGCTGCGGCTTCTCGGCCAAGGTCTCGCTGAAGCGCTTGAGTTCGTCATTGAGTACCGCGATCTGCTTGGCGAGGGACTCCGCATCCCCCTGCGAGGCGTCTACGAGATGCAGGAGCAGCGGACACCGCTCAACGTGCTTGAGGAAGCGGTGACCGAGGCCACGGCCCTCGGCGGCGCCTTCGATGAGCCCTGGGATGTCGGCAACTATGAGCGTCCGATCGTGACGTTCGATCACGCCCAGTTGCGGCTCGAGAGTCGTAAAGGGGTAGTCGGCGATCTTCGGCCGGGCCATGGACAGGCGCGACAGCAGGGTGCTCTTGCCGGCATTGGGGAAACCCATGATGCCGACATCGGCGATGAGCTTGAGCTCCAGGACCAGGGTCATCTCGATCCCGGGCGAGCCCGGGCCGAACTGCTTGGGGACCTGATTGGTGGCGCTCTTGAAGCGCCAGTTGCCCTTGCCGCCCTTGCCGCCGGCGGCGACCACGACGCGCTGGCCGACCGCGGTCAGATCCGCGAGGATTTCCCCGGTTTCCTTGAGGCGGATGATCGTCCCGCAGGGCGCCTTCAGCAGCAGCTCGGTGCCGGCCTTGCCGGAGCACTTCTTGCCGGTGCCGGGCGCGCCGTTCTCGGCATGCCAGCGCTTGCGGCGGGTGAAGGAACCGAGGGTGTTGAGATGCGGGGTCGCCTCGAGCACGACGCTGCCGCCATCGCCGCCATCGCCGCCGTCGGGACCGCCCAGGGGAATGAACTTCTCACGGTAGAACGACAAGGCCCCACGGCCGCCATGACCGGATTTGACAATGATCTCAACTTCGTCACGTAGCATCCCCCTATTGCACGGGCAAGGGCGTCTGGCGCAAGGCCGCCCATTGTGCGCACGCGCCCAGGCGAATCATGGGAGCATGGCCGTCGTCCCCATCAGTCCCACCCGGCAGCGTTTGCCGGAGTGGTTCAAGCGCAGCCTTCCCGCCAGCAGCGAGAGCGGCTTCACCAAGGAGGTGCTGCGCAAGCATGGCCTGGTGACGGTCTGCGAGGAGGCGACCTGCCCGAATCGCCAGGAATGCTGGTCGAAACGCGTCGCCACCTTCATGCTAATGGGGCATACCTGCACGCGCACCTGCACCTTCTGCGACGTCGCCTGGGCCAAGACACCGGCGCCCTTGGACGCCACCGAGCCCGCGCGTGTCGCCGCGGCGGTCACCGAACTGGGGCTGTCCTTCGTGGTGCTGACCTCGGTCAATCGCGATGACCTGCCGGGGGGCGGCGCGAGCCATTTCGCCGCCGCGATCCGCGCGCTGCGCGAGGCCAAGGCCTCGATCATGGTCGAGGTCCTGACTCCGGACTTCTGCGGCGACTGGGCGGCGGTCGGCCAGGTCGTCGAGGCCAGCCCGACGGTCTACAACCACAACCTCGAGACGATCAGCCGCCTCTACCCCACGGTGCGCCCCCAGGCCCGCTACAAGCGCTCGCTGGAGCTGCTGCGCCGGGTCAAGGACCAGGCCCCCGCGATCTGGACCAAGTCCGGCATCATGGTCGGCCTGGGCGAGACCGATGACGAGGTGCGCTGGCTGATGGACGACCTGGTGGCGCATGGCGTCGACATCTTCACCATCGGCCAATACCTGCGCCCCAGTCTCGAGCACCACGACATCATACGCTTCGTACCTCCGGAGCAGTTCGAGACCTACAAGCAGTGGGGCCTGCAGGCCGGCTTCCGCTACGTGGCCTCCGGCCCGTACGTGCGCTCCAGCTACTTCGCCGAGGAGGTCCTCTCCGGCGCGGTGACCCTGGAACGCCTGACCCAGCCCTAGCGCGGTCGTTCTCTCTCGAACGCTCCCTAGCTCTCGCCCCAGCGCGCGAGCTTCAGCGGCAGGCGCTGCCAGTAGTGGCGTAGGGGATCCTGGGGATCCCAGCCGGCGTAGATCTGCTCCCACGGATCGGTGTCCGCACGCATGTGCGGCTCGAGCGAATCCTCGCGCACCGCCTCGGAGAGCGGCTGGTAGCGGAAGTCGCAGGAGAGGCGCAGCCGGTCGGTGAGATTGTCGCGGCCCTGGTGGACGGTGTAGCTGTGGAAGATGATGACATCCCCGGCCTCGTAGTCACCGCGCACCCAGGGACGGTCTGCGTCGACCTCCACGCGGTTGCCGCCGGCGCCTTCCGCGGCCTGGGTCTTCAGCAGTCCCTGGCGGTGGCTGCCGGGTGCGATGGCCAGGCCCCCGAGCTGGCTCGGACAATCGCCGAGCGGGATCCAGGACGTCCAGGTATTGGGCGTGCCACCGATGTAGAAGTAGTCCTGATGCGGGGGAGTCGTGAAGCGCGTCGCACGCGGGAAGATGGCGCGCACGATCAGGCGTGGATGCGCGAGAACGGCGTCATTGAACAGCGTCCGGCATGCGGCCATGACGGCGGGATGCTGGTTGAAGGCATGCAGCTCGCGGCGCGTGTAGAGCAGGCGGTAGAACGGGTACCAGGCGGGCTGTCCCTCGATGATCGGCTCCAGACCCGGGGCGAGGCGCCCCTCATTGCGCGGCGCGGTGGGGTCGAGCCAGCCCAGCGCATGGCAGTGGTTCAGGACCATGGCGCGCATGCCCAGCACCTCGGCGCGCGGGATCAGGCCCTTGAAGAACAGGTACCCGTCCTGGGCGGCGCGCTCGCGCAGCGCCTGCGGTCGGTCCAGCAGCGCGGTTGAGTCGGTGAAGGAATGGACGGCTTGCATCTGGACCATGGCCATGGGCACCTCGTTGGCGTGATCCTAGCCGGCGGGGCCTGGGGAAATCCATGGCTGGAGCGCCCCAAGCATGGATAATCCGCTCATGAGCGTCGCAACGCCACTCATCATCCTGGCAAATCACTACCAGTTCTCGCCCAATGAGTCGGTCCGCAATGGACCGGTTCACAGCTGCATGCTGCTGTGGTGCCGCACCGGCCGGGGCGCGGTGGAGATCGATGGGCTGCCCTATGCGCTGCCGCCGGGCCATGCCCTGCTGCTGCCCTGGCGTCACACGGTGCGCTACGTCGCGCATCGCATCGAACCGTTCCTGGTCAGCGGCATTCACGTCATCCCCGGGGCGAGCACCGCCGTGACGCATCGTTTCGGTCTGGTCTCGCACCTCGGCCAGGCCCTCGAGGGGCAGACTGAGGGCGTCCATCCCCTCGGCGCCCAGGTCCACGCCCTGGACCTGGGTGAGCATCCGGCGCTGCGCCACTGCGCGGAGTACGCGCTGACGTGCTACCTGCGCGTCGACCGGCAGGAGTCCGGAATGCGGATGCTGGGTGACCAGCTCCTGCATGAGTGGGCCGTGGCCCTGGCCCGGCGCAGCACGCCCGAGCCGGCGGCCCTGGGCCGGGCGCGCAACTTCATCCAGATGCATGTCGGACGCCGGCTCGACCGGGCGCTCGTGGCGCGCTCGGCCGGCGTCAGCCCGGCGACCCTGCAGCGCCTGACCATGCAGCACCTGCACCTGAGTCCCATGGCCTGGGCGCAGCGCCTGCGCCTGGAGGCGGCGACTGCACTGCTTGAGGGCAGCAACCTGCCGCTGCGCGAGCTCGCCGAGCGCTTCGGCTTCTATGACGCCTTCCACTTCTCGCGCGCCTTCAAGCGCCTGCATGGCCTCTCGCCACGCCGCTGGCGTGAGCAACGCGCGCTGCTGGGCGATGGCTGAGGGGCTACGACGGGGCCACGGACCCTGTGGACGGAAAATGCGCGAAGTCACGGTGATTCTCCGTGAAAAGGGCGTGACGGCCACAGGGGAAAGGATTGTCGCCCCACACTCTTCCCCTAGCATGCCGCCACTCCCATCGCCCTGCGCCCGCATTGAGACGCCGGACCTTCCCTCGAGGCACGCATGTCGGTGACGTCACGTCCTGGCCAGTCCATCCCCGCCCTGCTCGCGCAGATGAGCCTGCGCGAGAAGGTCGATATGCTCTCCGGCACGGACATGTTCCATACCCTGGCGATCCCCCGCCTCGGCATCGAGCGCCTGACCCTCACCGATGGTCCGCACGGCGTACGTTCAAGCGACGCGGTCAATGGCAAAGTGGTGGCAAAGACCACCAGCTTCCCGACCGGCATCTCCTTCGCCGCCAGCTGGAACACCGCGCTGGTGGCGAAAGTCGGCGTGGCCCTAGGAAATGAGTCGCTGGCGATGGGCTGTGATGTGCTCTTGGGACCCTGCCTGAACATCCACCGCACCCCACTGGGCGGGCGCAACTTCGAATCCTACGCCGAGGACCCCTACTTGGCCGGACGCATCGGCGTGGCCTATGTCAGCGGCGTGCAGTCGACCGGGACCGGGGCCTGCGCCAAGCACTTCGCCTGCAATAACCAGGAGATGGAGCGCTGGCGCGGCAGTTCGGAAGTCGATGAGCGCACCCTGCGCGAGATCTACCTGCCGGCCTTCGAGGCGGTGATCACCGAGGCCAGGCCGTGGACGGTGATGTGCTCTTACAACCGCATCAATGGCGTCTATGCCAGCCAGAACCACCACCTGCTGACGACCATCCTCAAGGGCGAGTGGGGTTTCGACGGCGTCGTGATGTCGGACTGGAATGCGGTCCACGCCACCAGCGAGCCGATCATCGCCGGACTCGATCTCGAGATGCCGGGGCCGCCCAAGTTCTTCGGTCGGCTGCTCTATGAGGCGGCGGTGTTCTGGCAGCTCGAGGTCGCGGCCATCGATGCCGCGGTGACGCGCATGCTGCGTCTCGCCCAGCGCTGCGGCCGCCTGCCCGGCGCCAAGCGGAAGCGCCGCGGCGCGGTCAGCACCCGCGCGCACCAGACGCTGGCGCGTGCACTAAGCGACGAGGCCCTGGTGCTGGTCAAGAACGATGCGCAGGTCCTGCCCTTCGCCTACCGCTCGATGCGCTCGCTCGCGGTGATCGGTCCGCAATCGTCGCACCTCGCGGTCGGCGGTGGCAGCTCCTGGGTGGATCCGCCCTACCGCGTGACCCCGTTGGAGGGCCTGCGCGCACTATGCGGCAAACGCATCCGCCTCGCCATCGCGCGTGGCTGCGATGACCACGTCGACATGCCGGTAGTGCCCACCCGCAGCCTCATCCCCCTCTCGGGCAAGGGCCACGGTGCGACCGTGTCCTACTACAACTCCCCGGACTGCTCCGGGCCGGTCGCGGGCCAGGCGATCGACGCCGACATCAGCCGCTGGACCTGGATGCAGGTTCCGCATGCGACAGTCACCGACTGGCGCTGCTGGTCGGCGCATTTCGACTTCTGGTACGTCCCCGAAGCGAGCGGCGTGCATCGCATCCAGCTCGATGTGCTCGGCTCGGCCGAGCTGATCATCGATGGCGTGCAGCGCCTCGCCATCGCCATGCCGGATCCGCTGGTGCTCTCAGCGCTCTTCCAGAAGGGCTTCTGCGAGCTGCCGCTGATCAAGGGCACGCGCTACCGCTGCCGGATCGCCTTCGCGCGCATGCTCGGGACCGATGACGGCACGCTGGTCAAGTTCCAGGCCGGACTCTCGCCAGCGGTGACCACCAATGACCAGGACATCCAGGCGGCGGTTGCCGCAGCGGCTCGCTGCGATGCGGCGGTGGTCTTCATCGGTGTGCCCGAACGCTTCGAAGGCGAGGAATGCGATCGCACGCACCTGCGCCTGCCCGGACGCCAGGACGAGCTGGTCGCGGCCGTGGTCAAGGCCAACCCGCGCACCGCGGTGGTCGTGCAGTGCGGCTCGCCCGTCCTGATGCCGTGGCTGGCGGAGACCCCGGCCGTGCTCCTGGCCTGGTATCCGGGCATGGAAGGCGGACATGCCATCGCCCGGACGCTGATGGGACTGAACAACCCCTCCGGCAAGATGCCGATGACCTTTCCCCGCCGGCTCGAGGACACCCCCGCCTTCGCGCATTATCCCGGGCGGCGCCAGGCGCGGTACGGAGAAGGCATTCTGGTCGGTTACCGGCATTACGATACACGCGGTGTAGATCCGCTGATCTGCTTCGGGCATGGCCTGTCCTATACCACCTTCACCTATAGCCGGCTGCGTCTGCCGAAGCGCGTCGTGCGCGGCAAGCCGGTCGTGGTGCGCCTGACCCTGCACAACTCCGGGAGCGTGCCCGGGGCCGAGGTCGTGCAGCTCTATGTCACCGACCAGGCCAGCTCGGTGATACGTCCTGCACGCGAGCTCAAGCGCTTCTGCAAGGTCGCGCTCAAGCCGGACGAGCGTCGGGAGGTCCGCTTCGAGCTCGATGAGCGTGCCTTCGCCTTCTATGACACGGTGCGCGCGCAGTGGGTAGCCGAGCCCGGGGCGTTCACCATCGCCATCGGCAGCTCGTCGCGCGATGAGCGGCTGCGCGGAACGCTCACGCTTGCCTGACGATAACCGTGCCACGGCCCGGGCCCACGGGGCTCCTCTGAGGCATCGCGTTCAGCATTGATGCGAACCCGCGCCTATGTCCTGGCGTTGACTGCGATCGTGCTGTGGAGCACGCTGGCGAGCATCGCGGCGCACCTGCACGGTCGGGATCCCCTGGTCACCACCGGCATCGGGCTGTGCATCGGCGGGTCCCTGGGTCTGGTCCATGTCTGGTCATGGCTGGTGCCGTGGCGGACCTTGGTGGTGGGCTGCGCTGGGATCTTCGGCTACCACATCCTCTACTTCACGGCCTTCACCTGCGCGCCGGCACTGGAAGTGAACGTCCTCAACTACCTCTGGCCCTTGGCCATGGTGCTGTTGGCGCCCCTCATCGTGGGGGGACGTCTGCGCGGACTTCAGGTGCTGGGCGCCGGCCTGGGCGTCCTCGGGACCGTGGTGCTGCTCGCCGGTACCTCCGGGACGGTCCGCTCCGGCAACGCCATCGGCTATGGTTTGGCCTTGGGCGCCGCTGGCATCTGGGCGACGTATTCGCTGCTGACCAAGCGGCTGCCTCCCTTCCCCACGGCGGCAGTCGGCGGCTTCTGCCTGGCCTCTGGCGTGCTGGCGCTGCTTAGCACGGCGGTTATGCATGGGCATGTCATCACCCAGATGCACGCCCTTTCCGCAGCGGACTGGGCTTTGCTCGTCCTAGCCGGCATCGGGCCCCTCGGCATCGCGTTCTATTGCTGGGACGCCGCCTTGAAGTGCGGCGACCCGGCGACCATCGCGGTCCTGGCGTACCTGACCCCGGTCCTCTCCAGCATCCTGCTCATGATCACACTGCATCGCGCGCTCACGCTACCGACCGCCATCGCGCTCGTGATGGTGGTCATGGGAGCATGCCTTGCGACCCGTGTTCGTCCGGCGCTCATGGATGGTTTCTGAGCAGTCATTACCCCGAATACACAGAGGGAAGCAGCGCAACGTCGCGCTGACGGCCTATCCTTTCTCTCCATAATTTCGTGCGCCACTCTCCCGCGTCATCACCGTGTCTTCGCATCGCGAGGTTCTGACTCGCCTGGAATCCATTGTCGCAAAGTCGGAAAAAGGACGCTGAAATCAGCCACGTTCCACGTGATAATTCCCGCATGACGCATGGAAAATGCACCGATGAGGACATCCGCAATGGGTCGTCGGCTCGCAGCAGTCGATCGCCACTGATGGATGATATGATGCCAGGCTTGACGACCAAGCTCCGCATCTCGCTCAGTAAATGGATGATGGGATTCGATGCCGTAGTCGAGGAGGAAGTCTTGTAGCTTGCCTCCATCTGGGAACGTGGGTCCCAACTCGACGACACTCACAGGGCACTCGGCGACTGGACCTATATGCTCGAGCAGCGTTTCCGCGGCATGTGTCTGATTGGTTAGTGGAAGGTCCATAGGCACTCGCCGCACACCCAATCCAGACAGGCCCAGGCGTTCAAGCGCACCCCATTGCTGGTGGCGATGACTTCGCCCAGCCGCGAGCCAAGACTCGCCCCGCCGGGGACGGCGGGGATATGCAGATCGCGTTCGGTAACGGTGATCCGACGGGCGTCGCAACCGCCGACGTAGGCATCGACGAAAGCCTCCCAGTCGGCACCAAGCATCCGGGCGATGGCCGGCAGGCTCGGATCGACCGGCACCCAACCGCTGGTGGTGTCGACCTTGAGCCAGAAGTGCGGGTTGGCGATCGCCGAATGCGCAACCACCCCGGCGCACAACCGCCAGTCGCGACCACTTTCAGTCAGACGCCGTCCCAGTTCGAGGGCGCAGTCCAGGCAGCTGCCTGCCATGCCGTCCGCGCCAACCTGCGGCCGCACGCGCGGGTCCTCACCTGGTCGGTGGTGGCGGTAGAGATAGCGAAAATCCGCGACCAGCGCGCTGACCATCTCGACCAGCTCGGCATGTTCGGGGAAGACCTCCGGCGGCTGGGGATCGACGCGGACCTGCCACTGCGCGGACACCGCCGGGGCCTCGATCGAAGCCCGTGGCCAGGTCAGCCGCCAGAAGGCGCCCGCCTCGGTGATGTCCTGCGGCGGCTCGTCGCTGGGCGTGATCGGCTGCAGGGGCGCGATCTGCTTGGCCTCGGTCTGGCTGCTGGTCACGGCGATGCGCGGCACGTACCATTGCAGGTCGGTGACCGGCTGCGGCAGGAACAGGCGGTGCACCTGGTGGACGCGATAGGTCTGGCGCTTGTCGACCGCGTTGACGTGGGGCGTGAACCAGCGCAGGTAGGTCTGCCAGCGCCTGGCCAACAGCGGACAGCGGTCGAGTCGTCCCCAGCACAGCCAGTTCGCGGCCTCGAAGGGATCGATCAGGCCATCCTGCGAAGCCAGCCCTTCCTGCAGCCAGCTGAGCACCTCGGCCGTGCTGACCCCCAGACGGTCGGCCAAATCCTCAGCCGCGAGCGGCGGATGCGGATGGGCAGTTCCGGGCAGGAGGAAAGGCAGCTCCAGCATGGCCGTAGCCTAGGAGCCGGGTGCCGACGCGCACCTCGGGAGCCAGCGACCTTCGCCGCCTACCGCCCGTGGGCGGGACCGGTGCCTTCCGGCTTGTCGATGCCCAGGCCCGCGTCGTCGGCCTCCTCCTCGTCTTCATCCAGCAGCGGATCGCGGCCACGGTGCCAGGCGCGCACCGCATCGATGCAGCCGTTGATGAAGCCCCACAGGACGTAGCCGGTGGTGACCAGGAAGAGCATTCCGGCGGGATAGGCGGTGACCAGGCCGAGGACCAGGAGTCCCAGGATCATCTTGCGGAAGCTGATGCGCCCGAGCAGCGTGTTGCCGATGTGCGGGTAGCGCACCGTCGAGACCATGAGCAGCGCCGAGAGGGTCGAGATGCCCAGCAGGCTCCAGCCGAAGGGATCGAGATTCTTGAGGCCATCATACGGCGCCGGATTGACCAGATGGTGCTCGATGAGCCAGCCCTGGAAGTGGTGGTAGGAGATGATCCAGGCGCAGACCAAAGCCGCGGCGCCCGGCGAGGGCAGGCCGCGGAAATACGGTGTCGGCGCGCTGGTATGCTCGACATTGTAGCGCGCCAGGCGGATCGAAGCCATGACCGGGAAGAAGACCGTGAGGAACCACAAGAGGCGCTGGCCGTAGTCGAAGACGCCCGGCTCGCCGAGGATCAGGCGGTGCACCAGCATCGCCGGTGCGACGCCGAAGCTGACCACGTCCGACAGGCTGTCGAGCTCGGCGCCGAAGGCGCCATCGGTGTGCGTCATGCGCGCGACCTTGCCGTCGAGCATGTCGCAGACCATCGCCACGAAGACCATGATCGCACCGGCGCGCAGCCATTCCGAATGCTCGGCCCCGGTGGCGTGCGCGGCGCACATGATCGCGGTGATGCCGCTGGCCAGATTGCCCGCGGTCAGCAGGGTCGGCAGCACCGGGAGGGTCTTCAGGCGCTTGATGCGGCCGCGCACCGTGAATGGCCCGGTCTGCGGTGCCGAGGCCTGCTGGTCGCTCATGCCTGGGGCCCGCCGAGCTGGATGAGCGTGGTCTCGCCGCAGCGCACCCGGTCGCCGACGCGTACGCGCAGCGTGTGCGGGGTCTCCTTGGGGATCCACACCTCGGTCCGGCTGCCGAACTTGATCATGCCGTAGAGCTCCCCGCGCGCGAGACGCTCGCCGACGCCGTGCGTGCAGATGATGCGCCGCGCGATGAGTCCCGACAGCTGACGCACCAAGACCCGCACGCCCTGCGCCGGGACGGCTGAGCAGTCGATGCCGATGGCATTGCATTCATTGGCGTGGGAGACATCGGGATGCCGCGCATCGAGGAACTTGCCGGGCGTGTACTTCGCATAGGCGATGGCGCCAGCGCACGGCGAGCGGTTGACGTGCACATCGAAGACGGAGAGGAAGATGCCGATGCGCACCGCCTTGGCGCCGAGGAAGTCCGGTTCGTCGACCTCGGTGATGTCGGCGACCACGCCATCGGCGGGCGCGCACAGGCAGTCATCGCCGCCCTGCGGGGTGCGCTTGGGATTGCGGAAGAAGGCCAGGGTGAACAGCCACAGGAAGGCGGCGACGGCCGCGCCGAGGTCCTGGATCAGACCGACCGGCAGCAGGAGCACTGCCCAGCCGAGGACGACGGTCGCACACAACAGGGTGGGGATGCCCCAACGCGCAAAGGTCATTTCGGGATTCCGAGCGTACCGGAGGCGTGCGGAGTGGGCAGCCAGTCGCACTGGCTGCAGCGCTCGCAGCTCAGGTACAGCGCGCCGGTGAGGATGGAGGCGACCAGGGCGCTGCGCCACAGAGTGCCGACGATCTGGTACCACGCCGCGAGCCAGATGAGCACCAGGACCACGATGAGGCCCGTGACCAGGCAATCCAGGCGCTGACCGATGGCGACGAGCATGGCGACGATGCCGGCATAGCCGAGCAGCCGGTAGACCTTGCCGATCTGCGGCAGCCGCGCATAGAAACTGCTGACATCCACATGCGAAGCATCGCGATAGCGCATCGGGGCATTTTGGAAGTCCGGGGACAACCGCAACCGGTGGTCGCGGTACCGATGCGGGCGGCGACCAGGATGCACGCCCATGAAGACGGAAAGAAGAAGCGCGCGTCGCAGCCGCTACCGCTCCTTCAGAACGTCGCTGACCAGCGCGCTGACCGGATCAAGCGGCACCGCGCCGAGGCGCACCAGCGGAATCCAGCTCATGCCCTCCGGAGCCTGAGCTGAGTCGGGAACCCGGAACTTGTAGACCAGGATGAAGATCCCCCGGCATTCCTGCAGCGCGTCCTCATTGCAGAAGCCGGCGAGCTCGATGCGGCCATCGGCTATGCCCATGAGCTGGCGCCCGGCCGCGAGCGCGAACTGCTTGAGCGCGCCCAATCCGGTGCCCATGCGGCCGGTCTCGGGCGGGACCGAGGTCGCGTGCAGCAGGACTCCATGATCGCTGACCAGGACCTGCTGGCCCTGGAGCAGGACCAGCCCGAGGCGCACCTCCTTGGCGTCGAAGTCGGCGGCGATCAGCCGGGGCGCGGCATAGTACGACTCCTCGGCAAGCGATTCGAGGACCTGCAGATCGCTGGGCGGGACGAAGCCCTGGATGCGGAACAGCTCGCGACGCGGCATCGCCAAGACCAGCTGAACGTCGTCCTCCATGGTGCTAGTGTGCAACCGGCACGGCCGGCTTCAAACACCGAGCGGGGCGGTCAGAAGGTACCGTCCCACGAGGCCAGGAACTTGATCTTCTCGGCATCGACCATGGCCTGCCAGAGGGCGTCGCAATCTCCCGAAATGAAGCGGTCCAGGCTGTATCCGGTCCAATTGATGCGATGGTCGGTGATGCGGTTCTGCGGGAAATTGTAGGTGCGGATGCGGTCCGAACGGTCGCCCGAGCCGACCTGCTCCTTGCGCGAGGCGGCGCGTTCGTTGGCCAGGCGGGTCTTCTCGGCGTCGAAGAGGCGCGCCCGCAGCCAGCGCAGCGCCTTCTCCTTGTTGGCCAGCTGGCTGCGCTCGTCCTGGCACGCGACCACGACCCCGGTCGGCTTGTGGACGATGCGCACCGCCGACTCGGTCTTGTTGACGTTCTGGCCGCCGGCGCCGCCGGCGCGGAAGGTGGTGATCTCCAGATCGTCGCTGCGGATCTCGATCTCGGCCTCCTCGACCTCGGACATCACCGCGACGGTGGCGGCCGAGGTGTGGATGCGGCCCTGCGCCTCGGTGGCCGGCACGCGCTGCACGCGGTGTCCGCCGCTTTCGTAGCGCAACAGCCCATAGGCGCCCTCGCCCTTGACCGAGAAGATCGCCTCCTTGAAGCCCCCCTTCTCGCCCTCCTGCAAGGTCAGGACCTCCATCTTCAGGCCATGCGTCGCCACCCACATGGTGTACATCCGCGCAAGATCGCCCGCGAAGAGCGCGGCCTCATCACCACCGGTGCCGCCGCGGATCTCCAGGATGGCATCGCGCGACGCGCTCGCGTCCGATGAGACGAGCAGCGCGGTGATGCTCTCGGTCAGCTGCGTCACAGCTGCCTGGCTGGCAGCGATCTCCTCGCGCGCCATCTCGCGCATGTCCGGATCGGTAAGCAGCGCCTTGGCGGCCTCGCCCTCGTCGCGCGCCTTCAGAAGCAGCGCGAACGGCTCCATGACCTTCGCCAGGCGGGCGTGCTCGCGCAGCACCGCCTGGTAGCGGGGCGAGGCGATCACGTCGGGATCGCTCATTTGCGCCCCGAGCTGGAGATAGCGGCCATGCAGCCCGCTCAGACTCGCGATCAGATCCGCCACTGGTCCTCCAACAGAAAAACCCGCTGAATCAGCGGGTTTCGGACTGGCGGCACCGAGTGTGCCGCCAGCGACTGCCTCCGGGTGCTGCCCGGAGGTCTGCGACTACTTCGCGCCGGGCTTCTTCTTGATCAGCTCGCGCACGGAGGAGACCTTGCCGTACTTGGTGCCGAACTTCTCGACGCGGCCAGCCGTATCCATGATGCGCTGGTTGCCGGTGAAGAACGGATGGCTGGCGCTGGAGACGTCGACCTTGACGAGCGGATACTCGGTGCCGTCGACGGTCACCTTGGTCTCCACCTTGATGGTGGAGAGCGCGCGGATCTGGGCGCCCGAGACGGTGTCCTGGAAGACGATCGACTGGGTCAGGGGATGGATGTCCTTCTTCATGGTCTTACGCCTTCACAGTCTTTTTGTTCGACTCGGACTTGTTGCCATCCTTCTTGGATGACTTGCCCTCGTCCTTGGATTTGCCCTCATCCTTGCCCTTGGCGTCGCCGCCCTTGCCTTCGGGCTTACCTTTGCCCTTGCCCTTGGCGGGCTTGTCATCGGCCTCGGCCACCGCCTCGGCGGCCGGCTTCTCGGCGGTCTTGTCGGCCGATTCCTCGGCCGGCTTGTCCTTCTTCTCGGCGGCGGCCTTGGCCTGGGCGGCGCGATCCGCCGCGACCTGGGCCAGGGTCTCCTGGAGCGAGAGGGCATTGGGATCGCTGTTGACGACCTCGAGCTTGACCGTGACCGGCACATTCTTGTGCAGGCGGATCTCGATCGCGTAGACGCCCAGGCGGCGGATCTTGTCGTGCAGGTGCACCTGCTTGGTGTCGAGCTCGATGCCGCTCTTGGACAGCGCGGCGCAGATCTCCTTGGTGCCGATCGAACCGAAGAGCTCGAGCTCGTGCGCCACGCGCGCCGCGACCTGGATGGTCATGCCCTCCATGCTCTTCTTCAGGCCGAGGGCCTTGCCTTCGCGCTCGGTCTCGCTCTTGGCGGCCTTGTCGCGCAGGACCTCGATCTGGCGCTTGGCGGCGCCT
>Ga0302314_10012963_pt1 | contig 14364 bp, 9 predicted proteins | sample III_Palsa_N2_3_FD_200533 | JGI IMG/M metagenome (GOLD analysis project Ga0302314, IMG submission 200533) | Peat permafrost microbial communities from Stordalen Mire near Abisko, Sweden - III_Palsa_N2_3 | ecosystem: Environmental > Terrestrial > Soil > Palsa > Peat permafrost | place: Sweden... | reverse complement strand
CGGAAGGGCGGCTGAGAGATAACTCTCCTAGCCGCCCTATGCCTTTCGTTCTGCGTGCCATTTACTTGAGTTCGTAGCCGGCGAAGAAGTAGCCGATCTCGAAGGCCGCGGTGTCTTCGGCGTCCGATCCATGGACGGCGTTCTCGCCAATCGAGGAAGCGAACATCTTGCGCAGGGTGCCAGCGTCGGCCTTCGCCGGATCGGTCGCACCCATGAGTTTACGGAAGTCGGCGATGGCGTTGTCCTTTTCGAGGACCATCGGATAGATGACGCCGGAACTCATAAAGTCGGTGAGTTCGCCGAAGAAGCCGCGCTCGGCATGGACGTAGTAGAAGCCTTCCGCCTGCTGCTTGGTGAGAACGATCTTCTTGATGGCGAGAAGCTTGAATCCGGCTTTGCTGATTTCGGCCAGGATGGCGGCGGTATCTCCCTTGCGGACGGCGTCCGGCTTGATGATGCTGAAAGTGCGCTGTGACATAGTGCTCCAGTGGGTTTGAGTGGTCGAGCGCCAATGCAAAAAGGCTTCGACCCGCGCGGAAAGCGCATGGTTCTAGTGTATCGCGTCTGCTTTTGGGGTACCTGTTTTGCTACTCCATTTTTGGGTGCGGCTTCGCGATATTCTGGAGACTCACCCGAAGGCGGGTCTCTCTTCTTCATGAAAGCATCTGGTTTTTCATATCGCAGCCCGATTCGCAGTCTGTCGCCGCTCCGCAACTGTGCCGCATGGCTGCTCGCCCTGATGGCGATGCCTTTGTTCGCGCTGGCCGTCTTCGCGCAGGCTGGGACAGCGGCCGCCAGAGTCACCGGCGATGTGCGGGACCCCAGTGCCGCCTTGATTCCAGGCGCGACCGTGCAGCTTTTGCGAGCGAATGGCACGGTTGCGGGCAGCGTTACGACCGACGGCAGCGGCCACTTCCAGCTGGCGCAGCCCCCGGCCGGCGACTACCGTCTGCGGGTGATCTGTCCGGGATTTTCGCCGCTGGATCGCAGGCTGCACGTTACAGCGGCTCCGCTGCCACCGCTTTCTCTCACGCTGGAGCTGGCGGGCGTATCGGCCAGCATCACCGTGAACGCCATGCAGGACGTCGATGTGGCTGCGCCCGATAACAATGGCGACGCCGCTACGGTTTCTTTGCAGGATATGAAGAATCTACCCATCTTTGACGGCGACATCGTGGCCACACTGTCCGCGTTTCTGGATGCGGGCGTCGCCGGAGAAGGCGGCACGGTCCTGGTCGTCGACGGCGTCGAGAGCACCAGCGTCGGTGTGGCGGCTTCGGCGATCGAGCGCGTCACCACCAACGAAGACCCTTACTCCGCGGAGTATCGCCAGCCCGGGCGTGGGCAGGTGGAGATCATCACCAAGAGCACCGCGGACCGCTTTCATGGTTCGGCCAGCTTCACGTTTCGCGACTCTGCGCTGAACGCCACGAACTACTTCGCGACGACCAAGCCACCCGAGCGGCGGCGCATCTATGAGGGCTACCTGACCGGGCCCATCCGGCCGCTGCACGCCGCAGCCTTTCTCTTCTCGTTCACGCGCAAGGAAGAGGACACCTCCAACCAGGTGCTGGCCACAACGGTCCCCTATGCGATGGCGGCTCAGAACGTTGCCGCGCCTACGCGCGACACGGAGCTGAGCATGAAGGTGAGCCGCCAATATAACGATCACCACTCCGCCTACATGCTGTACACGTTTGAGGACAACAGCCAGGCGAACCAGACCGTTGGCGGCCAGGTGCAGGCTACCGCCGGCTACGGCAACAACGACTTCGATCAGCACCTTACATATCATGACGACCTTACCGTCTCGGCGAGCATCCTGAACCAGCTGACGCTGCACTACGAACGCGACTATCAAAGCGCGATCGACGACGACGAGGCTCCGCAGACTATCGTTGAAGGCGTCGCGACCTTCGGCAGCGCACAACAGGATGCGGTCTACACGGAGAACAATCCGACCATCACCGACATCGTGACCTGGAGCCATAAGAGACCCGTTCCGCAGGACATGAAGTTCGGCATACAGCTTCCCAACCTGGGCCGGCGCGTCTGGGAAGACCGCACCAACCGGCTGGGAACGTACACGTTCGCCAACACCGCGGCATACGCCTCGAACATGCCGTCGTCGTTTGGCATTCAGCAGGGGCAGGAACGCTTCGAGACGTTGTTCGCGCAACCCAGCGCCTTCTTTCTGGATCAGATCCAGGTCAACCCGCACCTCACCGTTACACCCGGCCTGCGCTATGACTTTCAGAACACACTTTCGAATACGAAGGACGGCTTGTTGCCACGGCTTTCGCTGGCGTATGTGGCCGACAAGAAACATGCGCTGGTGATTCGGACCGGCGCAGGCTTTTATATTCGTCGCGTCGGCGTAAATATCGGGCAGCAGCTGGCTCGCTACCAGTTTGCGGCGGAGCGCAATCTGCTGATCACTACGGGGCCCTGCCTGACGGCTTGCACGCCTGCGCAGCTTGCCGCGCAGCCGCCAAGCCTGTTCACCTACGCCCCCGGCCTGCAGGCGCCGCAGCAGGTTTACTTCGGCCTCAGCGTGGAGCGGCAGGTGACCAGGAACTCCACCGTGACGCTGGGCTACAACGGCTATCGCGGCTGGCACGCGCTGCGCTCGGTGGATGTGAATGCGCCGCTGCCGCCGTTCGCCAGTCCGGCACGCCCCAACCCAAACTTTGCGCAGGTGCTGCAGCTGCAATCGGCGGCCTACCAGAAGACCGACGGCATGAGCCTGAGCTATCGCGGGCGCGTGGGCAACGTGGTCTCCGGCTTCCTGCAGTACACGCTGCAGCACGCCGACAACAACACCATGTTCTCCACCTTCATCCCGCAGAACCAGTACGCGCCCAACGACGAGTGGGCGCGCAGCGACTTCGACCAGCGCCAGCGGCTGGCGCTGTTTGAAACCTTCTATCCAGACAAGCCCATCACGCTGGGCATGGGCTTTTACAACTACACGCCGACGCCCTACACCATCACCACCGGCACCGATGTATACCAGACGGGGCTGTTCAACGCGCGGCCTGCGGGGGTCCCGCGCAACAGCGTGAACGGCGGCAGCTACCAGGATGTGCAGGTGCGGCTTGGCTACACGCGCAAGCTGCATCCCGGGGTGAAGGACGACGAAAATGCCGTCGCGTTTTCGATCTCGAGCTTCAATACGCTGAATCGGGTGAACTACCAGACCTACGACGGCGTGGTTGGGTCGGCGGACTTCATGCAGCCGACCACTGCGAACGATCCACGGCGGCTACAGCTCTCTGCCAGCTACACGTTCTAACCGGGTGCGGCGGTGCAGGCTACTTGCCGAGCACCCGGGCCATCATCTCGCCCATCTCGGCGGGTGACTGGACGACGTGGATACCGGCTGCGGACATGGCGGCCATCTTGCTTGCGGCGGTGCCTTCGCCGCCGGAGATGATCGCTCCGGCGTGGCCCATGCGGCGGCCCGGAGGCGCCGTCTGCCCGGCGATGAAGCCGACGACCGGCTTTTTGACGTAGGCCTTGATGTACTCGGCCGCGGCCTCTTCTGCCGAGCCTCCAATCTCTCCGATCATGATGATGGCTTCGGTTTCGGGGTCTTCGTTGAGCAGCTTCAGCGCGTCGATGTGGGTGGTGCCGATGATCGGGTCGCCTCCGATGCCGATGGCCGTCGATTGGCCGATGCCGCGGGTGGTGAGCTGATACACAGCCTCATAGGTCAAGGTGCCGGATTTAGACACGATGCCGACCGAGCCCTCTTTATGGATGCGGCCAGGCATGATGCCGATCTTGGCCTTGCCGGGCGAGATCACGCCGGGGCAGTTGGGGCCGATCAGCCGCGACTTCGAGTGCTTCACAACCTCCCAGACCTTCACCATGTCGAGGACGGGGATGCCTTCGGTGATACAGACGATCAGCGGCAGACCGGCGTCAGCGGCTTCGAGGATACCGTCGGCTGCAGCAGGGGGCGGGACGAAGATGACGGTGGCGTTGGCGCCGGTTTCTTTGACAGCCTCTTCGACGGTATTGAAGACGGGCCAGCCTTCGTGGATGGTGCCGCCTTTGCCGGGAGTGACTCCGCCGACGACGAGTTTGTTTCCAAATTGCTTCGCATACTCATCGCAACCTTTGGCGTGGAAGGTGCCTTCGCGGCCGGTGATGCCTTGAACAATAAGGCGGGTATTGTTATCGACCAGAACTGACATTGATTCTCCTATTCCTTGCTAGCGCAGCGGGCGATGTATTTCGCTGAGCGTCCGTGATGCATTTACTTGTTTACCACTGAGATTTCGTATTCTGCTGTAGATGGGTTCAACACTTCGACCGATTCTTTGCCGGCGAAGCTACGGAAAAATCCGACCACGCGGTCGGCTGCGTCGGGTGCGTAGAACATTTCGGTGTTGCTCATCGTGTCTTCCGTCATATCCCGCATGCGAGTAAACATCTCTTCCTGATAGGCGGCAATCGCTTTAGCTGAGTCGCTTTCGCCGGCGAGTTGCTGCGACAAAACCAGCGCATCGAGCATCGCCATGTTGACGCCCTCGCCGGCATACGGCGGCATCACATGCGCCGCGTCGCCGATCAGAGTAGCGTTCGGCCTCGCTTCCCAGTGCTGGTCTGCGGGACAAACGAGCAGCGGGCGCCAAACGAGGGACGCGGCATGAGCGAACAGTGGCTCCCAGAGGACGGCCCATCCTTGAAAATTCGAGTGGAACCATGCCACACGCTGTTCGGCGCTGCTCGCGTGTTCGAGTGAGTCCTTGGCCTGCGCGTCGGATGACTTCAATCCTGCGTAAAAAAGAATGCTGCCATCGGGCTTGGTGCCCATGCCGAGCGTACGTGCGCTGCCCAGTGCGATCAACGCCGAGCCTTCGAGCAGGCTCCAAAGGTGCGGCACAGCTTGCTGCGCTGCGGGTACGAGGCCTTCTACGAGAGAGACGCCGACATACTGCGGACGGATGGACGTAACCAGTGGGCGCAGCCGAGAGTTTGCGCCGTCGGCACCGATTGCCAGATCGGCCAGCACAGGTTCTTGACCGGTAAAGTGCAGGGCGACCTGATCGCCGACGAACTCCGCCGAATCGAGCTTTCTGTCCCAATGGACGGTGCCGGGCTTGAGGGAGTCGAGCAGGAGGTCGCGGAGCGGACCGCGCTCGATCTCGGGACGCTTACCTTCGCCGGAAATTTCTCGCGCATGGTCGTGAAGAACGTTGCCCTGCGGATCGGTCAAGCGTAGCTGGTTGAGGTCAGGCCGGTAGTTCGCCCAGAATTGTTCGGTGAGACCTGCGGCTTCAAGAGCAGCCAAGCCAGAGGACTCATGCAGGTCCAGCGCGCTACCCTGCACGCGCGCATCGCGGCTGCGGTCGCGCTCATACACGCACACATCGGCGCCCTGCAGCTGCAGCAGACGCGCCAGCGTGAGTCCACCAGGACCTCCGCCAACGATCGCGACTTTTTTCCCTTCAATAGCACTCATGCGCGACGTCCTGTGAACTCGTGGGCTTCAGCCCTTCGCGGCAGCGACAGCCAAGTCGGCAGCTTCTTTCATGGTGGCGCCAATTTGCACCTTAAGGCCGGATTCGGCGATGATCTTGCGGCCCTCCTCGACATTGGTCCCTTCGAGGCGGAGGATGATCGGCAGCGTTACATTGAGCTTGCGGGCTGCGGCGACGACCGCCGTCGCGAGCACATCGACGCGCAGAATGCCACCGAAGATGTTGATGAAGATTGCCTTCACGTTGGGGTCGGAGAGCAGGATGCCGAAGGCGTTTTCGATCTGCTCCTGATTCGCCCCGCCGCCTACGTCGAGGAAGTTCGCGGCCTGGCCACCGGCGTATTGGATGATGTCCATCGTGGCCATGGCGAGGCCGGCGCCGTTGACCATGCAGGCGATGGAGCCGTCGAGCTTGATGTAGTTGAGGGCGAATTTGCTGGCTTCGACTTCGAGGGGGTCTTCTTCGGCGATGTCGCGGAGTTCCTTGAGGTCCTTGTGACGGAACATGGCGTTGTCGTCGAAGTTGATCTTGCAGTCGAGGGCGAGCAGCTTGCCGTCCTTGGTGGTGATGAAGGGGTTGATCTCCATGAGTGTGGAGTCGGTCTCGATGAAGGCCTTGTAGAGGCCCATCATGAACTTGACGGCCTCGCCGATCTGCGCGGGTTCGAGGCCGAGTTTGAAGGCCAGCTTGCGGGCCTGATACGGCTGGAAGCCGATGGCCGGGTTGACGTACTCCTTGAATATCTTCTCAGGAGTCTCGTGCGCGACCTCTTCAATCTCCATGCCGCCGGCCTGCGAGGCCATGAAGACGACCTTGCCCGACGCACGGTCGAGCACCAGGCCGAGGTAAAGCTCGCGGGCGATGGCCGAACCGGCCTCGACGAGCAGGCGCTGGACCTTTTGGCCTGCCGGGCCGGTCTGGTGCGTGACGAGCTGCATCCCGAGGATCGCCTTGGAGTACGTTGCCGCGTCTTCAAGGCTTTTGGCGAGCTTGACGCCGCCGCCCTTGCCGCGACCGCCTGCGTGTATCTGCGCCTTGATGACGACCACAGCGTGGCCGGCGGAGAAGAGCTGCTTGGCGGCCGTGTCGGCCTCTTCGATGGTGATGGCCATCTCGCCCGCTGGAACGGGGACGCCGTACTTGCGGAGGATTTCTTTGGCCTGGTACTCGTGGATCTTCATTCGTGCGCTCCCTGTGCGGCGAGAGATCGCCGCAGGCTAGACATGTCATAGTAGCGATTGCCGGAAAGCCGGAGCAAGCGACGGCGGCGATTATCGTCTGATAGCCTTTGGTTCTATGCCAATTCAGACCGAGTTGCGGAGGATTGTCGAGGGGCGGGAGACGCTCGCGCGCGCCGAGGCGGCGGCGCTCATGCGGCAGATTCTCGCCGGTGAGGCCGCCGATGTAGAGATTGCCGCGCTGCTGGGCGCCCTCGCGGGGCGCGGCGAGACGGCCGCCGAGATCGCCGGCTTTGCGCAGGCCATGCGCGACGCGGCGACGATGCTTCCGCTGACGCCCGCTGAGCAGTCACAACTGGTCGACACCTGCGGGACCGGCGGCGACGCCAGTGGCAGCTTCAATATCTCGACCGCGGCGGCGCTGGTGGCTGCAGCGGCCGGGGCGAAGGTGGCCAAGCACGGCAACCGGGCGATCACCTCAAAGTGCGGCTCCGCGGATGTGCTGGAGGCGCTGGGGATTCCGACAGCGCTGGCTCCCGAAGCCGCCGCAGACGCCCTTCGCGAGCATGGGTTTTGCTTCCTGCTGGCTCCGGCGCATCATCCGGCGATGAAGGCCGTAATGCCGGTGCGGCGGGCGATGGGCGTTCGCACGGTGCTGCATGTGCTGGGGCCGCTGCTCAACCCGGCTGGCGCGCGCCGGCAGGTGATGGGCGTCTACAGCGCGCGGCTGGTGCCTCTGGTAGCAGAGGCGATGACCATGCTAGGGGTGCAGCACGCGCTGGTCGTGCACGGAGACAATGGCCTCGACGAGCTGGCGTTGAGCGGGCCAAGCGAGGTTGCCGAGGTGCGTGCCGCGGCGGATGCTCCGCATATTCGGCTGCATAGTGTGACACCAGAAGAGTTCGGCCTGCGGCGGGCACCCTTGAGAGCGCTCGAAGGCGGCGATGCGGCGGCGAATGCGGCGATTTTGACTGCGGTGTTTGCCGGAGAAGCGGGACCACGGCGCGATGTCGTGCTGCTGAACGCCGCAGCAGTGCTGCTGACAGCAGGCCTCGCGAGCGAGATTGGCGATGGAATCTCGTTGGCAGCCCATGCAATCGACTCCGATGCAGTAAGCCGCTTGGTAGAAGACTTAAAGCAGGACTAGACTTGCAGTGAGGTGAATGATGGCGCGTGTATCTGGAATCGGCGGCGTGTTTCTGCGCACAAACGACCCGAGGGCGACGGCGAAGTGGTATGCCGAGCATCTCGGTATCGTGCTCAACGACTTCAACGGCGCCGCATTTCAATGGAGCGACCAGGTGCCCGAAGGCACAGGGATGACGGCATGGTCGGCATTCCCGCAGGACACAACCTACTTCGGTGACGGCCCGCAGTCTTTCATGATCAACTACCGCGTCGACGACCTGGATGCGCTGCTGGAGTCGCTGGCGGCGGTTGGCGTGTGGGTCGATCCACATCGCGAGGACCATGTCTATGGGCGCTTCGCTTGGATCAAAGATTGTGACGGCAATCGTGTCGAGCTGTGGCAGCCATTAGCGATGGCCCCGGAGGCGTAAACATCTTCGCCCGATTTACTTGCTGAGTTCGATGGAGACGATTTGACCCGCGATGGTCTTGTCGGAGACTTCGGCATAGTCGACGCTGGCCTTCATGCCCTGGATCTCAGTGCAGGGCTTGATGTCGCCAGTAGGCGTATAGTTGGCCGTGCTGAAGACGATCTTGTAGTAGTTGTTGCGGTAGAGTGAGACCTTCTTGCCGCCCTGATCGACATCGAACGTAATGACAGCCGGGTAGTAGCAATGCACATTGCTGAGCATGCCCTTGACGTTGTGGTGCTTTCCTGTCGGTTCTTCGGTAGGATACTTCGGCGCCTCCGCGTCTTCGGGTTGGTCGCCAAGGCCGGCACGGGTCATCGTAATAACGCTATGCGTTGAAATACCGGCAGCCATCTGCGCTTCAGCGTCCTTGGCGCGAGCAAGCGACGCTTGATAGGTCTCAGCCTGGTCGATACGTTGTTGGACTGAAGCGATTTCTTCGGGAGTCTTCGCGACCTTAAGGGCCGCATTTAGGACACCAACCGCGCCGGGGAGCTGCTGCTCCTCGATGAGCACCTGTGCGGTGTTGAGACGATAGTTCAGATTTTCCGGCTCCAGTTGGACCGCCTGAACATTAAGTATGTGCGCCTGGTCGAGCTTCTCGTGATGCCGGGCGTAGAGGCCGGCGAGAGTGTCGTAAGAGGGCGCGAAGTCCGGGTTTAGCTTGATGGCCTGCAGCAGGCTGGCTTCAATGGCATCGTCGTTATCCGAGCCGCCGGCCTGCAAGGACATCACGGCAAAGTAGTACTGGGCGAGATAGCTGGGAGAACCCAATTGGACGGCTTCGCCATACCACTTCCTGGCGGCGGGTATGTCGCCTTCGCGGAACTTTAGATAGCCCATGGTCTCGTAAGCGAGAGCGTTCTTCGGGTCGTTGCGCAAGATGTTGTCGAGCACTGCCTGAGCGTCCTGAATGCGGCCGTTATTCACCAAAACGTCCGCACGCACGGCGTCGGCATCGACCGTCGGGATCGGCTCGGCTTTCAATTGGGATTCGTCTATGGTAACGGCCGCCTTCATGGCGAACATCTTGAAATCGGCCCCACTCACGTAGCCGTCCAGCTGCTGTTGAAGCTTCTTGAGGTCGCCAAAGGCGTTCTGTGCGGCGGTGACGGGGTCCTGTCCTTTGCTCAGCAACACCATGTAATCGTGGAGCCGTGTGGTCTTGTTCGCGTGGTCGCTGACCATAAGGAAGTGGGTAAGTGCCCAGGACTGGGCGTAGAAGACAGAGCCTTTCTGCTCTTCGTGATAGTAGGGCGAGGCGTAGTCCACGGCGAAAAGAGTGGTGAGCGGAAGCAGTCGATTCTGGCGAAGATAGAGAACGTCATCGAAGCTCGGCTGGCCAAGAAGGACCTCTTTTTCGTGGATGTCGGTGTTCTGATAGAACTCGGCAAGGCCTTCGTTGAGCCAGAGCGGCAGCCATTCAGCTTTCCTCAGGATGAAGTGCGTGTACTCGTGGTAGACGACGGCAAAGGGATGCTCTTCTTCGGTGTCGAGGCGCAGCAGAATGTAATTCTTGTCCTGCGTGCGAAGAAAGTAGCCCACGTGCTCGAGTTGGCCCTTGGCCAGATTGGCGCTGGGTTCGAGCGCCTGGAAGCCCTTCCTGTCTTTGAACGCAAGGACGATGATAGGCGGTCCGTCAGCACCGGGAGCGGGGATGAAAGAGCGGAAGACCGTGCGCATCTGCTCCAACTGGGCCGCAACGTGGCGGGCTTGCCTGTCGCCGGCGTCGGTGAAGACATCGAAATGGGCACTCTTGACCTCAAGCCAGTGCGGGCCCGAATCGCTTGCCGAAACGGCGCCGGTGATCAGCAGAAAGAGAGCGGCGACAAGCTTACGCATAAGTGCATTTAGAGTAACCCAAACACTGCGATGCCTTTTCTAACGTGGCCCCGTGTTGCCAAAGCTCTACCGACTTCGTTAGCGTTGTTTTTCGATTAGCTAATGCAATTCGGTCGAAAATCTCCGCCACAAGTCAGGCACCTCCTTGATAGGCCTTCGCTCGTCCTTTGCACTTGGATTTTCCCTAATGGCTGCCTCACTCGGGCCGATTATGGCCTCCGCGCAAACTCCGGCTGCGTCCGTTATGATCGCCGCCGGCTGGGAGATGCAGGACGTCGCCAAGGTACCCGAAGCCGGGGCTGTGGTCTCGTCCGCCGCGTACCGCACGCTCGATTGGTACAAGGCGACCGTCCCAGGAACTGTGCTGACGACCCTGGTCAACAACAAGGTTTATCCCGAGCCGATGTACGGCGAGAACGAGCGTCCGGAGATCATTCCCGAGAGCCTCAACAAAACTTCCTACTGGTATCGCACCGTGATCGATGTGCCGGTAGCTTATGCGGGCAAGCACATCTGGCTCAACTTCGACGGCATCAATTTTTCTGCCGAGGTGTGGGTCAACGGCGCGCAGGCCGGCACCATACGCGGAGCCTTTACCCGCGGCCGGTTCGATGTGTCGAGCAGTGTGACGCCCGGACACAAAGCGGTGCTGGCGGTGCTGGTGACGCCGCAACCTCACCCTGGTATCGCACATGAACACACCATCAGGAACGGCGTGGGGCAGAACGGCGGCATGAGCGCGCTTGACGGGCCAACGTTTCTTTCGACGCTGGGATGGGACTGGCTGTATGCCGTGCGCGACCGCGATACGGGCATCTGGCAGAAGGTATATCTCTCCGCCACAGGCCCCGTCCAGATCAAAGACCCGCTGGTGACCACCGACCTGCCGCTGCCTCGTATCGACTTTGCCGACGTTGCGGTGCAGGCGACATTGGAGAACCTGACCGACCATATACAGCATGGCGTGCTCAAGGGCAGCCTTGGAAGCATTGTGTTCCAGAAGCAGGTAGAGCTTGCGCCACACAGTTCGCAGTTGCTGAGCTTCGATCCCAAGAGCACGCCGGTGTTGCACGTCGAGCATCCGAAGCTGTGGTGGCCGAACGGCTATGGGCCGCAGAATCTGTACAAGCTACAGCTGCGGTTTGAGCAACAGCAGAAGGTCTCGGATGAGTTGGAAATGAGGATCGGTGTGCGCAAAATCACGTACAGCGTGCCCGACTCAGAGAACCTGACGATCTCAGTGAACGGCGTGCAGGTGTTTATTCGCGGTGGCGACTGGGGACTCGATGAGGCGATGAAGCGCATTCCGCGCGAGCGGCTGGAAGCGCAGATCCACATGCACCAGCTCGCCGGCCTCAACATGATTCGCAACTGGGTCGGCCAGAGTACCAGCGAAAACCTCTACGAACTGTGCGACAAGTACGGCATCCTGCTGTGGGACGAGTTCTTTCAGGCGAACAAGAACGATGGCCCCGATCCCGACGACATGGACACCTATGTTGCCAACGTTCGCGACAAGATTCTGCGCTTTCGCAATCATCCGTCGATCGCGTTGTGGTGTGCACGCAACGAGAGCAACCCGCCCAAGGACATCGACGATGCCTTGAAGGTGCTGATGGCCGAGCTGGAACCGACGCGGCTGTATCAGTCCAACTCCGCCGACGGCCGCGGCGTGAAGTCGAGCGGACCTTATTACTGGCGGGAGCCGCGGATTTTTTACAAAGTGGACGCGCCGTTCAAGACTGAGACCGGCAGCGTCTCCGTGCCCACGTTGGAGTCCATCCACGGCATGATGCCGGAGAAGGACTGGGAGACGATCAACGACGACTGGGCGCAGCACGATCTCGCCAAGGGAGCGCAGCGCGGCAATCTGTATCCCGGCGTGCTGGCCAAGCGCTATGGCGACATAGCCAACCTCGCTGACTTCGTTCGCAAGGGCCAACTGGCCAACTATGAGGCTTTTCGCGCCATGTACGAGGGCCGCGAGGCGCAGCTCTTTCATCCCACCACCGGCGTTATCACCTGGATGAGCCATCCCGCGCAGCCGAGCTTTGTGTGGCAGCTCTACCACTACGATCTGGAGCCTAACGCTTCGCTCTTCGCGGTGAAGAAGGCCACGGAACAGCAGCATGTGATGTTCAACGAAGCGACCGGCGAGGTGCAGGTGGTCAACGAACTTGCCGAGCCGATCGAGGGAGCTACGGCAAAGCTGACGGTGTATGACCTCGACGGAACGGTAGCCTATGAACACGAGTACGACGTCTCGGCACCGGGTTACGCAGCCACGAGCCTGGGCGCGGTTGAGTTCCCTGCGACGCTCTCCGCGGTTCACTTTTTAAAGCTCGAGTTGCACGACGCCGACGGCAAGCTGGTGTCGGACAATCTCTACTGGCGCGCGCTGCCGGAGCATCAGGACGACCTGACCGCGCTGGACACGATGGAGAAGGTGACGCTGGACGCGAAGGTTACGCGTAAGATCGAGGCCGGGAAGGCGCTCATCACCGTGACGTTGCATAACCCATCGAAGAGCATTGCGCTAATGATGCATGTGCAGCTTCGCCGCAAATCCGGCGAGCGTGTGCTGCCGGTCTTTTATAGCGACAACTATATTTCTCTGATACCGGATGAGAACCGCACGATCACGATTGAGGCGGACTTGCAGCAGCTCAAGGGTGAGAGCGCGCTGGTGATGGTCGACGGCTGGAACGTTTCGGTCGAGCCGTCATCCAGCGTTGGCGTGGCGATTGAAACCAACACCGATGCACAGGTAGATCATTGGCCTGTAACCGGGTTGCCATTTGCCATGACCGGGCTGCGGTAGAGTAGACTTCCTTCGCCGGCACATCCGCCGTTCGACGATGCGCGGAGAAGACCAGGAGAACGAATCATGTTGACTAAACCCACCAACCAGATCAGCCGCAGAGAGGCCGTCAAGCTGGGCACCGCAGCGGTGGCCTTTGCCGCCACACAGAGCGCCAGGAGTTATGCTGCGATCCCCGGCGCAAACGATCGCGTGCGCGTCGGCATCGTGGGCTGCGGCGACCGCATGAAGCAGGCGCTGATCCCCAGCTTCCAGGTCAGCGCGAAGGAGATGAACTTCCAGATCGTCGCCGTCTCCGATATATGGAACCGCCGCCGCGAGGAGGGCGCTGTTTATATCCAGAAGCTGAGCGGCAATCCCATCGACGCCGTGGTCAACAACGAGGCGCTGTACGAGCGTAAGGACATCGACGCGGTGATGGTTGCGACCGCCGACTTCCAGCACGCGCAGCACGGCATCCAGGCTGTAAACGCCGGGCGCGATGCGTATGTCGAGAAGCCCACCGCGCACACCATGGAGGACGCTCGCAACTTTCTCGCTGCCGTCGAGAAGACCGGCAAGATCGTGCAGGTGGGCACGCAGCGACGCTCGACGCCCAGCTATCAAAGGGCTTATGAGTACATCAGTTCCGGCAAGTTCGGCGACATCGTGATGGTGGAGATGACGTGGAACGTGAACCAGCCCGGCCGCTGGCGACGGCCTGATGTTGTACCTCTGTTGAAGGAAGAAGACACCGACTGGAAGCGATACCAGCTGAACCTGCCGCATGAGCCGTTTGACGCGCGGAAGTACCTTGAGTTCCGGCTGTTCTGGCCTTACTCTTCGGGCATTCCCGATCAGTGGCTGGTGCACCAGATCGACACTGTGCACTGGTTTACCGGCTTGCCGCATCCACGATCCGTCGTGGCCAACGGCGGCATCTACCTCTGGAAAGATGGCCGCAAGAACTGGGACACGCTGACGGCCGTCTTCGACTATGGGCCGCTCGACGATCCGACGAAGGGCTTTCAAGTGCAGTACTCGTCTCGCTTCACCAACTCTGCCGGCGGTGTGAAGGAGCTCTACTACTCCAACGGCGGCATGATCGATATGGACAAGCAGACCGTGACTCCGGCCGGTGGTCTGGATGCCAAGATGGCAGCCGAGATGAAGATGCAGGCGAACCTGTTGCCCAGCTTCTCGCTGGTCGAGAAGGTGGAGAAGGTTGCTACCGATGCCAACACCAACGGAGGCCACACCGACTCGCAGACCAACGCCAATGTGCGCAACTGGATGGAGTGCGTGCGCTCGCGGAAGACGCCGAACGCCAGTATCCATGCGGGTTACAGCCACTCGATTGCGCTGTGCATGTGCGTCGCTGCGATCCAGACCGGAGCGAAGGTTACGTTCGACGACAAGACACAGCAGGTGATGGTGAACGGGAGGCCGCATGA
>Ga0302314_10012962_pt1 | contig 14364 bp, 15 predicted proteins | sample III_Palsa_N2_3_FD_200533 | JGI IMG/M metagenome (GOLD analysis project Ga0302314, IMG submission 200533) | Peat permafrost microbial communities from Stordalen Mire near Abisko, Sweden - III_Palsa_N2_3 | ecosystem: Environmental > Terrestrial > Soil > Palsa > Peat permafrost | place: Sweden... | reverse complement strand
CTGGTTCGTGGCCGATATCGCCGAGCTGCGCACGCGCCTGGCCGCGGAATTGAACGCCTAGCGGTCCCGAGCCAAGCGATCAGTCGGGGGTGATCAATCCAGGCGAACCCAGTTAGCGCCTTCCATGACGTAGGGCGCGAACAGGAAGTCCTGGATGTTGCTGATCGCTCCCGCCTGCCAACCCAATATGACGAAATGCGCTGGCCGGCCGGACGGATCGTTGCTGTCGTAGACCAGCATCGCCGGCCGACCGTCGACCGCGCCAAGGGCATAGCGCCAGTGCTCAGCTTCGGCGTAGCGCGTGAAATACAGGCTGATCTCCTTGCGGCCTGACCACCGCAGGCGGTTCACGAGATCGAGGCGGACTTCGTCGGCCAGCATCTGGCGGATCGAATCGAAGTCGCCGGCGCGGAAACAGTCGATGTAGGCCAGCAGCCGATGCCGCTCGTCGTCGTCGAGGAGCGGCAGACGAACCTCATCCAGGCCGCGGTCGACCAGCTCCCTGAGTCGTCCCCTGCCGCGTTGCAGGGCGGACTTGGCGGCAGGGGCGCTGCAGTCGGCGATCTCGGCAATCTCCTCGATCGTATGTCCAAGTACATCCTTGAGCACGACGGCGCACCGTTGGAGAACAGGCAGCTCCAGAAAGGTGCGAAAGCTGACGGCGGCCACGTCAGGCTGCGGATCATCCGACACCACGTTCATATCGTCGCTGAACTGAACCACGTTGGATCGCGCCCTTGCGCGCAGAAAGTCGAGACTGGCGTTGTGCGCCACACGAAACAGCCAGCCTTCGAAGTTATCGATACCGCCCGATCGCGCTCGCACGGCCTTGATGAGGACCTCCTGGACCACATCTTCGCCGTCAACCGCTGAGCCGGTCACGCGAGCACAATAGCGGTGAAGCTTCGGTCGCATGACGGCAAGCAGTCGCTCGAAATGGTCCTCGTTGATCACGGATCCAGACTCATCGATGTGCGGCCGCGCTGCAAGCTGTAGGCGACGCCGCTAAAGGTGGTAAATTGCGTCGTGGGAAGAGAAGAAGGTTGAACCACCAAGCTCACCAAGGACACCAAGAAGGCCCGCAGCGCAGAAAGTGCTGTTTTGTCTCACAGGATGCCGTCAGCGCGTTCTCGGTCCTTCGTGAATCCTTGGTGTCCTTTGTGGTTCAAAAAATCGCCTGCGGCGCTCCCCCTGGTTGGTGAGAGGGCACTGTGAAGGCCTTGGCGTCCAGGTCAGCGTTGGTGGGAGAGGACGACCGCTCCGGCAATCGAACTCAACGAGGCGAGTTGCGAGATCTTAGGGAAGTAGGCGACCATGCGCGGATCGCAGCGCATGGCCTCGATATCGGTCAGCGCCTCCCACTGGGAATGGATGACGACCTGCTTGCCGTCGGCGCTGGCGATCAGGTTGGTTGCCATCCAGCCATTCAGCGTCTTGATGACCGCTTCGGTGTTCTCCTGCAGCAGATCGACGAGCTGTTGCTGATTCTGCGGCTCGACCGAGAGAATATTGATGAGGGTGACTGGACTTTTGGCGGGGGTCGGCATGCTGAACGCTCCTGACGGTGTGGCGCCGACGGCACGGATCGTGCCCGGCGCTCATGAGACGAACCCGACCTGGAAAACGGATCGCTCGGTCGGATTTTTTCTACCGACGGCCCGGCGGTTCCAGCTCCGCGGACGCGAGAATAGGGCCGGGCGCCGGAGGTGGGCGCAGGCGACGACCGGTGATAGCAGGGGAATCTCCAGGGCCGCGCCGCAGGCAATCCGGCCCGATCGTGAAGGTTCATAGAGCGGGGAGCCCAAACTGATGCTGAAGCTGTTCTACGCGCCCGGCGCTTGTTCCCTGGCCTCCCACATCGCTCTGGAGGAGGCCGGCGCGTCGTATGAGACCCAACGGATAGACTTCAAGGCCGTCGAGCAGCGCTCGCCGGATTACCTGGGCGTCAACCCCAAGGGCCGGGTGCCGGCGCTTGTGACGGATAAGGGCGTCTTGACGGAGACCCCCGCCATCCTCGTCTATCTCGCGCAAACCTTCCCGAACGCGAACCTCGCCGGCCCGGATGACAGCTTCGGGTTCGCGAACCTGCAGGCGTTCAACGTTTGGCTCGCCACCCATGTCCACATCGCTTTCGCCCACGCGTTCCGACCGGGCCGCTACGCCGACGGCGAGGCCTGCGCGGCGGCGATGCGCTCGAAAACCTCCGAGACCCTGGATGACGCGTTCGCGGCCATCGAGCAGCGTCTCACGGAGAACGGCCCTTTCGTCCACGGCGAACGCTACACCGTGTCCGACCCCTACCTGTTCGTCTTCGAGCGGTGGTTCTTCATCAACGACCTCGGGCATCCGGGTCGCTGCCCACAGGTTCGCGCCCATTACGACCGCGTCGCGGCCAGACCCGCCGTTCAGCGGGTCCTGAAGGCGGAGGGAATCGGCTAGCTCAGCCAGCCGCAAGGCGACTTCAGTGGCCGGACTTCACCGGCGCAAAGGCGATCATCTGAATTTCAACGACGCCGCCGTCCGCGAGCAGACCGGTCGTCCCGTTGCGCCAGCCGCCGCCGAGCGCGCGGTAGGCGGCCACGGCGGCGCGCGCGGCGTCGGCCTGGGTGCGGGCGAGTTCATCGGAGGCGGCGAGGAGATCGCGGTCGGCGTCACGCACCTCGATCAGGCTGATGACGCCGGACTCGTAGGCCTGCTGCGCCTGGCGCCGCGCTACCGTGAGGTCGTCGATCTCCCGCGCCAGGGCCCTGGCGCGCGCCTCCTGCCAGGCCAGGTCGCTGAGCGATGTCTCCACCTCGCCGGCCGCGCGCAGGACGGTCGCCCGCCAGGCGGCGAGCGCCTCGGCGTACTGGCCGCGCGCCTGCGCGACCTCGGCGTCGACGCGGCCGAAGTCGAACAGCCGCCAGCTGAGCCCGGCGCTCACCTGGTGCTGCACGGCGTCGCCGGTGAACAACTCGCCGGCGTTTATGCTCTCCAGGCCCAGCAAGCCGACGAGGGAGAGCTTGGGATAATAGTCCGAGAGCGCCGCGCCCACGCCGGCGTTCGCCGCGACCAGCCGTTGCTCGGCCGCGACCACGTCGGGCCGGCGGCGCATGAGGGCCGGCGGGCCCTCGGCCGCGGAGACGGCCGGGGCGGCCGGGATGTCGTGGGCCGCGGCGAGTTCGGCGCGCCAGGTTCCCGGCTGCGCGCCCATGAGGATGTCGAGGCGGTTGAGTTCGCCTGCGAGGCCGGCCTCGAGCGGTGGAACGCCGGCGCGCACCCCGTCGAGCGCCGCGCGCGCCTGGTTGAGTTCGCGGTCGGAGGCCACGCCCTGGCCCTGGCGGCGCTGGACGAGCGCGACCAGCTCCTCCTGCACCGCCTCCTGGCGGTGGGCGACGGCGAGCCTGGCCTGGTAGGCGCGAACCTGGAGGTAGGCGTCGGCCGCGTCGGCGGCGATGGTCAGGCGCAAGGCCGCCAGATCCGATGCGCTGGCGGAGGCGCGCGCCCTGGCCGCTTCGCGCTGGCGATGCAGGCCCCCGAACAGGTCTATCTCCCAGGAGGCGCCGACCCCGAGGTCGTACTGCTGCACATGGCGCTCGTATCCGGGGAGGTGGCGGCCGATCTCGCCGATCGGGCTCAGCAGCGACTGGCTCTGGTCGGCGGCGGCCGCGCTGGCGGCGCTCTGGGGCGCGAGCGCCGCGCCGGCGGCGTGCGCCTGCGCGCGCGATTGCAGGACTCGCGCCCGGGCCTGGGCGATGTCGAGGTTGCGCTCCAGCGCCCGCGCCACCACGCGGCTGAGGATCGGATCGCCGAAGCTGTCCCACCAGGCGTCGCCAGGCGGTGTGGCGGCCGGCTGCGGCCCCGCCATGTAGGTCGGGGTCAAGGCAAGGTCCGGCCGCTGGTAGTTCGGACCGACGGCCGCGGCGGCCGAGGCGGCGAGGAGCGCCAGGGCGAGGCCGAAGGCGGCGTTTCTGATCACGGTGGCTGTGCTCTCTATGATGGGACTAGTGAGCGTCCACGGCCGGGGCCGTGTTGGGCGCGGGACGGCAGAACGGGACCATCACCAGGGCGATCAGGAACATCCACGCCATGGTGCGGAACACCTCGTCGAACGAAAGGGTGAGGGCCTGGCGCCCGACGATCCGGGCCAGCTCGCCGCGCGCCAGGCCCAGGGCCTGGAACGGATCGCCGGCCGTCTGGCCGATGCGCTCACCGAGGGCGGCGACGAAGTCGGGCGCCCGGCGCCCCGGCTCTCCCAACGCCGCGCCGATGCGCGCGGCGGCGATGCGGGTGTTGTCCGCCAGCCAGGTGTTGACCACGGCGATGCCGATGGCGCCGCCCAGGTTGCGCATGAGATTGAACAGGCCCGAAGCGTATCGAAGCTCGGTCATGCCAAAACCGTTCAGCGCCAGGCCCACGCTGGGCACGATGCACAGCATGATCGCGAAGCCGCGCAGCACCTGGGGCGCGAGAAGCGCGGCGAAGCCCCACTCCGAGGTCACGGCCGAGGCCAGCCACAGGCTGGCGGCGAACAAGGTGAGCCCCACCGCGATCACCGCCCTCTGGTCGACGGTCTGCGACAGCCGCGCCGCGATCACCGTGGAGAGAACCTGGGCGATGCCGGTGACGAACACCGTCGTGCCGATGTCGAGGCTGCTGTAGCCGCGCACGCGCCCCAGGAACACCGGGATGAGGTAGGTCGCCGAATAGAGCCCGAAGCCGATGACCAGATTGAAGGCGCAGGCGAAGGCGAACGTCGGCCGGCGGAAGGGCGTGAGGCGCACGATGGGGCCGCCCGACCTGAACGAGCGCTCCAGGAAGAGGAGGAAGGCCACGAACGACAGCCACGCCGCCGTGGCGATCGCCGGATCGCCGAACCAGTCGTGGCGCGGGCCTTCCTCGAGCACGTATTCGAGGCCGCCCAGGAATACCGCCATGGCCCCCAGGTGCGAGTAGTCGATCTTGCGCAGCATGCCGAGGTTGGGCCGGTCCACCCGGATGAAGGCCAGAGCGAGCACGGTCACCACTGCGCCCGGGACGATGTTGACATAGAAGATCGATCGCCACCCCACCGTGTCGGTGAGCCAGCCGCCCACCGTCGGCCCAAGCGTGGGGGCCAGCACCGAGACCATGCCCAGGATGGCGGGGATCATCGCCCGCTGCGGCCCGGAGAACAGGGCGAAGCCGGTGGCGAACACCGTCGGCACCATCGCCCCGCCGACGAAGCCCTGGACCACGCGAAACAGGATCATCGACTGGATGTCCCAGGCCATGCCGCATAGGGCGCTGGAGACGGTGAACAGGCCCGCCGACAGGGCGAACAGCCAGCGTGTGGAGAGCGCCTGGGCCAGGAACGCCGAGAACGGGATCATCACCAGCTCGGCCATCAAGTAGCCGGTCTGGATCCAGCTGATCTCGTCCGGGCCGGCCGAGAGCCCGGCCTGGACGTCGTTGAGCGACGCGGCCACGATCTGGATATCGATCAGGGCCATGAACTGGCCGAAGGCCATGATGCCGAAGATCAGGAATTTGCGGCCCGTGGGCAGGTCCGCCGGCGTGGTGAGCGGCCTCACCGCCCGCGCGGCCGCCCCCTGCTCTGCGATCTGGCTCCGGATGTCCACTGCGCCCTCTTGCCAACCGCGGCTAGTTTATATTATATGCATCATATAAACGGAGACCGCAAGGCATGCGCTACGACGCCGAGCACAAGCAGAAGACCCGCGAACGGGTGCTGAAGGTGGCGGCCAGCGCGATTCGCGCCGACGGGCCGCACCGGATCGGGGTGGCCGGCGTCATGGCCAAGGCCGGCCTCACCCACGGCGGCTTCTATGCCCACTTCGCCTCCAAGGACGATCTGGTCGCCGCCTCGATCGAGGAGATGTTCCGCCAGAGCGCCGGCCGGGTGGACCGGGAGACGCAAGGCGCGCCGCCGGCGGAGGGGCTCGTTCGCTACATCGACTTCTACCTCTCGGCCGAGCACCGCGACGCCCGGGGCCTGGGCTGCCCGCTGCCCTACCTCTCGGCCGACGCGCCGCGGCTGCCGCAGCGATCGCGCGAGGCGTTCGCAACCGGCGTCGCCCGCCTCAACGCCCGCCTCGCGAGCCTGCTCGCGGCGCTCGGCTGGGACGATGCCGAGGCCCAGGCCAGTTCGCTGCTGGCGGAGCTGGTCGGGGCGCTCTCCCTGGCGCGCGCCGATCCCGATCGCGACCGCTCGGATGCGATCCTGGACAGATCGCGGGCGGCCCTGAATTCAAGGTTCGGATTGGAGCGCGCATGACCGCCGCGACCTTGCGCGAGGTGGCGCTGGAGACGCCCACCGCGCCGGCCCCCGCGAAGGGCCCGTTCTCCAGGCGCACGGCGGTGGCCGTCGGCGCCGCGCTGCTTCTGGCCGCCGGCGGCGCCATCTACATCGCCGTACCCAAGGACTCGGTGTCCACCGACGCCGCCTATCTCCAGGCCGACAGCGCCGTCGTCGCCCCCCGGGTGCGTGGGCTGGTGGCGCAGGTGCTGGTCGATCACGACCAGCCGGTGCGGCGCGGCGATCCCCTGATCCGCATCGATCCGGAGGAGTTCGACGCCCGCGTCGCCTCCGCCGCCGCCGATCTTCAGAATGCGCAGGCGGGCGTGCAGGCCGCGCAAGCCGCCTTCGTCAGCCAGGCCGCCGAGGAGCGGCTGGCCGGGGCCAACGTTTCGTTGGCGCAGACCTCGATCGAATCGGCCGACGCCCAGAGCGAGCGCGCCCGGGCCGACCAGCTCAGGTACGACAACCTCGTCGCCTCCGGGGCCGTCGCTCGGCGCGACGCCGATCAGTTCCGCGCCGCCGCAATCAGCGCCCGTTCCGACGCGGCCCACAGCCGCGCCGAGCTGGCGGTCAGCCGGGGCGCGGCGGTAGTCGCCTCCGCCAAACGCGCCACGCTCGCGGCCAATCTGGCGACGGCGCAGGCCGCCGTGGCCCGCGCCCGCGCGGCGCTCGATCTGGCGGGCCAGGACCAGGGCCACACCCTGATCCGCGCCTCGATCGACGGCGTCGTCGGCGACCGCCAGGTCGAACCCGGCGACTATGTCCAGCCCGGCACGCGCCTGATGACCCTGGTGCCGCTCCACGCCCTCTATGTGACCGCCAACTTCAAGGAGACCCAGGTCTCGCGCATGCTGGTCGGCCAGAAGGCGATCATCCATGTGGACGCCCTGCCTGGCCGCGCACTGACGGGCCACGTCGAGAGCTTCGCGCCGGGATCCGGCTCGCAGTTCTCGCTGCTGCCGTTCGAGCCCGGGACCGGCAACTTCACCAAGATCGTCCAGCGCATTCCCGTGCGCATCGGCATCGATCCGGGCCAGAGCGGTCTGGACCGCCTGCGCCCCGGCCTGTCGTCCACGGTGACGGTCCAGCTCACGCCGCCGGCCGCCTGAGCGCCGCGCGCCCCCTCCGTCGGGCGCCAGTCGATGCACACATCGTTGTGGCGGATGGGCGGCACTCCGCTGGAGCCCCCTACCCCGGCTTCGCCGGTACTTCCCCCAGGGGGGGAAGAGAAAGAAGGCGGCCGCTCGCGGTAAACCTCTCTCCCCCGTTGAGGCCCCGTTGGGGGGAGTATGCCCGAAGGGCGGGTAGGGGGCTCCAGCGGAGTGTCGAGCGGCAGGGATGTGTGTGCACCCCTCCCCATCCGCCGCGGCCGTGGCTATAGCCTCGCCGCATGGAGAGTTTCGACTTCGACGCCTGTGTCGTGGGCGCGGGGGCCGTGGGCCTCGCGTGCGCCTTCGCGCTGGCCAGGCGCGGCCTCGAGGTCGTGGTGCTCGAGAAGGAGCGCGTGATCGGCCAGGGTGTCTCCTCGCGCAATTCCGAGGTCGTGCACGGCGGCCTCTACTACCCCACCGGCTCGATCCGGGCGCGGGCGTGCGTGACCGGGCGCCGCGCGCTCTACCCCTTCCTCGAGAGCCACAAGATCGCCTACCGCAAGTGCGGCAAGCTGGTGGTGGCGAGCGCGCCCGACCAGATCGGACGCCTCGACGCCATCGAGGCGCAGGCCCACGCCAACGACGTCGAGGGGATCGAAGCCCTGAGCGGGGCCCAGGCCATGGCGCTGGAACCCGGGCTCAGCGCGGTCGCGGCGCTGATCTCGCCGGAGAGCGGCGTCTTCGACAGCCACGGCTACATGCTGGCGCTGCGCGGCGAGATCGAGGATCGAGGTGGCGCCCTGGCCCAATCAACGCCCTTCGAGGGCGCGACGCCGCTGGCCGGCGGCGGCTTCGCGGTTCGCGCGGGCGGCGACTCTCCCGCGCGCTTCAACACGCGCCTGCTGGTGACCGCGCCCGGCCTGGCCGCGCAGGCTGTGGCGGCCCTGGTCGAGGGGTTCCCGCCCAGCCGAATCCCGCCGCTGCACTATGGCAAGGGCGTCTACTTCCGCCTTGCCGGCCGCGCGCCGTTCGAGCGCCTCATCTATCCGCCGCCGGTGCCCGGCGCCCTGGGCGTCCACTATCGCAAGGACCTCGGCGGCCAGGCCGTGTTCGGCCCCGACCTCGCCTATGTCGAGAGCGAGGACTACTCCGTCGATCCCGCCCGCGCCGCCGGCTTCTACCGCTACATCCGCCACTTCTGGCCCGGCCTGCCCGACGGCGCGCTCGCGCCCGACTACGCCGGCCTGCGCCCGAAGATCCACGGCCCCGGCGAGCCGCAGCCCGACTTCCGCCTCGACGGACCGCAAGAGCACGGACTGGAGGGACTGGTCGCCCTGTTCGGCATCGAAAGCCCCGGCCTCACCTCGTCGCTCGCGCTCGGCGAGATGGCAGCCGACCGCCTCGCCCAGGCCGGATCGGGCGCCGGGGCGGGGTTGATGCGCGCCGGCTCACTCCCTATAAGCGCGGCTCCCGCGGACGCGCCTTCGGCTGGGTAGCTCAGATGGTTAGAGCGGTGGATTCATAACCCACAGGTCGGCGGTTCGATCCCGCCCCCAGCTACCAGGGATGCTCTCAACCCGGTGGGCATGGTCGACGCCCGGCAAGCGGCCCGGACCACGCGGTCGCTTCGCCTACGGCAGGACGACGGCGAACACCGCGGCGATGCGGAGCGATACCCGCCGGCCAGCCGTCCATTTGCGGCGCTCTTTGCAGTTCGCCCTGCGTTCAGCCTAAGTTCATCTGCCGATGGCCAACCATCGGCCGTCCGGCTCACAGGCGCCCCGTCGCCTGCCGCCATGACCATCAAGGCCCTCTCCGGCGCCTATCCCAACGGCCACGCCCTGTCGGCGAGCTACAGCGGCGTCAGCATCACCAACACCGGTAGCGTCGCCAGCGCCAATGGCGCGGCGGGGGCGGTGGGCGTCTACGTCGCGGGAGGGCTGGGCCAGGACGGCGGCGACGGCGTGGCCTCTACGATCGCGCCCACCCTGCCTTGGTGGAGGCGGCAGCGTTAGCAACGCCGGTACAATTGGGGGGGATCCGGCGGCGCGGCGGGCACAGGCGGATACATCGGCCGGGAGTCCAACACGGCTGGTGAAGGGGAAGTGGCCGGGGCCGGTGGAGATGGCCTGATCCTGAACACGACCGGGGCGATCAACAACACTGGTCTCATCGAGGCTGGCGCAGGAGGCTTCGTCGGGTTTTCGGCTTCGATGACTTCTACTACTCATATGCAGACGACCGAGGAGGCCTCGGCGGCGTCGGAATCCTGCTCACCGCAGCGGTTGATATCAGCAACTCCGGTACGATCACGGGCGGGGCGGCCGGTCGGCAGAACATCGGCGGGACCGCGATGGTGCTGTCCGGCGGTTCCGTCGACAATACAGGGCAGGTTCAGGGCGGGGCGGGTGGCGATGGCGGTTCTGGCTTTGCCCTGCATGCGTTGGGCGCGGGCGGAGTCGGTGGCGCCGGCGGCGAGGGTCTGGATTCGGCAGGTATCCTGAGCATAACCAATGCGGGATCGATCCTGGGTCCGAGCTGATCAGTGCGGGCACGCTCACGGTTGCCGGCGCGCTGGCTCAGGACGTCACGTTCACCGGAACCACCGGCGTCCTGGAGCTGGGCGACGCCCCGGCGTTCACCGCAATGGTCGCCGGCCTCTCGCACGGCGCCGGCGGGTCGGAGATCGACCTGGCCGACATCGCCTTCGTCGCCAGCGATCAGCCGACCTATTCAGGCGCCGGAGCGGCAGGACGCTCACCGTCACCGAGGGAAGCGAGACGGCCGCGATCCGTCTCGTCGGCGACTATCTGGGCTCGACCTTCGTGGCGGAGAGCGACGGGCACGGAGGGACCCTTGTTTACGATCCGGCGGCGAGCCCGGCCGCCCACTCCCTCATCGCCGCCATGGCCGTTGTGGCCGCGCCTAGTGCTAACGTGACGCACCATGAGGGCGAGGCCACCGCCGATCGCCTCCCGCTTGCGTCCACGGGGGCCGCGCGGACGTAGTCAGCAGCCCTCGCCGTGAGGAAGGTTCGAACGAGCCCGCCGACAAGCGGACGTTCAGAACTGCCGAGGAGGGGTGGCGAGGAGGCATGATGCGCGCCCAGCGGGAACTCGGCTGAGAAGATCCCATTTTTCGATGGGCGGCGTCTTGAAAGGCGAGAATCCGACTCTAAATCAATCGCGGCCGCAGCCAGGCGGCAGAGAGAAAGGTATAGGCATTTCTGGAGGTTGAGCCATGCGTTTGGCGACGTCGGAACACGTATTTGAAACGCAAGGTCTCGGGGCGGCTCTAGCGCGATGGTTGCGCCCCGCAATTGGATTTTCCCATCCGCGCGATGTCCTCAAAGACCCGGGGCTGAACCTCGCCGAGAAGCGCGAGGTGCTCGCGTCCTGGGCTTCGGATGCGTCCAGCGTGCGGGAGGAACCGAGCCTAAGATGGCTGCTCGGGACCGCCGAGCCAGTGCCGCTCGCGGAAGTCCGGGAGGCCTTGGCCAGGCTCGATCTCTGGGCGTCTTCTCCGCCCCCTGAGACAGGCCGACCCTCGAACATCTGCTTCACCTAGTCGTCGGTGCGAGCGAGCGCCACGACGTCGGTCGGCCGCCTTGGCGCCGCTCTCAGCTGTTTCAAGCAAGAGGAGAGAGCCACATGGCGCGATTTCCAAGTCCCTTCGACACGCTCCAGAGCCTGCAGCAGGCGCTGGACAGCTTCCGGACCAGTTCCTGGCTGGACGCGGGCCCGAGCGGCGGCGGCGCCTATCCGCCTATCAACGTCTTCCGCAAAGGTGAGGACTTCGCCCTGATCGCAGAAGTTCCCGGCGTCAAGAAATCCGACATCGAGGTGCAGGTGAAGGGTCGCACCGTCCGCATCTCGGGCGGCAAGTCCGTCGACTACCCGGCCGGGTCAGCCGTGCATCGACGCGAGCGGCTGGGCGGTCGCTTCGATCGCGCACTCAGTCTCCCGTTCGAGATCGACGCCGAACGCGTACAGGCCGAATGCCGCGATGGCGTATTGGCGCTCTTGCTGACGCGCGCCGAGCACGACAAGCCCAGAACAATCAAGGTGAGTTAGACCAATGAACGACACAGCTGCAAAACCGGACGCCACGACGGCCTCGCAAGAGTTGGCGGTTAGTGAGAAGAAGGAACTCACCGGCGAAGAAAAGACGATTCCCGGTCGATTCTTTGTCCCGAACGCCGATGTCTACGAGACTGAGGACGGCCTCACGCTGGTGATGGAGATGCCAGGGGTGGTCCGCGACAGCCTCGACGTCTCGCTCGAGAACGGTGTGCTCAAGGTCGAGGGCCGACTCGACTTCTCAAAATACCAGGGACTAGGGCCCGTCTACACCGAGTACAACGTCGGCCATTACACAAGATCGTTCTCACTGTCGGACAAGGTCGATCAGGATAACATCGGCGCGATGCTCGAAGACGGCGTGCTGACGCTGACGCTGCCGAAAGCGCCGGCCGCGCGGCCCCGTCGGATCTCGGTGAGCTGACGCGGCCCCGGTTGCCTGCTGCTCCGGCGCTCGGGTTGGCGGCGCGCCGGAGCCGAGCCTTGAAGCTGATGAAGCCTTTGACGCGGGCCTCGTCGCCGCGGCGGTATTCGAGGGCCGCAGTGTCTCGAGGAAGGCGCGCTCGCTGTCGACAGCGGCCAGCGGCTTCAAAGGCCTTGCCCCTCCAGGCGTCGGGCGGCCTCGGCCACAGGGTCCCGGCGTCGGGGTAGACGCCGATGAGCCAGTCGATCCTGATCCCTTCGGCACACGCGACCTGCGCGAAAAACCGCCGCCGCCGAGGCCGGCTGGGCCGGCGCGGCCACGGCTTCAGTCAGCGACCAGCCGACAGAGGCGTGCGACGCGCCCTTCATTCACGGGCTCTCGCCCGAGACAAGGTGACCGCTCGACGATGAACCGTGGCTGATGGGCTCAACCGCGCCGACCCGCCGGGTAACCGTGGGGCCGCGACGGAACCATCCGACGGCCGAAGTGTTTGAGGTCCTGTTGCGGAGATAAAGCCGCGACGAGCGAGAAAATCTCGTCGTAGGTTGCTAGAGGGCCGAATTAGTCTTTCGCGTCTTTAGCGTTAATGGCCGGCGTCAACTTGTACAGCGTCAGTGGCGTTCGCAGCGGTGCTGTTCCATCTTTCGCGCGTTGGTCCGGCCTGCGCGGGGATCCAGTTTGACTTAAGCAACCCGTTCTCAATCGAAAGGAGATTGTCATGAGCAAGGAAGGCATCGAAGGCGCGACCCAGAAGGGCGTCGGCGCCATCAAGGAAAGCGTTGGCAAGGCCATCGGCAACGAGAAATTGCAAGCCGAAGGCATGGCTGACAGAGTCGCCGGCTCGGCGAAAGAAGTCATTGGCAAGGCTAAGGACGCTGTCCATAAGGCGACCAATTAGGCCTGACGAAGACATACCGACCCCCGGGCTTGCCCCGGAGGTCGGGATGATTTGAGACGGCACGACGAGAGCATTCGTCGATCAAGCCGGCGCATCCAAAGGCCGGCCCGTGCGTATCACCTTTCCCCATAATATCGCCGACCCCAACAGGAGTGATCTATGCCCTCGTACGGAGACGGAACCCACGCGCTCGTGGGCAATGGGGGGGCCGAGGATATCACTCTCAACCCCGGCACCACCGACGCCACGTTCAATGTCACCGGCACGGAGACCACGTTCGTGTTCACCGGGCTGGCAGGCGCGACGCTCACCATCAACAATGAGGTCGACGCGAAGGACAATTATGTCATCAAGACCGAAGGCGCCGACGTAACCCTGACAAGCAGCGTTCTGACCGCCGACGCCATCGCGACGGTCAATGTCGCGATAGAAGGCGGTTCGTTTTCCGTCAGCGCGGCCATGATCAACGACGATGTGATCGGAGTAGGTTCGGTCCAGTTCACCTCGGCCGGGGGAACGGAAGACATCGGCACGGCGGGATCCCTGGTCAACATCGACCTCAACAACGCGTTTCTGCCTTACGACGCTCTGACCACGTCCGATGTTCTCAACGACGAGTCGCTCGGGGCGCCGGTCAAATACACGATCTTCGGATCGGGGACGACCCAGCAGATAATCATAACGGATGCGAGCGGCCACACGTTCACCTTCGAGACCAATGGCCAGAATTTCACGGACGGCTCCTATACGGATCTCGTCTACGGGCCGCTTCACTTCATCGCGGACGGGGTCGGGGGCACCGATGTCACCGTGTGCTTCCTGGCCGGAACGCACATCCGTACGCCGGCGGGAGAGACGGCCATCGAGACCCTGAGGATCGGGGACCCCATCCTGACGGCGGATGGCCGCACGCTGCCGATCCGCTGGATCGGGGTAGACACCGTGACGACAGAGTTCGCCGACCCGCTGCGCGCGTTTCCGGTCCGCATGCGTGCCGGCAGCCTCGGCGACCACCTGCCCGTGCGCGACCTGCTGGTGTCGCCGGATCACGCGATGTTCCTTGGCGGAGTTCTGGTCCAGGCCGGCGCGATGTTGAACGGCGTGTCGATCACCCGCGAGACGAACATGCCACGGACGTTCAAATACTATCACCTCGAGATCGAACAGCACTGCCTGATCCTGGCCGAGGGCGCTGCTACCGAGACCTTTGTCGACAACGCCGACCGGATGTCGTTCGACAACTGGGCCGAACACCGGGCCCTGTTCGGCGACGCCGAAGCCATCATCGAGATGGACTATGCCCGGGCCAAGTCGGCGCGGCAGGTTCCCAGCGCGGTGCGGACCATGCTCGCGGCCCGGCAGGCGCATTGCGGCCAAGGTTTGGCGACGGCGGCCTGAACCGCCGGTCAACCGTCCAACCCTGCGGGGGGACAGCGCGTCCAGCTCTGGGCGGGCCCGCGCATTCCTGCCGGAGCCGCTCGAGGGCATCGGCTGCCCCCTCCCGCCGCGGCTGCGCTGGGCCAGAACGCCCCGATGGCGGATACACTAGCAACGAGACAACCAGCGACAACGCCGCCATGATAAGAGCCTCA
>Ga0302314_10012961_pt1 | contig 14366 bp, 8 predicted proteins | sample III_Palsa_N2_3_FD_200533 | JGI IMG/M metagenome (GOLD analysis project Ga0302314, IMG submission 200533) | Peat permafrost microbial communities from Stordalen Mire near Abisko, Sweden - III_Palsa_N2_3 | ecosystem: Environmental > Terrestrial > Soil > Palsa > Peat permafrost | place: Sweden... | reverse complement strand
CCCGACCCTCTCCCCCCAATGGGGCGGAGAGGGAGTTAAAGGCTCCGGCGCTTGCTTCTCCCTCTCCGCCCTTCAGGGGGAAGAGGGCCGGGGTGAGGTGGGTCGTGCCGCCGAAAAGGCCTTTCCGCCGTCATCTTAGACTAGGCCCGCCACCCCCACCCCCACATCCAGTCTCAGAACTTGAACTTGCCGCCCAGGAAGAAGCGACGGCCGGAGTTGTCATAGGTGAAGGGTTCGTCCGGCCATTGCAGATAGGTGTGTTGGGATTCGTCTGTCAGGTTGATGGCCTGAAACACGAGTCCGAAATTGCGGTTGATGTCATAGTTCAACTGCATGTCGAGCTGACCGTAGGGGGCCGAGTAGACTTGATAGGTCTTGCCTTGGAAGTTGAAGGTGGCACCGACCGCCGAGTCGTTCACGGCTTCATCGCGCCATGAATAGGACATACGGGCGGCGAAGCCTTCGTGCTCGTAATAGAGCTGGGCGGTCACGGCGTCGTTCGATACACCGGGGATCTGCGCGTTGTTGGTGAAACTGGTCTTCTGGGCCGAACTCGACTCCGAGCGCGTGTAGTTGGCGGCGAAACCGATCCCGTTGTCGAGCGCATATTGCGCGCCCAGCTCAACGCCGTAGATCCGGCCTTGGCCGGCGTTCTCCGGTGTCGTGACATTGTTGATCGTGCCACCGAAATCATCCATGACGAAGGTCGGGACGTTCTGGGACTCGACGAAGTTAGCGACCTGCTTATAGAAGCCGCCGGCGCTGAACAGGCCGCTGCGACCGAGGTAATATTCATACGAAAAATTGCCTTGCGTCGCCCGGTAGGGATCGAGTTCGGGGTTGCCGGCCGTGCCGCCGATGAACTCGAAGCCATCCTTCAAGCCGGTATTGATGTTGACCCGGTCACCCACCTCGCGGGTGAAGTTATAGGATTGGCCGAGGCCGAGGCTGAACAAATCCTGGGGCGAGACGACACGGGCGACGCCCAGGCGCAGTTTCTGGTCATCCGAAATGTCCAGGACGAAGTTTGCCGAGGGCAGAACGTCCCAGTAGTTACGGTCGTACTGGGTCGGGACTGCATTCGAATCGACGCCGTTCCAGGGGGCCGTGCCGTAATAGGTCGCCACCTTGGCGGCGGCGGCATTGTTGATGTTGAGATCGGTATGCACGATCCGGACGCCGAAATTGGCATGGAACCCGCTGTTCGCCCCGCCGAAATCGGCCATGAGGTAGCCGGCCGTCGTCTGTTCCGTGACGTCGAACGAGCTCAGCGGATCGGTGAAGAATTGCTCGGTCATATTCGGCACGCCGGCGCCGGCCCAGACCGATTCCAGGAAGGTTGCCGGATTCTGCAACGGTCCCGGATTGGAGACGGCGATGGGACCAACGCCGAAATTGTTGACGATCGTGCCGCGGCCGGGATTCGACAGGAAGGTCGAGTAGGGCACGTTTATCGAGCCATAGCCGGGGTCCTGGTAATAGATCCAGGGTCCGGCGCCCGGCGTGCTGACATTGCCGTCCCCTTCGCCATTGATCAGGTAGCGGCCGAAATCCTGCGTCACATCGCGCGTGGCATAGCGGATGCCGGCAGAGATCACGCCGTCATATTGCTTGATGAAGTCCGGCGTATAGTCGAGATCGCCCCGAGTGGAGAATTGCTGGTTCGAGGTAAGATTCGCCCAGGCCCAATTCGACTTGAACAGCCCATAATTCGGATCGCTCAGAAGATTGGTGAAGGGTGCCAGATAGCTGACCGACGGCAGGCCGGAACTGCCGCCATTCGAATAGGTGAACTGGTAACCCGGATTGGCCGGTCCGGGCGGTGCGCAGGCGCCGCCGCCGCTGCATCCTGGGGCCAGAGGATTGGTCACGGCGCCGGGGCCGGTCGTATAGAGACTATGTTCCTGGTCGGTCTGCGCCGCCTGCAGATTGGACTGGGCATAGGCGTAGGCAATGTCGAAATTGCCGCGCAGCGGCCCACCCGGATCGTAATCGGCATTGAACTGGAAGTTATTGGCCGAGGTCACCGTTTCCTGGGCAAGCGTAGAGGTCTCGGCGCCGGTCGCCGTAAAAGTGCCGTTCTGCACGACGCCGTTACCGTCGATCGAGTAGGGTTTGGTTGGATCGATGCCCGGGATCGGATTCGGATTCGCGGCCGTGGCGGCAGCACCACTGCCGTTGAACCAGACCTTGTCGGACTGGTTCACATCGTCGACTTCCAGATGCGAATAGAACCAGTTCGCCCGCAGCGTCAGCGCATCGGTCGGCCGCCAGGTCGCCCCGAAGGAGGAGCCGATGGTCGTGCGATTCTCATCGATATCCGTGAAATACATCAATTGCGGATCGATATAGGATTGCGGCAGCGTGCCAATGACCGGGTAGCCGCCTGCATAAGGTGCGGTCGCGGAATTCGTGACGATCCAGGTGCCGCGATTGGCATCCTGCATTTCGTTGGTATGCGTGGTCTCGTTGTCATAGGAGAAGCTGCCGGTGATGGCGAAGCGGTCGTCGAATTTGTAGGACGCGACCAGGGTGCCGTCCGGCGTCCAATCCGACCGGTTCTGCGCATTGGACATGCGGAAATTACCGCCAACCTGCAGCCCGTCCGGTCCGTCGAGCGGGTTGCGGGTCTTGAGGTCGATCGTCCCGCCGAGGCCGCCTTCGCTCATCGACGCCTTCGGGGTCTTATAGACGTCGATGCCGCCGATCTCTTCGCTCGGAATGCCTTCCAGGGAATCATACTGGCTGTTTGCGCCGGCGCCGCCGCCCGAGGCTTCGCCCGAAACATAGAATTCGCGACCGGTCAGGAAGATGTCGCCGTTCAGCGTCGTGAGATTCTGGCGCAACCCGTCGATCAGCACCGAGGTGCCGATGCCGCTGGAGCGGTCGATCTGTACGCCCGGCAAGCGCTGCAGGGATTCGGCGACGTCCTGGTCGGGCATCTTGCCGATATCCTCGGGCGCCACCGATTCGATGATCAGATCGGAATTCCGCTTGTTATCCAGGGCGCTTTGCAGCGAGGCGCGGAAGCCGGTCACCGTGATGACCTCGGAGTCATCGGTGCTGGGTGCTGCTGCTGCGGGGGCAGCGGGCGCTGTGGCAGGGGGCGCCTGCTGGGCCAACGCCGGCATGGTTCCGGCGAGCGCAAAGAGCGAGATACCGCTCATCAGCACGCGCAAATGTGTTCTGGAGCTAGTCATCGAGTCCGTTCCTCCCCTGCTCGAAAGTCCACTGTTCGTGGTATTTTGAAGTATTATGTACCTTGGCCGGCGCGATTCGTCGCCAGTCCTACGCGGCCTGCAGATTTCGATCCGAATACATGGGCCGCCCGAGAAAAGGAGTGGCGGCGAGTTCTTGGGTGGCAGAATTGTCGGTCTGGTGGTCGCTCCCTTGGTCCACTGCTTTTTTAGAGACCCGCCGATACCAGCCGGGACGAATCTCATTCCACGCCTGTGGCGCATTTCAGCTTCGGGCTTAGTGATAACCCGATCATGATAACGCTGTCAAGTCGGTCAGACAGCCGTCTCTCGGGTGCAGTAATTTTGTCACGGTCGCAATCCGGCGGGTGCTTTCGCAATCCGCGGTGTCGATCTGCAATTAGAAATAAGAAATGCAAATGACAGCGCTCTGCCGCCCGTCTCGGCCATCCAAGGACCTGGCAATGAGCGTCCCGCTCGCCGCGACCGCTACGAGCCGGCCGGCGCCCCGCCGCATGTGTCGGGTCTTCAGGCGCCGCGATCATCCTGCCCCGTCTTCATCAGCGCCGCTCGCGACGGCAGCAGCCGGTGGCTGAACGGAATCAGCGCCGCCCCGACCGCCGGGGCGTCGGCGGCCATGGCGGCGCGCCGGACCGGGGCGATGGCGGGGATGCCGATCTGGCGGCCGAGCCGATGGTTGAGGATCTCGGCCAGCCGGTCGACCAGGTCGGCCGGCAGGCGGCCGCCGAGATAGATCGCCTCGGGGTTGATCAGGCAATTGACCGCGATCAGCGGCTCGGTCAGCAGTTCGCCGGCCAGTTCGATCCATTGGGTGATCAGCGCCTGCCCGGCCTCGCCGAGGCCGGCCAGCTGACCGGGCCGTGTGACGGCTTGGCCGCCGGCCGCCAGATAGCTGAACAGCCCGGAGAGCGAGACCGCTTCCTGCACGCTGCGCGCGGCGGTCTGGGTCGAGCGCAGCGGCAGGAAGCCGATTTCGCCGCTGCGGCCATCGGCGCCGCGAGAGAAATTGCCGTCGATGACCAGCCCGCCGCCCAGGCCGCCGCTGATCAGGATGTAGAAAAAGCTCGGTTGCTGCCTTCCATGGCCGAATTGCAGCTCGCCGAGGGCGGCCGCGGCGGCATCGTTCTCGATGAAGACCGGCGCCGCCACCAGGTCGCGGAACAGCGCCAGCGTATCGACATGATCCCACTCACCATAGCCCGAGGGCCAATGCGCCAGGCTGACCCGGCCGAGATCGTCGGGCATGGCGATGCCGCAGCCGACCAGCCGGGTCCGGGCGAGGTCCCAACCGCCCAGGATTTCGTCGATGACAGTCTTCAGGCGGGTGGCGATCTCCTGGGGCTGCACGCGGGTCAGGTCCAGATCCAATTCCCGCCGCGCCCGCACAGTGCCCAGCAGGTCGAGCAGGACCAGGATGGTGTGGTCACGGTCGACATTGATGCCGATGGAAAAGCAGCCATCCGGGTTGACCGCCAGCCGCATCGCCGGCTGCCCGCGGCCGCCCTGTTGCCGCCCGACTTCGACAATGAAATTCTCGCTGCGCAGGCGGGTCGTGATATTGGCGATGGCCGGCGCTGTCAGGCCGGTCAGTGCCACCAGCTCGGCGCGGGTGATCGGGCCGTTCAGGCGGATCGCCTGCAGGGTGACGCGCTGATTGTGGTCGCCCGCCCGCTCGAGATTGGTCCCGGACAGGTCGGGACCGCGGGCCGGTTTCGGAGGGCGCTGTGCCTGATGCTCTGACGGGGCCATCCGGCTCCTTTCGGGGTGGTGAATGTGTTGTGGCGCAAACCAAACCCTCTCCCGCCAAGCGGGCGAGGGGTTTCCCGCCTTAAGTTAGCGCCTATGACCCTCACCCTCCCGCTGACGCGGGCCCCCTCCCTCTCCCGCCAAGCGGGCGAGGGGTTCCTTGGTTTGTTGCACATTTCTTATTTCAAATTGCATATTTCTCGCGCTTTGGTATCGTCCCGTCAATCACCCGTCACGGCGGCTGGTGGAAAAATCGTCAGAGACCAGGGTGGAAACAGAATGCCGGCGGCAAAACCACAGTCGAACCTGCCCTTCATCTATGTCACGAGCCTGTTCTTCGCCTGGGGGTTCGTCACCTCCACCATCGATCCGCTGGTGCCGTCGGTCCGGTCGATCTTCACGCTCAGCTACAGCGAATCGATGCTGACCCAATTCGCCTTTTTCATGGCCTATGGCATCGTTTCCCTGCCGGCGGCGGCTTTGGTGGCGCGGCAGGGCTCGGCGCGCTCGATCATCATCGCCTTGGCCGTCATGGTGCTGGGCTGCCTGCTCATGCCGCTGGCGACCATTGTGCGGCTCTATCCGATGGTGCTGCTGGCGCTGTTCGTGCTGGCTGCCGGAATCACGCTGCTGCAGGTCGCGGCCAATCCGCTGGCGGCATCGCTGGGCCGTCCGGAATACTCGCATTTCCGCCTGACGCTGTCGCAGGCCTTCAACTCGCTGGGCACGGTGTTTGGCCCGTTCTTCGGCGCCTTGCTGCTGCTGCGCGGCGGCGTGTTCGGACCTGGCAGCGATATCATGTCCGGCCAGACCGAATCCTTACGCCATATCGACACCGCCTTCCTGCTGATCGCCCTGGTCATCGCCGGGCTCGCCTTCTTCATCTGGCGCGTCCGCCACGCCATTACCGCGGCAGCGCCGGCCGGTGCCGTGGCTGATGCCTCGCCGCTGAGCGCACTGACGTCGCTCTGGGCCGTGCTCGGCGCCGGTGCGATCTTCCTTTATGTCGGCGCCGAGGTTTCGATCGGCTCGGTGCTGATCAATTTCCTCGAACAGCCGAACATCCTGGCGATCAGCGCCGAGCGGGCCGGCACGCTGCTCGCCTTATATTGGTTTGGGGCAATGTCAGGCCGCTTCCTCGGCAGCGGCGCGCTGGCCGTCTTAAAGCCCGGGCCGCTGCTGACCGGCGTGGCGGTGATTGCGGCCCTGCTGTGCCTCACCGTCAGCCAGTCCCAGGGCGAAGTTGCGGCCTATGCGGCGATCGCCATCGGGTTGTTCAATTCCATCATGTTCCCGACCATCTTCACGCTGACGCTGGAGCGCTCGACCGCTTCGGCGGCAGCGACCTCCGGCCTGCTCTGCATGGCGATCGTCGGCGGCGCCTGCCTGCCGCTGCTGACCGGCCGGGTTGCCGATCTGGCCGGGTTGTCCGATGCCTTCCTGGTGCCGATGGCGGGGTATATCGGCATTGCCGGCTTCGCCGCCTTCGGCGCGCGCCGGGTCGTGGCCGTCGGCGGCGTCGTGCCGAGCGTCGCGGGACCCGTGCCATGATCCGGATCGGCGTCGATTTCGGCGGCACCAAGATCGAGGCCGCGGCGCTCGATGCCGAGGGCCGGTTCCTGGCCCGGCTGCGCACGCCCAATCCTGCCGGCTATGACGCGGCGATCCGGACGATCTGCGATCTCGTTGGCGAGGTCGAGCACGAGGCCGGCGGCCAGGGCAGCGTCGGGATCGGCGTGCCGGGCTCGATCTCGCCGCGCACCGGCTTGATTCGTAACGCCAATTCGGTCTGGCTGAACGGCCGCAGCTTTGCCGAGGATATGAGCGCAGCACTCGGCCGCCCGATCCGCCTGGCCAATGACGCCAATTGCCTGGCCCTGTCCGAGGCGGTCGATGGGGCGGCAGCCGGGGCACAAGTCGCCTTCGCCATCATCCTTGGGACCGGTTGCGGCGGCGGGCTGGTCGTTGGCGGGCAATTGGTCGAAGGCGCCAACGGTATCGCCGGCGAATGGGGCCATGTCCCGCTGCCCTGGCCGAACGCATCGGAGCATCAGGGCCCGGCCTGCTGGTGCGGCCAACGCGGCTGCCTGGAGACCTGGATCTCGGGCTCCGGGCTGCAGCGCGATTTTGCCGAGGCGACCGGCCAGGCGCTCACGGGCGAAGCGATCATCGCCGCGTCGCGCCGGGGCGCGGCGGAGGCCGTCGCCGCCTTCGAACGCTACATCGATCGCCTCGGCCGCGGCTTGGCGATGATCTGCAACATCCTCGATCCGGATGTCGTCGTGCTGGGCGGCGGGCTGTCGAATGTCGCGGAGATCGTCGAACGCCTGCCGGGGGCCATCCGGCCCTATGTCTTCAGCGATGTCTGGTCGGCCAAGATCCTGCCGGCGCGCTGGGGCGACAGTTCCGGCGTCCGCGGCGCCGCATGCCTTTGGCCGCTTTGAGCCCAATGCCGATTGCCCTCGACCAGGCTGCCGCCGAACGGGACCGGCTCAAGCGCTGGCTGCTGGAGCATGCCTATCCGATCTGGTGGGAGCACGGCTTCGACCATCGGCGCGGCGGCTTCCACGAACGCCTGGCGCAGGACGGCACGCCGCTCGACGAGCCGCGTTCCGCCCGGGTCCAGCCGCGGCAGATCTATTGCTATGCCGTCGCCTCGACGCTCGGCTGGCCGGGGCCGGCGCTATCGGCCGTTCGATGCGGTCTTGATTGGTACCTCACCCATTATCGCCGGGAAAACGGGCTGTTCCGCACGATGGTGGGCTCGGATGGCGTTGCCTTGAATGACAGCGTAGTCTTGTACGATCAGGCTTTCGCCCTGTTCGGCCTCGCCAGTGCCGCCGCGGTGCTGGCCGATGTCCGGCCTCTGGCCGACATCGCCGCCGGGCTGCTGGCCCGGCTGCGCGCGGAGCGGGCGCATCCGCTGGCTGGGTTCGAGGAAACCGCTCCGCCCTCTGTGCCGCTGCTGTCCAACCCGCATATGCATCTGCTCGAGGCCTGTCTGGCCTGGGAGGCGCTCGGCGGGTTGCCGGCGGCTGCGGGCATGGCCGATGAGATCGCAACTCTGGCGCTTACCCGCTTCATCGATCCGGCCAGCGGCGGCGTGCGGGAATGTTTCGATGCGGCCTGGCGGCCGGCACCCGGCCGCGCCGGCCGTATTCTCGAGCCCGGCCATCAATTCGAATGGGCCTGGCTGCTGCTGCGCTGGGGCCGGCTGCGCGACCGGCCGGTCGCGATCACGGCGGCGCTGCGGCTGCTGGCGCTCGGCGAGCGCCATGGCGTCGATTCGGTCCGGAACGTGGCGATGAATGCGCTGCTGGATGATGGCTCGGTGCAGGATCCCGATGCCCGGCTCTGGCCGCAGACCGAGCGGCTCAAGGCCGCCTGCCTGGCCGCCCTGGAGACCGGCGAGGAGTGCTACTGGGCCGTGGCGGCGCGGGCATCCCACGGGCTGAGGCGCTATCTGGAGACGCCGCGTCCCGGCCTGTGGCGCGACCGCCAGCGCCCGGATGGCAGCTTCGTCAACGAGCCGGCGCCTGCCAGCAGCTTCTATCACATCGTCGGCGCCATCCTGGAATTCGACCGGACGGTCACGGCCGCGTCGGCCGCCTGAGCGAACAAGAAAATGTCGGCGGCTCGCAGCGCCGCTTTGGGAGGAAGAAGCATGATTGCGCGTTTTGCCTGCATCCTGCTGTTCGGGGCCTGTGTCTTGCTGCCGGGCGCCGCGGCCCTGGCCCAGGCGAGCCAAGGGCTGGGTCAGGCCGGCGGCGCCGGGCCGGGCAGTTTCGGCCCCTTCGACGCGCAATTTCCGGCCGGTGGCGACCAGCTGATCAAGCCGATGCCGACGCCGCCGGCCGATGGCATGCCGGCCGCAGCGCCCGCGTCCCTCCCCGGCACCGGTCCCTGGACGCTCAGGAGTTGGGTGCAGGCCGAGACCGTGCCGGCCGGTTTGACCGTGCTGGGCGGGCTGGCGCCGGCGCCGGGAGGGGCCGGCCGCTTCCTGGCGCTGGTCGAGGGCAAGCCGGCGCTCATGATCGGCAACGAGATGATTTCGGGCGGGCCGGCGGTCAGCCCGGGTCGCTGGGTCTTCATCGCCGCCAGCTTCGAGGCCGGGACGGCGCGGCTTTATGTCAATGGCAAGGAGATGGCGAACGGCAAGCTCACGCCCGGCGCCCTGCTGACCGGCCTGATCCTGGCCCCGCGCCGGAACTCGCCGGTAGGGGCCACGCCTTTCGCGGGCCGGCTGGCGGGCTTCGCCTTTGTGCCCAAGCGTGTGGCCGAGGCCGATTTGCAGGCTCTGGCCGCCCGCGCGCCCGATGCCGATCTCATCCAATTCCAGTCCGGCAGCCCGACCTGGCCGGTCCAGACCCGCCAGATGGTTGGCCAGACCGCCCCTCAGGATCCCTGGACCCGCCCGGTCAGCAAGGCGCCCTTCTCGGCGGCGGTCGCGATCCCGGCGCCGAACGAGCCGCCGCTGCTGCCTGATGGCTTTGGCTGGCTGCTGAAATCCTGGCGCCTGACCGCGGCGCCGGGGGTGACGGCGGGCGCCGCAGCCCTCTCCGTGCCCGGTTACGATGCGTCGGCCTGGTATGCCGCGACCGTGCCCGGCACGGTGCTCACGACGCTGATCGATCGCGGTGTCTATCCCGATCCGGATTACGGGCTGAACAATCTGGCGATCCCGGAAAGCCTGAATAGGCAGGATTACTGGTATCGCACCGAATTCACGGCACCCGCCGATCTGGCCGGTCGCGACCTCACCCTCACCTTCAAGGGCGTGAACTACCAGACCGAAGCCTGGCTGAACGGCGCGCGTCTGGGCGCGATCAAGGGCGCCTTCACCCGCGGCAGCTTCGATGTCACCGGCAAGCTGCGCCCGGGCGCCCTGAACGCACTGGCGGTACGCGTCTCGCCGCCGCCGCATCCGGGCCTGGCGCATGAGGAATCGCTGACCTCCGGCGTCGGCGAGAATGGCGGCATGGAAGCGCTGGACGGCCCGAATTTCATGGCGAGCGAGGGCTGGGACTGGATCCCGTCCGTGCGCGACCGTAATACCGGCCTCTGGCAGGATGTCGTGCTGACCGCCTCGGGGCCGATCCATCTGGGCGACGCCCAGGTCGTCACGATTCTGCCGAAACCGGACAATAGCGAAGCCGATATCGAGATCACGGTGCCGCTGGAGAACCGGCTGGACCATGACGTCGCGGTCACGCTCACCGCGGCTTTCGACGATGTTGCGGTGACCAAGCCGGTGACCCTGGCGCCGGGCGCGCGATCCGTGGTGCTAAGCAAGGCGGAGTTTCCCGCCCTCGCCGTCGAGCATCCGCGCCTGTGGTGGCCGAACGGCTATGGCGATCCGGCGCTGCATCCGCTGGCGCTGTCGGTCGCCGGCCCCGACGGCGTGTCCGATCGGACCCAGCTCCGCTTCGGCATGCGCGAGGTCACCTACGAACTCTCGCTCATGGACCAGGCTGGCCGGCTGCGCCGGGTCGAAGTCGATCTCGCCAAGGCGCGGGCGCTCAAGGTGCCGATCATCGATGGGCGCCACGAGGCGATCCACAAAATCGCCGGTGGCTGGGTCGCCTCGCTCGTGGCCGGCGCCGAGTCCTCGCCGGCGGTCACGGCGCTCGACGATACCAGCCTCGCGCCCTATCTCGTCCTCAAGGTCAACGGCATGCGCATCGCCGCGCGCGGCGGCAGCTGGGGCACCGATGATTGGCGCAAGCGCGTGTCGCGCGCCCATCTGGAGCCGTATTTCCGGCTGCATCGCGACGCCCATATGAACATCATCCGCAATTGGGTCGGGCAGAATACCGAAGATGTCTTCTACGATCTGGCCGATGAATACGGGCTGATGGTGCTCAACGACTTCTGGGAATCGACCCAGGATTATCAGCTCGAAGCCCAGGATGTGCCGCTGTTCCTGGACAATGCGGCCGATGTCATCCGGCGCTACCGCAACCATCCCTCGATCGTGTTGTGGTTCGGCCGGAACGAGGGCATGCCGCAGCCGGTGCTGAACGAAGGTCTGGCCCGGCTCGTCGCCACGCTCGACGGCACGCGCTATTACACCGGCAGCTCGAACCGCATCAATCTCCAGGATAGCGGGCCCTACAGCTACCAGGATCCAGCGCTCTATTTTACCAAGTATTCCAAGGGTTTTGCCGTCGAGGTCGGAACCCCGTCCTTCCCGACGCTGGAGGCCTTCAAGGCGGTCATTCCGGAGCCCGATCGTTGGCCGATCTCCGATGTCTGGGCCTATCACGACTGGCACCAGTCCGGAAATGGTGCCGTCAAGAGCTTCACCGACGCGATGGCGGCGAAACTCACGGCGCCGACCAGCCTCGAGGATTTCGAGCGCAAGGCACAGATGCTCAATTACGACAGCTATCGCGCCATTTTCGAGGGCATGAATGCCGAGCTGTGGACGCGCAATTCCGGGCGCCTGCTGTGGATGACCCAGCCGGCCTGGCCGAGCACCGCCTGGCAGATCCTGAGCCACGACTACGACACCCATGCCGCCTTCTACGGCAGCATGAAGGCGGCGGAACAGCTGCATGTCCAGATGAACCTGCCGGATTACCGGCTGGCGGTGGTCAATAACGGGGCCGCAGCGCTGTCCGGGCTGGTGCTGACCGCGTATGTTGTGGCGCTCGACAATCGGGTCCTGCTCGACCGACGGCTTGCGGTCGAGGCCGGGGCCAATGCTACGACCACCCTGGCGCCGCTGCCGCTCGGACCGTTGCTGGCCAAGGAGGGGACGATCCTCGTCCGGCTGCGCCTTGCCGATGCCCAGGGCAAGTTGCTGTCGGACAATTTCTACTGGCCTGCTGCCGATGACCGGGGTGCCCGGCGCCTGAATTCGCTACCGGCCGAGCCGCTCGTCCTCACCGCATCCGTCGCCGCCGGCAGTGCCAACCACATGGTCGCGGTGAATTTGCGCAATGACGGACCGGCCCCGGCACTCCTGGCCAAGCTGACCCTGCTGACCGCCAAGGGCGAGCGGATCCTGCCGGCCTATTACAGCGACAATTACGTGAGCCTCCTGCCCGGCGAAGCGAAATCGCTGACCATCGCCTACCCGGCCGATGCGACGACCGGCCCGGCCGTGATCGCGCTCCGCGGCTGGAATGTGGCGCCGACTGAAATCGCGGTAACGACTTCCCATTGAGGCCAATGGGATTGACAAATTCAGCACACATCGACTAATTGGGATAACGCTGTCATACCATGTGACCAACAGGATCGATCGCCGGCTGCCGGTACCGGCACAGGGATCGTGGCGTGCCCGTCGGGCAGGGCGTCGAGAACAAGAAGTCGTGTTTCAGGGGGTGCAATGTGGATCGCCGTCAAATCCTTAAGTCCGGTCTGGTGCTCGCGGGTGGTCTGCTGTCGCCTGTCGCCCGGGCGGTGATGGCGCCCGCCGTGGCAGCACCGCCAGACAGCGCTGCCAGTGCTGCTTCCGTGCAGTTTCCCAAAGGGTTTCTCTGGGGTGCCGGCGGGGCTTCCTACCAGATCGAGGGCGCCTTTCAGGAGGACGGGCGCGGCCCGACGATCTGGGACACCTTTGCTCATACCCCCGGGCGCATCAAGAATGGCGATACCGGCGATGTCGCCTGCAACAGCTATCATCGCTATGCCGATGACATCGCCCTGCTGAAGCAGCTCAACCTGAAAAGCTACCGTTTCTCCTTCGCCTGGTCGCGCATCCAGCCCTCCGGCTCGGGGGCGGTCAATCAGAAGGGCCTGGATTATTATCGCCGGCTGGTCGATGGGTTGCTCGAGGCCGGCATCCGACCGTTCCCGACGCTCTATCATTGGGATCTGCCGCAGCCGCTCGAAGATGCCGGCGGCTGGCCCCATCGCGACACCGCGTCGCGCTTCGCCGACTACGTCAAACTGGTCGCCGACGCGTTTGCCGACACGGTCAAGAACTGGAGCATCTTCAACGAACCCAAGACCTTCACCCAGGTCGGCTACTGGAACGGCACCCATGCCCCGGGCCGGACCGATCCGCTCGAGTATCTGAAGGCGACTCACGTCGTCAATCTGGCCCAGGGCATGGCGTTCCGGGTGCTGAAACAGGCCAATCCGGCGCTGCAGGTCGGCGGCGCCTTCGATGTGGCGCCGATGATCCCCGGCACCGACAGCCCGGCGGATCGGGCGGCGGCGCAGCGCTGGGAGCGGTTTTTGAACCTTTGGTTCATCCAGACCGCGCTGCACGGAAGCTATCCCGAGGGTGTCTTGCCGGCCGACCGGCTGAACGAGCTGCTCGGCTTCCAGCCCGGCGACGAAAAGATCATGCGGGCGCCGCTCGATTTCGTCGGGCTGAATTACTATTGCGGCTGGCGGGTCTTCGACGCGCCGCAGGGCAATGGCATTCCCGGGCTGAACACGCGCGCCCAATGGGCGGCCGGGCCGCATACCAAGACCGATGTCGGCTGGGACATCTATCCGGAGGGCTTCTACACCATCCTGAAGCGCATCCAGACGGTGACCGGGGCCCTGCCGCTCGAGATCACCGAGAATGGGGCGGCCTATGACATGGCGCCGGGACCGGATGGCCATATCCAGGATGCGCCGCGCATCGCGTGGACCCGCAGTCATTTGCAGCAGCTCGCCCGCGCCATTGCCGACGGCGTACCGGTGCGCGCCTATCACCACTGGGCCCTGCTCGACAATTTCGAATGGGCCGAGGGCTTCAGCCAGCGCTTCGGCATCGTCTATGTCGATTTCCAGAATGGCCAGGCGCGGACGATCAAGGAGTCCGGCCATTGGTACGCCGAGGTCGCGAAGACCAACCGCGTCGCGTGAGCCGCCAGGCGATGGGGGCGGGCCGCACAACCCGGCCCCCAGCCTGCGGAATAGGGGAGGAGCGCCTATCCCCCAGGGCTTCGCCTGTGTCTCGGATCGAGACCGTGCCGGCGCTGCGGGAACTGCGCCGGCAAGGAAAGTAGACTGCAAACCAGACAGCGTTGTCAATATCGCATATCCGAAGTCGGGATCTCATGACCGTTGGGCTCGGCGCGGGGCGATCAGGCGATAGCTGCGCTCGACCAGCGCCGCCGCCTCGTCCCAGTCGGTGCCATCGTCGAGATGCAGCCCGACCCAGCCCTTGGGGCCGACATAGGGTGGCACGAAAAACCGTTCCGGATCCGAACCGACCAGTACGGTCTGGAGGCCCTCAGGTACCTTTAGCCAGACCGTGGCGCAGCCCTCCGCTTGCCGTTCCCAGGCAAAGATCCGCCCGCCGACGCGATAGCTCGGGCCTCGTTTCATCGTGGCTTCCGTTACATTCGGAAGCGCCAGGCAGAGCCTACGCAGTGTCTCGGTGGGCGGGATCGACATGATGCGCTCAAATCTTCCCCTCTCTGCCCCATTGGGGCGGAGAGGCCGGGTGAG
>Ga0302314_10012960_pt1 | contig 14366 bp, 10 predicted proteins | sample III_Palsa_N2_3_FD_200533 | JGI IMG/M metagenome (GOLD analysis project Ga0302314, IMG submission 200533) | Peat permafrost microbial communities from Stordalen Mire near Abisko, Sweden - III_Palsa_N2_3 | ecosystem: Environmental > Terrestrial > Soil > Palsa > Peat permafrost | place: Sweden... | reverse complement strand
GAGCGGTGCCAGCGGGCGCATGGGCTCGACAACCTGCGCTGCGGTCCAGGCGGCCGACGACATGGAGCTCGTCGCGCAGATCGACCCGACGCTGCGGATCGAACTCGAGCAGGCACTCGGAGAGCATCACCCGGACGTCCTCGTCGATTTCTCGATCCCGAGCTCGGCGGTGGCCAACATCCGCACGGCCGTCGCGGCCGGGGTGCACGTTGTGGTCGGCACCACTGGATTTGATCTCGACGAGGTCCGCGGCCTCCAGGGCGCGAACATCTTCGTCGCACCGAACTTCGCGATCGGCGCGGTGCTGATGATGACCTTCGCGGCGCAGGCGACCAAGCACATGCGCGCGGCCGAGATCATCGAGCTGCATCACGATCGCAAGGTCGACGCTCCGAGCGGTACCGCCGCGCTGACCGCGCAGCGCATGCACGAGGCTGCCCCCGAGAAGCCCGCGCCGCCGATCCATTCGGTGCGCCTTCCCGGCCTGGTCGCGCATCAGGAGGTCATCCTCGGCGATGTCGGGCAGACGCTCACGATCCGGCACGATTCACTCGAACGCGAGTCATTTATGCCCGGCGTGTTGCTTGCCGTGCGCAGGGTCGGTTCACTCGATGAGCCGCTCGTCATCGGGCTCGAACAGCTTCTGTGAAATGATGGGTAGCGAGTGCCTGTGAACCTCGGAGCGATTCTCACCGCGATGGTCACGCCCTTCGACGCCGACGGTCGCGTCGACGAGGAGGCGTCCGTGCGCCTGCTTCACCACCTGCTCGACAACGGCTCTGATGGCGTCGTCGTGTGCGGCACCACCGGAGAGGCCGCGACGCTCGACGATCACGAGCACCTTGGTTTCATCGAGCTGGTGGTCGGCGAGGTGCGAGCCTCCTACCCCGGCAAGAGCGTTGTGGCGGGCGTCGGCTCCAATGACACGCGCCACGCGGTCAAGCTGACGGAGAAGGCGACGGCGCTGGGTCCCGACGCGCTGCTGTCGGTGAACCCCTATTACAACCGGCCAAGCCGGCGTGGCGTGATTGCCCACTTCGAGGCCGTCGACGCCGCCACCGACCTGCCGATCGTGCTCTACAACATCCCGCAACGGACCGGCTCGGACATGCCCAACGACCTGCTTGCCGAGCTCGCGCAGCTCGAACATGTCACCGCGGTGAAGCAGGCCAACGCGGAGAACGCGGCGAAGGTCGACGGGCTTCAGATTTACGCCGGCAACGACGATCTGCTTGCGACCGTGCTGGACATGGGCGAGCCCGGCGGCATCCTCACCGGAAGCCATGTCTTCGGCAACGAGTTCCGGCGCATGGTCGACGAGCCCGAGCTCCGCCACGAGATCGACGCGTCGCTCGCGGACGTCTATCGCGACATGGCGATCGCGCCGGGTGCGTGTAGCTGCAAGGCTGCGCTGAACCTGATCGGAGTTGAGGTCGGGGGACCGCGGCTGCCCTACGTCGCGCTTGACGAGAGCGAGATCACGGTGATTCGGGCGCTGCTCGAGCGCCACGGCCTTCTGCAACAGGCCACCAGCGCGTGACGACCGACTCCAAGTTGCGCGTCCTGCCGCTCGGCGGCCTGGGTGAGATCGGCAAGAACATGATGGTGATCGAGTACGAGGGCTCGATCGTCGTCATCGATGTCGGACTGCGGTTCCCGACGGCCGAGATGCTCGGCATCGACCTGGTGCTGCCCGACTTCTCCTACCTGCGCGATCGCGTCGACGACATCGAGGCGATCGTGATCACGCACGGCCATGAGGACCACCTCGGGGCGCTGCCCTGGGTCCTGCGCGACCTGCGCCAGTACGGCGAGCTGCCGCCGGTGTACGGCTCACGGCTGACGGTCGCGATGGCGCGCTCGAAGCTCGACGAGCACAAGCTCAAGGAGGTTGAGCTGATCGAGGCGCTGCCCGGTGACGAGATCGCGGCCGGCGCCTTTGACCTCGAGCTGATCCACATGACGCATTCGATCCCGGGTACCTGCGCGGTGGCTGTGACCTGCGACGTGGGCACCGTGCTGATGACCGCCGACTACAAGTTCGACCAGACTCCGGTGGGCGGCGAACCGGCCGACATGCAGCGCCTGGCCGAGCTCGGTCGCGAGGGCGTGCTGCTGCTGTGCGGCGACTCGACAAACGCGGACCGGCCCGGCTTCTCGCCGTCGGAACGTGGCGTCGGACCGCACCTCGAGGAGGTATTCGCAAGGGCGGAGGGCCGGATCATCGTCACCAGCTTCGCCTCGAACATCCATCGCGTGCAGCAGGTGATCGATGCGGCATCTGCGCTCGACCGCAAGGTTGCGCTTGTCGGTCGTTCGATGCGCAAGAACGTCGGTATCGGCCGCTCGCTCGGACACATCGAGGTGCCCGACGGGATCCTGATCCAGCCGCAGGAGGTCGAGGACTGGCCCGAGGACCGTGTCGTCGTGATCTCGACCGGCTCACAGGGCGAGCCGCTGTCGGCACTGCGCCGCATGGCCCACAACGATCACCGCCAGATCAAGCTCCGCGACGGCGACACCGTCGTCTTCTCGGCCACGCCGATCCCCGGCAACGAACGGGCCGTGAACGAGACGATCGACCGGCTCTATCACATCGGCTGTGATGTGGTGACGACGGCGGACGCCCCGATCCACGCCTCGGGCCACGGCTACGCCGAAGAGATCAAGCTGATGCTGAACCTCACACGTCCGCGCTACGTGCTGCCGGTGCATGGCGATCACAAGCGCATCCATCTGCACAGTCAGCTGGCCGAGGCGGTCGGGATCGATCCCGACAACATCTTCCGTGGCAGCAACGGCCTACCGCTCGAGATCGACGAGCATGGCGCGGCGTTCGGCGAGCCGGAGCAGTCGGGCATGATCTTCGTCGACGGCGTTGACATCGGCGACCCGTCGGATGTGGCGTTGCGTGACCGCCGGATGCTCTCGGCCGATGGCATCTTCATCGTTGTCGCGACGATCTCGGAGTCAGAGGGCGCTCCCGTCGCCGACACCGAGGTGATCTTCCGTGGCGTGCCGTTCGTCGAACAGGCGGAGGAGCTGCGTCAGGAGATCCGCGACGAGGTCGAGCGATCGCTGGCGCGCGCTCACTCGGACGGGATCACTCAGGTCGACCTGCTCCAGGAAGAGCTGCACGATGACCTCGCGGCGTTCGTCTACGACCGGCTGCGTCGCCGCCCGATGGTCCTGCCGGTCGTCGTCGAAGTCTGAACCAACGCCAGCTCCGCCGTCGCCGGCAGCGCCGCGTCGGCCTCGTCGTGGACCGGATCCGGGAAGCGGATCTCGAACCGCGTCCCTCGGAGTTCTGGAAGCGAGGTCATCCTGACTGTCGCACCGTGCGAGGTCGCAACGGCATCGACAATCGCGAGCCCGAGTCCGGTCCCGCGTGAGGCGGTGTCACCGCCGCCACGCACGAAGCGCTCGAACACACGCTCCTGGAGCTCCGGGTCGATGCCGGGACCGTCGTCCTCGACCACGATCGTCGGATGTCCATCGCGCATGCCGCTGGAGGCGACGATGTGGGTTCCGGGCGGCGTGTGGCTGATCGCGTTCTCGACCAGATTCAGGATCAGCCGGTGCAGGTCATCACCGAAGCCGTCGACCGGCGCCGGCTCGGCGTTGACCGTCACACCATGATCGTCGAGTCCACGCCCCAGCTCGGCTGCGGCATCGGTGAGATGCGTCGCGAGGTTGGTCGGGCGGTGAGGTTGTTGGCGCCCGACGTCGGCTCGAGCAAGCAGCAGCAGGTCCGCGACGAGCCTGCGCATGCGGCGGGTTGACCGCAGCGCCGACTTGGCCGACTCGGCCTGTTCGCCGGCGAGCTCATCGGCCAGAAGTTCGAGGTTCGCCAACACGCTCGTCAGCGGTGTGCGCAGCTCGTGTGAGGCGTCGGCGACGAATTCGCGCTGCCGCATCAGTGCGGTCTCGCTCTCGTTGCGCGCGGCAGCCAGCGCTCCCAACATCGACTCGAGCGTTCGCGCCAGATCGGCAACCTCATCCTCGGCCTCAGGGTGAGGGATACGCAGCGACGGGTCCCGGGTACGCGCGATCTCGCGCGCAGCCTCTGTCAGCTCGACGACCGGGCGCATCGCGCGCTGCGCAACGAGCAGGCCGGCGAGCATCGCGAGAATCGTGCCCACGAGAACTCCGCCGGTGAGGTAGATCCGGACCTCGCTGATCGTCTCGTCGAGACTCGAGAGCGGGCGGGCGTAGTACAGCCATCCCGTTCTGGTGTGACTGACGCCCTTGTACGAGGTCTTGAAGGTGGCTACGTAGAAGCCGTCCTGAACAAAGGTCGCCCGCGGCCGGCGATACCGGGTCGGTGGCTCGAGTCGTGGGGCGTTCACGATCGCGTCTGTCTTGGTGTTGAGGGCCTGTGAGCAGAGCAACTGCCCACGACTGGAGAAGAAACGGATCTGCGCATCATCCGACTCGGCGTACTGGATGAGGTCGGCGGTACAGACGATCGCATTTGTCGCCGGGTTGTAGCTCGCGCCAAGCTCGCCGGAGAGCCGGCCCAGCGCACCGCTGGTCTGGTCATGGAACGAGCTGGAGAGCTGGCGATCGGTGAGCACGTCGGTCACGATCGCGACGCTGGCGAGGATCACGAACGTCAGCGCGGCCGAGCCGCCGCCCAGGCGCCAGCGCACGGGCACGCGGCGGTAGGCCGTGAACACTGACTCGATCAACCGCCTCAGGTAGCCGCCTTCGGTCATGCGATCAATGTACGCCCCGATCGACGCCTCGCCACCCTGCTTCTTAAAGGTTCGATAGGCCTCGCCGATTTCCCAGAGGAACCGGGAAACCCGACAAGGAGTCGAATTGATGAAGGCCGAGACGCACCGGATCTCACTGCAGAATGTGAGCTCCATCAGGACCAAGTTGTTGCTGCTGATGATCCCCGTCGTCGTGATCGCGCTGATCGTGATGAGCGTGATCGCGATCACCAAGGTGACGTCAGCTCAGGAGCACAGCGTCTCGCAGAGCGTCGCGAATTCGAATGCCGCGCAGGCGGAGAAGTTCAACGGCGAGGTCCAGGGCCGCATGAGCATGGCCGAGACCGAGGCCAACGCCGGTGCCGCGCTGGTGGGCAACACCAACCGCGCCGCCGTGATGAACATCGAGCACAACATCCTGCTCGACAACCCGCAGATCGCCGGCTCCTACATCGACTACCTGCCCAACGCCTTCGATGGCCAGGACGCGAAATACAAGGGCCAGCCCGGCATGGGCCCCGCGGGCGAGTTCGGCACCTACTGGAACCGACTTGGCGGCAAGGTCAACCTCACCTACGGCATGGTCGGGTACACGTCGGCGGCCTGGTTCCAGATCCCGGCCAAGACGCGCAAGCCGGCCTTCATCGAGCCGTACCTGTGGGAGGGCTCGCTGCTGGCGAGCACCGTGGCGCCGATGTTCCACGACGGCAAGGTGATCGGCATCGCCGGTATCGACATGCAGCTCGGCACGCTCACCGACGAGATCAACAAGCTCAAGGTCCTGCAGTCGGGCTACAGCTTCGTGGTCAGCCACAGCGGCATCCTCGTCACCTACCCGAAGACCCAGCTGATCGGCAAGTACACGCTCGACCAGCTCGCCAAGCGCGACCACACCCCCGCGTTCGAGGCGATCGCGGCCGCCGTGAAGGCCGGCAAGAGTGGCTCGTTGGTCACCACCGACCCGCTGAGCGGCAAGCAGGTCAAGGTGTTCTACACGCCGGTGAAGAACGGCGACTGGGGCTTCATCAGCGTCGCGCCAACCTCTGAGATCCTCGCGAGTGCCCACTCGCTGCGCGACACGCTGATAGTGATCGCCCTGATCATCGTGCTGGCGGTTGCCGGAATCCTCGCGTTCGTCACGACCAAGCTCGTGAAGCCCGCGGAGAAGGTGCGCGACGCGGCACGGCAGATCAGCACCGGCGACCTCGAGGTGGAGATCGACAGCGGTTCGGCCGATGAGATCGGTCAGGTGGCCGACAGCTTCCAGGAGATCGTGACCTATCTCTCCAAGCTGGCCGACGTTGCCGATCAGATCGCTGCCGGTCATCTCGATGTGCAGGTCGAACCGCGTTCCGAGCACGACCGGCTGGGCAGCGCGATCGCCAGGATGCGCTCGCAGATCGAGCAGCTGCTGCGCCAGATCCAGGCGTCAGCAGACAACGTTGCCAACTCATCAACCGATATGGCGGCGACCTCCAAGCAGCTGGTGGCCACCTCGGAGGAGCTCGTCACCACCGCCGACGGCCTCGTCGGCACTTCGGAGGAGCTCGTCGGGACCTCATCTGAACTCGTCACGACCTCGGCAGAGATCGTCTCGAACTCCGAGGCGATGGCCACGACCTCGAAGCAACTGGTCGCGACCTCGCAGTCGATGACGGCAGGTGCAGACGAGACCGGCCGCGCAATCGGCGAGGTCGCGCGTGCGATCGAGGACATCGCGCATGGTGCTGAGCGCCAGGCGCGCTCGATGGACATTGCTCGCGGCCTGACCGAGGAGATGGTCGAGCTGGCCGGCACGAGCGCTGATACGGCGCGTGCTGCCGTGTCGCTGACCGAGGTTGCAAAGGAGGCCGCCGACGAGGGCGTGCAGGCCGTGAGCCGCGCGAGCGAAGCGATGGAGCTCGTGCGCGACGCAAGCGTCGAGGCGCAGGAGGCAATCCGCGCCCTCGGTGTCAAATCCGAGCAGGTCGGCGGCATCATCGCGACGATCACCGGGATCGCGCAGCAGACCAACCTATTGGCGCTCAACGCCGCGATCGAGGCGGCTCGGGCGGGCGAGCAGGGACGCGGCTTCGCCGTCGTGGCCGAGGAGGTGCGCAAACTCGCCGAGGAGTCTCAGGAGGCGGCGCAATCGATCGCCGACCTGATCACCGCGATCCAGACCGACACACAGCGCACGATCGCGCTTGTCGAGAGCGGCGCCGACGCGACCACCGGTGGCGTCGAGACCGTCGGCGCAGCGCAGACCGCGTTCGTGCGGATCGGCGAGGCCGTCACCGACGTCACCTCACGTACGGGCGAGATCATCTCCGCGATCGAGCGGGTAGCCACGGCGGCCGAGAAGGTTCAGACCGAGATCGGCGAGTCCGCCGCGGCAGCCGAGCAGGCGTCGGCTGCAACCCAGCAGGTCAGCGCCTCCACGCAGGAGGTCAGCGCCTCGGCGGAGGAGGCGAGTGCTTCGACGCAGGAGGTCAGCGCATCCACCGAGCAGGTGAGCGCCTCGGCTCAGCAGGCGACTGTCGCCGCTCGCCAGATCTCGAGCTCCGCGCAGCAGACCAGCGAGTCGGCTCAGCGGACCAGCGTCTCGGCTCAGCACACCAGCGAGTCGGCCCAGCAGACGAGCGCCTCAGCCCAGCAGATCGCGGCATCGGCCGACGACCTGTCGAGGGTGTCCGAGGAGCTGCGCGAGCTGGTCGCGCAGTTCACGCTCTCGAGAATCTGAGCAGGATGCTGTTCTTCGGTCTGACGCTGGCCCCGCTGGGCCGCGTCAGACTCGAAGAACGTAGCCGGCGCCGCGAATCGTGTGCAGCAGACGCGGTTCGCCGCCGGCCTCGAGCTTGCGGCGCAGGTTCGAGACGAAGACTTCGATCGTGTTCGTCATCGAGAACGGGTCGTAGCCCCAGACCTCGTCGAGCAGGCGCTGGCGCGAGACCACGATGCGCTCGTTGCGCATCAGGTACTCGAGCAGCTCGAACTCGCGCTGCGTGAGGTCGAGCTGGCGCTCGCCGCGCAGGACCTCGTGCGTGTCCGGGTTCAGGCGCAGGTCGCCGACCGCGATCGCGGCCTGCCCGCGGGGCGGGCGGCGACGCAGCAGCGCGCGCAGACGTGCCAGCAGTTCCTGGCGCTCAAAGGGCTTGACGAGGTAGTCGTCGGCGCCGGCATCGAGGCCCTCAACCCGCGACTCGACCGCGTCGCGCGCGGTCAGCATCAGGATCGGAACATCGTCGCCCTCACGCAGCGTCTTTGCGACCTCGAGGCCATCGAGCTTCGGCAGACCGAGATCGAGGATCACCAGATCGGGCAGGAAGGCGTGCGCCTCGTCGAGCGCGGCCAGGCCGTCACCGGCGATACGGACGTCGTAGCCCTCCATGCGCAGCGAGCGCTGCAGAACCTGGGAGATGGCGTCGTCGTCCTCGACGACAAGGACGCGAGCGGGACGCTCGAACTCGGTTGAAGTGGCCATTAGTCCTGATCCTAAGCCCGAATGACCCGGAAATGAAAGACTCTTCAAGACTCTTTAAAGTGGCTTGACCCGATGATCTGCGCTGTAGACGTTGACACGGCCGCCGCGGGCGAAGCCGCAGAGGGTCAGGTTGCGGTCACGTGCCAGCTCGACGGCGAGTGAAGTCGGAGCGCCGACGCCAACCAGGACCGGGGCGCCTGCGACCGCCGCCTTCTGCACCAGCTCGAAGGACAGCCGGCCGCTGACGCAGAGCAGTTGCGAGCTCAGCGGCAGCATGCCCTCGGTGAGCGCCCAGCCGATCACCTTGTCCATCGCGTTGTGGCGGCCGACGTCCTCGCGGACGCAGACCAGCGCGGCCGCCGGATCGAACAGCCCAGTCGCGTGAAGCCCGCCCGTACGGGCGAATCCGGGCTGCACCAGCAGGTCTGGCAGTCCCGCGAGCAGCTCGCGGTCGAGCGGCTCGCCAGGCCAAGAGGGCAGGCGTTCGCTGTGAACGATCACCTCCTCGATCGCGCCCTTGCCGCAGACACCGCACGAGGACGTCGTGTAGAAGCGCCGCGCAGCCGGCACGCGTGTGAGTGGCCCGGCGACGACGATCGTGTTGTTGGCGAGGTCATCCGTCAGGCCGGTCGCCCGGGGACCATCGATCAGGCCCTCGCCGTAGAGGAAGCCCAGCGCGAGCTCTTCGTCGTGGCCGGGCGTTCGCATCGTCACGGCGAGCGGCTCGTCACCGGAGCGGATCTCCAGCGGCTCCTCAACCGCGACCGTGTCGCGCTTACCGTCGTGGGTAATGACGGCGACAGAGCCGGGGGCGGGATTGGACAGCGACATCGCTTAACACGCTATAGGGCGCCGCCAAGGTATCTGAAGAAGTGACCGGTAGCCCGGTTAGGCTGCTTCGGTGACCCGAGACGACTGGATCGAGGCATTCGCGGCCGAGCTTGGCGTCGAGCCGCCAAGCCCCGAGCAGGCTGAGAAGCTGCTGGATCTCGCCGGCACGGCTGCTCACTCCTCGGAACGCCCGGCGGCACCGCTTGCGTGTTGGGTGGCCGGCCGCGCGGGCGCCTCGATTGAGGAGTTTCTCGCGGCGGCCGAACGGGTCAACGCCGCTTGAGCTGTTCCTCGGCGGCTGCGAGTTCGCTCAGAGTATTGATGGCCAACTGAGTAGCCGGGCGCATCGATGTGATCGCCGCCGGCGCAAGACTAGATTGCGCCTGCGTCGATCGCACCGACGCGCCCGCTCGTATCGCCTCGCGCAACTGAGGCAGGACTGAGCTGCGGTAGAGCGCCGGAAACGGCTCGCCTGGCCATAGGGTCACCACGTCGTCCGTCATCTCGGCTAGAGCGACGAGCGCCTGCGGCTGGATGAACGGCATGTCGCAGGGGATCGCGATGATCGCTGGGTAGCGCTCAAGCGCGGTGACGATGCCGAGCAGGGGGTGGGTCGGTTCGTCGGGCTCGAGGAATAGCGGGACGTCGAGGGGCGGGAGCTTGGTGGCTGCCTTGGCGACGACGACGGCTTCCAGGCCTGCGTCAGACGCGGCCTGCAGCGGATAGCTGATCAGGGGGCGGCCGCCCAGCTGAACGAGCGCCTTGTCGCCGCCGATGCGGCTGCCGCGGCCACCCGCCAGCACCACCACTGTGATGTCCATCGGACGAGTTTCCCAGGAGGGCTTTGCCGCCGGTGGTCGAAGTAGACCTTGCGTAGAAGATGGCTGCCGCCCGTACCGCAAACAAGACCCGGAAGACGCCCGCCAAGAGCGGTAGGTCCGCCGGTACTGGCCAGCGGGCCAGTACCGCGAGGAAAAACGCCCCGAAGCGGAAGCCGCCGACGCGCGCGACGCGCTCGCTGGTCGCCAGCCGGCCGGGCCTGCGCAGTGTGCGCGACCTCGAGCCGCATCAGGTCGATGTGCTGGCGCTGGCGCTGATCGCGGTCGGGATCTTCCTTGCCGGCGTCGCGTATCGGTTCTGGGCCGGCGGGTCGCTCGGTCATGGCGTGATGAGCGGGCTCGAGCTGCTGGTCGGCAAGCTCGCCTACCTCACACCGATCGCGCTGATGCTCGCTGGGGCGCGCGTGCTGGCACGTGATGTCGACATCGCACCCGCGACGCGTCCGCTGCGCAGCGGCACGTTCTGCCTGTTGCTGGCGCTCGCGCTGGCGTTTGCCGCCGGCGTCTTCGGACCCGGTCGCAGCCCCAGTCACGGCTTCTGGTCGGGTGCGGTGATCAAACCGCGCGGCGGCGTGCTCGGCGGTGCCGAGTACTACGTCACCGGGCATCTGATCTCGACCGCTGGCGCCGACATCCTTGCCGTCTTCCTTTTGCTGGCGGGTGTGATCCTGCTGAGCGGAGCGACGTTCGCCTCGGTGATCAACAACAGCCGCCGTCATGCCTCGGCGCTGCGGCGCGGTCCGGAGGTGCGCAGTGCGACGCGGCGCGCCGAGATCCGCGCGGCGCGACTGCGACGCAACGAGCTCGATGACGATGAGGCGATGGTGGTGCCCGATCCCGGCGAGACCGAACTCGTCGTGCGCGCCACCTATGTCGAGGCTCCGGCGGTCGATGTCTACGAGGATGTCGACGGCCAGCGAAGCTTTGACCTCGCCGAGGGCGAGGGCGCCGAGGAGAGCGAGTTCGCGCCTGTCGAACCAGCCGAGTTCGAAGACTTCGTCGACCTCGACGGGACCAGCGGCGCGACCCAGGAGATGGCCGCGCTCGACTACGAGGAAGCGGACGAGCAGCCCGAGGAGGTCGTCGGGCCACCGCGTGACGTCGACCCAAGCGAATTGACCCCGGCCGGGCGCTATCGCGCCTCTGTGACCGACGACCCCGACTTTGTCTGGCGTGTGCCGTCATCGCGCACGCTCGTGCGCTCGACCGGTGAGGCCGCCAAGCCCGACACCACCGGGCAGGCTCAGACGGCAAAGGCGCTGGTCGAGGCGCTCAGCCACTTCGGCATCGAGGCGAAGGTCGCCGGGCAGGTGACCGGCCCGCATATCACCCGCTACGAGCTCAAGCTCGCGCCCGGCACGAAGATGTCGAAGGTCGCAAACCTCAAGGACGACCTCGCCTACGCGCTGGCCGCAACCGACGTGCGCATCCTCGCCCCGATTCCGGGCAAGACGGCTGTTGGTGTCGAGGTCCCGAACCTGCGCCGGCGGATCGTGCATCTCGGCGACGTCTTCCAGGAGCCGCCGGCCGATTGGTCACCGCTGACCGTCTGGCTCGGCAAGGACATCGGCGGGCACGCAATCGGAGCCGACCTCGCGAAGATGCCGCACCTGCTCGTGGCAGGCACGACCGGCGCCGGCAAGTCGGCGTGTGTGAACTCGATGTTGTCCTCGATCCTGCTGCGCGCTACGCCGCACGAGGTGCGGCTGGTGCTGGTCGACCCCAAGCAGGTCGAGCTCAACCATTACGAGTCGATCCCGCATCTGCTGACGCCCGTCATCACCAGCCCGAAGATGGCGGCAAACGCCCTCCAGAACCTGGTCAAGGAGATGGAGGAGCGCTACACGATCATGCGGCTGGCGCGGACGCGCTCGCTGCCCGAGCTCAATAAGGTGCGCGCGACCCGCGGCGAGCCCGCGCTGCCCTACATCCTCTGCGTGATCGACGAGCTCGCCGACCTGATGATGGTCGCCCCGGCCGACGTCGAGGACTCGATCATCCGCCTCGCGCAGAAGGCGCGTGCCGTCGGGATGCACCTCGTGCTCGCGACGCAGTCGCCGCGTGTCGACGTGATCACGGGCATGATTAAGGCCAACGTGCCGTCGCGTATCGCGTTCGCGGTGTCGAGCCAGACCGACTCGCGTGTGATCCTCGATCAGAACGGGGCGGAGTCGCTGCTCGGTCAGGGCGACATGCTGTTCTCGCCGGTCGGCACCAACAAGCTGCAACGCATCCAGGGCGCCTACATCGACGAGGAGCAGATCCTCGAGCTGACCGAGGCCTGGCGCAAGCAGGGCGAGCCCGAGCTGCGTGAGGAACTGCTCGAAGAGGTCGATGACGGCTCCAAGAGTGGATCCGAGGGCGGTTCCGACGACGGCTTCGATCCCGACGAGGATGCGCTGCTCGAGGAGGCGATCAGGCTCGTCGCGTCGATGGGCACCGCTTCGACATCGATGCTCCAGCGGCGACTGCGACTTGGCTACACGCGCGCCGGGCGCCTGATCGACATGCTCGAGCGGCGCGGCATCATCTCCGGCTACGAGGGCTCAAAGCCCCGGCAGGTGCTGATCAGCGAGGCGGACGTCCCACGCATCCTGATTCACCTGGCCGAGGGCACGGGCCCAGCGCGCCAGCCCACCTCTGTCGAGACCACTCCGGCCGCCGTCACGGCTGCCGAACCGGGCGCCGCGCCCGACGTCGCCGCACCCGAAGAAAAGCACCCCGAATAGGTCGACCGGGCCAAGCGCTGACCAAATCCCCGAAATATGGGGTGGCTGCAGCCGTTTATGCAGTACATGCGGGCCTCCGCAGCGTAGCCTTGTCGGAATGGCGGACATCGGCTCCACTCTGCGTGAGGCACGGATGCGCGCGCGCATCGACATCAGCGAGGTTGAGGTCGGCACGAAGATCCGTGCCAAGTACCTGCGCGCGCTCGAAAACGAGGAGTGGGACCTGCTTCCAGGTCCGGTGTACGTCAGGAGCTTTCTGAAGACCTACGGGGACTTCCTGGGCCTTGACAGCCGGCTCCTGGTCGATGAGTTCAAGCGCCGCTACGAGCGCCCGAGCGAGCACGAGGTGCGCGCGATGGCCACCACAGCGCGCGAACGCGACCGACGGCGATCGGCCTCACCGGGCCGCGTTGCCGGTGCGCTGCTGACACCCCGAACCGTGATCGTGCTCGCCCTCGTCGTGATCGTCGCCGCGTTTTACGTGATCGGCACCCAGACTGACAAGACGCCGTCGAGCGGCAACAACGCGATCGCGCCGGCGACCAACAGCAAGGGCTCGGGTCACCACCACGATGGTACGGGCGGTCACAGCGGGACGGGCACGACGAAGACGAAGACGGCCACCACCAACACCGCGACCACACCGCTGGTGCCAAAGCTCGCCAGTGTCAAGTTGGTACCGACCGCCAAGGTCTGGATCTGCGTGGAGAACCAGGCGGGCAAGCCGCTGATGTCCGCCGGTGACTATGACGTCGGACAGACGCTCCCCACCTTCCACGCCAAGCAGCTGCTGGTCACGCTCGGCAATGCGGGCGTCACGATGACCGCCGACGGCAAACCGGTCACGCCAAGCGAGCACGCCGGCCAGTCGGCGATTGCGTTGCGGATCACACCGACGCATGTCAAGCCGCTTTCGCCGCCTCCCACCTGCGCGTAGTGACCTCGTGAGCGACGCCGCGGTATTCACCGGACGCGCCGCCGTGAGGGCCGGGATCCTGGTCACCGGCACCGAGGTGCTGACCGGGATCATCAGCGATCGCAACGGACCGTGGCTGTCTGAACAGTTGCGCGACCTTGGCGTCGACACGGCGATGATCGAGATCGTCGGCGACCGCCCCGAGGATCTGCGGACCGCGCTCGAGCAGATGACCGCAGCGGGCGTCGCCGTGATCGTCACCAGCGGCGGCCTGGGTCCCACAGCCGACGATCTGACGGCTGAGATCGTCGGTGGCTTCTGCGGACGCGAGATGGTGCTCGACGATGCGCTCGAGCAGCGGATTGCGGAGATCATCGAGCGGGCACTGCGGCGCTGGCCCGACGCCGACCGCGAAGCGCTGCGCGCCGCCAACCGCAAACAGGCGGTGATCCCAGCCGGAGCGACGGTGCTCGAGCCGCGCGGGACCGCGCCAGGCCTGGTCGTGCCTCCGGGTGATGGACGCGAGGGCCCGATCCTCGTAGTCCTGCCCGGACCGCCGGGCGAGCTTCAGCCGATGTGGGCAGACGCCGTCGCGTCGGAGCCCGTCCAGCTCGCGATCGCCGGTGCGACCGAGTACCGGCGCGAGATGCTTCGCCTGTTCGGGATTCCGGAGGCCGAGATAGCCAACACCCTGCGTGCGGCCGATGCAGCCGGGCTCGACCTCGAACCGCTCGAGATCACCACTTGCCTGCGCCGCGGCGAGATCGAGGTATCGACCCGCTTCGAGCCCGGCGCGCAGGCCGATTACGACGCGCTCGCCGACTTCATCGCCGAACGCCACGGCAAGCGCATGTTCTCGCGTGATGGCAC
>Ga0302314_10012959_pt1 | contig 14367 bp, 14 predicted proteins | sample III_Palsa_N2_3_FD_200533 | JGI IMG/M metagenome (GOLD analysis project Ga0302314, IMG submission 200533) | Peat permafrost microbial communities from Stordalen Mire near Abisko, Sweden - III_Palsa_N2_3 | ecosystem: Environmental > Terrestrial > Soil > Palsa > Peat permafrost | place: Sweden... | reverse complement strand
CGGGGGCCACCCGACCCATTCAGGAGGGAACTGATGGGAGATATCAGCACCACCTATCCAGGCTCCGCGTCTGTTCGCCCCGCGCTCGGATCCGTTGCGCTGGGGATCGTCATCGGCGGATCGATCGCCGGGATCGTCGACATATTCGCCGCATCGGCGATCAATCAACTGAGTCCCGGCGTGATCCTTCAGGCCATCGCCAGCGGGCTGCTCGGCAAGGCGTCCTTCCACGGCGGAGGTCTGACGATGGGCCTGGGCCTGCTGCTGCAGGTGGCCATGTCGCTGATCATCGCGGCCATCTATGGCCTCGCCGGCGCGCGACTGCCGATGCTCGTCCAGCGGCCAGTCAGCTTCGGCGCGCTTTACGGCGTCGGCGTCTTCATCGTCATGAACTTCGTCGTCGTGCCGCTCTCGGCGGCGGTGCATCCGAAACATCCGCCGTCCATCGCGACCATCGTGCTCAATCTGGATGCGATGATCCTGTTCGGCCTGATCGTCGCCCTGGCCCAGTCACAGATGGCCGCCAGACGGCCCTAGAGCGCGTTCCGAAAAGTGGCGACCGGTTTTCGTAAAAATGCGCGATAAAACAAACGGTTATAGAAGATTGCGATTCCAAAAAACGCAATCTGCTCTAACCGCCGTCACCCCCTGGGCATGGCTCCAGGGGGCAGCGCGGCCAGGATCCGCCGGACCTCGGGCAGGGGATCATTGACCACCCGGCTGGTCAGGTTGAACTCCATCACCGGCCGGTCGGCGGCGTTGAAGGCCGGCCAGTGCGGGATGCCCGGATGGTCCGGCTTGCCGGTGCGGGCGAAGGCGACCCAGGCGCCGGCGATCTGGTCGGCCATGTGCTTCGGCTCGGGTCCCTCGCCGACAAAGGTGCGGACCTTGTCGAAGCTGTAGAGAGCGAACGGTATTTCCATGGTGTGCGGCGTCTTCAGCGCGCCGCCGTTCATCGGCGTTTCCCAGGTCATCAGCCAGACATAGGCGGGGGCGCGGCCCTTGGCGGCCTTGCGCTCGGCGACGAACTCAGTGCCCTGCATCACCCGCGCGCTGATCATCTGCTCCCACAGATAGGTCGGCGCATAGTCGGGATAGGCCTGGCGGTAGGCGGCCAGCAGCTTCTGTCCCGCCTCGCCCAACGGCTTCACACGGTCCTGCAACTGCGCCTCGGTCATGGTCCCGAACCACGGCTCGCCGGCGGTGAAGATGGTCCACTCGTCCTTGCACCAGCCGACCAGGATCGGCACGTCAGCCGAGACGTCAGGCGCGTCCGGCAGGAAGGGATCGCGCGTGATCGCCACGCCGTCCAGAATGGGGTTGCCAGAGCCGCCGGCGCCGAAATTGGCCTTGGCGGCCGCGGCGAGCAGGATCTGGGCCGGAACGGCCTGCAATGCGGCGATGTCGCCGGGCGCGATATTCAGTTCGGCCAGCAGCCGCTTGGCCGCTTCGTTGGCCTTTTCCTTGCGCCCGACCGTAGGATTGGCGCCGCTCTCGATCGAGGCCTTGTGGAACAGGCCCTTGGCGCTATCCATCGCCAGCAGCAGACACACCTTCTGGCCGCCGCCGGACTGGCCCATGATCATCACATTGCCGGGGTCGCCGCCGAAGGCTTCGATGTTGTCGGCGATCCAGCGCAGCGCCAGCACCAGGTCCTGCATCCCCACCGTGCCGGACGAGGCGTAGGCCGGACCCATCAGGTCGCCAAGATGGAGGTAGCCGAAGACATTCAGCCGGTGGTTGACGCTGACCGTCACCACGTCGCCGAAGCGCGCCAGGCCGTCGCACTGATAGATCGGCTGGGAGCCGGAGCCGTAGGCGAACCCGCCGCCGTGAATCCACACCATCACCGGGCGCTTCCTGGCGTCGGCGCCCGGGCTCCAGACGTTCAGATAGAGGCAGTCCTCGTTCATCACCTTCAGTTCGGATGGCGTGGTGAAGACGCGGTGCATCTGCAGCTCGCCATCGGACGCGGTGCTGACCGTGGCCCCTCCCGCCATCTGCATGGCCGGCGCGCCGAAGTCGGTGGCGTCATAAACGCCGGTCCAGGACTCCGCGGGCAGGGGCGGCATGAAGCGCTGCTTGCCAATTGGCGCAGCGCCGTAGCGAATCCCCTTGAAGGCCAGGATTCCGTCCTCAACCAGGCCCTGGACCGCGCCGGCCTTGGTCTGAACGACCGGGGTTGGGACCGGGATGCCCGGTCCGCGCGCCGCGGCGCCTGGGCGCTGGGCCTGCGGGGCCGCGTCAGCCGGCGTGGCCGCGACCTGCACGCCCGCAACCGCAGCGGCGGCGGCCAATCCGAAGATTTCCCGCCGATCAAGCCCGGAATCGTTGGAACGGCTCATGGTTCTTCCTCCCCAAATCACGCTCTGACTTCAGCGCGTCTACATCGTCGTCGTTTTGTCGGGCGCCGCCGCCTTGCGTTCCAAGGCGTTCGCGGCGAAGCGGCATGACTGCGTTCGCCGTCGGTCAGAGTCGCCAGGCGCCTGGATGTCGTTGGCGCCCGCGCTCGCTCGCCGGCCGCGAAAGTGCGTGGCCAGCCTCGCTCGATAGTTCGTTATGCTAACTATCTAATCCCCGGCCGGCCTGTCAACGCGCCGTGGCTCAGGGCGTCGCGGCGCCTGTGAATTCCGCGATCACAGCGATGAGGCGTTCGAAATCCGCTGGTGTGACGGCGCCGATGCAGCCAATGCGGAAACTGGGCTCCCGCGTCAGCTTGCCGGGATAGATGACGAAGCCGCGCCGCGCCAAAGCGTCGTAGAAACTCTGAAACTCGAACGCGCGGTCGGTCGGCGGCCGGAAGGTCGCGATGATCGGCGCCTGCAGCGCCCGGTCCAGATAGAGGGGGAAGCCCAGGCGGGCGAAGCCGTCGACCAGCACGTCAAGGTTTGCCTGATAGCGGGCCAGCCGCGCGGGCGGCCCGCCCTGCGCCTCCAGCAGGCGCAGCGCCTCGACCAGAGCCGCGACCACCTGAACCGGCGGAGTGAAGCGCCACTGGCCGTTGGCCTCCAGGCCGCGCCACTGGTCGTGCAGGTCCAGACTGAGCGACGGCGAGACGCCTTTCGCGCCGGCCAGGACGGCCTCCTCGACCAGGGCGAAGCCCAGGCCGGGAACGCCTTCCAGGCACTTGTTGCTGGAGGCGAGAACCGCGGTGATCGGCGTGGCGGCCAGATCGATCGGCAGGGCGCCGAAGCTGGACATGGCGTCCAGGATCAGCCGGCGGCCGGCCCGCGCCGTGACCGCCGCGACCTCGCGGAGCGGATTGAGCAGGCCGGAGGTGGTCTCGCAATGCACCAGCGCTACGTGGCTGATCGCCGGATCGGCGGCCAGCGCTCCGGCCACTGCGTCAGGATCGACCGGCTGATCCTCGTCCCACTCGATGACGTCCACCGGCCTGCCGAGGCGCTGGGCGATATCGACCATACGTCGGCCATAGGCGCCGTTGACCAGGACCAGCAGTTTGTCGGAGGGCCGGACCAGGGTGGCGATGGCGGCCTCGACGACGAAGGTGCCGCTGCCCTGGATGGGGACCGCCGCGTGGCTGGCCGCACCGTTCGCCACCGCCAGCAGCCGCGCGCGAAGCTCGGCCGTCAGGGCGATGAAAGCCTCGTCCCGCGATCCCCAGTCGCGCAGCATGGCCTGGCGCACCCGCGGATCGGTGGTGAGCGGGCCGGGCGTCAGCAGCAGGGGCGGCTTGGTCATGGCTCGTCAGGACGCCAGGAAGGTCTTGAACCGCCGGGCCACCTCGGCCGGCGAAACGGTCGGTCGGCCGAGCGTCGCCATCGATCCCGGCGCGATGCGCAGATGGATCAGGCTGGGACCGCCGCCGGACGCCGCGCGCCAGGCCTGCGCGAACCCGTCCAGGTCGTCGCACGAGGCGGCGTAGGCGTAGCCGCAGTCCAGAGCCACGGCGGCGAAGTCCACTGACGCCGAAACCGTCTGCTGGCCGCCGGTGGAGTCGTGGACGCCGTTGTCCAGCACCACATGGAGCAGGTTTTTCGGCGCATAGGCCCCGATGGTGGCGAAGCTTCCCAGCTTCATCAGCGCCGCCCCGTCCCCGTCCAGCACCACCACGGGCCGCTCCACGTTCAGGGCCACGCCCAGGCCCATGCCGGCGGCACCGCCCATCGAACCGACCTGATAGAGGTGCTGGGGCCGGTCGGCGAGGGTGAACAGTTCACGCCCGCACTTGCCGGTGGTGGCGATGATCGCCGTGCGCTCGTCGGTCAGTTCCAGAACATGCGCCAGGGCCTGTTCGCGCCTTGGACGCTCGGCCGCCCGCTCGAAACGATCTCGGCGGCCGGCTGGGCGCGGCCCCGGCGCCGGCTGGTTCAGCGGTGTGTCGGCGACGTCGCCCTTCTTCAGCACCCAGGCGAAGGGAAGACCGGTCTGGTCCATGGCGGCGACGGCGCGGTCGAAGGCGGGGCCCACGGCCGCTTCGCTGTCAGGCGCGTCTTCCAGTTCGAGGCCCATCAGGCGGATCAGGTCGTGGGTGATCTGGCCCATCACCTCATGCTGCGGCTCGTCGGCCAGGCCCGGCTGGCCACGCCAGGTGGTGATCAGCAGGGTGGGGATGCGGAACGGCGCGTTCAGCGAGGTCAGCGGATTGACCGCGTTTCCCAGGCCGGAATTCTGGCACATCACCACCGTGCGGCGCCCCGCCAGCCACGCGCCGGCCGCGATCGCCACCGCCTCGCCCTCGCTGGCCGCGCCCACATAGCGCAACGCCCGGTCGGACAGGACGCCGTTGATCAGCGGGGTCAGAAAGCTGCACGGCACGCCCGTGTAGAAATCGAATCCGCGCGCGCCGGCGGCGGCGATGAAGGCTTCGGCGGTGATCATGAACTCAGGTGAAGTTTCTGGCGTCGGCCAGGTCGGCCAGGGTGTCCACGTCCATCCAGTGGCCGGTGAAATATTTGATCCGCACCGGATGGCGCGCCGCGAGGCGGGTCAGAAGCAACGGCAGATCGGCGGTTTCATAGAGACCTTCCGCCTTCAGCACCTCGATCTCCTCGACGAGCCATTGCGTTCCACGGGTGCTGAGCCGCGCCAGGCCCATCCATTCCCCGGCGGTGTCGGGTGAGGGCGCGTGAGCCGACGCCATCGACACGAGATGGGCGGGCGCATCGTCCAGATAATCGCCGGAGAAGCGGTGATCGGCGACGACCAGATCGCGTGATCCGGAGGCCGACGCCGGCGTCCACGGGCGCGCATCCACCGCCAGCACCACGTCGGCGCTCGAAACCAGCAGGCTGTCCAGGATGTAGCGGCGAAACAGCACGTCGCCATAGGCCAGCACCAGCTCGCCCTCCAGCGCCGGCCCAGCCATGCCGAGCGAATAGACCTCGCCGGTCTCGCCATAGCGGTCGTTGTCGACGAACCTGGCGCCCCAGGCGCTGACCGCCTCCTTGCGATAGCCGCGCACCACCAGCGTCTCGCGCACGCCGCTTTCCGCCACCGTCGAGACCAGCCGTTGCAGCAGCGGTTGGCCGCGCACGTCGATCATGCATTTCGGCCGGTCGCGGGTCAGCTCGCCCAGTTCGCCGCGCGAGGCGGCCAGCACGATGGCGCGCTGGCGCTGCGGCGCCGGCAGGTAGCGGGCCTCGGCCGCCTCCAGCTCGTCGTTGCCGACCAGCCGGAAGACGTCCTTGACCCCCGCCACGCGGCCCTCGACGTCCTGCAGGGACTCGTCTTGTTGGATGCGCTGGGCGGTCTCGCGCATGGCGGTGATCGAGGCGCGCAGCAGATGGTTGGCCCAGATCACCATCGATACGCCCGCCTGTCGGAACAGATCGGTCGGCGTTGAGTGATAGGTGGTCGGCACGATCACCACGGGCGCGCGCTCGCCCCAGCGGCGGCGAAACTCGAAGATCTCCTCGGCGTCGGCCTTCTTGGAATGGATCAGGATCGCGTCGGCGCCGGCCGCGTGATAGGCCTCGGCCCGGCGCAGCGCCTCATCCATCGGCCAGCCGGAAATCAGCGCCTCGGTCCGCGCCACGATCACGAAATCATCGTCGACCTGGCTGTCCTTGCCGGCCTTGATCCGCCCGCAGAACTCCTCGACATCGGCCAGCGGCTGGGCTTCGCCGATGAAGGAATTGGCTTTCGGGAACAGCTTGTCCTCGATGCAGACCCCGCCGACGCCGCGCTCGCCCAGCTTGCGCACGAAGCGGCGGACATTGTTGAAATTCCCGTGACCCGTGTCGCCGTCGACCAGGATCGGCAGGGACGTGGCGTCGACCATGTATTCGAGGATATCGAGCACCTGGGTCCACGACGCTTCGTTGGAATCGCGCAGGCCCAGGCTGGCCGAGATCGCCAGGCCCGAGGCCCAGATCCCGCGAAATCCGGCCTCTTCCGCCAGCTTGGCGGAAAGGCCGTTGTGGGCCTCCATGATGAACGAAAGGCTAGGCGAAAACAGGAGCTGGCGCAGCGCCGTTGTCGTCCGCTCAACCGTTCGGGGCCTCGCCACAGGGGCCAGGTCGGGATGACGCGCGATCTTGTTCATTGTCCCCTTGGTCTTACCGGTAGGTTTGCCCGACGCTTGGCAGTGTATATATCGCTAATGCATCGCATTGTAACGAATCGGACATGATATTGTCACACACGCCCAGCGATCTGGTGGCGATCATTCTCGCGGCGGGTTACGGTCGGCGCCTCGGCGAGCGCCACGAACAACCCAAGGTCTTGCTGGAGTTCGACGGCCGTTCGCTGCTGGAACGCCGGCTGCGAACGCTCGAAGCCTGCGGCGTCGGCGCCGTGTCGATCACCATCGGCCATGACGGCGAACGGGTGCGCGCGGCGGTGGACCTGATCGCGCCCCGCCTCGACGTCCGCTTCATCGAAAATCCCCGTTACCGGGAGGGCAGCCTGCTGTCGCTGCTGGCCCAGAGGGAGGTGCTGGACTCGGGACGGCCGGTCCTGGTGATGGACGGCGACGTGCTGCACGACCGCCGGATGATCGACCGCCTGCTGGGCGGCGCCGGCGAGGTGGTGCTGCTGGTCGACCCCGAGCTCGAACCCGGCGACGAGCCGGTCAAGGTCTGTTTCCGCGGCGACATGATCGTCGATTTCCGCAAGCGACCGGAATTTCCCCACGACCGTCACGGCGAGTCGGTGGGCTTTTTCCGCTTTTCCCCCGCGATGGCCGCCAAGCTCGCGGCCCGGTGCCAGGTGTTGGCGGACGCCGGCGGCGGCATGCTGGAATACGAAGAGGCGATCCGCGACCTGATCCTGGAAGCCCCGGAACGGTTCGGCGCCGAGGACGTGGGCGATCTGCCCTGGACCGAGATCGACTTCCCCGAGGACGTGGACCGCGCCCGCGACGTCATCCTCCCGCAACTTTCCGATTGAGGCCCCAATGACCGCCGCCGCCCAAACGATCCAGATGGCGGGAGATCCGCTTCTGTCCGCCGACCAGCTTGGCCAGTACGCGCGTCAAGGCTGGTGCGCGGCGCCCGGCTTCTTCTCGCCGGCCGAGGTGGCCCAGATCTCGGCCTGGACCGACGAACTCAGCGCCCGGCCGGAAGAGCCCGGCGTGCAGATGGTCTATGGCGAACCCAGCCTGTCCGATCCCGCCGTCCGCCTGATCCAGCGGATCGAGAACTTCTGTCCGTTCCATGGGGATTTCGACCGGCTGGTCCACGGCCGTCTGAAGGCCGCGGTCGAGATGCTGCTGGGCGCGCCCGCGGTCATGTTCAAGGACAAGATCAACTTCAAGATGGCGGGCGGCGCGGGCTTCGAGCCGCACCAGGACCAGCAGGCCGGCTGGTCGCGCTACGCACCGCTGTTCGTCACCGCCCTGGTCTGCATCGACCAGGCGACGCTGGAGAACGGCTGCCTGGAGATGGCCGCTGACGCGCCGCGCTTCGCCGGCCTGATCGGCGAGGAGTGGGCGCCGCTTACGCCCGAGCAGATGGCAAGCTTCGCCTTGACCGCCATCCCGTCCGAGCCCGGCGACGTGCTGTTCTTCGACAGCTATGCGCCCCACGCATCGAAACCGAACCGGACCGACCGCGACCGGCGCATCCTCTACATCACCTATAACGCCGAGGCCGATGGCGATCACCGGGCCGTCTATTTCGCCGAGAAACGCGCCAACTTCCCCCCCGACGTCGAGCGCGAGCCCGGCAAGGCGTACCGTTTCAGGGTCTGACGGGCGGACGCGCCGGTCAGGCTCGCTGGGCGCGCAGGCGCTGATAGCGGACGATAATGATCACCGCCATGACCGAGGTCGCCGCCGCGGCGCCAACGACGACAAAACTCATCAGGCCCAGCCAGATCAGGGGGGCGATCAGATACAGCCCGTCGTCGACATCGAAGCCCCACCGGCCGGCATAGGCCTTCTGCCCAGAACCCTCGAGCTTCTGATATCGCTCTCCCACCACCCAGCTGACCAGCATGGAAACCGTCGCCAGGACGCCGATCGGCGCCGCCCAGACGCCCAGCCACCCGTGTCGGGCCCCGATCCCGGCAGCGGCGAAGATCAGCGAATTGATCAGGGCGTCGCTGAAATAGTCGTAGGCGTGGCCCTTGGCGCTCATCATGTCGCCGATGCGCGCCAGCTCGCCGTCGGCCCGATCCAGGAACGCCGACAGCAGCCAGAGCACGCCGCCCCAGAGCGCTCCGGCGGGGGTTCCCAGCGCCACGGCCACGCAGGCGCCTAGCCCTGTGGCCAGCCTCAGCGTCGTCAGGTGGTTCGGCGTCACCCCCGTTCCGATCAGCGGCCGGACGACCACCCGCGCCATCCTATGAGTCCAAGTCGTCGCCACGATGCCCCGCCAGCTCCGATTCGCGCTCAACCCAGCGCCACAGGCTAATTGATATTGATTCTAAGTCGCGTAAGCAATCACAGCAAGATTGGACGAAACGGCTGTGGATTTCGGTCGTTGGGCGACCGTCCGCTAAAGCAGCTTGCGATAGACCACGAACCCGGACCGCTCGGCGACCGCGTCATAAAGCTTCATCGCCGTCAGATTGGTCTCGTGCGTCTGCCAGTAGACCCGTGCCGCGCCGGCCGAACGGGCGCGCTCATAGACGCCCTCGATCAGCGCCCGCCCAACGCCCTGGCCGCGCGACGCCTCGGTCGTGAACAGATCCTGCAGATAGCAGGTCGGCTCGATCGCCGTCGTGCTGCGGTGGAACAGGTAGTGTGTCAGCCCCACCAACCGCCCCTCGCGCTCGGCCACCAGGGCGTGCACCGGCTCATAGCCGTCGAAAAACCGCGCCCAGGTCATCCGGGTGATCTCGCTCTCCAACGCGGTCGGACCCGAGCGGGCATAGAATTCGTTGTAGCCGTCCCACAGGGACAGCCACTGGTCGTAGTCCTGGCGGGCGACCGGGCGGATGGTCAGGGGGGCGGGCATTGGGGGGACTCGATGGCGAGGTGGGCGTTCTTCCTACCTATCGCCGCCTCGTCGGTCACAAGCTAGGATGTTCCGATCGGGGATGGCGGCGAGACGGGGCGAATGACGACACCCTTCCAGATTGCGCTGGAGGCGGGCGACCTCGCCGCCGTTCGCGCCTGCCCGAAGGCCGATCTGCACGTGCACGCGATCATGGGCGGCAACCGCGACTTCATCCGCGAGCGGACAGGCCAGGATGTGGCGCCGCTCGAAGGCGTGCTCGGCTCCATGACCGAGATGGATGCCTGGACGAGGGACCAGACCGGCGACCTGTTCGCCGGCGCCGCCGGGCGCGCCTTCGCCTTCGAGGCGACCTTCGTCCAGGCGCGGCGTGATGGCGTCACCCGGATCGAGGTTGGCGAGGATGTGTGGGGCGTGACCTTCTATCAGGGTTCAGCCGCCGCGGTGTGGGCGATGCTGCAAGATGCCCATGCCCGGGGCGCGCCGGAGGTCGAGTGGATCCCCCAGATGGGGCTCTCGCGGCACTGCCCGTTCAAGGCGCTCGAATACTGGATGACGCCCATGCTGGAACTGGGGATCTTCAAAACCATGGACCTGTCGGGCGACGAGTTCGCCCAGCCCATCGAGGTGTTCGCGCCGCTCTACCGCCGGGCCAAGGCCGCCGGCGTCCGGCTGAAGGCCCATGTGGGCGAGTGGGGAGCCGCCGACGATGTCTGGCGCGCGGTCGAGCTGCTGGAACTGGACGAGGTGCAGCACGGCATCGCCGCGGCGGACTCGCCCCAGGTGATGCGCATGCTGGCCGACGCGGGCGTCCGACTGAACATCTGCCCGACCTCGAACCTCAAGCTGGGCCGCGTGGCGCGCATGCAGGACCACCCGATCCGCCGGCTGTACGACGCCGGTGTGAGGGTGACCGTCAATACCGACGACGTCCTGCTGTTCGGCAGTTCGTTGTCGCAGGAGTTCCTGGCGCTGTTCCAGGCTGGGGTGATGTCGGCGACGGAGCTGGATGCGGTGCGACTTGAGGGATTGCGTGAGCGGTAGCGCGGAGGGCTCGAGCGGGATCATCTTGGGTAGTTTACAGCTGGATTGGGCGGCTTGCGGTCGTTCCGCTCAGGTCAATTTAACTTCGATCCGAGTCGCCGAAGCTGCGATTTCTCGAAGTTCCGTCAAGAACGATCCGCCGCCGTTGGTGAGGAATGATGCTAGGGAGTCTGAGTGCGTGAATACGAGCTTCACGTCTCCAGGGCACCCCGGTCCGCCGCCCTGAATGGCGTCCCAGAAGGCATCTAGGTTGCGGCCAAAGAGCTCCGACGCCGCCGGATTTGCCGCATCGACATAGCGCTGCCAAAACTCGTCCGGCGAACGAGTTCCTGAACAATCGATGGTGATCGTGCGCATTGAGCCCTCCGAGCAATCTAATGTTCGCCGCAGAGCGGGACGTCCGCAACGGGCCGCCTCCAGCCTAAGTCAACCACTCGTCCCGTCCCACAGCGCGATGACCCGCTCGCGAATCTCCAACGCCTCTGCCCACCGATCAGACAGCTCCAGCCCATCCGCCCCGGTGATCGCATAAGGCGGCGGGCCGAGTTCGCAGAGGAAGGTGGTAACGGCGTCGTCCGATGCCCGGGCCCGCCAGGAGTGCAGGCCGCGTTCCCACCAGCGCAGGAACTGGTCAATCCACGCGCGGTGTTGGGCAAAGCCGATCTGAACCTGCACCTGCTCGTTCGAGGCGACCCGCCCCTGAAACGCCCAGGAGCGGTCCAGCACCTGGCCGATCATCGCGTCGGCTTCCGGGTCGATCGGCAGGGCGAACTCGCGGTCGACCACGAAATGGCTGAGATCGGCGCAGAGGTTCAGGTCCGGGATCGCCTCGAGCAGGGCCAGGGTCGGGTAGAGGTCGTTCAGCAGGCCGTGCCGGTGGGTCTCGAACAGCAGGGGCAGGCCGGCCTGGTCCGCGATGTCGATCCAGCGGCGGGCGACGTCGGTCATGGCGGAGATGTCGCGGGGCATGATCTGGCCGATCACGCTCAGGAACGGCGCGCCATAATCCTTGGCGAAATCCAGCATGAACCGCAGCTCGTCGTCGCTGCGCGGAAACCCGTTGAACAGGGATTTCAGGCCGTGCCGCTCGAACAGTGGCCGGGCGGACTTGGCGAGTGGGACATCGGCCATGGCCAGGTCCATCCCCATGCCGGCGAACCCCGCCTCGGCGACCATCTCGAAGCTCTGCTCGATCGGGCGTTCGGCCTCGCCGGGCCGGCGCAGCTCCATCGCCCAGAGCGATTGATAGAATTCCAGGGTCTGCACGTCAGGCCGTTGCACGCGCGGCGGCGCCCTGGCTCCGCAACGCCGCGAATATCTCCCGCTGGGCTTGGAAATAGCCCCTGGTCGGAACCGGATGGTCCAGGTTGGCGACGATCTCGGCATGCAGCGCCGGCAGGGCGTGGAAGGGTACGCCGGGGAAGCAGTGGTGGGCCGTGTGGTACGACATGTTCCAGAACAGCCAGCGCATGACTGGCGGGCCTCTAAGGGTGCGCGTGTTCAGGAAAGTGTTGGAATCGTGCGCCAGGCCGGTGTGCTCGCCGGTGTTCTGCAGCTGGTGATAGGCCTTGGTCACCAGCAGCGGCGCGAGCCAGAGGGTCAGGGCGATCCAAGTGTGGAACGCGAGCGAGGCCGCCGCGATCAGCGCCCAGAGCGCGACATGGATGCGGGCCTCGCGCACCACGACACGGACCTGCTCAGGGGTGAGCCAATAGTCGGCCTCCAATCCCTGCCTAAATGCGGTCCTCTCCACCATGCGGATGCGGCGACGCCAGAAGCCGATCCCGATCAGGTCCAGGGCGTAGGTCCAGGTGGTGTAAGGCTTCATGCCCATCAGCTCGGAATCGCGCAGGGGATCGTGGGTCGCGCGGTGGTGGGCGAAGTGGGCCCAGCGGTCGGTATAGAACGGGTTCAGGGTGACAAAGCCGAACAGGCTCCCGAACCCGTCGTTCAGCGCCTTGGTCCGGAACACCGTCCAGTGGCTGAGCTCATGCAGGCCGGCATAGAGGCAGTTGATCAGCATCCCGTGGACCACCCAGATCGGGATCAACAGGGCGGGCAGGCTTGACGGGACCAGGACCAGCGCCGTGGTCGTCGCGCCGATCGCGCCGAGATGGCTCAGGGTCTGGATCCAGCCCTTGAGGTCGGACCGCTCGCTCAGCGCCCGCAGCCGCTCGCGCGAAACGACCTTGAGGCCGTTGCGGGCGATCCAGTCGTCCATGTTCGGCGCGCTCCGCGTTCGTGTGCGTTCTTTAATCCTTCAACGAACGCCGTTCGTCATCAAACTTCGTCTCCTGACGATTACAGGCGCGTGGCTTGCAGCGCCCGGTCAGCGTGCCAGTGTGGAAACACGGCGCGGCGATCGCGCCTTTGGGGGCGTCACGCGCGATGCAGGCGGAACTCCGCGACGGCAAGATCGGCGTCGGCCTGGCGGCCATGCTGGTCGCCGGCAACATGATCGGCTCGGGCGTCTATCTACTGCCGGCGGTGCTGGCCGGCGTCGGCGGGATCAGCATCCTGGGCTGGGGCGTCGCGGTTCTGGGCGCCCTGATCCTGGCCGCCATGTTCGCCGCCTTCGCCCATTACGGCCTGGAGGCGTCGGGCCAGCAGGGACTGATCGGCAAGATCGCCGATGGGCTGGGACCGTTCTGGGGGTATCAGGCCGCCGCCCTCTATTCGGTCGGATGCTGGGTCGGCAATGTCGCCATCGCCCTGGCGGTGACCGGCTATGCGGCGAACTTCGCGCCGGTCCTGAAGGGCGGTCTCGCGAGCGCGGTCTTCACCATCGTGGTGATCCTGGCGGCCACCGCGGCCAATATCTTCGGCAGCCGGATGGTCGGCCGATTGCAGGCGGCCACGCTGCTGATCGGGCTGGCCCCGGTCCTGCTGATCGCCGTCGCCGGCTGGGCGGTGTTCGACCCGGCGCTGTTCGCGGCTCAGTGGAACGTCGCCCACCGCTCGTCGGCCCAGGTGCTGAACGCCACCATGCTGCCGATCTTCTGGGCGTTTCTCGGGCTGGAGAGCGCGGCGGTGTGCGCCGTCCGGGTGCGCGATCCGGGCCGAAACCTCGGGCGAGCCACGTTGATTGGCGTCGCCATGGCGGGGGCGATCTATGCGGCGGGCTGTGTGGTCCTGCTGGGCGTCATGCCGGCCGGCGCGATCGCCGCGTCGACCGCGCCCTTCGCGGACGGCGCGCATGCGATCCTCGGGCTAGGCGTTGGCGCGGTCGTCGCGGTCTGCGCCATGATCCGCGCGGGCGGGACGCTGGCGGGCTGGATCCTGGTGACCGCCGAGACGGCGCAGTCGGCCGCGGCGACCGGCCTGTTCTCGCGCATGCTGGCCGAGCCCGGCGCCAAGGCGACGGTCAGGACGCTGGTGGTGGCGGCGATCATCATGATTGCGATCGTCGGCGCCTCGGCGGCTCCCGTCCTGGCCGAGCAGTTCTCCACCCTGATCGACGTCGCCGTGCTGGTCAGCCTGGCCATGTACATATTGAGCGCGGCGGCGCTGTGGCGGCTCAGCGCCCAGGAGCCGGTCCCCGGCCGCCGCTTGTTCGTTCGGGCGGCCTGCATCGGCTCAATCCTCTTCTGCATGGGCGTGGTCCTGACCTCGAAGCCGCTGCTGCTTGGGTCAGGGCTGGCGGTGATGGGACTGGCGAGCGGGGCCTATCTTTGGGCGCGTCTGGCACAGCCCCGGCCAGCCTAAAGATCCAGGTCCTCGCGCAGTTGGTCCAACAGGGCTTCACGCTCTTCGGGCGTATTGGCGCCGCGGATTCGCGTCCGCGCCGCCTCGTCGCAGGGCGGACGGATCAGCCCGGCGCGCTCGATGAGGCGGCCCATCGGCCAGTCGGCAAGCGCGTCCTGGGGCAGGGCGTCCAGGGCCACGACCATGGGAAGATGCAGGCCCTCATAAGCGGCGCCGGGGCCACGGCTGGCGAGCAATGGCCGCAGGTCATCCA
>Ga0302314_10012958_pt1 | contig 14368 bp, 9 predicted proteins | sample III_Palsa_N2_3_FD_200533 | JGI IMG/M metagenome (GOLD analysis project Ga0302314, IMG submission 200533) | Peat permafrost microbial communities from Stordalen Mire near Abisko, Sweden - III_Palsa_N2_3 | ecosystem: Environmental > Terrestrial > Soil > Palsa > Peat permafrost | place: Sweden... | reverse complement strand
GCGGCGCATTTCGCTCTCGGCGCGTGAATACGACCTGCTCGTAGCGCTGGTGCGCAACCCGAACCGGGTCTTCAGCCGCGACCAGCTCCTCGATCAGGTTTGGGGAACCGAGCGCTTCGTCGGGCCCGGTGCCGTCGAGACGTACATCTCCTACTTGCGCGCGAAGATCGACCACGGCTTCCCGAAGCGCCTGATCCACACGCATCGCGGGGTTGGGTACTCGCTGCGCGAAGAATAAGGCCGGATGTTCCGATCGCTCGCGACGCGGCTAACGGCGACGTATGTGTTCGCGGCGATCGTGCTCGTGGTCATCGTGATCGCGGCGGTCACCGCGTTCGCACTCTCGATGTTCGGCCTCTCGGCCCGGGAAACGACCGATGAAGTTGCGGCGCAAGTTCCCGAAGACGTCCGGCTCGAGCTCGGCAAGTCGAGAACGCTTGCCGCCGCGGCCTCCAACATTGCGCTTCACTTAACGCGTCCGGGCATTCGCGTAGCCGTCTTCGCAATCGAGGACGGTCACCGGCGTTTCCTCGCGGCGACGTTTTCCGACGGCCCCGACGGTCGCCCGGGGATCGTCGCCGCGCCAAAGGACGATCCGGGCCTTCTGTCCGGCCCGCCGCCGCGCACCATCGCGTTTTTCGGTCACCAGGACGCTCCCGGCGGCGGCCGGCCGCCGAGCTTAACGCTTGGCGGTCCGCCCGGCGGCTTCGAACTCGGTCCCGCGCCGCCGCTCCATCGCTACGAGCGCATGGCGGCGTTTCCGTTCTCGCTCAATTTCTTTCTACGGCTCGAACCGAAGAGCGTTGATTTCGCCGGCGGACGAATCACGATCTTCCCGGATCCCGGACCGCTCGAGCGCGCGATCAACGACTTTTGGCTCGCGATGCTGCCGATCGGCCTGTTCGTCGTGGTGGCCGCATGGCTGCTTGGGCGCTACATCACGGGACAAGCACTCCGCCCGCTCGTTGAAACGACGGCCTCGCTCAACCGCTTCGGCGCGGGCGACTTCAACCCGCGGCCGGTCTTAACCGTGGACCGGAGCGAGATCGGCGAACTCGCGCGCGCTTACAACGCCGCGGTCGCTCAGGTGAGCGAAGCGTTCGACGAACGGCGTGCCGCCGAACTCGAGATGCGCCAGTTCATCGCCGACGCCGGGCACGAATTGCGCACGCCGTTGACGGTTATCATGGGCTTCATCGACGTGTTGCGCCGGCGCACCCAGAGCGAGCCCGCGATCTCCGCAAAGATTTACGACACGATGCTGGCCGAGAGCCGGCGCATGAAAGAACTCATCGACAAGCTGATCGTGCTGGCGCGGCTCGAGAACCCGGACGTGCGCGAGCTCGAGACGGTCGACCTCACCCAGATTGCCGGGCGCGTCGTCTCCGCCTTGCAAGCCCTCGAAAGCAAGCCGCGGATCGGACTGCAAGTCGAAACGGACGCGCTCGTGCGCGGTTACGAGAACGAGCTCCACGATGCGCTTTGCAATCTCGTCGAAAACGCCCTGAAGTACGCGCCGGATTCACCCGTCGAGGTTCGCGTGGGGAGCGAAGGCAATACGATTGTGGTCGACGTGGTCGACCGGGGGCCGGGGATCCCGCTCGCGGAGCAGACGCGGGTTTTCGCGCGCTTTTACCGCGGCCGCGACCGCGTCGACGCCGAGGGCTTTGGCCTCGGCCTTGCGATTGCGAAGCGCGCGGTCGAGCGCGCGGGCGGCGAGATCCTGCTCGCGAGCGTTCCGGGCCAGGGATGCCGCTTCACCATTCGGATTCCGCGTGCCGCGCGCGGGGAGAGCGCCGCGCTCGCCGTATAACGCTACGGTGATTCGCCTTCTCGACGAGCTCACGGTCGGACAGATCGCGGCCGGCGAAGTCGTCGAACGTCCCCTCTCCGTCGTCAAAGAACTTGTGGAAAACGCGCTCGACGCGGGCGCGACCCGCATCGCGGTGGCGGTGACCCGCGGGGGCCTCGAAGGCATCGAGGTCAGTGACGACGGCACCGGCATCGAGCCGCACGAGTTGCCGCTTGCATTCGCGCGCCACGCGACGAGCAAGCTCGCGCGGGCCGAGGATCTCGAGCGCGTAACGACGCTCGGGTTTCGCGGTGAAGGCTTAGCTTCGATCGCTGCGGTCGCGCGCGTCCGGATGATTTCGCGAACCGCACGAAGCGAGGTAGGCTTTGCGGTCAGCGCCCACGCCGGCGCCGTCTCGGATCCGCAGCCGTTGGCCGCGGCGCCGGGGACGCGCGTGATCGTCACCGAGTTGTTCGCAAACGTGCCGGCGCGGCGTGAGTTTCTGCGCGCGCCGTCCGCGGAATTCGCGCGCATCTCGGCGTTCTTGGGTACGCTCGCGCTCGGATATCCGAGCGTATCGTTTACGCTCTCGCACGACGGGCGAGCGACCTTCGTCTTTCCCGGTGCGGCGCAGGTCGAACAACGGCTCGCGCACGTTTTTGGGCCGGCGCACGCGCGCGCATTGCTCGCCCTTCACGGTGGATCGCGCGCCGGTTCGGAGTTGCGGATCGGCGGCTACATTAGTACGCCGGGCATTGACCGCGCCGATCGGCGGATGCAGCTCTTATTCGTCAACGGACGGCTGCTTCGCTCGGCCTTGCTCGCCGGCGCGTGGAGCGCAGCGTATTCGAGCTTCGCGCTCGTGGGTCGCCAGCCGTTCGGGGTGATCTTCCTCGACGTTCCCCCCGACGAGGTCGATCCGAACGTTCATCCGACCAAGAGCGACGTGCGCCTCCGGCAACCCGAGGAGATCCACGATGCCGTGCGCGGCGCGATCGCGGCGACGCTCGCAGCGAACGCAACCGTGCGGATGCGAGACGCGCTCTCGTTCGCGCCGCCGAGCGCCGCCGGCGCCGTGCCCCAAAGCGACGCGGCCGCGGCCTTCGATTGGGTCGCGGACGGCCCCGCCACGGACGCGCCGCTTGCCGCACCCCAGACGCTGCGCATCCTCGCGCAGCTCGATGCAACGTACGTGCTGGCGACCGATGGGAGCGCACTGGTTCTCGTCGATCAACACGCGGCGCACGAGCGGGTGGCGTATGAAACGATCGCGCGGCGCGCTCGCGAGGGGGCGCCGGTCGGCGAACCGCTCCTGATCCCGTACACGATCGAACTCGATGCCGCGGACGCAACGCGTTTCGAAGGATCGCGCGAAGCGCTCGCCGCGGGCGGCTTGGAAGCGGAGCCCTTCGGCGAGCGAACCTATCGGATCGTCGCGACGCCGGCCGGCTACGGCGCGCGCGCGTTTGACGTTCACGCTTACGTCGAGGCGCTCGGGGAACCGGTGCCGGGTCTGGGTCCGCGCGAACGCGTCTGGGCATCCCTTGCATGCCACTCGGTCGTGCGCGCCGGGGATGCGCTCGAGCCCGCCGAGATGGCGGCTCTGCTCGAGCGCCTCGTGCGCTGCGAGAATCCGATGCATTGCCCGCACGGTCGCCCAACAATGGTGCGCATCGAGCCGGATGCGGTCGCCCGGATGTTTAAACGCCTCTGATGCACTTGCGAATCGCGCGCCCGCTCGCTCTTGGCGCTCTCCTGCTAACGGTTCTGGGAGGGCGAGCCACGGGCGCCGTACCGGCCGCCGCCGACGTCCTCAAAGCCACGCTGCGCAATGGTTTGCGGGTCGTCATCGTGCCCAACGCCCTGGCGCCTGTCGCCTCGACCGACCTGACCTACCTGGTCGGCTCGCGCGACGATCCGCCCGACTTCCCGGGGATGGCGCATGCCCAGGAGCACATGATGTTCCGCGGGACCAAGAACCTCTCGACCGCCGAACTCGGGACCCTGGCGACCGCGCTCGGCGGCGATTTCAACGCGTCCACGAGCGAGACGATCACGCAGTTTCAATTCACCGTGCCGGCTGCCGATCTCGATGCGGTCTTTCGGATCGAGGCCGACCGCATGAGCGACATCCTCGACGCACAATCCGAGTGGCAGATCGAGCGCGGCGCGATCGAACAGGAAGTTCAGAGCGATGAAACGGAGCCGGGCGCCGAGTTCTTTGCGCGGGCGCGCGAACTCGTTTTTGCGGGGACGCCCTACGAGCACGAAGGCGTCGGTACGCGAGCTGCGTTCGACCGCCTGACCGGGACCGAGCTCAAGGCGTTCTGGGAGCGCTGGTACGCGCCGAACAATGCCGTCCTCGTCGTCGCCGGCAACGTCGATCCGCAGGCGACGCTCGCGCAGATTCGCAGCCGCTTCGAGTCGATCCCGGGTCGCGCGGTGCCGGGACACGCCGCGGCGCATTTGCGGCCCTTCGAGCACGTCGTCGTCCATCAGGCGAGCACGCTCGTCTATCCGCTCGCCGCCGTCGCGTACCGGATGCCGGGGATCGACAGCCCCGATTTCCTGCCGTCCTACGTCTTGCAGGCGATCTTGGATTCCGATCGCGGTCCTTTGCACGCGCTTGCGAACAGCGGCGACGCGCTCGACGCGGAGTTCACGTCGGAGCCCTACGTCCCCGAGGCGCAGTTAGCGTACGCGACGGCGGCGCTCGGACCGCACGGCGATCCGACCGCGATGGCGTCGCGGCTCGAGAGCCTCATGACGGACTACGTGAAACGGGGAATACCGCAGGAGCTTTTCGAGACGACGAAACGCCGTCTGATTGCAGACCAAGAGCAGAGTCGCAACACGATCGAGTCGCTCGCGTCGGATTGGGCGACGACGATCGCGGACGACGGCGAGCCGTCGATCGCGCGCGAGCAAGAGCTGATTGCGGCGGTGACGCTCGCGCAGGTCGATCACGTCGCTCGCCGTTATCTCGAGACGCCCCAGACCGTCGTCGGCGCGCTCTATCCGAGCGCCGGCGCATCGCAGGCGGCGCCGCCGGCCCCGCCGCAGCAAGGCCCGGAGAAACAGCTCGAGGCGGAAGCACCCGTCGCGCAGCTTCCCGGCTGGGCGAGCGATCTGGTCGAGCACGTCACCGTGCCGGATTCGGCGCTCGCTCCCGTGCAGACGAAACTCTCGAACGGCATCACCCTTATCGTCCAGCCCGAAACGATCTCGGACTCGATCTTCGTGTACGGCAGCGTGCGAAGCGATCCCGACCTCGAAGAACCGCCGGGTAAAGAAGGCGTGGCGCGCATCCTCGGCGAGCTCTTCGCGGAGGGCTCGAAGTCGAAGGATCGCGCCGCCGTTTCGCGTGCCGAAGACGAACTCGGCGCCGAATTCATCGCCGGCGTGGATTTTGGTTTGCAGACTCCGACCGCGTCGTTCGAAAGCGCGGTCGGGCTGCTCGCGCAAAGCGAGCTCGAGCCGCGCTTCGACTCGACGTCGTTCGAAAGCGCACAACGCCGCGCGGCCGAAGAACTCGCGACCGAGTTGAACGGTTCGCACACGATCGCGATGCAACGAGCCGCACGCAAATTGTTGCCGCCGGGCGATCCGCAGCTCCGCCAAGCAACGGTCGACGGAGTGCAGTCGCTTGGCCTTGGCGACGTCGAGTCCTACTATGCAAAGACGTTCCGCCCCGATCTCACGACGATCGTCGTCGTCGGCAACATTACGCCGCAAGCGGCGCGTTTGGTGCTCGAGCGTTCGTTCGGCGGGTGGCACGCGGACGGCGATCCGCCGTCGCTCGAGTTGCCGACGGTTCCGCTCAACCCGCCGGCAGACGTGGCAATGAACTTGCCCTCGTCGGGTCAGGATTACGTCACCCTCGAACAAATCGTTACGGCGACGCGTGCATCGCCCGCTTATTATCCGCTCGAAGTCGGCAACGCGATTCTCGGCGGTGCGGCGGGCAGCCCCGAGCAGAGCCGCTTGTTCCGCGACCTTCGTCAAAACGCCGGGCTCGTGTACAGCATCAGCTCGGAGCTCGCGGCGCAGCGTACGCGCTCGGAGTTCACCGTCTCGTTTGCGTGCTTGCCCCAGAACGAACACCTGATCGCCTCGTCGATCGACGCCGAGATCGCGAAGCTCCAAAGCGAGGCCGCTCCCGATTTCGAACTGTCACTCGTTAAGGCGTCGCTCGTGCGCCGGACGGTAATCGGGGGTGCGTCGGTGAGCGGGATCGGCGGCTCGCTACTCGAGGACGCGCAGAACGGTTACCCGCTCGATCAAGCGCAAATCGACGCCCGCGCGTTCGTCGCCACCGACGGCGGCTCCGTCCGAGACGCATTCGCCAAGTACATCCACCCGGATCGCTTCGTCCGCGTCATCGAGGGCCCATGAGTCGCTAGTGGCTTGTCACGCTGAGCCTGTCGAAGCGCCGCTGGAGTCGACGCGACGGCGGTCCTTCGACTTCGGGCCTACGGCCCTACGCTCAGGATGACAAGTTTTCATCCGCTTCGATGCGGCCCGATGGGCCCTCTACAACTCACGGTGACAAATCTTCAGGCGTCAAACTTTCGCATCGGGCGTGCGCACGTGTTCGGGGCGGAAGCCGACGCCGACGACGTAGGCGGGGATCGCGCGCAGGAGCGGGAGCGCTTGGAGCAGGCGGACCGGCCACGGTGGCCGCATCGGTTGGGTGCTGTCCAAGACGCGGTTCATGACGCGGTCTTGAACGAAGACTTGCATGTTCTGCGTCATGCGCGCCGGCCATTCGCGCCGGCGCTGTACGGCCGCGAGCGGGCCTTCCTCTATAGGCGAGGCGAGGTGCGCGGCCAGGATGTTTGCGGCGGCGACGGCGTCTTGGATGGCGAGGTTGACGCCGACACCGCCGATCGGCGACATTGCATGCGCGGCGTCCCCGATGCACAGGAGACCGGGCCGGTACCAGCGGCGGAGGCGATCGACCTTGACGGTCAGCAGCTTGACGTCGTCCCAGGTGCCAAGTTCGTCCGGGCGGTCGTCGAGATAGGGTGCAAGCTCCTTGAGGCTTGCTCGGAACGCGGGTAAACCGCGCGCTTGCACTCCGGCGAAGCCTCCCTTGCGAATGACGAACGCGCATTGCCAGTAGTCGCCGCGATTGAGCATCACGAGGATCTTGCCCGCGTCGATTCGACCGAATGTCACGTCGGGATCGCTCGGCCGGCGCGACAGGCGCATCCAGAGAACGTCGATCGGCGCGCCGAAGTCCTCGACCTCGAGGTTCGCTCTTGCCCGAACCGTGGAACTTCGTCCGTCGGCGCCGACGATCAGATTCGCGCGAATTTCAAGCGGCCCCGTGGGCGTCTGCGCCCGCACGCCCGCGACGCGCCCGTTGTCCTCGATCAAGTCGTTGACTTCGGCGTTCAGCTCAAGGTGGAACGACGGATAGCGTTTGGCACGATCGCTCATGAAGTTCAAGAAATCCCACTGCGGCATCAGCGCGATGAACTTGCAGCGCGTCGGCACGTGTGAGAAGTCGGCCATGGTGATCGTCGACGTGCCGATCCGGCCCTCGAGCCGTGGGGCTTCCTGGTGGGGAAGCGCAAGGAACTCGTCAAGCAAGCCGAGCTCGTAGATGATTTCGAGCGTCGACGGATGGATCGTGTCACCGCGAAAGTCGCGAAAGAAATCGGCGTGCTTCTCAAGGACGATGACGTCGACGCCGCTGCGGGCGAGCAGGAAGGCGAGCATCACGCCGGCCGGTCCGCCGCCCGCGATGCAGCATTGAGTCGAGCGCTCCATACGGCAAGGCTTACCCGAGTAATGGGCAAACCTCTCCGCCGGAGGTGCGTATGGCTAGGAGCCACGTGGCGGCGCCAAGCGTGGCCATCATCGGAGCGGGTTTTGGCGGCCTGTGTATGGCGATCCGGCTCATCCGCGCCGGCATTGCGAGCTTTACGATCTTCGAGCGCGCGTCCGGCGTGGGCGGCACGTGGCTCGAGAATACCTATCCGGGGGCGGCCTGCGACATCCCGTCGCACCTCTATGCGTTCTCGTTCGAGCATAAGCATGACTGGTCGCGCGCCTACGCGGAGCAGCCCGAGATCCTGTCCTACCTGCAGCACTGCGCGCGCAAGCACGGCCTACTCGAGCGCATCCGCTTCAATACCGAAGTGCGCGGGGCAACCTTCGACGAGCGGCGCAACCTCTGGTCTCTCGAACTCGGGGACGGGAGCACGTATGAGGCGGCGGTTCTGATCTCCGCAGTCGGGCAGCTCAACCGCCCAACGATCCCGAACGTGCCGGGCCGCGAAACGTTTGCTCGTCCGGCGTTTCATTCGGCGCAGTGGCGGCACGACGTCGAGTTGGGGGGGAAGCGCGTCGCCGTGATCGGGACCGGCGCGAGTGCGATCCAAATCGTACCGGAACTCGCGAAGCGCGCTGCCTCGCTCGTCCTCTTCCAACGCAGCGCTCCGTACGTTATCCCCAAGCCCGATCGCCCGTATCGCAGCTTCGAGAAGTCACTTTTCCGCGCGCTGCCGTTCGTGCAAAAGGTCAACCGCGCACTGAAGTACGCGATGCATGAAAGCCGCGTCATCGCTTTCGCCTATGCGAAAGCGGCGATGGCGCTGCCCCGCGCGGCCTTTGTGAAGCATCTTGAGTCGCAGGTCGCGGATCCCGACTTGCGGCGAAAGCTGACGCCCGACTACCAGATGGGCTGTAAGCGCATCATGATTTCGAACGACTACTACACGGCGCTGGCGCGGCCCAACGTCGAGGTCGTCACGGATGCCATCGGGCGCATCGCGGAAACGGGGATCGTAACCGCCGACGGGCGAGAACGTGAGTTCGACGCGATCGTGTATGCCACCGGATTTGCGTCGACCGGATTTCTGTTGCCGATGCGCATCACGGGGCGCGGCGGGCTCGATCTTCATTCCGCTTGGCGCGACGGAGCCGAGGCCTATCTCGGAATCACGGTTGCCGGATTCCCGAATCTGTTCTTGCTCTACGGGCCGAACACGAACTTGGGGCACAACTCGATCGTGTACATGCTGGAATCTCAGGTCACCTACGTCATGGACGCCATCCGCGCACTCGGAAGCGGGAAGCTCGCGCGCCTTGAAGTGCGGCCGAGCGTTCAGAAGCGCTACAACGAACGCTTGCAGCGGCGGATTGCGGGGACCGTCTGGGCGGCCGGCTGCACGAGCTGGTATCTCGACGCGTCGGGGAAGAACGTCAACAACTGGCCCGAGTTCACGTTCGCCTACAAACGGCGGACGAAGAAGCTGAAGCTGCGGGACTACATTCCCGCGCCCGCCTGAAGCCGTTGCCGGCGTGCACGATGCCGTTCTGATCCTCGGTGGCCCGACGTGCTCGGGCAAGACCGCACTGGCGCTCGAACTGGCCGAGCGTTTCGACGCCGAGATTATCGGCGCCGATTCGCGGCAGATCTATCGCGGCATGCCGATTGGAACCGCGGCGCCGACGGCGGCCGAACTCGCCAGCGCGCCGCACCATCTGGTCGCGTTTCTCGATCCGCGCGAGCGCTATAGCGCGGCGCGCTTCACCCACGACGCGCTCGACGTCATCGCCGCTTTGAGCGCGCGCGGCAAGCGCGCGATCGTCGCCGGCGGGACGGGGTTCTACATCCGGGCGCTGGCCGGCGACGTGGAGCTGTCGGCAGCTTACGATCCGGCCGTGCGCGCGCGGCTCGCGCGCGAAGCGCGGCTGCATCCGGCCGCCGTCATGCACGAGTGGCTATTCGCGCGCGATCCGGTGCGTGCTGCAAAACTCGCGCCGACGGATCGCTATCGCGTCGCACGCGCGCTCGAAATAGCTCTGGCCGAGAAGCCGGCGCGGGTCGCGGCGAGCGAATGCCGCAACCTGCGAACGCTCGGCTTGCGCGCACTTAAGCTCGCGCTCGAGGTCCCGCAATCCGTGCTCGACGAACGAATCGCGGCGCGCGTCGACGCGATGCTCGCCACGGGGTTCGTGGACGAAGCGGAACGCATCGGGCGCGACGCCGTCGCGAGTGATGCGGTCGGCTATCCTCAAGCCCTGGCCTATCTTTCCGGTGCCTCGACGCTCGGGGAATTGCGCGCCTCGCTCGTCCGCGCGACGCGCCGGTACGCGAAACGCCAGGCGACTTGGCTTCGCTCGGAGCCGCAGATCCACTGGATTCGCGCTGCCGAGGCCGCGGACGCCGTTCGCAGCCGGCTCGGCTGGTAGGCCGCAGGATGCGTCGATTGCGTACCTGAACCGCGTTACCATGTCCACCAACAGCGGCGCATCGTTCGCTCCCGGCCGGGCCGCGCTGCAAGATATGTACCTCGCCGAAGTGCGCCGGCAAAACGTCGCGGTCACCGTTTTCCTCATAAACGGCGTGCAATTACACGGAACCGTCCGCGGCTACGACGCGTTTACGATCACTTTGGAGTACGAGCACCGGCCGCACCTCGTCTACAAGCACGCGATCTCGACGATCTCACCACAATCGCCGCTAACGTTGCCGGAACCATGAGCACGCAACTTGCGATCGATGCCGTCAAAATGCACGGCACCGAGAACTCCTTCATCCTGATCGACGAGCGGCCCCCAAGGCTCGAAGCCTATGCGGCTCTCGCGCGCCGGCTTTGCGTCCACGACAGCGAATTTCGGGGCGCCGACGGGCTGCTCGTCGTGCGCGACGCGCCCGGTTTCGCAGCCGGGATGCGCATCTTCAATCGCGACGGCAGCGAAGCCGAAATGTGCGGCAACGGCGTGCGCTGTGTCGCGCGCTACCTCGCCGACCGCGGCGCGGGCGATGCGTTTGTGATCTCGACCCTCGCGGGACCGATCGGCGTCAACGTCGTTTCGCGCGACCCGTTCGAAGCGCAAGTCGACATCGGGCCGGTGACCTTCCCGAACGACGCGCGCGCCGAAACGGCACCAGCCGCGGGCGCGATCTGGACGTTCTACGACGTGTCGGTTGGAAATCCGCACGCGATCGTCTTCGTTCCCGACGTCAGCGAGCCCGATCTCGAAGCGTTGGGCGTCACCTTGAACTGGGTCGAGCGCTTCGCGAGCGGGACGAACGTCCACATCGTCGAGGTCGTCGATTCCTCGACGCTGCGCGTGCGGCACTACGAGCGCGGCGTGGGGCTCACGCAAAGCTGCGGAACGGGCGCCGTCGCGGCCGCGGCCGCCGCGATCAGGGTGCACGGCGTTTCGTCGCCCGTAACCGTTGTCGTCCCCGGCGGCACGTTGCGCGTCGATTGGCAACCTGGGGAGAATGCACGGCTCACCGGCCCCGCGGAGACGATGTTCGAGCGCACGATCTCGCTCTAATGGCCGGGCTCGCGTACGCCGACGCGCGCGGCCGGATCTATTTCGATGCGGCAAACGTGCCGCTCGCTGACGGCGGCGATTTGCGCGAACCGCGCGCCGACGAATTGATCCCCGCGCCGCCGGGAACGGTGCCGACGATGCTCCCGGGCCGGGCGCCGCTGCTGCGTGACGGGCGCGTGGCGGCGCGCCGCGTCGCGCTTGGCGCGCTGCTCCCAGCCGGTTACACGCGCTTGCTCGTCCCGGCGTATCGTTCGCTGCCTGGGGCGCCGGTCTTACCGCTCTACGGATACACCTACGCGTGCGCCGTCGACGACGAATTGCACGTGGCCGCGGTGGCGACCGACGCGAGTGAAGATTGGGCGCCGCGGGTCTTCGCCGCGGGCGAACTCGAGGCGCTCGTAGCGGCGCGGCGCGCGCGCGATCCGCAAAACGGGGTGCTCGCGCAGGTCGCGCGCTGCTCCCTCGAATACGGCTGTTTCACGGCCCAGAACGTCTTTCTCGAGCGCGGCGAAGCGGCGTTACCCGTCTCGCCGTCCTGCAATGCGCGCTGCATCGGCTGCATCTCCGAGCAAGAGCCCGACGCCGGCATCCCCTCGCCGCAACAACGCGTGCGAGACGAAGCGACGGTCGAGGAACTCGCGCGCATCGCGCTTGCGCACCTCGAGCGGGTCCCGGACGGCATCGTCTCGTTCGGGCAAGGCTGCGAAGGCGAACCGCTGCTGCGCGCGACGACGATCGCACGAGCGATCGAACTTATCCGCGCGCGCAGCGCCGCGGGAACGATCAACCTCAACACGAACGGCAGCTTGCCGAAGTCGCTCGGCTCGCTCATTGACGCGGGCCTCGACGCGGCGCGCATCAGCCTCAATTCGTTCCGTGCGCCGCCCTACGCGGCGTATTATCGGCCGATCGGCTACGACTTGGACGACGTCTTCGAGAGCGTGCGCCTGTGCACGGCGCGGGGCGCGCGCGTCTCGCTGAACCTCCTAACGCATCCGGGCGTAACCGACGCCGCCGAGGAAGCTGCCGCCGCCGACGGTTTTCTCGCTGCCAGCCGCGTCGACATGGTCCAGACCCGCACCCTCAACATCGATCCGGAACGGTATTTCGCCGCAATCGGACGCCCGACCGAAGCCCCGCTCGGGATGCGCGAAGCACTGCGCCGGATCGCCGCGCACGGCGTCCGCATCGGCAACTTTACGCACGCACACTGAAGCCGCAGTGACCGGCGGACGTGCGACGCGGGCCAAAGTGCCTAGTCAAACCGTCGCGAGCCGTCGAACGACCCAAGCGCCGCGGACTTTGGGCCCACCTCACAGGAACGGTGATCGCTCGAACCAAGATACGTTAGTGCGCTCAACGAGCATTTAAACGTTGGGCGCCCGATCGCGTGAGAATCGTTGTGCGGACGTATCAGAAAGCGTATTTCTTTCTCAGTCTCGCAGCCGTTGCTCTTTCAATCGCGGCATGCTCGGGCGGCCACCAGACGTTCTTGCCCGGCCCCGTGTCAAATGCTCGCCTCAATAAAGACACCGCATCGCAACCGATGTGCTCGATCTACGCGGGCTACGGGACGCTCTCGGGATGCTACGACATGGACGAAGCGTCGGGGACGACGCTGATCGACAGTTCGAGCGCCGGCCACAACGGCACGATCTCCGCGAGCGGCGTCACCTACCACGCAACCGGCTTGGCGACCAACAGCATCTACGCGTTGACCACCAACGGTTCGGGCGGCTCGCTGACCAGCGGCTTCGCACCGCCGACGGGTTCATTCAGCGTCGCTTTTTTCGTCGACGCGCTCGCCAACGGCAGTAATTGGGCCCACCTGACTGCGACCGGTAACCCGTGCAGCGGATGCAGGGGGACCTCGGGATTCAGCATCGATCTCAATACGCCGAGCAATAACAACGATATCTTTGCCGCCCTCGCTTACGGCAGCGGAACGACGGTGGTCGATCCCGGCGATCGTGTGAGCTTGAACGCGCCCTATGGCGTGGTATTGACGTACAACGCGAGCACGCGGGTTGCGACGCTGTGCGTCGGCAACAGCTCGACGCCGAGCTGCGCGACGGGGACGTTGCCGGCGGCGTACGTGGCGTCGGGCAAACCGATCGTCTTCGGCGGCGGGACGACGTACTATCCGGCCAACGCGACCTTCGACGAGGCGGGGTACTGGCAAGGGACGGTCCTGACGAGCGCGCAGATCGATGCGATCACGAGCTACGCCGGCACGCCGTCGGGCGCCACGCCGACGCCGACGCCGTCGCCGACCGCGACGCCGTCATCCGCAACCCCGACGCCGACGCCGACCGCAGCACCGGCGGGGGCGATGTGCTCGATCTATGCGGCCGACGGAACGCTTTCGGGATGTTACAACATGGACGAAGCGTCGGGGACGACGCTGATCGACAGCTCGAGCGCCGGCCACAACGGCACGATCTCCGCGAGCGGCGTCACCTACCACGCAACCGGCTTGGCGACGAACAGCATCTACGCGTTGACGACGAACGGTTCGGGCGGTTCGCTGACCAGCGGCTTCGCACCGTCGACCGGTTCGTTCAGCATTGCCTTTTTCGTCGACGTGCTCGCCAACGGCAGCAATTGGGCCCACCTCGCTGCGACCGGCAACCCGTGTTCCGGATGCACCGGGACGTCGGGATTCGGCATCGATCTCAATACGCCGAGCAACAACAACGACATTTTCGCCGTCTTTGCTTACGGTAGCGGAACGGCGGTGGTCGATCCCGGCGATCGTGTGAGCTTGAACGCGCCCTATGGCGTGGTATTGACGTACAACGCGAGCACGCTGGTTGCGACGCTGTGCGTCGGCAACAGCGCGACGCCGGCCTGCGCGACGGGGACGTTGCCGGCGGCGTACGTGGCGTCCGGCAAACCGATCGTCTTCGGCGGTGGAACGACGTACTATCCGGCCAACGCGACCTTCGACGAGGCGGGGTACTGGCAAGGGACGGTCCTGACGAGCGCGCAGATCGATGCGATCACGAGCTACGCCGGCACGCCGTCATCCGCAAGCCCTACGCCCTCGCCGACGGCGAGTCCGATCGCGTCGCCAACGCCGAGTTCATCGGGGTCACCGGCGTTCAACGACTGGCCGACGTATGGCTACGACGCTGCGCGCGACGGCTTCAACCCGAACACGACGCTGATCTCGCCGGCGAGCATCGCCAACGGCGGGCTGCATCTGGCCTGGCAAGTCGCCGGCGGCACCGCGCAGACCCAGCCGATCGTCGCGACCAACGTCGCGGG
>Ga0302314_10012955_pt1 | contig 14369 bp, 15 predicted proteins | sample III_Palsa_N2_3_FD_200533 | JGI IMG/M metagenome (GOLD analysis project Ga0302314, IMG submission 200533) | Peat permafrost microbial communities from Stordalen Mire near Abisko, Sweden - III_Palsa_N2_3 | ecosystem: Environmental > Terrestrial > Soil > Palsa > Peat permafrost | place: Sweden... | reverse complement strand
CGTTGCAGCTCGGCCGGTAGACGGCGGTAAGCTCGCGGGCGATCTGCTCGCGGTGGGCCCGGGTCCCGCCCGGCACCTGGTAGCTGGCGACGTAGACCCGCCACTTGGAGCCCGCCCGCTGGATCCAGCATGCGGCCCGCGGATGCCGGAACGGGAAGTGCTCGGCCGACAGGTCGTCGGCGTGACCCACGTAGATGACGGCGTACTGTTCCGGCTTGGCCTCCGGGGCCGGTTTGTACAGCACGGCGTAGACCGCCGCGGCCGCGGGCGGGGTCCAGCCGCCGAGCACCCGCGGGCCGTCGAACGGGTAGCCGGCCAGCGACCCCAGGCGGATCACCGCGGCCCGCCCGCTTCGGCGTCCTCAGCTTCGGCTTCGGCTTGGTCTTCTTCTTCGGCCGCGTCTTCTTCTTCGCTGATTGCCTGGGTCCGTACGATCGGCGCGGGCGGCAGCCCGGCCGCGGCCGCCGCGGTACGGAAGATGCCGGTCGCGGCGGCGATCGCGTCCTCCCGGCTGTCCGCGGTCACCAGCAGCTGCGCGCCGTACCGGCTGGTTCCGATGCCGGTGGCGACGCCGCTGCTCGCGGCGACGGCGTCGGCCAGCTCGACCACTTCCTCCCGGGTGAAGACGCGGTCGCCTTCCGCCTCGATACCGACACTCCACCTCACGGCGCTCTCCTGTTCACCCGGTACCGACTCGGGCCGAACCGCCTCACGCGGTACCGGCTAATGCAGGGCCGGCAGCATCCCGGCGAACTCTTCCAGGCTGGCCAGGTCGTGGCCAGACAGCAGCAGGTCGATGTGCGGCGCCGCCACCATCATGCCCAGCGTGCTGGGCCGGAAATCCGGTGCGTCGCCCTTGTGCGGGTTGAGCCACACGATCCGGTGGCACAGCCGGGCCAGCCGCTCCATGGCCAGGGCGAGCACCTCGGGATCGCCCCGGTCGAGTCCGTCGGAGCAGATCACCACCACCCCGCCGCGGCACAGCCCGCCCCGGCCCCACTTGCGTACCAGCTCGTCCAGCGACCGCCCGATTCTGGTCCCGCCCTCCCAGTCTTCCACGGTCCGCGCGGCCTCCTCCAGGGCCGCGTCGACCCGCTGGTGCGTCAGTTCATTGGTGATGCGGGTCAGCCTGCTGCCGAAGCAGAACACCTCGACCCGTCCCTTCGCGGCACGGCCGGCCGCGTGCTGGGCCGTGTGGGCGAACTGGAGCAGGTGCCGGGAGTAGGCCGTCATCGATCCGGACACGTCGAGGATCAGGATCAGCGGCCGCAGTTTCGTCTTGCGCCGCCGGAAGAACAACTGCCCCGGCGGCTCTCCGTGCATCCGCATCGATTCCCTGATCGTCGCGCGCAGGTCGGGTTCCGTTCCGGTCCGAGCCGACCGGGTCCGCCGGGTGCGGCGGGCGGGCGGCGTCAGCCGCATCCTGGTCATGATCCGGCGCAGCGCGGCGAGTTCGTCGGGGGTGCAGGCGGTGAACGAACGGTGCTTGAGCGCGTCCACGTCGGACGCCATCCAGCCGAGGACGGGCTGCTCCTCGTCCTGTTCGGGGCCGGGTTCGGTGCCGGGCATGCTGAGCGCTGCCTCGGCCTTGGCCGCCGACTCGGCGCTGAACAGCAACTGGCCGCGCAGGGCCGCGTCCTCGCCGAGGAAGTACTGGCGGAAGACCTGGTCGTAGACGGTCTCGTCCTCGTGGCGGCTGAGCAGCGTGGCGCGCCCGGCCCAGTACAGGTCGAGCAGGTCGGTCGGGTCGAGCGGCGTCATGGCGGCGAAGTAGCTGAGCACGTCGCCGGTGCCGATCCGCAGCCCGGCGGCCCGCAGCTCGCGGGCGAAGCCGGTCAGGACCCCGGTGAACGCGTCGCTCGTCTGCTGGCCGGCCGGGTCCAGGTCGTGGGCAGCCGGGTCAGCCACCGGGGATGATCTCCGCCAGGTTGTCCCGCACCAGCTCGAGGTCGTCGCGGTCCTTGACGACCGCGCCGAGCGTGTCGTCGGCGGCGTCCGGCGTCAGCTCGGTCTCGCCGAGGACACCGAGCGTACGGACCCAGTCGATCGTCTCGGCGACCCCCGGCGGCTTGGCCATGTCCAGTTCCCGCAGCCGCTGCACGGCCGCCACGACCTTGCCGACGAGCCGCGCGGAGGCGGCGGGCTCGCGGACGGCGACGATCTCCGCCTCGCGCTCGGCGGTCGGGTAGCCGATCCAGTGGTAGAGGCAGCGGCGGCGCAGCGCGTCGTGCAGTTCCCTGGTCCGGTTGGAGGTCAGGATGACGACCGGGCTCGAGTCGGCTGAGATGGTGCCGAGTTCCGGGATGCTGATCTGGAAGTCGGACAGCACCTCGAGCAGGAACGCCTCGAACTCGTCGTCGGCCCGGTCCACCTCGTCGATCAGCAGGACCGCCCGGTCCCCTTGCCTGACCGCCTCCAGCAGCGGCCGCTCGAGCAGGAACTTCGGCCCGAACAGCTGGTCGACGGACCGCTCGTCGGTCGCCTCGGCGGCCGACAGCGCCCTGATCTGCAGCATCTGCCGGGCGTAGTCCCACTCGTACAGCGCCTGGCTGGTGCTGATGCCCTCGTAGCACTGCAGCCGGATGAGCTTGCGCCCGAAGACGGCGGCGAGAACCTTCGCGACCTCGGTCTTCCCGACGCCGACCTCGCCCTCGAGCAGCACCGGACGGCGCAGCGACAGCGACACGAGCAGGGTGGTGGCGAGCCCGCGGTCGGCGAGGTACCCGCCGCCGCGCAGGCACTGGGTGAGTTCGGCGACGGTGCCGGGGTACTCCACCGGGGGGTCTCGGTCAGTGTCCGTGGTCAGCGGGCGGTGTCGGCGCAGACGGTATCGACGGGGGGCGCGGCGTCCCGCAGGATGAGGTCGCCCAGGCTGCCCGCGGTGCCGAGCTTGCCCTCGCGCTCCAGCCGGGCCCGCCAGGCCGCCATCCGGTCGGTCTCGTCCCCGGCGGCGTAGTCGTCGAAGCCGACCCCGGCGTCGGTCATCTTCTTGCAGTGCGACTCGCAGCTGTCGTCCAGGTCGGCGACGGTCTGCGCCTGCGCGCGCCACACGTCCCTGAGCACTTCCAGCGCTTCCGCACGCTCTGCGTCCATGAGATGTGTCCCTCCTGCCTCTACCGAGCGTACCGGCTCCCTCTACCGAGCGTACTGACGACCTTAACTCTGTGCGGCCGCCGGGCGCGACCGCCGATTAAGCCATCTCTTAATTCGCTGAGGCCCGACTACGACCGGGCGGAAGCCTCCTCCAGCGCTCGCCGCACAAGCACACGGGCGAGGTGCTCGCGGTAGGCCCTGGACGCGTGAATGTCCGACCCGGCGTTCGTCCCCTCGGCCGCCAAGAGCGCCGCGTCGGCGATCGAAGCGCCCCCGGCCAGGGCCGACTCCACGGCGGTGGCGCGCAGCGGCGTGGAGCCCATGTTGACCAGCGCGACCGCGGTGCCCTGGACGGCCACGCCGACCATCGCGAAGTCGATCGCCCGCTTGTTGAACTTCTGGTACGACCAGGCGGCCGGCACGGCGGGTTTGGGCACCTGGATCTCGGTCAGCAGCTCACCGGGTTCGAGCGCGGTCTCGAAGATCCCCTGGAAGAAGTCCGCGGCCGGAACCTGCCGGGTACCGGACTGGCCGCGGATCACGAAGGTCGCGTCGAGGGCGAGCAGCGTGGCCGGCAGGTCGGCGGCGGCGTCGGCGTGCGCGACCGAGCCGCCGATGGTGCCCCGGTGCCGGATCTGCGGGTCGCCCACCTCCTGCGCGGTGTGGGCGAGCAGCGGGATGTCCGACAGCAGCAGCGCCGCGGTCGCCACGTCGTGGTGCCGGGTGAGCGCGCCGATGGCCACGTAGGTGCCCTCGTCGCGGATGTAGGACAGCTCGGCGACCCGGCCGAGGTCGATGAGCACGGCCGGCGCGGCGAACCGCAGCTTCATCAGCGGGAGCAGCGACTGCCCGCCCGCCAGGTACTTGGCGTCCTCGCCGTGCTCGGCCGCGAGCCCTAGGGCCTCGTCCACCGACGCGGCCCGGACATAGGTAAACGAAGGCGGGATCACTGGGCGGCATCCTCACGGGAAGAAGCGGCGGTCAGGGCCGCCTGCACGATGTTGTGGTAGCCGGTGCACCGGCAGATGTTGCCCTCCAGACCGGTGCGGACCTCGGCCTCGGTCGGCGACGGGTTCTCCTTGAGCAGGGAGACAATCGCCATCACCATGCCGGGGGTGCAGTACCCGCACTGCAGGCCGTGCTGGGTGTGGAATGCCTGCTGGACCGGGTGCATCTCGCCCGAGTCCCCGGCCAGGCCCTCGAGGGTGGTCACCGAGCGCCCGTCCGCCTGGGCGGCCAGCACCGTGCAGGACTTGACCGACTCGCCGTCGAGCAGCACCGTGCAGGCGCCGCAGGACGTGGTGTCGCAGCCGATGTTGGTGGCGGTGAGGTCCGCGACGTCGCGCAGGAAGTGCACGAGCAGCGTGCGGTCCTCGACGTCGGCGGTGATGTCGTTGCCGTTGACGGTCAGTTCGACCTTCACTTAAAGCTCGCCTTCTGGATAGCGTTCCACACTCGTTCCGGGGTCATCGGCATGTCGATATGCCGGACGCCGAGATGCGCCACGGCGTCGATAACCGCGTTGTGCACGGCCGGGGTGGCGCCGATCGTGCCGGCCTCGCCGATGCCCTTCACGCCGAGGGGGTTCACCGAGGTCGGCGTCTCGCTGGTGAGCAGCTCGAAGCTGGGCAGCTCGGCGGCGGTGATCGCGCCGTAGTCCATCAGCGTGGCGGTCAGCGGGTTGCCGTCCTCGTCGTAGAGGATCTCCTCGACGAGGGCCTGCGCGGCGCCCTGGGCGATGCCGCCGTGCCGCTGGCCCTCGACCAGGACCGGGTTGAGGACCGGGCCCGCGTCGTCCGCGGTGACGTGCCGCAGCAGCGTGACCTTGCCGGTTTCCGCATCGACCTCGACCAGTGAGAGCTGGGTGCCGAACGGGAACGTCGGCCGGTCGGCGGTGAACCGCACGTTGGCGACGATCAGCCCGTCGTCGGCCGCCGCGGCCACCTGGCCCCAGGACAGCGCCTTGTCCGGGTCGCCGACGATGTGCCAGCTGCCGGTCTCGGTGTCGAGCACGACGTCGGCCTCGGCCGCCTCGAACAGCTCGGCGGCCCGCTTGGCCGCCTCCTCCTTGACCTCGATCGCCGCCTTGCGCACGGCCGAGCCGCCCAGCTGCAGCGAGCGCGAGGCGTAGGTGCCCACGCCCTCCGGGATCAGGTCGGTGTCACCGTGGATGACCTCGATCTTGTCCATCGGGATGCCGAGTTCATCGGTCACCAGCATCGCGTAGGCGGTGTGGTGGCCCTGGCCGTGCGCGGACGAGCCGGTGTAGACGGTCGCGGTGCCGTCGTCGTGTACCTCGACCTTGGCGGTCTCCCCGGCCGCGCCGTCGGCGGCGGTGATCTCCACGTAGGAGGCCAGGCCGATGCCGAGCAGCCTGGCCTCGCCCGCCTCGATGCGGCGCCGCTGCTCGGCCCGCAGCTCGTCGTAGCCCGCGGCCTCGAGCACCTTGTCCAGCGCGCTCTCGTAGTCGCCGGTGTCGTACGGCGCGCCCGTCTTGGTGACGAACGGGAACTGTTCCTTCTTGATGAAGTTCAGCCTGCGCACGACGACCGGGTCGACGCCCGCCTCGGCGGCGTACCAGTCGACCACCCGCTCGATCGTCGCCGCGGCCTCGGGGCGGCCGGCGCCGCGGTAGGCGGCGATCGGCGTCCCGTTGGTGACGACGGCCTTGTAGTCGGCCTCCACCGCCGGAATGTCGTACACGCCGGGAGCCATCAGATTAGTCAGCATCGGCAGGAAGCCGCTCATCCGCGAGTAGGCGCCGGAATCCTGGATGACGTCGAGCCGGTAGGCCTTGATGTGGCCCTCGCGGTCGCCGCCGAGCTTGATGTGGTGCAGCTGGGCCCGGCCCTGCGTCATCGCCATCAGGTTCTCGTTGCGGGTCTCCACCCAGCGGACCGGACGGCCGGTGTGCTTGGCCGCCCAGGCGACGACGATCTGCTCCCGGTCGACGCCGATCTTGGCGCCGAACCCGCCGCCGACATCGGGGGCGATGACCCGGATCGCGTCCGGCGGCAGCCCGACCGACGTGAAGATCAGCCGCGCCAGCTGGGCGTTCTGCGTCGACGTCCAGACGGTGAGTTTCCCGTTCTTGAACACCGCCGCGGTCGCCCGGCCCTCCATCGGCAGCGCGGCGACCCGCTGGTTGACGACGTCGCCCTCGACGATGACCTCGCACCCGGCGAAGATCGAGTCGTCGCCGATGGGCCGCCCGCCCCGCACGCACACGTTGGTGCCCGCGTCGGGGAACAGCAGCGACTCGTCCGCCAGGGCAGCTTCGATCGACGGTACGGCCGGCAGCGGCTCGTAATCCACGCTGACCAGTTCGGCGGCGTCCTCCCCGCCGTACGTGGTGTCGGTCAGCACGATCGCGACCGGCTCGCCGACGAAGCGCACCCGGTCCACCGCCAGCAGCGGCTCCTGCCAGACCCCGCCCATCGGGGCGGGCCCCTCGGGCGGCGGCGCGTCGTCCGGCAGCGGCTCGGGCGGCGGCGGCGGGGGCAGGTCGGTCATGTCCGCCGCGGTCAGCACCGCGACTACCCCGGGCGCCTCCAGCGCCGCCGCGGTGTCGATCCCGGTGATCAGGGCGTGCGCGATGGTGGAGCGGACGAACGTGGCCCGCACCGCCCCGGCCAGATCGGGTTCGCGCAAGTCGTCGACGTAGACGCCGCCAGACGTAAGAAGCCGCGGATCCTCGATACGGATCACCCGCGTGCCCAGAATGCTCATTCAACCTCCGCTGCTACAGCCTTCCCGCGAAACCTACACCTTTCTGTTCACGGACCTCCAGCCGGGAAGGCGCAAATTCGCGCCCCGTCGATTGCGCGCGAACTCCAAACGCGGAGACCGTCGCTGACGTTCTGGCCAGGAAGTCACATTGTGACTTCTGATAAAAACCAGAAGTATTCTCCGTCGGCCACTCCTTAGGAGAGGCGGCTCGGATGACGAACATTATCCTTCTCGTCGTCCCGCTAATCTCGCGGCGGCTGTTTCATGGACGGGTGCCGGGAAGCAGTCAGTCAGAACTCTGGCGGAGAACTATGAACCCCCGGCCAGGGCCTGCAGGAACTGCAGGGTCGCCGTCACCGCCTTGTGGCGCCACAGGACCAGCGTGTGCTCAAATCCCGTGGTGGCGCGCAACTGGTCGTCGAGGGCGGCGGCGATGGGCAGCAGCCGGGCGCGCTGAGCCTGGATCAGGACACGGGAGTCGGATCCGGCGCGGTCAAGTAGTGCGAGTTTGACCATCAGCTCGGAGCGGACGTCTCCGGCGTGTTCCACGGGCGTGCTCAGCCAGGCCTGCGCGGCCGCCCGGCCCGCCGCGGTCGCTTCCACGAGAGAGCGGGCTGGTCCTCCCTTGGGGCTTCCCTGTTTTCCCGTCGTCCGGATCAGGCCGAGCTGTTCCAGCCGTTGCAGGGCGCGGTACACCGTCGCCTTCGGAACTGACCAGATCTGGCCCAGGCTGCCGTTGCGATCCAGCCGTCCGACGAGAACCAGGCCGTAGGTCGGCTCCTCGCGGACGAGACACAGCACCAGCCATTCGGCCAGCGTCAGCCTGTGCTCGCCCGCGTTCCCCTCGTCGGCTTGCTGGTCGCCAGCGCGCTGATCGTCAGCGGCGGCCCTGGTCAGGTCAGACTCCCGCGGCCGCGGCCAGTGCCCTTCCGGTGAGAACCCGGGCCAGGTGCCGCCGGTAATCAGGCGCGCCGTGCAGATCCCCCGGAGGGTTCGTCCCCTCGTCCGCATGGGCCGCCGCGGCGCGCAGCGCCTCCCGGCTGGCCTGGCCGCCGGCCGCGGCACCCTCCGCCGCCGCGGCGCGCAGCGGTGTCGTACCCATATTGGTGAGCCCGATCCTGGCCTCGGCGACGGAGCCGTTGGAGCGGCGGACCAGCGCGGCCACGCCGACGGTCGCCCACGACTGCGCGGTGCGGTGGAACTTCTCGTAGTGAAAACCCCACCCGGCGCCCAGCTTGGGTATCCGGACCCCGGTCAGGATCTCGTCTGGACGCAGGCTTGAGGTCAGGTAGTCCACGAAGAAGTCAGCCGCGGAGATCTCCCGTTCGCCGCCTGGCCCCCGGGCGATCAGCGTGGCGTCGAGCGCCAGTGCCACGGCGGGCAGGTCACCCGCCGGGTCGGCGTGCACCAGCGCGCCCCCGAGGGTGCCCCGGTGCCGGATTGCGGGATCGGCGACCGTGCTGGCGGCCTGCGCCAGCAGCCCGGCATGCTCGGCCACAAGGGGGTCGTGGATCAGCTGGTAGTGCGTGGTCCTGGCGCCGATCAGCAGCGCGTCCCCGGCGTCGGTCACGCCGCGCAGCTCGCCCAGGCCGGCCACGTCCACCAGCAGCTCCGGGTTCGCCAGCCGCAGCCGCAGCAGCGGCAGCAGGCTCTGCCCGCCCGCGATGATCTTCGCGTCGTCACCGCCGTCCGCCAGGGCCCGGACGGCTTCGTCGAGCGAGCCGGGACGGACGTACTCAAACTTCGCCGGGATCATGCCGCGCCTCCGTCGATGCCCTGCGGGCTGTTGCCCTGGGTCTGGTCACTTTGCCGGGCCGCGTGCTGCTCCGCCGCGCTCGCCTGATCGCCGCCCTGGGCCGTCTGGATCGCGCGCCAGACTCGCTCGGGGGTGCACGGCATCGTGACATCGCCGATGCCGAAGGGCCGCAGCGCGTCGACGATGGCGTTGACGACCGCGGGAGTGGAGGCGATCGTGCCCGCCTCGCCGACGCCCTTGACCCCGAGCCGGTTGGCCGCCCGGCTCTCGGTCCGGCCGGTGACGTAAGACGGCAGGTCAGACGCCGACGGGACCAGGTAGTCGGCCAGCGTGGAGGTGACCAGGTTGCCGTCGTCGTCGTAGACCGCTTCCTCGTACAGCGCCTGCGCGATGCCCTGGGCCAGGCCGCCGTGGACCTGGCCCTCGACGATCAGCGGGTTGACCACGGTTCCGATGTCATCGACGCACACGTACGACCGGATCTTGACGAAGCCGGTCTCGGTATCGACCTCGGTCGCGCACAGGTGGGTGCCGTGCGGGAAGGAGAAGTTGTCCGGGTCGTAGGTGGCGTCGGCGTCGATGGTCGGCTCGACGCCGTCGGGCAGGTTGTGCGCGGCGAAGGCGGCCAGGGCGATCTCGGCGATCGTGACCTTCTTGTCCGGGTCGCCGCGGACCGAGAACTGGCCGGGTGACCATTCCAGGTCGTCGGCGGACGCCTCGATCATCGCGGCCGCGATCACCTTGGCCTTTTCCACCACCTTGTCGCAGGCCGAGACCAGGGCCATGCCGCCGACCGCCAGCGACCGGGACCCGTAGGTGTCCATGCCCTTGGGCGAGACCTGGGTGTCACCGTGCAGGACGCGGATGTCCTCGAACGGCACACCGAGCTGGTCCGCCACGATCTGGCTCCAGGCCGTCTCGTGTCCCTGGCCGTGCGCGCTGGATCCGGTGACGACCTCGACCTTGCCGGTGGGCAGCATCCGGATCGACGCCTGCTCCCAGCCGCCCGCCCCGTAGGCCAGCGAGCCGAGCACGCGCGAGGGGGCCAGGCCGCACATCTCGGTGAAGGTAGAGATACCGATGCCGAGCTGCACCGGGTCGTTGCTAGCCCGCCGCAGCTCCTGCTCCTTGCGGAGCCCGTCGTAGTCGAACAGCTCCTTGGCCTTGGCCGTGGCCGCCTCGTAGTTGCCCGAGTCGTAGGTCAGGCCGGCGATGGTCGTGTACGGGAATTCCTCGTGCTTGATCCAGTTCCGCTCCCGCAGCTCGAGCGGGTCGAGGTCGAGCTCGGTCGCGAGTTCGTCCATGATCCGCTCGATGCCGAAGGTGGCCTCGGGCCGGCCCGCGCCCCGGTAGGCGTCGGTGGGCATCTTGGTCGTGAAGACCCCGGTGCACTTGAACGAGTAGGCATCCATCTTGTAGATGGCCGGGAACATGAAGGCGCCGAGCAGCGGCACGCCGGGGGTGACCAGCATGAGGTACGCACCCATGTCGGCCAGCAGGTCGACGTCAAGCCCGCGGATCCGGCCGTCGCGGTCAGCCGCGATCCTGATCCGCTGCCACTGGTCGCGCCCGTGGTGCACGGTCATGTTGCCTTCGCTGCGGGTCTCGGTCCACTTGACCGGCCGGCCGAGCTTGCGGGCGATCAGGAGGGCCAGCACCTCTTCCGCCGTGACCTGCAGTTTCGATCCGAACCCGCCGCCCACGTCCGGCGCGATGACCCGGATGTTCTGTTCCGGGATGCCGGTGACCAGGGCCAGCATCACCCGCAGGACGTGCGGGATCTGGGTCGCCGACCAGAGCGTGAACTCCCCGCCGACGCACGAGCACACTACCGAGCGGGGTTCCATCGCGGCCGGGATCAGCCGCTGCTGGCGGTAATACCGCTCAAGCACAACCGGTGCGCCGCCGAAGGCCGCCTCCAGGTCGCCGCTGGCGAAGGGCCATTCGAAGCTCTTGTTGCCGGCTTCGTGGACCTTGGGCGAGTCCTCCTGCAGGGCGGTCCTGATGTCGAGCACCGGCGGGAGCGGCTCGTAGTCGACCTCGATCGCGTTCAGGGCGTCGGCCGCGGCGTAGCGGTCACGGGCCACCACGCAGGCGACGGCCTCCCCGACGTAGCGCACCTCTTCGGTCGCCATCGGCGGGTGGGCCGGAATGACGATGTCCGGCGTGACCGGCCAGGCGCAGGGCAGGCTGCCCTGTTCGGCCGCGAAGTCCGCGCCGGAGTAGGCGGCGATGACCCCGGGCTCGGACCGGGCGGCGCTGACGTCCACCGAGGTGATCCGGGCGTGCGCGTACGGGCTGCGCAGGAACGCCACGTGCAGCATGCCGGGCAGCCTGATGTTGTCCGTCCAGTTGGTCTGGCCGGTGATGAGCCGCTCGTCTTCCTTGCGCAGCCGGGCCTGCCCGATTTCCGGGGCTGGGGTCTCGGTCTCAGCCTGCGCGGTCATGCGTTTACTCCCGCCGCGGCGGCGCGCCGTACGGCGCGCACGATGTTCTCGTAGCCGGTACACCGGCAGAGATTGCCCTCGAGCCCCTCGCGGATCTGCTCGTCGCTCGGGTGCGGGTTCTCCTTCAGCAGATCCGACGCCGCGATGATCATCCCGGGCGTGCAGTAGCCGCACTGGAGGGCGTGCTCGGCGTGGAATGCCTCCTGCAGCGGGTGCAAGCCCGCGTCGCTGGCCATGCCCTCGATGGTGGTGATGTCGGTGCCGTCGGCCTGCACGGCCAGCACGGCGCAGCTCTTGACCGATTCTCCGTTCAGAAGCACGGTACAGGCGCCGCAATTAGACGTGTCGCAGCCAATAGGCGTGCCCGTTTTGCCCACGATTTCTCTTAGATAGTGGACGAGCAGCATCCGCGGCTCGACATGATCCGCGTACTTAACCCCATCGACGCTGACGGTGATCTCGGCCATGCGACTCCTCTGCGAGCAGGACATACTCCTGAGGTAAACCTAGGACTACCAGGTTCCCTCGCACCAGTACCAAGCGGAGTCTCGATTTAAGACATGGCGAAACTCAGCCCTCGGAACAAGAGGGCCGCAACTATTGATTGCACGAGTAAATTGACGCTTGCTAGTTACTTTGTGACTTCGTCGAGAACCGAGCCCTTTTTCCGCGTCGGCGCCATGGCAGGAGGATAACCATAGTTGGGCGGGTACTGGCGTTTGCCCGTGTCGGCCGTTAACTTCGCCCTGAGGGGCACGTCGCGGGGACCGCGGCGGGCGAGTTCCTCTCCGGCGGCTGCTATACGAGAGGAATGGCTGCAAATGAGCCCGATATCGCACGGATTCCGGCGGCGGCATACCGTGCCGGAGGGTGCCGAGGGCCGGGTGCCGCCCGGGCAGTACCTGACCGACGGATTTCCCGTGCTGTCGGCCGGACCGACTCCGCATACTCCGCTGGCGGACTGGACCTTCTCGGTCCGCCGCGGCTCCGGAACGCTCAAGTCGTGGAGCTGGCAGGAGTTCCAGGAGCTGCCCATGGAGACGGTGACCGTAGACATCCACTGCGTTACGCGGTGGTCGAAGCTGGATACCGAGTGGCGCGGCGTTTCCGTCGACACCCTGCTGGCCCAGGTCGAGCATGACGGTGGGTACGTCATGGCGTTCAGCGACGGCGGCTATACGACCAACGTGCCGCTGGCGGATGTCACGGGCGGCAAGGCGTGGGTGGCCTTCAACTACGGGGGCGCACCGCTTGAGCCGGAACACGGCGGCCCGGCCCGGCTCCTGGTACCCCACCTGTACTTCTGGAAGAGCGCCAAGTGGGTCCGGGGCCTGGAGCTGATGGACAAGGACAAGCCCGGATTCTGGGAGACCTACGGCTACAACATGTACGGAGACCCGTGGCAGGAACAGCGGTACCAGGGCGACTGACCTGGCAAGTCGCGACGGTCAGCGCCGTGACGCAGGAGACGCCGGCCGTTCGCACCATCGGACTTGACGTCCCGTCCTGGCCGGGCCACCGGGCCGGGCAGCACCTCGACGTCAGGCTGACAGCCGAGGACGGCTACAGCGCGGAGCGGTCCTACTCGATCGCGTCGGCCGCGGGCGAGCCCGTGGCCATCACGGTGGAGCGGCTCGACGACGGCGAGGTCTCCCCGTACCTCACCGAGGACGTGAGCGTCGGCGACCAGCTGGAAATACGCGGCCCGGTCGGTGGCTACTTCGTCTGGGAAACGGCCGACGGCGGCCCGCTGCTCCTCGTCGCGGGCGGCTCGGGAATCGTCCCGCTGCGGGCTATCCTGCGCCAGCGCGAGCACAGCGGAAGCGACGTCCCGGTCAAGTTGCTCTTTTCGGCCCGCACGCCGTCTGAGCTCATCTACCGCGACGAGCTCGACGGCCGCCACGACGGAGTAGAGATCATCTACACCCTGACCCGGGAGCGGCCCACGGGGTGGACCGGCTACGCGCGACGGGTCGACCGCGCGCTGCTGGCCGAGACGGCGTGGCCGGCGGGAAAGAACCCGCTCGCTTATGTCTGCGGGCCGACGAACTTTGTCGAGACCGTGGCGGGCGAGCTAGTTGCGCTGGGCTACGAGCCTGGCCGGGTTAAGACCGAGCGGTTCGGCGGTACTGGAGGACGATGATGGACGAACTAGACGGAAACGGCGCTGCGGGCCTGCTGCAGGAGATCTTCGGGAGCGACATGACCGTCGCCGTCGCGACATGCGCATCGTGCGGGGCGGTCGCGCCGATCGGCGCGAGCGGCCTCTATGCGGGCGGCCCGGGGATGGTCATCCGCTGCCGCAGCTGCGGTGGCGTGCTCGTGGTCATCACCCAGGTACGGGGCAGGCACTGCGTCGACTTGATGGGCATCCGCGCGCTCGACATGCCGTTGCAGCACGTGGCACCAAGCGGAGCGTAGTAAGGAAACCGCGGGTCTACCGCAGCCGCACCGGCGGCGGTGACCTTCGCTCGATCGGCGTGGGATCCGGCATGCTGGCCCCGCCGACTGCCCGCCATACCAGGACGGCAGTACGGGCAGGCCAGTCGGGGGGAGGGTCATCGCCGGCCAGGGCGCGGGCGTACCACGATCCGGTGCACATGGTGACGGCTACTTCGAGATCGGCGGCGGCATCGATGAGGCCGAGCTGCTGGGCTCGTTCGAGAATGACGCGCAGGCGGCGTCGCCGTGGGGCGATGACCTGCGCCTGGTAGCGCTCGAGCGCCTCAGGCGCGGTGCTGTCTTGCAGCATGGTGCCGACCAGGGACATCCGCCCGGGGCGGGAGACGCCCCGCTGGAAATCGGCCAGCTCGGCGGCCAGGTCGGCCAGGGGATCGTCGGAGGCGGCTTCCGGCCCGGCGTCGGCGGCGGCCTTGAGCGCGTCGGCGGCGAGGCTGGCCTTGGTCGGCCACCGCCGGTACAGGGCCTGGCGTGTCGTTCCGGCCTCCTGGGCGACTGCGGCCACAGACATTGCCTCGTACCCGAGCGACGACAGGTGCTGGTTGGCGACCGCCAGCACGCGGATGTCGATGCCCGGGTCACGGGCCCGCCCTCGATGCCCTGCGCTTGACGTCGTCTGCCTCACACCAATACAGTACAGCATTGTATTGATGAAATAAAGGAGGCTCCTCACATGGCTACGGCCAGCGGAACAGGCCGGACAGTGCTCCAAACCGCCGGGAAAATCCTCGCCAGCCTGGACCAAGCCAGCGGCGAGAGCAGCCAGTTGATCGCTGCGCGCCTGCGGGACAGCGTCATCAGGCCCCTGGGCGGCGGCAGCGCGGCTGCTGCGCGCGATGCCCCCCCGCCCGGCGGCAAAACCGGCTTCGAGGTATCGGCGGATG
>Ga0302314_10012953_pt1 | contig 14370 bp, 11 predicted proteins | sample III_Palsa_N2_3_FD_200533 | JGI IMG/M metagenome (GOLD analysis project Ga0302314, IMG submission 200533) | Peat permafrost microbial communities from Stordalen Mire near Abisko, Sweden - III_Palsa_N2_3 | ecosystem: Environmental > Terrestrial > Soil > Palsa > Peat permafrost | place: Sweden... | reverse complement strand
CATGCGTGCGCCCCGCTCGCGACCCGCCAGTGAAGCGCGAAGCCTAGCCGCTCCGCCTGGCCCGCGACACTTAAAGCTCTGTAATCCCGGCTAACCTCGATCAGATGATCGAGCCGCCGCCGTCCACATGCAGCACCTGACCGGTCGTGTAGCCGGCGCGCAGCAGGTAGAGGTAGGCCTCGGCGACCTCCGCCGGCTCGCCGATGCGGGCGAGCGGCTGGCGGGCGGTCATCTGCTTGAACTGGTCCTCGCGGCCGTCGGCGGGGATCGAGTTCCAGACCTCGGTGCGGATGAGGCCTGGGCAGACGATGTTGACGCGGATCGGCGCCAAGTCGACGGCGAGGCCGCGGGTCAGATGCTCGAGGGCGCCGGCCATGGCGGTGGAGAGCGCCGAGCCTTTGCGCGGCCGATGGGCGAGCAGGCCGTTGGTAAGGACGATCGAGCCGCCGTCGCGGATCAACGGCAGGCCGTGCTTGATCGCCGCCAGCGCGCCCCAATAGCGCACGGCGGCCAGATCGGCCGCCCGCGCGAGGTCGGTCTCGGTGATTTGCCGCGCGCCGCGCCCGCCCCAATCGCCGGCGGTGAACACGAGGTGATCGAAGGGACCGACCTTTTCGAAGAAGGCGGCGACATCCGCCTCGACCTTGACGTCGATCGTATGCCCAGTGGCCCGGTTTCCCAGCTTGCCGGTCGCGGCCTCGACATTCGCCGCGTGGCTGGAGCCGATCACCACCCCGGCGCCGTCCGCGAGCGCGCCCTCCGCCACCGCGTAGCCGATGCCGGAACTGCCGCCGATGATGACGACGCGCTTGTTCGACAGGGACATGGGGCCACCTAACCTTCTGTTTTAAATAAACATGTCATCCCGGAAAGCCGCGAAGCCGCTTTGTCTGCGATGACCATGATGGGTTGGGCGCATTCCTCAGACCGCCGCGGGCCGCACCGCGACTCCGCAGATCTGCATCGCCCCGGCGGCCACCGGCAATCCGGCGGCGCGGGCGCGCGCCAGGGCCGCGTCAGCGTCCCGGACCTCGATGTCGAGACCGACGACGCCGGTCCCGTCCGCATCGACGGGCGCGACGAAGCGGATGGCGCCGCGATCGAGGATGATCTCCAACGCCTCACCGCGCGTGGCGGCGGGCCGTTCCAGCAGCGCGCTCCAGCGCTCGCAGGCCGCCAGCGGATCGCGGGCCTGGAGGGTGACGGACGCGATGCCGAGCGCCTCGACGCTTTCATGCGCGCGCCAGTCGGGGCCGGCGGGCGGCCAATCGCTCTTGGGCTCGCGCCAGCCTTCGTCGCCTTCGACACTGTCGAGCGACATCAGCACACCGGCACAGTCGGCGGGATGGAAGTGGGTGTAGCGATAGGTCCCGGCGGGGCTGCGGGCTATGACGCGCACGCCCATGGCCTCCAGCCGAGCGCGGTGGGCCAGCGCGTCGGCGTCCTGCAGGATCACCATATAGCCAGCGTCGCCGCCGCGGCGGGCAAGATAGCGAGCGCCCGAAGCGTCGTCGCGGAACGGCTCCAGCACCTCCAGGAACTCGCCGCCCACCGGCGCCACCACGTTCTTCAGCCCGAAATACTCAACGGCCGGATCGCGGAATCCGACCTTGAGCCCGAACACCGCGCTCAGCTGATCCTCGACCGGCTGGATCTCGCGGGCGATGAAGGCGACCTGACGCAGGCGCATGATCAGCTCCTATTCCGCGCCGTCGCGGGGCTCGATCTCGGCCAGCACCTCGTCGGTGTGCTGGCCGAGCCGGGGCGGGTGGCGGCGGATGTTGGCGGGGGTGGCGGAGTATTTCACCGGCGGGCGCGCGGCGATGTAAGGGCCGGCCTCCGGGTGCTGGTGCCGCTCGAACAGGCCGACCGCCTCCAGGTGCGGATCGGTGTAGAGGTCGTCGAAGCGGTTCATCCGCACCACCGGGATGTTGAGCGGCTTCAGCAGCGCCAGCCACTCGTCGGTGGTGCGGGTGCGGGTGACCTCGTCGACCTTGGCGTAGAGGTCGCTGATATGGGCGGCTCTCGTGCGGAAATCGGAGAAGCGCGGGTCCTTCGACAGGGTGTCGCCCCAGCCGGCCACCTCGAAGAACTGGTCCCATTGCTGGTCGGTATAGGGCAAGAGGCCGATGTAGCCGTCCTTGGTCGGGAACGGCTTGCGGTTCGGATTGACCGAGCGGGTGTAGCCCCACTGGCCGGTCGGCGGCTCGAAGGTGTGGCCGAACATGTTCTCGACCATGTTGAAGCTGACCAGGCACTCGTACATCGGCACCTCGACGAACTGGCCCTCGCCGGTGCGCTGTTTGTGGAAGAGCGCGGCGGTGATGGCGTTGGCCATGAAGAGGCCCGAGACCTTGTCGGCGGCCAGCGTCGGCAAATAGCGCGGGACCGGATCGCCATCGACGCGCGGCAGCAGGTCGGCGAGGCCGGAACCCGCCTGGATCAGGTCGTCGTAGGCCGGCTCGCCGGCGTAGGGGCCCTCCGCGCCATAGCCGGCGCCGTGGCAGTAGATGATGTCCGGCTTGATCGCCTTGACGTTCTCATAGTCGAGCCCGAGCCGCTTCAGTCCGTCGTAGCGGACCGAGGCGGCGAAGACGTCGCACGTCTTGATCAGTCGCCGCAGCGCGCGGCCGGCCTTCTCCTCGCGCAGGTCGAGCAGGATCGAGCGCTTGTTGCGATTGATGGCCAGGAAGATCGGCCCGAGATCGGTGGGACACCCCTCCGGCAAGGCGCCGGTCCAGCGCATGATATCGCCGCCGCCGCCGCGCCGGCCGCCCGGGAACTCGACCTTGATCACATCCGCGCCGAGGTCGCCCAGCATCTGGGTGGCGTAGGCGCCGAACACCACGCTGGTCATGTCGAGGATGCGCACGCCCTTCAGCGGCCCGGTCGCCTCCCGCGCCAACTCGCCCGTTTTGGCCACTGGTTTCCTCCTCACGGCTCTCTTCGAGCATGACGCCCGTGGCCATGTCTGACTACAATGGCCGCAAGAATGGCGAAACGCCACGGTTGGTGGGAGGACGAACTTGGACTTCGAGCTGGCTGAAGAACATCGGATGCTCAAGGAGCTGGTCGCGCGCTTCGTGCGTGACGAGCTGCTGCCGCTGGAGGGCAAGGTGCTCGAGCGCGAGGCGTCCGGCCAGGGCCTGGGCCTCGGCGGCGAGGAGCACAGGCGTCTCGACGAGAAATCCCGCGAGCTCGGTCTCTGGGGGCTGGACGCGCCGGAGGACATCGGCGGCGCCGACCTGCCGGCGCTGGCCATGGTCGGCGTCGAGGAAGAGCTGGGACGGACGGTCACCCCCTACACCCTGCCGCCCGACAGCCCGAACCTGCGGATGCTGCGCGCGACGGTCAACGAGCGCCAGAAGGCGGCCTACCTCGAACCCTATGTGCGCGGCGAGACGATCTCCGCCATCGGCATCTCCGAGCCGGGCGCCGGCGGCGATCCGGCCGGCATGACGACCCGCGCCGAGCGGGACGGCGACGACTGGGTGATCAACGGCCGCAAGATCTGGATCAGCCGAGCGGCCGACGCCGACTTCACCATCCTGATGGCGATCACCGACAAGGAGAAACGCTCGCGCGGCGGCATCTCCGCCTTCCTGGTCGACAAGGGCACGCCCGGCTTCAACGTGCTGCGGCGCATCCCGATGATCGGCGGCGCCTACACCTACGAGATCGCGCTGGAGGACTGCCGGGTCGAGGGCTGGAAGCTGCTCGGAACCGAGGGCAACGGCTTCGCGCCGATGCAGCTGCGGCTCGGCACCCGCCGCATCCAGATGGCCGCCTGGTCGGTCGGCATGGCGCAGCGGGCGCTCGACATGATCGTCGAATACGCCCCGCAGCGGGTGACGTTCGGCGTGCCGCTCTCCGAGCGCCAGGCGATTCAGTGGTGGGTGGCCGAGGCGGCGACCAAGATCCACGCCACCCGGCTGATGGTCTATGACTGCGCCTGGAAGCTCGACCAGAAGCGCGACGTCAGGCTCGAGATCTCGATGATCAAATGGTTCGCCACCGAGATGGCCTACGAGGTCGTCGACCGCGCCATGCAGACCTTCGGCGCCATGGGCATGACCAAGGAACTGCCGCTGCAGCAGATGAGCGCCAAGCTGCGCACCATGCGCATCTACGACGGCCCCACCGAGGTGCACAAATGGGTGGTGGCGCGCAACCTGTTGGGGACGCGGCGGTAGCGGAGGAAAATTCACGATGTCAAAGAGCGCTACTCGGTACTGATAGTGACTATCCTCCTCGTATTTTGAATCGTCAACCGGAAAGATGACCCCGCGATGAAATCCCAATACGGCGAAGTTTCGGTCCGCACCGACGGCCATGTTGCCGTGATCACCCTCGATCGGCCGCCAAACAACCACGTCTCGGTCGAACTGATGCACGACCTCGCCGATGCGCTGGACGATATCGACGGCGAGATCGAGCTGCGCGTCAGCGTCCTGAAGACCGCCGGCAAGGCGTTCTGCGCCGGGGCGGACCTGGTCTCGCCGACCGGGATCGGCGGGACCGGGATGCAGGGGATCAACCCGCTCTATGTCGAGGCGGTGCGGTTGTTCTCGGCCAAGAAGCCGATCGTGGCGGCGGTGCAGGGCGCGGCGGTGGGCGCCGGCCTCGGCCTGGCGCTGGTGGCCGATTTTCGCGTCGCCGCGCCGGAAGCGCGATTCACCGCCAACTTCGTCAAGCTGGGTTTCCACCCCGGCTTCGGCATCACCCACACCCTGCCGCGGCTGATCGGTCAGCAGCGGGCGGCGTTGATGTGCCTGACCGGGCGGCGGCTGACCGGCGAACAGGCGCTGGACTGGGGCCTGGCCGACGTGCTGGCGCCGCTGGACGACCTGGAGGCCGCCGCGCTGCGCCTCGCCGCCGAAATCGCCGAGAACGCGCCGCTGGCGGTGCAATCGACCAGAGCCACCTTCCGCGCCGATCTCGCCGAAGCGGTGAGGAAGCAGACCGACCACGAACTGGTCGAACAGACCTGGCTGCGCCAGACCAAGGACTTCGCCGAGGGCGTGAAGGCGGTCAACGAACGCCGGGCGGGGAACTTCGTCGGGGCGTGAAGAGAAGGAAGTTTTGACCACGAACGACACGAACCACACGAACGGGCCGCATTCCTTCCCCTGTCATCCCGGCCGGAGCGCAGCGGAGAGCCGGGATCTCCTCGGCGTCGGCGGTGAAGGAGATCCCGGATGAGTCCGCTTCGCGGCTCTCCGGGATGACTGGGATTGTTGGCGTTACCTCGTGAGGTTGGCGAGGTTCGTGGTCAAAGAACAGACGGGAGGAACCAGATGCCCAAGCTGAACCGTGACGGCGTCGAACTCTATTACGAAGTCCACGGCGAGGGGCCGCCGGTGTTGCTGACGCACGGCTATTCGTCGTCGTCGCACATGTGGGAGGGCCAGGTCGCGGCCTTCTCCAAGCACTTCAAGCTCATAACCTGGGACATGCGCGGCCACGGCCACTCGGCTTATCCCGACGACCAAGGCGCCTACACCGAGGCCGCCACCGTGGCCGACATGGCCGCGATCCTGGACGCGGTCGGGGCAAAGACGGCTGTGATCGGCGGCCTCTCGTTGGGCGGCTACATGTCGCTGGCATTTCACCTCGCCCACCCGGAGCGCACCGAGGCGCTGCTGATCATCGACACCGGACCCGGCTACAAGAGCGATGCGCCGCGCGAGGGCTGGAACGCCACCTCGATCAAGCGCGCCGAGCGGCTGGAGGCCGAGGGCCTGCCCAAGGGCGGCGGCGCCGAGACCCGCACGGCGCCGCACCGCGACGCCACCGGCCTCGCCAAGGCGGCGCGCGGCATGCTGACCCAGCACGACGCGCGGGTGATCTCCAGCCTGCCCGATATCCGCGTCCCAGCGCTGGTGGTGGTCGGGGCCGACGACACGCCGTTCCTCGCCGCGTCCGACTACATGGCCGCCAAGATCCCCGGCGCGGCCAAGGTGGTGATCCCGAACGCCGGCCACGCCGCCAACATCGACCAGCCCGAGGCGTTCAACGCGGCGGTGCTTGGCTTCCTGGCCGGGCTGAAGCAGGAGAGCGCCTGATGGCCGGGCGGCTCGCCGGCAAGACGGCGGTGGTCGTCGGCGCGGGCCAGACGCCGGGCGAGACGATCGGCAACGGCCGCGCCACGGCGATGCTGTTCGCTCGCGAAGGCTCCACCGTGCTCTGCGTCGATCGCCGGCTGGGTTCGGCCGCCGAGACGGCGGCGATGATCGAGGCGGAAGGCGGCAAGGCCAGCGCCTACGAGGCCGACATCACCCAGGAGGCCGCCTGCCAGGCGCTGGTCGCCGAGGCCAAGGCGCGGCTAGGGCGAATCGACATCCTGCACAACAACGTCGGCATCGGCCGCGGCGACAGCTCGATCACCCAGCTCGATGAGGAGGTTTTCGACCGCATCCTCACCACCAACCTGAAGGCCATGTGGCTGACCATCAAGCACGCCCTGCCGGTGATGCGCGAACAGGGCGGCGGCGGGGCGATCGTCAACATCTCGTCGATGGCGGCCGTCGCCGCCTCGAACCTGATCGCCTACGGCATGTCCAAGGCCGGAGTGAACAAGCTGACGCGGGCCACGGCGGCGGCTAACACCCGCTACATGATCCGCTGCAACTGCATCATGCCGGGGCTGATGGATACGCCGATGGCGGTGGGCGGCAATGCGGCGGCGCGCGGGGCGCCGGTCGAGGAAATCCGCGCCGGCCGCGACGCCCTGGTGCCGCTGGGGCGCAAGATGGGTACGGCCTGGGATGTCGCCTATGCGGCGCTGTTCCTGGCCTCGGACGAGGCGAAGTTCATCACCGGCGCCATCCTGCCGGTGGATGGCGGCATGTCGGCAGGTGTCGGATGAGCGCGTATCAGGGCGTCAAGGTTCTCGATTGCACCCAAGGGCTGGCCGGCCCGATGGCGGCCATGCTGCTGGCCGATTTCGGCGCCGAGGTGCTCAAGGTCGAGCCACCCAGCGGCGATCGCTTCGCCGAGAAGCCCGGCTACCAGATGTGGAACCGCGGTAAGCGCCGCACCACCCTGGACGTGGGTACGGCCGCCGGCCGCGAGCAACTGGAGGCGCTGATCGGCGGCGCCGACCTGGCGATCTTCGACTACAGCCCGCGGCGGATGGCGGCGTTGGACCTGGCCGACGTCGCCGAGCGCCACCCACAACTGATCAGCCTCTGGATGCCGCCCTATGGGACCACCGGCGACTGGAGCGAGCTGGAGGCCCACCACGGCGCCCTGATGGCCCTGACCGGCGGGGCGTGGCGGCAATCGAGCTACGAATACCAGCCGGTCTATCTGGTCGCGCCGTTCCTGCACTACGCCCAGGCCAACATGGCCGCCGGCGCGGCGGGCGCGGCGCTCTATGAGCGCGGCAGGAGCGGCCATGGCCAGTCGGTCACGGTGAGCGGCTTCAACGCCGTGGCCCTGGTCGGCGGCGCGTCGGGCAACATCCTGCCGCCGGGCAACCGGCCGCTGGGCGCCTCGCCCTCGTACCGCGCCTATGAGTGCGGCGACGGTCGCTATCTCTTCCTGGCGACCCTGTTCAGCTACTTCTTCCAGCGCGCCGTCGACGCCATGGGCCTGACCGTGGCCCTGGCCGAGGACGTCTTCCCCGAGGACGTGACGGTGATGATGGAAGCGCGTTTCCGCGCGAAGCCGCGGGACGAATGGCTGGAAATCCTGCGCGCCGCCGACGTGCCCTGCGGGCCGGTGAGCCCACGCGAGGAATGGCTGGGCAGTCAGCTGATCGCCAACAACGACATGCGGCTGGTGCTGGACGATCCGAAGCGCGGCCCGATCGATATGCCCGGCGCGCCGATCAAGCTCTCGAAGACGCCGGCCGAAGTGAAGGGGCTGGTCCGCGACGCGGCCCCGGCCGACGTCAGCGCGTTCGCCAAGGCTACGCCCGAGACCGCGCCGGCCGCCGCGCCGCCGAAGACCGGCCCGCTGGCGGGGATCAAGGTGCTGGATCTCGGCACCGTGATCGCCGGCGCCTACGCCAACGCCATCCTCTCCAACCTCGGCGCCGAGGTGGTGAAGGTGGAATCGGCCGACGGCGATCCGTGGCGCGACCGCGGCGTCGGCTTCACTGCCTACAACCGCGGCAAGCGGGGCCTGGTGGTGGACCTGAAGCAGGCGGACGGCCGCGCGCTCTTCCTCGACCTCGTCCGCCAGGCCGACGTGGTGCTGGACAACTATCGCCTCGGCGTCCGCGATCGTCTCGGCATCGGCCACAAGGACGTGGCGGCGGCGAACCCGCGCATCATCTCCGGCTCGATCACCACCTATGGCACCCACGGCGAGGAGACCAAACGACCGGGCTTCGACCCGCTGCTGCAGGCGCGCAGCGGGATGATGGCGGCGCAGGGCGGCGACGGCGAGCCGGTGTTCCACATCATGGCGGTGAACGATTTCGCCTCGGCCTGCACCACGGCCTATGGGGTGATCGCCGCGCTGAACGCCCGCGAACGCACCGGCGAGGGCCAGGTGCTGGAGACCAGCCTGACCTGCCAGAGCGCCATGTTCCAGTCCGGTGAGCTGACCACCTGGCCGGGCGCGCCGGCGGCGCCGAAAGGCGCGCGCGACTGCCTGGGGATCGCCGCCCTCGATCGCTTCTACGCCTGCGCGGACCACTGGATCCTCATCGCCGCGCGCCATGGCGCCGACGCGGCGGCGCTGGCGGGGGCGCTCGGCCATCCCGAGTGGGTAAGCCGGTTCGACATGATGGCCGAGCCGCGCGACGGCGCCCTCGCCGCCGAACTGGAAGCCGCGTTGGCGGAGCTCAGCCTGGACGAGGCCTTGACCGCCCTGATCGGCGCCGGCGTTCGCGCCACCCCGGCGCATGAGGGCGACGAAGTGCTGAACGATCCCTACCTCTGGGCCAACGACTTCTTCGACACCGCCAAGGCGACGCCCTACGGCCCGGTCACCGACCGCCCCTACGGCCATTTCTCCCGCAGCCACACCGGCTACACCCGCCCGGAGCCGGGGCTCGGCGAACACAGCTTCGAGGTTCTGGCTGACTGGGGCATCGATCCCGAGCGGATCGCTGCCCTCGCCGACGAAGGCGTGGTGATGGTGCTGAGCTGACCTTTCCTTCTCCACTTGCGGGAGAAGGGAGTCAGTTGAAGAGCGTACACGCCCCTTCGTCCGCAGGGCTGGCGATGGCTCGCGCCCAGCCGAAGAGTTCGCGGCCGAAGCCGGTGCTGGAATCGCGCGGCGTGGCCGGTTCTCGGGCCATCAGTTCGCGCTCGTCGACCTTGATCGTCAGCGATCCGGCGCGGGCGTCGAGGCGGATGACATCGCCGTCGCGGACCCGGGCGAGCGGGCCGCCGGCGCCGGCTTCAGGCGTCAGGTGGATGGCGGCTGGCACCTTGCCCGACGCGCCGGACATGCGCCCGTCGGTGACCAGGGCCACCTTGTGGCCGCGGTCCTGCAGAACCGAGAGCGTCGGCGTAAGGCTGTGCAACTCGGGCATGCCGTTGGCGCGCGGGCCCTGGAATCGCACCACCGCGACGAAGTCCCGGTCCAGCTCACCACGCTGGAACGCCGCGATCAGGTCAGCCTGGTCGTCGAAGCAGATCGCGGGCGCCTCGGTGGCGTGGTGCTCGGACTTCACCGCCGACCACTTGATCACCGAGCGGCCGAGCGGACCCTTCAGCATGCGAATGCCACCCTCGGCGTCGAAGGGATCGTCGAACGGCCGCAGGATGTCGCGCGCCAGGCTGGTGGGCGAGCCCTCGCGCCAGACCAGCGCGCCGTCGTCGAGGAACGGCTCGCGCTGGTAGAGGCTGAGGCCGTGGCCCGCCACCGTGCTCACGTCCTCGTGGGCAAGGCCGGCGGCGAGCAGCTGGCGGATCACGAAGGCCATGCCGCCGGCGGCGTGGAAGGCGTTCACGTCCTCCGTGCCGCTGGGATAGACCCGGGCGATCAGCGGGGTGACGCGGGAGAGATCGTCGAAATCCTCCCAGCTCAGGTGGATGCCGACGGCTCTGGCCATCGCGACCAGGTGCAGGGTGTGGTTGGTCGAGCCGCCGGTGGCCAGGAGGCCCGCGACGCCGTTGACGAAGCTCTTCTCGTCGGCGACGGCGGACATCGGCGTGTAGGCGTTGGAGTTCAACCCGATCTCGACAACGCGCTTCGGCGCGGCGGCGGTGAGCGCGTCGCGCAGCGGCGTACCCGGATGGACGAAGGCGGCGCCCGGCAGGTGCAGGCCCATCATCTCCATGATCATCTGGTTGGAGTTGGCGGTGCCGAAGAAGGTGCAGGTGCCGGGGCCGTGGTAGGCCTTCATCTCGACGTCGAGCAACTCCTCGCGGCCGACCTTGCCCTGGACGTAGAGGGCGCGGATGCGGTTCTTCTCGACATTGGAGACGCCGGAGGTCATCGGGCCGGCGGGCACGAAGATGGTGGGTAGGTGGCCGAACAGGGCCGCGCCGATGAAGAGACCGGGCACGATCTTGTCGCAGACCCCCAGCATCAGCGCGCCGTCGAAAGCGTTGTGGGTCAGGGCCACGGCGGTCGACATGGCGATCACGTCGCGGGAAAACAGCGACAGCTCCATGCCCGGCTGCTGCTGGGTAACGCCGTCGCACATCGCCGGCACGCCGCCGGCGTATTGCGCCGTGGCCCCGACCTCGCGCGCCGCGGCCTTGATGATCGCCGGAAAGCTCTCCAGTGGCTGATGGGCCGAGAGCATGTCGTTGTAGGACGAGACGATGCCGATATTGGGCGCGGCGGGATTGCGCAGCCGGGTCTTGTCGTCGTCCGGCGCGGCGGCGAAGGCATGGGCGAAGTTAGCGCAGCTGAGCTTGGCGCGCCCGGGGCCGGCGCGGCGCGCGGCCTCCATGCGCTGCAGATAGTCGGCGCGCGTCTCGCGGCTACGCGCCACGATCCGCTCGGTGACCGCTTCGGTGACGGGATGCATGGACGCCTCCTTCAGACGGCGGGCGACCAGAACACTCGCACGGGCGCCTTGGTCTGGCGGATCGCGGCCGAGATCGGCGGCGCGAAGTCCGGGTCTTTCAGCACACGCTCGACCACCGCCCGCTTGGTGTCGCCGGAGATCAGCGCCACGATCAGCTTGGCGTCCAGCAACACGCGGCCCGTGAGGCTGATGCGCGGCACGAAGGGCGTGATGGCTGCGACGTCGATCCCGACCACCGCCGCTTCCGCCGTCGGGCTCAGCAGCTCCGCGACGTGCGGCGTCGACGGGAAGAGCGAGCCGATGTGGCCGTCGTCGCCCATCCCCAGCATCACGACGTCGAACGGCGCCAGCGCGCGGATGGCGGCATCGGCGGCATCGGCGTCGGCTTCCGGCGTGGCGCCGTGGCCCTTCAGCGGGACGAACTTCGCGGCGGCCGCGTGGCCCTGCAGCAGCCGCTGGCGCACCAATTTCTCGTTGCTCTCGTCGGCCGTGGGATCGACGAACCGCTCGTCGCTGAGTGTGATGGTGACGCGGGACCAATCGAGATCGGTGGCGGCGAGCTGGTCATAGGCGTGGCCGGGCGTGCGGCCGCCGGTGACGACGATGTGCTTGGGGCCAGGCGGCGTCAGCTGGGCGACGATCGCGGCGGCGGCGGCCTCGGCGGCGGCGTCGGGTGTGGGGAAGGTTTCAAAACTCATCTCCCTTCTCCCCTACTCATCCAGCCACGTCCGTCCGGTGCGTTCGAGCAGGGCGAAGGCGCCGGCTGGGCCCCAGCTGCCGGCGGCGTAGGGTTTCGGCGGCGCGCCGTTGTCGGCCCAGGTGTCGGCGACGGCGTCGATCCAGGCCCAGGCCATCTCCACCTCGTCGCGACGCACGAACAGCGCCGGATTGCCGGCGAGCACGTCGAGCACCAGCCGCTCGTAGGCGATGCGGCGGCGGCCGCCGTCGTCCAGCGACAGGCTTAGCGGCAGCGCCTGCAACCGATTGCCCGAGAGGCCCGGCCGGCGGTTCATCAGCAGCAGGGAGATGTCCTCGTCGGGCTGCAGGTCGATCACGAGGCGGTTGGCGGTCACGTCGTCCCGCTCGCGCTCGCCGAAGATCAGGTGCGGGAGCGCCTTGAACTGGATAACGATCTGCGTGCGACGTTCGGGCAGCCGCTTGCCGGTGCGCAGATAGAACGGCACGCCGGCCCAGCGCCAGTTGTCGATGTCGGCGCGCAGGGCGACGAAGGTCTCGGTGGTGCTGTCCGAGCCCTTCTCCTCGACGTAGGAAGGCGCCTGATGGCCCTCGACGACGCCGGCGCGGTACTGGCCGCGCACGGAGTAATGGCTGGCGGTCGACCGGTCGAAGCGGCGCAGCGCCTTCAGCACTTTCACCTTCTCATCGCGGATCGAGTCGGCGCCGGCGTCGCCGGGCGGCTCCATCGCGACCAGGCAGAGGAGCTGGAGCATGTGGTTCTGCACCATGTCCCTGAGCGCGCCGTACTCGTCGTAATAGTGCCAGCGATCGCCGACGCCTTCGGTCTCGGCGATGGTGATCTGCACGTGATCGATGGCCAGGTTGTTCCACAGCGGCTCGAACAGGGTGTTGGCGAAGCGCAGGGCGATCAGGTTCTGAACCGTCTCCTTGCCGAGGTAGTGATCGATGCGGAAGACTTGGGTCTCGTCGAACACCGCCGCCACATCGGCGTTGATCGTCTTCGACGTCTCCAGGTCGTGGCCGAGCGGCTTTTCCAGCACGATGCGGCTGTCCGGCTTGGCCAGGCCGCTCTTACCCAGCGACGCGCACACCGCGCCGTAGATACTGGGCGATAGCGCCAGGTAGAAGATCGTCGGCTTGCCGTCGATCAGCGCCTCGATGTCCTTCAGATGTTCGCCCTTGGCGACGTCGGCCGGGCAATAGGTCAGGCGCTTCTTGAACTTGGCCCAGGCGGCGGCGTCGACGCCTTCCGAGCGCTTCTTCAGGATGCCGTGGACATGCTCGGCGAAGGCTTCGCTGCTCATCTCCGAGCGCGCCGATCCGATGATCTTCAGTTCGGGCGGCAACAGGCCGTCGGCGTCGAGAAAATAGAGAGAGGGCAACAGCATCCGCGCGGCGAGGTCGCCGGTGGCGCCGAAGATCACCAAGCGTTCGATCACGGGAGCGTCAGACATGAGCGGCAGATGGCGCCTCGCGGACCGTTCGTCCAGGGTCCTGCGCGTTCGGCGAATCTTTCAAACAAGCGTTTGCAATTGGTTGCGCCTGCCGTTGCGGCGCCCAATAATGCCGCCCTCATAAGGCTGATGCACACGGTCTGCCCGTTCGGGGGGACCTCAGGGAGAGACGAATGGCTTGGGATTTTGAAACGGACCCGGAATTTCAAAAGAAACTCGATTGGATCGAAGAGTTCATGGAGGAGAAGGTCGAGCCTCTCTCCAACCTGGGCCGCGCGCTGATGGTTCCTGGCGCGCGGGAGAAGTTCATCAAGCCGCTGCAGGAAGAGGTCAAGGCGCAGGGCCTGTGGGCCTGCCACCTGGGCCCCGAGCTCGGCGGCCAGGGCTTCGGCCAGCTGAAGCTGGGCCTGATGAACGAGAAGCTGGGCCGCGTCGGCCTCGCCCCCTCGGTGTTCGGCTGCCAGGCGCCCGACACCGGCAACGCCGAGATCATCGCCCACTACGGCACGCCCGAGCAGAAGGAAAAGTGGCTCTGGCCGCTGCTCAACGGCGACATCCGCTCGGCCTTCTCGATGAGCGAGCCGGCCGGCGGCTCCGACCCGACCACCTTCAAGACCCGCGCCGAGCTGAAGAACGGCAAGTGGGTGATCAACGGCGAGAAGTACTTCTCCTCCGGCGGCTATGGCTCGACGATCCTGATCGTCTATGCGGTGACCGATCCCGACCATAAGGACATCCACCAGCGCACCTCGATCTTCATCGTCCCGACCAAGACCCCGGGCGTCGAGATCGTGCGCGGCATCGGCGTCGGCGCGGGCGAGGGCGGCGGCCATGCCTACATGCGCTACACCGATGTCGAGGTGGGGCCCGAAGCGCTGCTCGGCCCGCGCGGCGGCGCCTTCCTGGTGGCCCAGACCCGTCTTTCCGGGGGCCGCGTCCACCACGCCATGCGCACCGTCGGCGCCTGCCAGAAGGCCTTCGACCTGATGTGCCGCCGCGCGGTCTCGCGCCAGACACGCGACGGGCGCCTGGCCGATCTCGCCGTGGTGCAGGAGCAGATCTGCGACAGCTGGATCGCGCTGCAGTCGTTCCGCCTGCTGGTGCTGCGCACCGCCTGGCTGATCGACAAGCACAAGGACTACAACCTAGTGCGCAAGGACATCGCCGCGATCAAGGTGGCGATGCCCAAGGTCTATCACGACATCGCCACCACCGCCGCGCACCTGCACGGCGCCATGGGCGTCTCCAACGAGATGCCGTTCATGGGCATGGTGA
>Ga0302314_10012952_pt1 | contig 14371 bp, 8 predicted proteins | sample III_Palsa_N2_3_FD_200533 | JGI IMG/M metagenome (GOLD analysis project Ga0302314, IMG submission 200533) | Peat permafrost microbial communities from Stordalen Mire near Abisko, Sweden - III_Palsa_N2_3 | ecosystem: Environmental > Terrestrial > Soil > Palsa > Peat permafrost | place: Sweden... | reverse complement strand
AGAGCGAACTGCTTGTAGAACTGACCGGAGATCCCGGAAATGAAGGCGGTGGGTACGAACACGGCCGTCAGCACCAAGGCGATGGCGACCAGCGCGCCCCCAACCTCGTCCATGGTCATGTGCGCCGCCTCGCTGGGCGTCTTGCCCTCGCGAAGATGGCGCTCGACGTTCTCGACCACCACGATTGCATCGTCCACGACGATGCCGATCGCCAGGACTAGCCCGAACAAGGACAGGCTGTTGAGCGAAAATCCGAACGCGGCCATGACCGCGAAAGTGCCGATCAGCGACACCGGAATAGCGACGATCGGGATCACCGCAGCGCGCCAGCTCTGCAGGAAGATCATCACGACCAGCACGACCAGGATCAGCGCCTCGAACAGCGTCTTCTCCACCTCGTCGATGGAGGCGCGGACGTATTCGGTCGGATTGTAGATGATCTTGTAGTCCAGGCCGGGCGGAAAGCTCTTCTTGAGCTCCTCCATCTCGGCTTTGACGGTATCGGCGGTCTGGACCGCGTTCGAGCCAGGTTGCTGCAAGATCCCGGAGGCCACGGCCGGCACCTGATTCAGGAAGGCGTCGGTGGTGTAGTCGGCCGCACCCAGTTCGACCCTGGCGACGTCCGAGACCCGGGTCTGGCGGCCTTGCGGATCGGTCTTGATGATAATGTCGCCGAACTGCTGCACGCTCGACAGCCGGCCGAGCGCCTCGACATTGAGTTGGAAGGCTCCGGCCCCTCGGTTCAGCGGCGGCTGGCCCACCGAGCCGGCGGCGACCTGGACGTTGTGCGCCTTCAGGGCGTTGACGATATCGTCGGTGGTCAGACCGCGCGCGGCGGCGCGGTCGGGATCGATCCAGATCCTCATCGAATAGTCGCGCGCCGCACGGCTGCCGATGTCGCCGACGCCAGGAAGCCGCAGCAGCGCATCATGGACATGCAGCCCGAAATAGTTGGCGATGTATTTCTGATCGAGCGATCCGTCCGGCGAGTACATATGCACCGCCATCAAGAAGTCGGTCGAACTCTTGCGCACGACAACACCCGCCTGCGTGACCTCCGGCGGCAGCAGCGGCGTGGCCGTGTCCACGCGATTTTCCACCAGGACTTGGGCGGCGTTGGGATCGGTGCCGAGTTTGAAAGTCACCGTGATGGTCAGGTGGCCGTCGCCGGTGGACTGGGACGACATGTAGAGCATGTTGTCGACGCCGTTGATCTGCTCCTCGATCGGCGTGGCGACCGTGTCGGCCAAAGTCTCCGCCGAGGCGCCGGGATAGGTGGCCGTGACATTGACCGTGGGCGGCGTGATCTCGGGATACTGGGCGACCGGCAGGCTTGGATAGGCGATCGCGCCGACCAGGGTGATCAGGATGGCGATGACGGCCGCGAACACCGGCCGGTCGATGAAGAAATGGGAAAACTTCATGAGCGCGCCAACCTAGTTCGCCAGGTCCGCGGCAGTGGCCGTCGAGGCCGGGGTCGACAGGTCGTCGCTTGGACCTTGCGACGGGGAAGACGCCTCCGGCGCGATCCGGCCAGGCTTGGTGGTCACCTTCAGCCCCGGCTTCGCGCGCTGAACACCCTCGATCACGACCCTATCACCGCTGGCGATCCCAGAGCGGATGACGCGCAAGCCGTTCATCAGCGGGCCAGGCTCGATCACGCGCTGGGCGACCTTGTCGTCGGGGCCGACGACATAGACGATCTGTCGGCTCTGATCGGTGACGATGGCCTGGTCGGGGATCAACAGACCATCATAGATCCCAGAGCCCCGCAGCCTCAGGTGGCCGAACATGCCGGGGGTCAGGAAATAGCTCGGATTATCGACCACCGCGCGGCCGCGGATAGTGCCGGAGCCGGTGTCGAGGGCGTTGTCGACGAAATCCATGCGCCCCTTCCAGCGATAGGTCGGCTCGTCCTGCAGCCGGATCTGCACCGGCGTCGGGGCGACCCGCGACGAGGGCCGTGTGCCCGCCACGTTCTCGCGCTGGTACTTCAGATAAAGCGCCTCCGAACCGGTGAAGGCGAAGCGGATCGGGTTCAGATTGACGATATTGGTCAGCACGGTGGTGTCGGCGGTGACCAGATTGCCCGGGGCGACCCGGCGGTCCGAGATCCGGCCCGCCAATGGCGCGGTCACCCGGGTGAAGGTTATATTGAGCGCGGCGGTGCGCACATTGGCCTGGGCCGCCACAAGATCTGCCGCCGCCTGGCGGTCGGTCGCCACCAGCAGGTCTAAGGCCTGGGCGCTGATGGCTTTGGCCGCGAGCAGGCTTTGACCCCGCGCCGCCTCGGTGCGGGCGTTCTGCGCCGCCGCCACCGCATGGGCCTCCTGGCCCTTGGCCTGATCCAGCACCGCTTGGTAGGGGCGCGGATCGATGACGAACAGCACCTGACCCTTGCGGACAATGTCGCCGTCCTTGAACCCGATAGTCTGCAGATAGCCGGATACACGCGGGCGCACGTCGACGCTGTCGACCGCCACGAACTGGCCTACATAGTCGTCCCAATCGACGATGTTCATCCGCAGCGGCTTGGAGACCACTACCGTCGGCGGGCGGGGCGCTGGATCGGCCTTCTTGCCACAGCCCGCCATGGTCAGGGTCAGGCAGAGCGAAAAAAGGACGGTCAGGGATTTATGCATGCGGTGTTCTCAAACGGGCCTCGTCGGATCGTCGCTCAAGCAATGGCGACCGGCCTTCGAATACGAAATCAATTTTAACTGGCTTGGCCATACCCCATCAATCCGCCAGACGCGACTGCCGCGCGACTTCCAGGCGGATGACTTTTCATGTTCCGCCTTACCCGTGGTTCATTGCAGCATTGCGGCCGGAATGCGACCGTCGGCCTGGATATGTTATCGAGCATCGGTTATCGACGCCTTCCTGGGTTCGGCGCACTCGCCAGCCGCCGACCGCGGCGCGCCGTCGTAAAATGAGCCTGCATGTCTGACAACCTTTATGAACGGCTCGCCGCCGCTTTTCCCGCGGATCGGTTGCACGCCTGTTTCATCCTGCCCGACGGCCGCCAAATCAGCTATGGCGCGCTGGAAGCCGGCGCTGGACAGCTGGCGGCGTTGCTGACCGCCCGGGGCGTCGCGCCCGGCGACCGCGTGGCGATCCAGGCCGAAAAGAGCCCGCAGGCCGTGATGCTCTATCTGGCGACGCTCAAGCTCGGCGCCGTCTTCCTGCCGCTGAACACAGCCTATACGGCCACCGAGGTCGACTATTTCCTGAACGACGCGGAGCCCAAGGTGTTCGTCCGCGACGCCGTGGCGCTCGCCCGCGAGGCCGAGGCGCTGGCGCCGCTCGAGGCGGTGGTTCCTCGCCAGGCCGGCGACTTGGCGTCGATCATCTACACCAGCGGCACCACGGGGCGCTCCAAGGGTGCGATGCTCAGCCACGGGAACCTCGCCAGCAACGCCGTCGCGCTGCACCGGGCCTGGGGATTCTCGCCGAGCGACGTGTTGCTGCACGCCCTGCCGATCTTCCACGTTCACGGCCTGTTTGTGGCGCTGCACTGCGCGTTCTTGAGCGGCTGCCCGATGGTCTGGCTGACCCGCTACAACGAGGTCGAGGTGATCGCGGGCCTTGGGCGCTCCACTGTCATGATGGGCGTGCCGACCTTCTATACACGCCTGCTGGCCGACCCGGCCTTCACGCGCGAGCGGGCCGCGTTCGTGCGGTTGTTCATCTGCGGTTCCGCGCCGCTCCTGGCCTCCACCTTCGCCGAATTCGAGGATCGCACCGGCATGCGCATCCTGGAGCGTTACGGCATGTCCGAGGCGGTGATCTTGACCTCCAACCCCCTCGACGGCGAGCGGCTGGCTGGCAGCGTCGGCTATCCTCTGCCGGGCGTCGAATTGCGCGTCGAAGGCGGCGTCATCCAGGTCAAGGGGCCTAGCGTCTTCGGCGGCTATTGGCGCATGCCGGACAAGACACGCGAGGAGTTCACCAAGGACGGCTTCTTCATCACCGGCGATGTGGGCCGCCAGGACCCTGACGGGCGCGTCTGGATCTCCGGCCGCGCCAAGGACCTGATCATATCCGGCGGTTTCAATGTCTATCCCAAGGAGGTCGAGCTGGTGCTGGACGAACTTGAGGGCGTGATCGAAAGCGCGGTGATCGGCGCGCCACACCCGGATTTCGGCGAGGCGGTGGTGGCGGTCGTGCAGGGCGCCGGCGACGAAGCGGCGATTATCGCGGCCGCCCGCGCCAGCCTGGCGGCGTTCAAGACCCCCAAGCGGGTCTTCTTCGTCGACGACCTGCCGCGCAACGCCATGGGCAAGGTCCAGAAGAATGTCCTGCGTGAGAAATTTTCAGGGACCTTCGACGGGCAAACCTGAATGTCCTCGCCGGTTATCCGGGCTTCGAGGTCTCCGCGAAGATCACCACGGCCTCGGTGCTGGCCCCCGTGGCCGCCATCGCCGCCTCGATCTCGGCGTCGCGTGCATCCAGGCGCAGGCGAATATCGCCGTGGCGGGTCGCGTCGAGTCTCCAGCCGATGAAGCAGGTCCCGCCCAGCATGACGAAGAAGATAGGTCCGATCAGGAAGATCGCTTCCAGTCCGTGAATCGCCTGGAGCGTGTTCACCGCCCCCTCGGCGGGGCGGTAGCCGACCGCGGCCAGCGCCGAATAGGTCAGGATGATCGAGATCGCACCGGCGACCTTGTTGGCGAAGCTCAGCATGGCGTAGATCAGGCTGATCCGCTCCTTGCCCTGCTCCAACCGCACCTCGTCGCCGAAATCGGCGGCCATGGCGTTGATCATCAGCCCGAAGCCCGAGGCCATGAAGCCGCACCACAGCATCATCGGGATCGCCGCCAGCACGTTGCCGCGCGGGAACAGCATGGCGGTGGAGAGCCCCAGCGAAAACGCGGTGGTGGTGATCATCAAGGTGCGGTGCTTGCCGATCCGGGTGGCTAGATAGCCGGTAGCCGGCGCGCCCACGATTCCCGCCAAGATGTAGATTGCCAGCAAGATCGAGGCTTGAGCGGCGGTGAAGCCGCGCGATGCGGTGAAGAAGAACAGATACATCGCGCTCATCCAGTTCGGACCCAGGCTGACCGAGATCTGCGCCAGGAACAGGCGGATCAACGCCGGCTTGCGGACCAGCGCCAGATAGTCACGCAACGGAAAGTGGTCGTTGTGCAGATCGACGCTGATCCGTTCGGGCGTCAGGGCGACGGGAATGCCGATCGCCAGCGGTGTCAGCGCCAGGATGAACCAGCCCATCATCGGGACGCTCGGCTTGGCCGCCTGGCCAAACAGCCCCGACGCGATTGGAACCATCAACACCGAAAAGGCGCCCAGCACGCCCATCGCCGTGACGATGCCGAACAGCCGCGAGCGCTCATGATACTGGGGGGCGAGCGTCGCGGTCCAAGCCGGCCGCGATAGGTCCAGGATCGACATCCCCAGATAGAGGACCAGCAGCCAGCCGACGAGATAGATCTCGCCAATGCCGAACGGCGCCATGAACAGCCGGTAGACCGCCAGCATCAGAATTGGAAGGCCGATGATCTGCCAGACCCGGTAGCGCCCCAGCCGCGTACGCGTGCGATCCATCATCATGCCGAGTAGCGGATCGACGAAGAAGTCTATCCCGCGTACAAGGGCGAAAGCTCCGCCGATCACGGTGAGGGGGACGCCGAGATGACTGGCGAAATAGGGCGACAGATAAACCAGAATGGCGAGGCTCAAGGCCCCAGTGGGCAGCGCGCTGAGCGAAAAGAACAGAATGGCGGGCAGGGGCATGCGGCCCCTCCCAGGACTCCGCGGGGTCTCGCTCAATGCGCCGTCTCCATTGGATTTAAGCTTTCTTCGACGCCTGCGTTCACCGCGCCGACTTGACCCCGGTTAGCCAAGGGTTGGCAAGGGCGATGCGCGCGCCCCTTGACCGTCAGGCGATCCAACTCCACTGACCTGGGCCAAAGCTGTCGCCATCCATCAACATCAGGGTAGAGACATGAAACGCGCCGCCATCGTCAGCCCCATCCGCACGCCCGTCGGCAAGTTTCTGGGCGCCTTGTCCAGCGTCACCGCTGGCGATCTGGGGGCGGTGATCCTGAAGGCCCTGGTCGAGCGGACCAAGATCGATCCGAACAAGATCGACGACGTGATCTTCGCCCAGGGCTACGGTTCGGGCGAGGCGCCCTGCATCGCCCGCTGGTCGGCCCTGGCCGCTGACCTGCCGATCACGGTGCCCGGCTACCAACTGGACCGGCGCTGCGGCAGCGGACTGCAGGCGGTGATCGACGCGGCGATGATGGTCCAGACCGGCGCGGCCGACGTGGTGGTGGCCGGCGGCGTCGAGAGCATGAGCAACGCCGAATACTACACCACCGACATGCGCGGCGGCGCGCGGATGGGCTCGGTGACCCTGCACGACCGCCTGGCGCGGGGGCGTGTGATGTCCCAGCCGATTTCGCGCTTCGGGGTGATTTCCGGGATGATCGAGACGGCCGACAATCTGGCGCGCGATTATCAGATATCTCGCGAGGAATGCGACGAATACGCCGCCATGAGCCATCAGCGCGCCACGGCGGCTTGGGAGGCGGGCAAGTTCGACGACGAGCTGGTTCCGGTGGCCGTGCCGCAGAAGCGCGGTGATCCGATCCTGTTCAGGAAGGACGAGGGCTTTCGCCCCGACGCGACGGCCGAGAGCCTCGGCGCCCTGAAGCCGATCGAAAAGGGCGGGGTGGTCACCGCCGGCAACGCCAGCCAGCAGAACGACGCCGCCGCGGCCTGTCTGGTGGTGTCCGAGGACAAGCTGGCCGAACTGGGCCTGGAGCCGATGGGTTGGTTCGTCGGCTGGGCGGCGGCGGGGTGCGAGCCCTCGCGCATGGGCATCGGCCCGGTGCCGGCGGTGGAGCGGCTGTTCGCCCGCACCGGCATGAGCTGGGACGACATCGACTTGGTCGAGCTGAACGAGGCCTTCGCGCCTCAGGTGTTGGCGGTGCTCAAGGGCTGGGGCTGGGATGAGCGGGATCGGTTGAACGTCAACGGCTCTGGCATTTCGCTTGGCCACCCAATCGGCGCCACCGGCGGCCGTATCCTGGCCAATCTAATGCGCGAGCTGCACCGGCGCGATGGCCGCTACGGCCTGGAGACCATGTGCATCGGCGGCGGCCAGGGAATCGCGGCGGTATTCGAGCGAGCGTAGTTTCCTTGGATCGCAGGGAGATGTCTTGGACGTTTCCCCCGGGGGTGATCAGGGCTCCATTTGCCGCCAACGGACCCAGGCGTCCCCCGTCACGGGCGCCGTGTCCGGGTCTCGGCCCGCGTCGGGACCTGCACTGCTGCTTCCGTACCGCTTCGGTTACTTGAAGGTGCGTTCTTGATCGAGGTGATTGGGCTGTCTACCTGTCTTGGCGCTGCTGATTGACCATGTCCCCTCTCGCCGGACCATTCCTGTCGATCGAAGACCAGGTGCGTTTGTTTGGGTGCGTTTCCGACCCAGACCTGCGTGACCAGTGAAATAGTTCGGGATTGTCAATGAAATCGATCTTAATCGCGACCGCGCTGGCGGCCCTCGCCCTATCCGCCGGCGCTCAGCCCGCGCCTGTGCTCGGCTCGGACATCCCGCCCAAATTCGTCCCGCCCGACGCAGCCGACGATTACGTCAAGCGCGACGTGATGATCCCGATGCGCGATGGCGTAAAGCTGCACACCGTCATCGTGATCCCCAAGGGCGCCGCCCATGCGCCGATCCTGCTGACCCGCACGCCCTACAACGCGACCAACCGAGCGCAGCGCGCTCATAGTCCGCACGCGGTCGATATCGTGTCGCAGTCGGACGAGGCGTTCGTCGCCGACGGCTATATCCGCGTCTTCCAAGACATTCGCGGCAAGTACCGCTCGGAGGGCGACTTTGTGATGACCCGCCCGCTGATCGGGCCGCTCAACAACACCAAGGTCGATGAGTCTACCGACGCCTTCGACACCATCGACTGGCTGGTCAAGAATATCCCCGAGACCAACGGCAGGGTCGGCATGATCGGATCGTCCTATGAGGGCTTTACGGTGGTCATGGCCCTGATCAACCCGCATCCGGCGCTGAAGGTCGCGGCGCCGGAAAGCCCAATGATCGATGGCTGGATGGGTGACGATTGGTTCCACAACGGCGCATTCCGGCAACCCAATTTCGACTATTTCGCCGGCGTGACCACCGCGCGAGGCGAGGGAACGCCGATCGATCGGCCGGGCTATGACGACTATGCGACCTTCCTCGCGGCCGGCTCGGGCGGCGACTACGCCAAGGCGGCGGGGCTGGATCAGCTGCCCTGGTGGACACGCGTGTCTCAGCATCCGGCCTATGACGAATTCTGGCGATTGCAAGCGCTGGACAAGACGCTGGCGACCCAGCCGACCCGCGTTCCAGTCATGTACGAGTTCGGCGCCTGGGACCAGGAGGACATCTACGGCGCGGCGCACGCCTATGCGGCCAGCCTGGCCAACGATCCGAACCGAGACCTGACCCATCTGGTCATCGGCCCGTGGCGCCACAGCGGAGCCAACTATGACGGCCGGTCACTGGGCATACTCAAGTTCGAGGGCGACACCGCGCTGCAGTGGCGGCGCGACGTCCTGAAACCCTTCATGGACCAGTACCTGAAAGACGGCGCGCCCAAGGCCGATACGCCGCCGGTCTTCGTCTATGATACGGGTATGGACAAATGGCTGCGCGAGCCGCGTTGGCCAATGAGCTGCGCCAGCGGCTGCGCGTCACCCTCGCGAAAACTCTATCTGCAGCCGAGTTTCGGGCTGAGCTTTACGCCGCCTGCCAAGGGCCAGGCGGCGTCGGACGACTATGTCTCCGATCCGGCCAAGCCCGTGCCGTTCATTCCCCGACCTGCCGCCTTCGCCGATCGCCAAGCCTGGCAGACCTGGCTGACCACCGACCAGCGGGCGGTCGCCGATCGCACGGACGTGCTGAGCTATGTCACCGACGTCCTGACCGCCCCGGTCACCATCGAGGGCGCGCCTGTGGTCAATCTGTTCGCCTCGACCACTGGCACGGACGCGGACTGGGTGGTCAAACTGATCGACGTCTATCCGGACGCGTTCGCCTCGCGGCCGGAGATGAGCGGCTATCAGCTGATGATCTCGGCCGACATCCTGCGCGGACGCTATCGTCAGGGCTTCGACAAGCCCGCGCCGCTGGCGCCGAACAAGCCCCTGCTGTTCAAGTTCGAACTGCCCAACGCCGCCCACACCTTCTTGCCCGGCCATCGGATCATGGTGCAGATCCAGTCGAGCTGGTTCCCGCTTTATGACCGAAATCCGCAGCGTTACGTGGACAACATCTTCTTCGCCAAGCCGGAGGACTATCAGAAGGCCACGGAGCGGGTGTTCCACGGCGGCGCGGCGGGGAGCTTTATCGAGTTGCCGGTGGTGGGAGCGAAAGAAAACTAAGGCGCCGGCTGGCTGTGCGTGCTTCGACACGGTCGCTACGCGCCCGGCTCAGCACGACGAGCTCGTTTTGTCGTCCCCGGTTCTCGTCACGCTGAGCCGCGCCTGAAAGGCGCGTGGCGAAGCACGCACGGCCCTAAATATGAATCGCATGCCCCAGCGCCCTGAGCGCCGCCTCATGGGTGGCTTCGCTCAGCGTCGGATGCACGTGGATCGTGCCGGCGATGTCCTCCAGCACGGCGCCCATTTCCAGGGCCAGGGCGAATTCGCCGGAGAGTTCGGCGACGTGCGCGCCCACCGCCTGCAGGCCGAGAACGCGATGGTCGGCCTTCAGCGCCACCACCCGCACGAACCCGCCATTGTCCGCGGCGCCGGTTGATAGCGCGCGGCCGTTGGCCGAATAGGGGAAGTTGGCGGTAAGAATTTCCAAACCGCGCGCCTGCGCCTCCGCGGGCGACAGGCCGGCGCTGACGATCTCAGGCTCGGTGAAGCAGACCGCGGCGATGGCCACGGGATCGAAGCGGCGGCGCTGGCCGGCGATGATCTCGGCGACCATTTCGCCTTGAGTCGCCGCCTTGTGCTCCAGCATCGGCTCGCCGACCAGATCGCCGATCGCCCAGACGCCGCCGACCGAGGTGGCGCAGCGATCATCGACCTTGACGAAGGCGCCCTCCAGCTTGACGCCCATGGCGTCCAGACCCCAGCCTTCGGTATTGGGCTTGCGGCCAACAGTGACCAAGATCCTGTCCGCGGGGAGTTTCATCACCCCGCCGGCCTTGTCCTCGGCGACCAGCACCGCTCCGTCGGAACCGGTCTCCAAGCCCTTGGCCTTGGCGCCCAGATGCACGGTGACGCCGGCGGCCTTCAGCCAGCGCGCCACCGGCCGGACCAGTTCGGCGTCATAAAGCGGCAGGATGCGGTCCAGCGCCTCGACGATGGTCACCTCTGAGCCCAGCTTGCGGAAGGCGGAGCCCAGCTCCAGGCCGATATAACCGGCGCCGACGATGACCAACCGTTTGGGTAGTTCGCTCAAGGACAAGGCCTCGGTCGAGGAAATCACCGGACCGCCATAGGGCAGGAACGGCAGTTCGACCGGCTTGGAGCCGTTGGCTAGGATAACCTGCTCGGCCACGATCGTGACCGGGCCGTCGGCGGTTTCGACCGTGCAGGTCTTGGCGTTGCTGAATGTGGCCCAGCCCGCGATCACCTGGACCTTGGCGCGCTTGAGCAGGCCCGTGACACCATTGTTCAGCGTGTCGACCACTCCGTCCTTCCAGCGCACGGTCTCGGCCAGGTCCAACTCCGGCGCGGATTTCAACCGGATGCCCAGATGGCCTTTGGCGGAGGCCCTGGTCATCATCTCGAACTCGCCGGCGGCATGGATCAGCGCCTTGGACGGGATGCAGCCGCGAATCAGGCAGGTGCCGCCCAGGCGGTCGGCTTCGACCAGAACGGTGTCCAGACCCAGTTGGCCCGCGCGGATCGCGGCCACATAGCCGCCCGGCCCACCGCCGATCACCAGCACCTTGGGCTTCAGGATCTGCGACATGCTCAGGGCCGATCGATGAACAGGGTGGCGGGGTGTTCCAGCAGCGCCTTGACCGCCTGGATGAACTCGGCGGCGTCATAGCCGTCGACCACCCGATGATCGAAAGAGGACGACAGGTTCATCATCCGCCGCACCACGATCTGGCCGTGGCGCACCACCGGCCGCTCGACCATCTTGTTCGGGCCGATAATCGCCACTTCCGGATGATTTATGATCGGCGTGGTGGTGATGCCGCCGAGGGGACCCAGGCTGGTCAGGGTGATGGTCGAGCCGGACAGCTCCTCCATGGTCGCCTTGCCGTCGCGGGCGGCCTGAGCCAAGCGGGCGATTTCCGCAGCGCAGTCCCACATATCGCGCGCCTCGGCGTGGCGCAGCACCGGCACGATCAGGCCGTTCGGGGTCTGGGTGGCGATACCCATGTGCACCGGCGCATGGCGATGGACGATCCCGGCGTCATCGTCGAAACGGGCGTTGATCTGGGGAAAACGGGGCAGGGTGCGGGTCAGGGCGCGCACGAAGAAGGGCAAGAGGGTCAGGCGAGGCTGGTCCGGCGCCTTGGTCGCGTTCAGGTGGACGCGCAGATCCTCCAGCTCGGTGACGTCGACCTCCTCCACATAGGCGAAGTGGGGGATGCGGCGTTTGGCGTCCTGCATCTTCTCGGCGATCTTGCGGCGCAGGCCGATGACCTTGATCTGCTCGACGCCCTCGCGGCGAACCAGGCTCGAGGCGGGCGCCGGCGCAATGGAGCCGCCGCCAGCGAGGAAGCGGGAAAGATCATCCTGGCTGATCCGGCCGGAGGGACCGGTTCCGGGCACGCTCGCCAGGTCGATACGCAACTCGTCGGCGCGGTGGCGCACAGCGGGCGAGGCGAGGGGGCGAGGGCCCTCGGCGCGGGCCACGGGCGCGGGCTTGGCGACCGGTGCCGGCGCGGCTTCAGGTTTGGCCACCGGCTTGGCGGGCGCCGCGGTTGGCGCCGGCGGCGCTATGGTTTCGGCCGCATCCGCTTCCGCGCCTTCGATCTCGATCGTCGCCAGCGCCTGGCCGACCGGGGCCATTTCGCCCAGCTCGCCATGCAGCGCGACGATCACGCCAGAGACCGGCGTGGTCATCTCCACGGTCGCCTTGTCGGTCATGACGTCGGCCAGGGGCTGGTCCTCCTCCACCCGATCGCCCACGGCCACGTGCCAGGCGACGATCTCGGCTTCGGTGGTGCCTTCGCCGACATCGGGCAGGCGGAAGACGAACTTGGTCATCCTTAAGCCTCCATCACGCGGCGCAGCGCCGTGGCCACGCGATCGGGACCGGGGAAATATTCCCACTCGAAGGCATGGGGATAGGGCGTGTCCCACCCGGCGACCCGCTCGATCGGCGCCTCCAGGCTATAGAAGCAGTGCTCCTGGACCAGGGCCGACAGCTCGGCGCCGAATCCGCTGGTGCGGGTGGCTTCGTGCACGATCACGCAGCGGCCGGTCTTCTTCACCGAAGCGGTGATGGCGTCGATGTCCACGGGCCACAGGGTGCGCAGATCGATCACCTCGGCGTCGACGCCGGTGTCTTCGACGGCCGCCAGGGCGACATGCACCATGGTGCCGTAGGCCAGCACGGTCACGCCGGCGCCCGGCCGGACGATGGCGGCTTCGCTCAGCGGCACCTTGTAGTGACCCTCCGGCGTTTCGCTGGCCGGGTGTTTGGCCCAGGGCGTCAAGGGCCGGTCGTGGCGGCCGTCGAACGGGCCGTTATAGATCCGCTTGGGCTCCAGGAAGATCACCGGATCGTCGTCCTCGATCGCGCTGATCAGCAGGCCCTTGGCGTCGTACGGCGTGGAGGGGATCACCACCTTCAACCCCGCCACGTGGGTGAACAGCGCCTCGGGGCTCTGGCTGTGGGTCTGGCCGCCGTAGATGCCGCCGCCATAAGGGCTGCGGATAGTCAGCGGGGCGATGAATTGGCCCGCCGAGCGGTAGCGCAAACGCGCCACTTCCGAGACGATCTGGTCATAGGCCGGATAGATATAGTCGGCGAACTGGATCTCGACCACGGGGCGCAGGCCATAGGCGCCCATGCCGACGGCGACGCCGATCAGCCCGCTCTCCGAGATCGGGGTGTCGAAGCAGCGCTCCAGTCCGTGTTTCTTCTGCAGGCCTTCGGTCGCGCGAAACACGCCGCCGAAATAGCCGACGTCCTCGCCGAACACGAGCACGTCGGGATCGCGTTCCAGCATCACGTCCATGGCCGAGTTCAGCGCCTGGATCATCGTCATCGCCGGCATGTTCAGACCCCCATCTGCTGGCGCTGCTGACGGATATGCCAGGGCATCTCCTTGAACACATCCTCGAACATGGTGCCGACGGGCGGGCGCGAGCCGCCGGCCAGGGTGCCGTGGCTCTCGGCCTCCTTGCTGGCGGCGCGAACGGTCTCGGTCAGTTCTTTCTCCAGCGCGACGTGCTGGTCGTCCGACCATTCCTCGCTGGTGATCAGATGCTCTTTGAGCCGCGTGACGGGATCGCCCAACGGCCAGCGCGCGGCTTCCTCGGCGGGGCGGTACTGGCTGGGGTCGTCCGACGTCGAGTGACCTTCGGCCCGGTAGGTGAAGTGCTCGATCAGGGTGGCGCCCAGATTATTGCGCGCCCGCTCGATGGCCCACGCGCTGGCCGCATAGACCGCCAGGAAGTCGTTGCCGTCGACCCGAAGCGCCGGCAGGCCATAGCCGATGCCGCGCGACGCGAAGGGCGCGACCTCGTCCCCGGCGATGCCGTGGAACGAGGAAATGGCCCACTGGTTGTTGACCACATTCAGCACCGCCGGCGCGCGATAGACGGCGGCGAAGGTCAGGGCGTGGTGGAAATCCCCTTCGGCCGTCGATCCGTCGCCAATGAAGGCCGCGGCGATCTTGTCGTCGCCCTTATAGGCCGAGGCCATCGCCCAGCCGACCGCCTGGCTGAATTGAGTTCCGAGATTACCGGAAATGGTGAACAGGCCATGGTCGCGGCTGGAATACAGCACCGGCAGCTGGCGGCCCTTCAGGGCGTCTTTTTCGTTGGAGAAGATCTGGTTCATCATGTCGACCAGCGGGCAGCCGCGGGCGATGAACAGGCCCTGCTGGCGGTAGGTCGGAAAGCACATGTCGTCCTTGTCCAGCGCCAGGGCCTGGGCCACGGCCACCGCTTCCTCGCCGAGGCATTTCATGTAGAAGCTGGTCTTGCCCTGGCGCTGAGCCTGGTACATCCGCCGATCGAAGGCGCGGGTCAGCATCATGGCCCGCAGGCCCTGGCGCAGTTGGTCGGCGCTCAGGCTCGGCGCCCATGGCCCCACCGCTTGGCCGTCGGCGTTCAGCACCCGGATCAGGCCAAAGGCCAGGTCGCGCATGGCGCGCGGGTCGCTGTCGACCGGCGGGCGAGGGGTGACGCCGGG